>Ga0209337_1000110_pt1 | contig 65948 bp, 57 predicted proteins | sample LinPmetageLP53_FD_184044 | JGI IMG/M metagenome (GOLD analysis project Ga0209337, IMG submission 184044) | Marine viral communities from the Pacific Ocean - LP-53 (SPAdes) (version 2) | ecosystem: Environmental > Aquatic > Marine > Oceanic | place: Pacific Ocean | collected 2010-02-08
CTTCTAAAATGAATAATGCTATTAAGAGTCTTGTATCTGTCATATTATCTTACCAATTTCTTACTAGTGTTCTAGTATCCCACACACCAACATTAATAGTCGAAGTGGTGTGAGGTTTTAAGGTATTCTCGAAAGAAGAAAGGAAATACATAAAGTCTTTCTCATCCCAAACCAACTTATTCTCACCAAACTGAGGAGAGTTATAATTAGGGCATTTTTTATTAGGAGCAAAAGAAAAGATAAAATAGACTCCATCCTTATTAATCATCTCAGAGTTATTAACATTCATAATAGCATTGACAAAATAAGGAACAATCGTATCGGCTCTACCCGTCCTACCGGGATTAGCACCACAGAGAGAAGGCATACCTCCAGTCTCCAAAGGGTAACACATATCGTACATCTGAGCGTAATAGTAGTTTACACCCCAAGTTTTCCATTTGGCATGCCAGTCAGAAGTTGCCGACAACATAATACTAGAATCCTTAATCTTAGCTCTAATCTTATCGAACAAAGGTTTCTGGTCAATTGATTTGGCACTCATCATAGAGTTCTCAGTCTCAATCAACAACTCAGTAAACGGAGAGATACCGTGAGACTTAAGAGAATCATTAAGAAGAAGAAAGTAATCAACGTAAGCAGCCCAAGGCATAGTATCGTACACACCACCAATATTCCAATCTCTCTTAAAGTCTCCAAGAGAACAATCAGGATGCATAGCCAAAGTCCCAGTCCAATATTTACTAAGAGAATCTAAAAAGATAATCAAGTCCTTAGCATGTGGACCAGTATGTTTATTTGTATCATTAGAACCAGGTCCATCTACATTGATGATAAACTTATCTGGGTTTACCTTTGCGACAAGTTTAATAGTAGAATCTCCCCAAGAAGAACCATTCTGCCATAGAACATTAACTTTAGTTGGTATTACACTTAATTCTTTTTTATTTTCTGTTTCTGGACTACAGGCTGGTAGTAGAAACACTGTTAGTACTGTTATCACTAACAATATTAAAATTTTTTGTAGTGTTATGTCGTTATTATCTTTCATTTTACTGATTTTCTTTTATTGTTTGTTTTATTAATTTTACTAATTGTTCCATTGCTTTGGCCAGTCGTTTAATGTCCTTTGCAAGGTCTTGGTCTACTTTCATATCTATTATTTTATCTTCCAACTTCTTTCATGTATTTTTCTTGTGTTTCTTCCCAGGTTAATCCAATAACATCCCAATAGAATAACATTTCTGGTTTGATTCTGTCTTGTTCATGCATACTTTTATATCTTCTAATCGCTTTTTTCTTCCACCATTTATCTGTATATGGAATGTCGTCTTGGAATTTCTTCTTCATCTTTAGGTCTTTTTCTTCTATTTCACCCCTTAAGAACTCACAACCATTATCATACATCATTGCAAGATAGACACCTCTCTTAAACCCGTGGTCGTATGCTGACCCCTTTATCCCACAATGTTTAAAAACTTTGTTAAGTATGTTCTGTTTAGGTCCTGTAGCACTTATAGCTTTCGCGTGTTCTTCTGGGTGGTTTTCCTTTAACCATTTGTTCCATGGTAGGTATGCACTATCATCAGGTTTTAACCTAACTTTACCTGAGGTTTCCCCCATTGTTTTAAAGTGTGGCATTCCATTGTACATTGAGTTGATTCCATACAGTGCTGTCGTTCCTACAGCAATTAACTTATCACCGTATTTTTCTTCCCAAGCATCTCTAATTGTTTTACAAGTAGTTAATGCTGCTATCAATTTACCCATTAACATATTATACCCACCTGGTTGTGTGGAACATATCGTTGTAGCTATAGCTGTGTTGTTTAACTTATGTTGGTCAAACTTATTAGTTTTATCCCAACCTATATAAGCGTCTCTAACTTTAATACTTGTAACGTCAGACCCTAAACATATCAAACCAAGGACTTTATCTGTTTTCCTATCTCTTACCCAGAATTTCATATTACGTCCAGGGTTTGCAACCCATTCCATTGTGTGTATAAGTTTTCGGTAGTTTACCCATTCTGTAACACCTTTTCCTGGTGTTGCCATAACAACATAAGGTTCTAAATCTTCAATTTGTCTTATAGTGTGTTCTACATCATCTAAATCTGATGGTGCAAATAGATTCGTTCGGTAGTCATACAATTTATTTTTTACCTTTTCCATCTTACCACCCTTATTCATTTCTTGCCACTTTTTATAAAGTGTTTGTTCTTCTACAGACATTTCTTTAAGCATGTCTAGATTATCTATAAGGTTTTGTTTGTTTTCTTCGAAGTTAAAAGAATCCTCAGCCTCTATAATGTCAAATATTGTTGTTTGTTCTCCCATATTATAATAATAATATATTTTAAGTGATATTTCAAGTTTTGTTGACTTGTTAATTACCAATATTTATATTTAAATAAAAAATTATGGCTTGTAAAAATTGTAAATCCAGTAAGGTGTCCCAAATGTTTAATAATGGAATTAATTCCGTAAAAGGTAACCCTCAATATGACGAATCTGAATTAAGAAATAGATTGTGGGATGATAGTATGGGTAAATTAAATAAAAAAGAAACTTACCTAATGTGGTTTTTTGGTTGGTTCCCTTTAATTGTAGGTTATTATACCATTATTAGATTTTTGATATCTATCTTTTAAAATTTTCTTCTTCTTTTAAGGAGTTAAGTAATTCACTTTCCCTATCATTTAGTTTTTTTGGTGTTTTTATTATCGGTTGGACTACGATATTCCCATCTGTTTCATTACTTCTAGGCATCCCTTTACCACGAACTGTAAAATTCTGACCTACCTCACTGAAAGGTGGCATTTCCACATTTAAATTAGTATTAAAATATGGTATAACTATGTTACCACCTAATATTACATCAACAAAATTTATTTCTGGTTCATATATTAAATCTTTACCATTTAATTTAAATACCTTATGCGGTTCCACCATAACTTGTACGGTAAGATGCCCCGCTGGTGATTTAGGAGCTTCATCACCCATATTTCTAAATGTGAATGATTGTCCAGGCATTAGATTTGTTGGTATAGCGAAGTCTATATAGGAATCTCGTTGATTCTGGGCTTTACCATTACACGCGTTACAAGTAGTAACTACCATATTACCCGCTCCCGCACAAGTATTACACATTTCTTTTCTTATTTGTCTAATAAAAGCATTACCCACCATTCGTTCATGAAATCCCCTACCAGCACATGCTGGACAAATTTGTGTTGTTCCACCAAACCCATGACAAGATAAACAATTAATATTTCTACTATATTTTAATCTTTTTGTGGCCCCAAAAAAAACATCGTCTAATGTAACAGAAAGAGGAATGTTCAAACTCCTGCCAATATTATCTTGTTGTCTAGATTGGTTTGGTTGGTTTCTAAAAAACTGATTGAATAGGTCGTCCATATTGGACCCTCCCCCACCACCTCCACCGTGATGGTGAAATGGGTTTTGCCCTCTAGTGTCATATTCCCTACGTTTATTGTCATTGCTCAAAACATCATAGGCTTCGGACATTTGTTTAAATAGATTTTCATCACCACCCTTATCTGGGTGATGTTGTTTGGATAGGGTTCTAAATGATTTTTTTACTTCATCTTTAGTTGCCCCTCTATTTATATTTAAAATTTTATAATAATCTTTATTCATATGGTTTATAATAGAAATAAATACAAAATTGTCTTATTTAGAAATGGTGAAAGAAATAAAGTTTTCTTTTCTTCTAATAACAAAAAAAGTATCTTAACTAAGTATAGTAAATTTATAGAAGAAAAAAAGCCTAAATTCATAACAGAATATATTTCTCGTAAGAAGGTTATGTTTGAGTTGGCAATTATTACTACTGAGGACTCAGATGACGTATTACATGTAAAGGATAATATCGGTAGAAGTCGAAAACTGTCTCTGGGGAACTCTGAGTATAGTATAATTAAAATATTACCTTACTGGAAAGAGGAATATATCTACGACCATAATACCAAAACAAAGATTACTTTTTCCGAGTTTTTTAAGGTATACTTATCCAGTAACCCTTTTAAACAAGTTTTTACTTTAAATAATAAGTTGGTGATTCACCAAGATGATTCTTTAAACGTATTTAGTCTTAAAACAGTATCAGACTCTATTAGGTTGTTAAGGGTGATTGAGGTGGGATTTTTAGATATCGGTAGGTATGACTGTTTATTTGTTGTTGATAGTGATACCGTTCAACGTAAACAATTATATGATTTACTGGAGTCTAAGGGGTATAAGAGAAGTTTTTTACAAAAACAATATACTTATTAATTTTTTAAAAATATAAATTCAACATCACCTATATTAAGAGATATTTTATCTTGGTTTCTATCGACCCTAACCCTAACAAATTCTTCTATTTCAAGTAGTACCTCGTCAAATTTACCAGATTCTATATTTAATTCTATTTTTTGATTAACTAGGTATGGGTTATTTTTAATCTTTTCCGCTATTTCAGCACAATCTTCTAAAACTTTAGAAATTTTTTGATTTTCTTCCATATTCCTGTACCTCCTTGGGGTTTTTGTTTAATTTCTCTTTTATTTATAAACTCCTGGATTGTGCTATTCTTTATTTCTTTTATTACTCTTTTTTTATGTTGCAAGATTTCCTGGTGGTCCTTCAATACTTCCTTTTCCAACCAGGTCTTCAGTTGTTTTTTCTCCATTTAATTCTATATTATTTTTTTCAAAATTAAAATTTAGCTGTCTCAAAGAATCTACATTGTTTTCCTCAAACATTTTTTTCAATTCTATCATTTTTAAAGATAATAGACTATTTTTCTCTTCCACATCTTTGTTCCATTTAATTATAGCTTTTATTTCATCAATTAATATATCACAACTTTCTCCATTAAACATATGAAAAAAAGATACTAGTTTTGAGTCGTTTTGGGTAACCCCCACTTTAATTTGTACTTTACCACCTCTACTCTCTAAAACTCTTTTATCTTCCCAACTTAAAGGTAGTTTTAAATCAATAACTATAAACTCTTCATGTTTTCTAATACTATGAAAATAGACTCCAAATTCTAATATTTCGCTATATAGTGACATTTAATAAATCAAATAAGTAAGTGTGTAGGATATTGCAATACCTAATAAAATTAATTCTTCTTTAACTAGGGTGTATCTATCGGGGTCTGTTGATAGTAACTTTGTTACGAATAAAAAAGCACTCCTACCTAGGTGTAGTAAAAAAAATATAAATATTAATGTGTATACCCAACCAGCCATCTATTTTCTACTTTCTTCTAATATTTCTTTTCTTAGGTCCTGTAGAACACTTTTCAGTTGTTGTGCTGATTTTCTAGCACGTATCCCAGCACTTTTATTTTTTTTATCAAAAAATTTTTCAGCATCTACTTTTACTGCTGTTACCAATGTTTCTAATTTTGTTAATGTCTCCATGTTATTTATTTTCTTTTTCTTTATTTATATAAGTTTCCCAAGTACCAATATTTGCATTAGCCTGGGTTAATTTATTAATTAGTTTCATACTTAACTCTAACTTTTCTTCAGTTGTGTCCGTGGTTAGATTGAGTACTCTTTCTAATTCGTGTTCTAACTTTTGTTTATCTGTTATAAGCTCGTTACTAATAATATTTAATATTCTCATAGGTTAAACTTAATTAATTATTTAGCCACAGTCAAGCTGTCATCTAGAATTTTATATATTTCATTAAACATATCTAATTCTGATTTAGTTTTATTAATATATAACGTAAATAATGTACTTAAAAATGACCTAAGTTTTGTAATGTGTTCTTCGTTATTAGTGTGTTGGTAGTAAGACTCGTCAAAAAAATTCCATAAATAAACATAGTGTTTACCTTCTTTTCTAAATAGGATATTCTCTTTTTTAAAGTTATTTATTGTCTTCTCCCAACACCAATTAAAATGACCTTTTTTTTCACTTTCACTTTTTATAATATCTTCACCTAAATAGGTATCAATAATTACCCCATATAGTGAATCCAAATAATCACAAAAAAGTTCAGATTTTTCTGCATTTATATTATTAACTTTAACCCATAGATTCATTTCGTCACTACTAATAGGTTCAGTTATATAATTTAAAAATTCTTCAGGTAGTAATCTTCTTCTTTCCATATCTTTTTGTTAATATAAAGATAGGTGATGTATAGGGGTGAGGTAAATAGAATTACTGAGTATTTTTATTATAAACCCATAATCTTTTCATACTTTCAACATCAATTCCAACACCTTCTTTTACTTGTAGCACTTTTTGTACATCTGGTGTGATACCTTTTAGGTTTGTCATGGATGCTTTCTGAGTGGCTATTTTTTCTTTTCTACGTTCAGCTGACTTTTTTATTTTTTCCCCTAAATTACTTTTATAACCAACATTACCTAACAATTCCCCGTCTTCATCTTCTTGAGCATTTCCTGTTTCTGAAGAACCTTCTAGGTAATCGGTTAGTTTTTCCATATTTAAGTTATTAATATCAAAGTCGGCTAATCCTGGATGAGCAAAATCATCTATAAATTCTTGGTCGTCGTCATTATTTCTATAGTATTGATATCCTATATTTTCTGGGTCTGTTTTTGAGTCTTCCTGGTGGGGGAACTCTGGATTTGTGTTACCTTCAAAAGTCTCATAGTCTTTAAACTTCTTTTTTGTATCTTTTAGATATTTTTTACTTTCACTACCACTAGTTTTATGTGCTCTTTCATACTCTCGCATTCCCGGGTCTTTTTTTGCTTCCTTTAATTTTTTTCTCACTAATTTTTTAATAGTGTCTGTGGTAGATTCACTAATTCTAGATTCTTTTGTATCCCCTGTTGGTGACTCTTCATAGTTTGGGTCATATTTCTTTTTTACTTTGTCTAGGAATTCTTTTGTATCCCCTGACCCTTGTTCAGACATAACCTCTTTAACCATACCATCAATTGTATTTTCTAATACCATTTTTTCTGCCATTTCATCAGCGACAGCTTTTAAAGCCTCTTCAATTACTTGAGTTTCTGACGCTTTGATTTCTAAACCTTTATGGTCACGTGCTAATGCATGATTTTCACCTATTCGGTCTACAGCTTTTCTTATAATTTGTGTTAAATCTGGACTTTTTGCTAGTATTGACATAATTTCTTTTTATTATAAATATCTATTTATTCGTATTTCCCCCCTACGTTTGACCCCATTGTAGAAATTTTACCTATTGGGGTGTTCATTTTTGCTTTACCTACAAGACTAGTTATTGGTGACTTATAGAAACTTCTACTTATAATCTCTTCTATTTCTTTTTTTACCAAATTTTTAATATAGTCTTTATCTTTACCGGTTTTCTTAGAAACTTCATTAATTGCTTTTTTAATTTTATTGTTTTCTGTTAGGTCTAAAGCGTTTATATCTCCTTGATTACAGTATGGGAACTTTTTACATTTGTCTTTTATTTTAACAAATTTACCTCCTGGCCATTGTGTTTTTGCCGCTCCTCTCCAATTTTTTTTGTCTTTAGCCCACATTTGTGGTGTTTCATATGACCCTGAACTTGCAGCTGTAGTTTGTTCACCCACCTCTTCTTGTTTTTCTTTCTTTTTCTTTTTAAATCTTGGGTCAAACCCTAAAGGAGCCGAAAAAGCTCCTGAACTTGCAGAAGTTGTTTGTTCACCCACTTCCTCTTCCTTATCCCCCTTTACCCATTCAGAGTGTAAAATTCCAGGGTGTATCTCAGCACATTTTTTACCTTTATGTGTTCTCACTTCTTCTTTTACTTCCTCCATATCTTTTTGATTTTTTAATAAGCTTTTAAAAAACATTTTATCCGGACCCTCAATTGCTTTATTTATAGCGGCATCAAAATTATTTTGTAATTGTCCCATTTTATCTAACTCTTTTTAATTCTGATTGCCACATACTACGTCTAAACCAAAATGTTTTATATAACTCTAACATAACCTTACTAACAATATCTACAATTTCTGCCCTAGTATTTCTTCCTTTTTTAATCTCATTAGCCACAACTTTTTCTACCTCATTCTTAAATTGTGGTTTAGTCATGAAGTCTTTCATTTCTTTTCTAGCGATTCTTGCTATCTCGTCTCTATCTGTTTTTGTTAATGCCATTACTTATAAATATCAGTTAACGTTAGATACTACCCAAGATGATGTAATAATTGTTGCTGCACCTAAAACGAAGTGTATAACTGGTTTATTATACCACTTTGGTCTCAGTTCTTTTGTTAAATCCATATATAAATCTATTCTCTGATTTAGTAGGTCAGTTTTCTCACCCATAAAAGCTATATGAAGACTATCTTGTGTGTGTAATGTTTTGTAGTTGGTGATTTGTGTGTTTAATAAATTAATCTCTAGTTTTTGCAAACTATCATTTTGTTCATACACTTGAAATAGTGAGTCTATTTTAACTACCTCCTGTTCGGTAAAAGTATTTGTTTGAGTAAAGGCCCATACTGGGGTAATCAATAATAATATTAGTACTAGTTTTTTCATAGTTTTATTATAAATATAAGGGAGTGTATTAGTTATCGCTATTTTTTAAAGCATTTGTATTAAAAGCCGCGACGCACGCATTTAACCTACAACTCCATTTACCACCATCACTAACACCACCTGTTATGACACTCGATTTTGTTTCCCAGTCTCGCCAATTAGTCTCTATATTACAATATTGCCCATCATAGTGTCCCATTTTAAGTGTGGACCCCTTACAATACTTCTTTTTATCCCTAGCTTTCTTTTGGTTTTGCCAAGTATCTGATGAATGCTCCCAATCCGAATGTTGTTCCTTAATAATGTTTTTAATTATTTTTGTTAAATCTTTTTCGGTTAGTTTAATTTTTTTCATAATCTATTTTTTATTGAGTTGGTTGCTTGTTTAGGTGTTTTCTTTTTTGCCTTAGGTTTTTTTGTTTTAAGTTCTTTTAATTCCTTATCGGTATCATCGATTTTCTTTTTTGTAACTTTCTTTTTCTTTTTAATATACTTTATCTTACCAGTAACCTCACTAGTTTTATTTTCGTTACCTCTAATATTCTTTTTAATCTTCTTAACCTTTCTACTGGAGTTGGTGTTCATCATCCATACAAGCCCTATAAAGAATCCTATGACCCCTAATACCCATTTCCACGATTTTTTTAAAAATTCCATATTATTCTTCTTCTTCTATTGCTGTTGTAGATTTTCTATCAGCTAATACCCCCGCCCATTTTGCTGAAAACACCTGATAGTAATCTTTTAGTTTATTAATCATGTCGGTAAACTCTTCATCTACCTTAATCATACTTCCTATTATATATACACCATTTTTTTCACCTACACTATAAAAAAATTCAGTATCAAATTTAACTAGTTTTCCAGACCACTCAACATTATTACGATACATAGTTAACGGTCCATAATCTACCAAATCAGACACTTGTTCTATAAAGTCGTCCATAGTTTCTTGGTATGTGTTTTTTTCTTCGTCTGTTAGTGTTATATCTGGGGTTGTATAACCACGAACTATCATTTTACCACTAGACACATCATACTCTTTTACTTTTTCCTCATCCCTATCTAAAGTTACGTTTTCTAAGTCTACTGGTGTCTTAGTATTTGGAGCTGTAATCTGTTCAAATATATACCTAGACTTATTAAGTAAGTTCTTCATCTCATCGTAACGTGTATCGTTATATTCTTCTCTATTTTTTCTCATAAAACATTAAAGTTAAAAGATGGGTTAATGTCTGTCCAGTATTCACTATAATTACTTCTAGACGTAACCCCTCTAAAGTTTTCAATACCTTCTACTAGGACATTATGTCCTATAAAATTATTAGGTATATCATTTTTATTGCAAACTTCTTTAATTAATTTAGCTGTCTCATTTATCTGAACCGAACTATATTCATCCCAAAAAAGTTTACCTCTCCATTTTTTTTCATGGACTTTACTATTATAAATATCACCTAGCCAATCAACATACCTACCATCAGAGCTTCTTCTAGTTAACCAGCCAACATTTTCTAAACAAACCACAATAACCCCACTGTCATGATATCCCTTAAAATACAATTTGGTTACATCTTTTTTATTTAAAGTATGTACTTTTCCATTTTTTTCAATGAAGTAATTAGGTATTTTTTCATACTTCCCGTTTACACGTAATTTTAAGCTTTTTAAAAAATCTTTAGCATTTCTATTACTATTACATAATATAACCTGGTTACTACCTTCCTTTATAGGTAAGTTTTTGTTTAGTATTGGTTTTATTGGGATGTTGAGTGTCATCTATTATTGTTTGTGTTGTGTCAGTTAATCTATCAAGTGGTATATTATCTTCATTATAAGTAATGTTAGGTATTTTTGCTAAATTTTCAAGGACTTCCGGCTTAGGTTGTTGTTTTATAATTTTTAAGATTTCCTCTTGGGTACGGAATAACACCTTTGTTTCTATATGGTCTATGTTCTTTTTCTCCTGCTCATAGTGTAACCCATCATTACCATTTTGTCCTATTATGTTCATTCGCTTTTCTGCCTCTAGCATTAGCTCATCTTCTTTATTCTTTATATCCTCTGGAATGTTATCAAATTCTTCTAGTGGGTTTTCTTCACCTGTTAGTTCTTTGTAATATGGATTTAATTCACCTGTTTGTGGGTCGTGTGTTGGTATGTCTATTTGAGTTTTAGGGTAATGTTTATCAACGAATTGTGGGTAGGTTAAATCGTCTAGTGGTTCTTCTTTAATAAATTCAATATACTCCTGTAAATCACTAAAGTACTCTTCGTTAACTTCTTCCTCAACTTCTTTATATTTTTCCACATCCTTTTTTAGTTTGTCGTTTGGTGGTTGTGGGTTGTCTAAATCAAAATCTATTTCTGGTTTTCTTATTTGAGCGAATGCCATATTGGCGGCTACAACTAGTGCGATTGCTAGTGGGTCAAATACAAATATAATAAGTAATAAGAACCAGTTAACAACTTGATTCATTGGGTACCCGGTTGTCTCAGCTAAATATTTTAATGGTCCTAATTCACTTTCAGCTTCATTAGATACTTCTTTGTCTAATAAAGTTATGTCAGTTTTATTAATAGAATCCATTACAGCTTCTATTTTAATATTGATGTTGTCTCTATCGGTAATTGTGGTTTTTAATTCTGCTTGTAGTGCTCTTCTAGCTGAACTAGATGTTGATGTGATAACTGTTTCAGAATTTTTATCATACCATGATACTTGTTGTGGGTTAGATAATGATATTCTTAAATCTGAAATAGATTTGTTTATTTGATTTTTCTCAATAGTTAAGTCTTCTTTTGTTTCTTCAAACCTATCTTGTTTCTGTTCTAGAATTAGAAGTGATTTATCTAATAGCTCTGATTGGGTTGCTGTTGATTGGTAAGCTCCTGATAAGAATCCATATATACCTCCTGATGTAATTATCATAAGAACAAAACAAGCAATCGCTAAATAAGTTCTTAACCATTTATTTATAGTGTCCCAGTATTGGTATAGTAGGGAAGCTACTACTAGTTTAGCAAACTCTAATGAACCTGCCATAATAATTACTTGTGTACTCGCTCCCGCGAATAACTTACTTAATCCGAATACCGAATAGAACGCTGCACTACCTGAAACAGCTAACGCGGATAGTGCTATTAATAGTGGAAATAATCTTTTTTTCATTTATCTTTTAATGATAAATATTAATCAGTAAGGTATTCTAACAGCTGGTAGCTCTCATTTCTTAATTTTCTTAAGGCTTTTTCTTTAATTTGTCTTACTCTTTCTTTAGTTAGACTCAGTTCATCACCAATATCTTGTAGTGTCATCGGTGGTGTCCCATGTATGCCATAATAATCAATAACTATATTTCTTTCCCTTTCATCTAAATTACTCATTAATTTAAATAATTCGTCTTTAAGACTTACCTCGTCAGCAAAAATATCTTCAGGGTTATCAGCATTTTTATTCTCAAGAATGTCAACTAATGTATCACCTTCATCATTAATTGGTTTGTCGTAGTTGAATGTTTTTGGTAGTAAAGCTAGTTTACTTGACATCACCTCTATTTCTTCACCAATTTTCTTTTTTTCTCTATGTAGTTCTTGAATTATATTTACCGGTAACCTGATTGTTCTTGCGTTCTCATTTAAACATTGTAATATGGATTGTTTAACCCACCAAACAGCGTAAGATATAAACCTAAATCCTTTATCCCAATCAAAATTCTTAATTGCTTTTAACAAACCTAAGTTTCCTTCCGCTATCAAATCACTCAATTCAATTCCTTGTCCTTGGTATTCTTTTGCGACACTAATTACAAATCTAAGGTTGCCTTCTAACAATTCTTTATTAATATCATCAATGACTTCTACTGGGGTTTCCTTGTTTGCTATTAATTTAGCTAATTCTTTTTCTCTAGCGGGTGTTAAAACTTTTATTTTTCTAACATCTTTTAGGTAGTGAGATATTTCTTGTTGGTTTATGAATGTATTTTTTGCCATTTATTATTCTTTTAATTATTAATACTACAATTAGTGTACCATGACATATTAACTGACTTTTTGTCAGTATATTGTCTTTACGGCACAAAGATAATAAATAACTTTTAAACTAACAAATAATTTACTAGGAAATAAGGTAAGGTTTTAAGGCTTTTAAAGCTTCTTCTGAATTATCAAAAAAGTATTCTTTTAATTCTTCTGGGATTACTAGGTCTGGGATAGCTAAACTTCTATATATTTTCACACCAACATTGTCCTCTATTTCAATCAAAGGAACATACCCAATTGCTGGTATGTCTTTTGATATATCTAGGAACTCCCATCTATTATCGGCTTCTTCTGACGTTCTCTTGGGTCTACCGTTTTCATCATTTTCTACTGTTATAGATTTGACCATAAAAGGTATTTTATTTTCGGATAATATTTTTTTTAACTCATCACAGTCAGGACACCCATCTTCACTGAATACCGTTAATTTATATTTTTGACTATCTAATTTCATATTATTTTATTTATTAAATTTATTTAAGAATTCTTTTTCTTCTATTGTTAAACTACCCATTCCTTCATCAATAATTTTATCTAAAAGACAATCTAAAGTAAATGGTCGTAGTATTTTAGATGGTTGTGGGTTCGTGTTTTTTACCATTTTATTTACTTTTGACTCTACTATCATTCTTAGTTGTTTAGATATTTTTTCTGCCAAAGCTGGGTCTATGTTGTGAGGTGGCCTCATCTTACCTGTGTTACCAAAAAGATGTTGTTCTAAAATACCGTCTAGTCTATAAGCTAACTTTCTTGGTTTAGGCATTAAAAAAAATGTACTAATATAAGGTGTTAGGAATTCTTTAAGCATGTCATCAATCTCTTCAAACGACATTTTAGATTTTATACACATTATCATTACATGGTCCCCAGTTATAAAACTAAATTCATCATGTAATACTATGCTTTCCATTAAATCCTTAATGTTGTTAAATATATCTGAATTTTTTTCTACTTTGGTCCAATTACCAAACATAAATAAAAGATATTTTTTAATGTTGTTTCCCATATACTATAAATATTTATTAAATTGTAGAAATATTTTTTTCTTTATTTATTGTTATTATGTTGTCTGACCATTCCCTAACTAAGGGATTGTGTGTGATTAAGAATATATTTTCAAAATAATCTTTAACTCTACTAAAGAAAAGCCCAACCTGGTCTAAATTTTCATTACTTACTTTACCTAAAACCTCATCAAATACTGTTATATTAGGTCTGGGTAAACAAGATACTTTGGTTAGGACGGTTCTAATAGCCAATGAAGCTAAGGTTTTTTCAAAACCACTACCAGTAGAAAGAAGTTTTTCTACACCACTGTCATTATCTACCATCCAAAACTCCACCTCATTTTTATCGTTTACTCTTATTTCTACCATAAAGTTAGTTACATCCGACAAAAGTCTCATTAGTTCAGAATTAAGTTTGGGTACTACACTTTTTACTATTGTTTTTATTATTCCATTTTTACCAAATACTGTTAAATAAGCTCTGAAAATTTCTTCTACTTCATTTTCTTTTTTAATTTTATCTATTTTATTTTTATCTTCTAGAATTATTAACTCACAATTACTTATGTTGTTATTATTTCCCTCTATGGACCTAACTAGATTATCTTTATCGTTGATTGATTTGTCTATGGTGGAGTTTATGGTTAGTATTTCTTTTTCTAACCTACTGTTGTTTTCTAGTCTTTCTTTATTTTCTTTCCACTTACTTAATTTATTTTTTAGTTTTTCCACCACAAGTTCTTTTTGTCCAACTTCCAGAGTCAGTCTTTCTTTTTTTAGTATTTCTTTTTCATACTCATCAAATACTATTTTTTTTGTGGTTAGTTCTTCTATTTTATTATTAAATAATTTTAATTTTTCTTTATCTTGTTTTATGTCATTCTTTAAAAAATTATTTTCTTTTTCTAGTTTTTTTATTTCTTTAGTGTGGTCTACATCTTTAATTGTTTGTTTACATAGTGGACAGATTTCAGACTCTTTTAGGTTTTCTAGAGTTTTTTCTAAATTTTTTAAATTTATTTTATCTTTAATGTGTTTAGTATTTAAGTCGTCCCTCTCTAATGTATCCCCCCTTAGTAATTCTAGGTCTACTTCTACAGGAATTTCTCTATCCCCATAAACTTTTAATTTTAGATTTAAAGTGTCTAATAATGATTTTTCAGACACTATAGTTTCTTCAATAAGTCTGGGGTTAACATTTTGAATCTCTGTATCAATGTCAGTTATTTTCTGACTCATTAAAGTATCCCTTAAATTATTATTATTTTTTAATTCTTGGGTGATTATTTTTAACTTATCTTTATTATCAATATTTTTTTCTAGAAGGTTGGTTTTCTCTTCGTTCTGTCTTTTTATATTCTGTTTTAAATCCTCAACGTTATAAACATTGGAAATTAGCTTCTTGGACCATTCAGAATACATTTTTTTACATTTAACTTCTTTTTCTTTTAGTATTTCTAGCCCTATAAATCTACTTAGGATATCACCTCTTTCTGTGGGTTTGGAGTCTATTAAGGATTCTAGGTTTCCGGCGGTGGTCAGTACTGTTAATAAGAAATCATTCATAGTACCTATAGACTCTTTTATAAATTTTTCGGTTTCTCGTCTTTGCTCTCCAGTAAAATTTTGTAAAGACCCGTCTTTTTTTCTTTCTAAAAATTCTAGGCTTGTACTAACAGACCAGTCCCCCTTTTTTGTTTTCTTCCTTTTAATTTTTCTAAGTATTATATAATCAGCACCATCTATCTCTACCTCACCTTGTACTAACACTTCATTAACTTTTTTAAATCTATTAAATATTTCACTAGCTTTTGTAGTTCTAGTGGTAGAGTTAAAAAATAAGAATAGTATAAGGTCTACCGCTAAAACTGTCTTACCACCAAAGTTTGATGGGTTTGAGTCAACTACTGTTATTCCCCCTAGTTTATCAAAATCTATCCTGTTATTCTCCCCAAATGATAGAAAATTAGAAAATTTTATATTTTTTATGTATACTCTTTTGTACTTGGTGTCATTTTCCACTTCATCCGCTATTTTTGCGTTTACCTTATCATCTAATCTCTTTAATAGGTCAAGGTTTACCATAATATCATTTGCCATAACAAATTGTGACATTAGGTTTCTTTGGTAGGACATGTCCATAACATTTTGTTCTAAATCAATGTCTAGTTCTTCACCAGATTTTCTATCTATGGTTCTAGTAAGAACTGTTACGTTTTTAGAATTGTATTTATTTTGGAAGTAACTTCTTACTCGTTTAATCCTTTCTTGTGTAAAATTTTCTGGTGCATCGTCCCATGTTACCTTAATAAAGGGATTTTCTAATTTATCTATTTCCATATGTTAAATATCGTATATTTATTAATATAAATCAATATGAAGTGAAGATAGTAATTAAAGAAGAACAATATAAGTTTCTAGTTGAGTCTAGTAGATTATGGCCTACGGGAGAGATGGATATCGATGTGGAAACCTTACCTAATTCCCCCGTAGTTCCTGGTGGCAACCCATTCACCCGTTTTTTATCTAATACCGTACCTGAAGTAGTAGAGTGGTTTAGAAAATTGGAGATGGATGAATTAGATAAGGCCTCATTATCTTACCTTAGTCGTACTAATATTAAATTATTTATAAAAGGTTTTAATTTATTCCAAAAATATAATTCAAAAGCAAAATATAAGCAAGTATCTGGTGAACCTAATATTACACCATTACCAACCTCTAGTATATATACTGGTAGTGATGGTATAATTAATAGTTACTACCAAGCAAAAAGATTCGGGAGAAAACATCATGGTGTCGACCTTAATACACAAGGAGATGTTAACCGTCAACCTATTGTTGCGACATGTAGTGGTGTTGTAACACAATCAAAGTATGGTGTTGGTGCTTGTGGTGGGATGGTAACTATGATGTGTGATGGTGGTAAATTCGTACAGTATTGTCATTTAGGTTATGTAATACCGGCACGGGTTATTAGAGGAGTGTCCGTCCCTCAAGGATTCCCATTAGGTATTAGTGGTGGTGAAGGACATGTAGACGGTGAGGGCAAGGCTGGTAGAAGTAGTGGTGCACACCTACATTATTCGATATTAGATGGTTCTGGTAATTCTCTTAACCCACATAATTTATACCCAAAATTATTCCCTGGACCTACAACACCAAAAAGTATGAGTGGTGGGCCTAAGGGTCACTAGTTAAAGTACTTTTTAAAGTGTTTGTTTTTATATTTTTCTAATTTACTATATAGTTTACCATTTTTACTACCTTTTATATCATCCATTAAACTTTTTAATTCTTGTTTAGTTCGTGGCATTAAACTATTCATTATTTCGGTGGGTATTGTGGTTGTCCCCCAATATGTAAATGTTTGGATATACCCTAGATTTACCCCTATATCTTTATTAATGAGTGTGTATGTGGATTTATTCTTTAAAAACATCAATACTCTAACAAAAAACGAATCTATTATACTTTTAGTTTTTACCTTAATATAAGTGGTGTTTTCATCTTTAAATTTGGTGAACTCTTCTATCGTTTTCATTTCTAAAAACTTATTTTTAATCTCTCTTAGTCTTTTCTTAGTTATCTCTTTATCATTTTCTAATTGTAGTATCATGGTTGACATGCCATTAAAATGAAGATAGTTTAAAGGTGTTTGTTTAATTGTTTTACCTTTTTTAAATATATTAGATGAAAAAATAACGTCCTCAAACCCCCAATAATAAGTTTCATCATAACCGCCAATCTCATTAAATTTACTCCTCTCCATAACTAACGGAACTTCCTTTAGGTAATCTGTGTGTGATACAACTTTATATGGTTTTGCGTTGGTGTATAATTCTGGACTAGTAGCGTATACGTGGTCGTTTAACTGGTTGGTGGTTTTTATTACCCAATTATAATCTAACATCTCACAATCGTCATGAAATATAGCAATATATTTATATTTTGCGTGTTTCACCCCACAATTAAAGGCTTTGGGTAGGTGGTATGGTTCTGATTTTATTACTTTTATATTGTCAGTTTCATTAATTTTAAATTTGTTATTTGGGTTATTGTCAACTACTATAATTTCCACGTCCCACCCATTTAATGTTTTAGTGGTGTTTATAATACTTGGGATTGTTCTTTTTTTAACGAACTCGTTATTAAATGTGTTTATTATAATACAGGAAATAGTTTTATCCATTTACCAACCCTCCTTAATAGATTCTACAATATACTCTCTTTCTTCTTTGGTTAACCACCACCCAACAGGAATGGAGACCATCTTATTAACTAGTTTGTCAATATTAGGTAAGTTTACTTTATATTGACTAACACATGAGTGTTTATCATTCCTTTCGTGAATCCTACTTACCATAATTTCTTTTCTTTTCATTAACTCTATAAAACTTTTTTGCCTTTCTACTTTTATTGTGTAAACCCAATGTGAAGAACTGTTATTACCATTCTCGAATACTTCAACATCTTTTATATTTTTTAATTCTTCAGTGTAGTATGACGCATTTTGTCTATGTTTTTCTATAATAGTCTCTATATGGGGTAAATTACTTAAACCTATAGTTGCACAAACATCATTCATATGAAATTTAAACCCCCACTCTTCTATATTATTTTCACACCTAAAATCTTTAGTGTTTTCTTCTCTATCAATACCATACCACCTTAACAGTTTAGCTCTTTTTAGTGACCTGTTATCTGGTAAAATTAAACACCCACCATCTACTGATGTTAGATGTTTAATAGCTTGGAAGCTGTACACAACAAAATTATCGTGGTTAGTACTACCTAATTTTCTACCTTTGTAAGTTGACCCAAAAGCATGTGCAGCATCTTCAATAACTACCGGTCTAAATCCGTACTTTTCTTTACAAACATCCTTTATTCGTTCAACACTATCTAAATCTATTGGGCTTCCACCCCAATGCACTAACATTATAATTTTAGTCTTTGGGGATAGTTTGTGTTCTAAATCTTCTAAGCACATATTACATGTGTCGAGGTTAGCGTCTACCCATTTTATCTCCAAACCATTAGCTAGAATTGGCCAATTTGTGGCGGTACAAGTTAATGGACACGTTAACACTTCATCACCAGGATTTAATCCAGGCCATTCACTTAATTGTGGTGCGTGTTTATATGTATTTTCAATAAGATTATTGGGTTTTTTTAGCATGTGTATCGCTAAATGTAAGGCTGACGTTGCTGAATTTAAAACTACTAGATTTTTGTTCCCAAAATATATTTTTAATTTATCTTCAAAGTCTTTTACTTTTTTACCTTCCCCCACAAACCCAGACATTAAAACCTCTCCCACATTTTTAGGTGCGGTATTAGACATGAAAACTTTAAATAGTGGTATTGGTTTATGTATAGATATTAATTGACTCATGTATAAAGTATAAACCATTATAAAACATAAATCAAATTTTATCTTTAGTCCTTTGGTGGTCTGTTCTCTTCAAACCACTCAATTATTGCGTTTAGTGCCCATACTGACCCTGAAGCTAACATACCATCAAAAAATATATTTGTGTATGGTATTGTAATCATTGTTATTGTTGGTGAGTAGAATGCTATAGCAAAGAAAAACCCTACCCATGTAGAGGTACACATCATACACCCCAGTAGGTCACCAAAAAAAGTAGAATGTCTAGTTATCCAATCTCTCGGTGTGTCGAATATTGACCCAAATACCAAAATTTGAGACATTCCATAAGCTGCTAAAATCCATATAATTGTTTCCATAATATTAATCTAAATAGGGGTCTTGTAAGTTAGATGATTTTAAATGAGTTGTTCTTCTATTTACTGTAACATTTTTAAAATGTTCTAGGACATCATCTTGTTCTTTTATTTTATTTTTTTGTTTTTTATTTATCACTTCTTGTTCACGTAATTGTTCTTTTAAAATTTTTAACTCTGAAATTAACTGTTCATTATCTACTTCCCTAGTTATTATTTTTTCTACTATAACTTCTTTTTCTACTATAACTTCTTTTATTACTTCTTTTATTACTTCCTTTTCTACGGGTACTTCTTGAATTTGTGATTTTGGTAGGAAGGGTGACACACCGTATTTATCTAAGGTTAGTCCGTCCTTGGTACATTTAACAATAAATTCATCGATTTCTTCAATGCCATTCAATTTACAGTATTCTGTAAATTCCTTTTTTAATTTATTATTAATCTCAACCATTTATTAAAATCTCTTTTTCATTCTCTAAATCTTCTATATCAGTTATTCTAAAGTTAAGATATGGTTGTGTATTATCAAGATTAAAAAACTTATATTTTTCTGTGGTTATGTCGTATACACCGTACCCATGATTTTTAATACTTTCTCCAAAGTTTTGAATTATCATTGAACCTACCATATACGCTTTTTTATTACCTGGAATCTTGAATGTTTGTTTTTTATGAATGTCCCCAGCTAATACAACATCACAACCAGTAAACCTGTCAACACTGTAACCATCAGTAAATACAAACCCAAAATCATTAGAAGCTCCTTCAATGGGTCCATGAAAAAGACCTATTTTATATAACGGACTGTCTTGGGGTATGTCAGGACTTACATTGTGGTTTCTTAGTGAGTAAACACACCACAATACATTGTTATCCTCATAGCACCCTTTTTCTTTATAATAAACTATATTTTCGTTATTTAGACTGTCTATAATTGGTGAGATTGCATCTAGTCTATCCATGTTGTTTTCTAAAAAATCATGATTACCAATAAGATATATACATTTACAGATTTTTGCGGTTTCTTTCATAAACCAAGACATTAAACTTATCAATTCTGGTGTCATTTGGTTTTTGGAATGTACGAAATCTCCAGTAAAAACTATTCTATCTGGTTTTAAATCTTTCCATTTAGTTAATGCTAAGTCTAGAACTTTTTTATCTCTATTATGTTGTTTGTATAATTTAAGATGTAGGTCCGAATAATGTATTATTTTATTTATTTCCATAGGTCTTTTATAGATTTTGTGTGTATCCCGAAAAACCTGAATACTAAAAGTAATATTATATTAAAACAAGTAAATATTAATATTTCCAGCCAATACCAATGAAACAAGTAGATAATATAAACTAAAAATAACATTCCACATAAAATAGACTGAGCGTTGTAGTATAACATTATTACCATATCATATAACTTTTTACTGGTCTTATATAACCAGGTTAAACCCGTTAGTGGGTGTGTGTCTGTTTGTGCCCTATATTTAACATCTTTAACCAATACCAGTACCATATATAGAATTACAGATATACAAATTAAAGGTAACAATGCGTAATAAATAAAAAATGCTAGTGTTGGTATGTACATTATTTTTAAGTCTGTGAATGTGTCGGCCTCATCAGATTTTAGTTCGGGTAATTCTACCCATATATCCTCTTCTTCACCATATATTTTTTTAAGTAGTTCTACCCTATGATTCCCATCTAAAATTTCATACCTACCTAATTTATTTCTAGATGGTCTTACTTTTATAAATCCGTATTTTTCTGTGTCGTAACCTTTTTTAATTATACTATTCTCCAATCCACCCCAACCATACGGAAGTGCAATTTTTTTAATTCTTTGTATCCAATTGGTGGAGTCAAACCTACCGTCTATTTGGTTTAATTTTACCTTAACTATATCTCCTAAGTTATTCATTTTTTCATTATTTTTAGTATTTCTTCACTAAAATCATAACATTTTATAATTTTGTACGTGTCATTATTCTCATTAAACCAAACTATATAGTTATCACCTAACTGTAATTCAGTATTTCGTTCTACTATTAATTTATAAAACGATAGTTGGAGTGAGTATGTATTTAATTCGCAGACGTCAAGGTGTGATAGTGGTTCTTTAAATTGTTGCCATTTATTTTTATCTTTTATAGCTTTATTGGTTTTCCAATCCCATATTTCTAATTTCTTAGATTTTTCATTGTAGAATAGTTGGTCAATCATTCCCGTAACACCCCATTCAACATCACCAACCACTACCTCCGCTCTAACAGGTATTAACCTACCAAATGATTTGTCATAAAATTCTTTAAACATTACTTGTAGGGTTGTGACAGCTTCCTTACAGGTTAACATATTCTCTACACTACCTAACATTTCGGTTATTTTATGTTCTGGGAATGGGAATAATTTATTAGTTAAAAAATTTTCTGCATATTCATGAAAAGCGGAGCCTTTTTCACATGAAAAGTCTGCTTTATATTTCCATTCTTTTAATATTTCTTCTTTAGTAATTCCTCTTTCATCTGCTTTTTTTTGTGACCAATATTCCTTATCAAAAGGATGTTTATAGTCAGATAAGATTCCTGTTACTGATTTTGTTTTAACCCCATCTAAATAATAGATATGTTCTTTATCATGAAACTTAATATTATTAAATTTAGCTAATTCTTTTGTTATCTTCATAATAGTTGTATTTTTTTTAAACTTTCTACCCCACCTAAGTCACCAATATCTTTATCTTTGGGTGGTTTAGTTAACCATATTTTATTTGTGAGTCTTCCTCCGTCTAACTTTCTATATAGTTTCCTAGCGTCTTCCCAAGCATCCCCATCTAAACATATTATAATATTTTTTTTAGCGTTGTCATATAATTTACCCCATAATTTATCACTAACACTTTTACCTAAAACTGGGATAGAATTATCAACAAATACCATATCAAAAACCCCTTCGACCAAATATATGTCTTTTTCCCAATCTATTAAATGTTCATTAAAAATTATTTTATCTTTTTCAGCTTCTGGATTTTTATACTTATTTTTATGTCCAACATACGACCTAGAAACAAAATAATTAATTTCACCTTTATCATCAAAAGATGGTACTATTATCCTACCCCTATATTTTCCTTCTGTGGTATAACCAATGGAGTGTTTTATAATCATTTCATTAGTTATATTCCTTTTTAGGAGGTAGTTGTAGGCTTCTTTGTACGGTATTGTCAATTTATTTGCTTTGGTGAATGAAATGTATTCTTTTGGTAGTTTTACATCTTCGTACTTTCTAATAGTTTTTTTTATAAAGTCCCCACCTATTAGTTCCCAAGTAGATTTATGCCTTTTGTTACCCCACTTTAAAAATAATTTATTTAAAGACCCGTGAGTATTGTAAACTTCTGAACAAGCCCAACACTTATAAACACCCTGTGCGTAATTAACTTCAAAATTACCCTTACCATCCCCCTTATCCAAACCCTTAATGTCATAAGAACAAACTGGACAATCAAATGATATTTGAGAGTTATTTGGGTAGTGTGAATTTATTTCACCTAAAACTTCTTGTAATAATTCTAATAATAGTGGGGAGTCATCCATGAATATAAAGGTATGGAATTTTTAAATACTAGTCAATTACCAAATTGTTTTTTGTTTCATTTGACCTAGAACACATGTGTAAGCATCTGACATGTCGTAATTTTCTTTTTTTAATGTATTGTTTCTAGTATAAACCCAAGTAAGGTGAGACTCTTTATCGGAAACTTTTTGCCATATAATATGTTTTTTATCACAACCCTTACTATACCCCCCAAATAAAACTTTTTTACCTTTTTTATTTTCAGTGTATAGGTCTGGAAAAGCAAATTTTCTAGAATCGTATGTAGATATAAATTCTGGTATGATACCTAAAACTTCATATATAACTCTAGTTATTAAAGAATTATACCTAATTAAAGTTGCTACTGTTCTAACATTATTAGAACTGATTAATGGTTCTTCAATTATTACTTTAGTGATTCCAAATTTTTGGTAGTCGGTAAGTTTCTCTTTAAACTGATTTGCTTTGGCCATCATCTCCTCAATTTTATTTTCTGGCTTGGGTTTAATTTTTGGTGAGAAGTGGGTCAACTCTAAAAGTTCCTGTTTCTCGATGTCAAAAAGTGCCCATCCTATAGTTTTAGTAGATATGTCTAAACCAAGTACCTTTGGTCTTTTTCCAATTTTAGTCATGTACTAAATATTAGAATTTTAATTTTAAAGTCAAGTTTACTGGTGTATTTTTTGTCTTTTTTATAGGTCTATCTGGTTTAGCTATGGCTAATAATCTATCTTGCCCATCATATAATCCTATTTCAGTTATATATGATGAAGATATATCTGATAGGTCCCATATTTGATTAACATCACCAAAAGGTGTTTTAAATTGTATACCACTGTCTTCACCACCAGCCCCATAGTATGGTGATTCAGAACTTGCTGCGGTTTGATTTTCTGTTATATAGAATTCTCCAGAATCAGCAACCACATTAATTGACATAATCCATTCTTTTTCGAAAGAGTAGTAACTACAGGAAGCGGAAGTAGCACCAGTAAAATGTACCTGTGTGAAGGCTGAAGAGTTACCACCATATGTCTGAGACCCACCACTTGATGCTCCTGAAAACATAAACCCTGGTAATGCAACATTATTAGTTGTTAAAGCAGAACTACTTAAAACTATAAATCCTTTATCTAGATAACAAATACCTACTGGTTTATCGTTAGTTTGTGCGTAAGCTTTTGGTGTGTTACTACTAGATATGGTATTACCAAACCTAAAGTTATCCGTACCCCCACCTACGTAACCGTTAGGTGTTAAACCTTCTTGCCATCCGTTTGCCCAACTAGTAATTGTGGAATTAGAAGCCGATAAGGTTGGGCCCCCCATTTCATCACAAAATAGAAAAGCTATATTAGACGATGGTATTCCAGGTCTACCAACCAAACTTCCGGATATTATTGGATTTCCAAAATATTCTGCTTGACTGGAGTTGTCTGAAGATGTGGGAATTGGTTCGTAATAAGAACTATACATGTCATATGTACCACCACTGTTGTTTGGGATTACTAATTTTATAGTTCTACCGTCTATTAGTTCCCCATAGGTGTTATTAGGTATATCTACAACTATAATATCAGCAACATTTAACCCACTCATACCGGTATTTACCCAACTAGAAGTATAATTAGTTGTCTGTGCGGAATTAGTTGGTAGGTTAAATGAAGTGTATAGATTAGAGAATGCTCTACCATTAGTTGCACTTCTTTGTACCGAGGTAAATGTTAAATTTGTACCACTTATTGTATTCCATCCGGTGCCTGCACTGAAAGGAACTAGAACAGCTTCTATAGTTTTTTGATTTGTTTGTATTTTCTTTAATTTTCCCATTTTAATACCATTGTTTATAATTATTTGAGTTAGGACGTACGTCTAAACTTAAGGACGCTCTACCAACAAAGTAAAGTTTTACCATATGAAAAGGGCTAGCGTCAGTTGTAGCGTTATCATTTTGTTGGGTCCCTGGAAAAACTTTTGTAGCTGTGAGTTGCGTATTTCCTGGATAATCTGTAAACATAATCTTTCCTTTGTCTGGTGGACTCACCACAGATATATATTTAGATGCTTTGTATTGTGCTCCATATTCACCAGGTGTACCAAAAAACTCTAGACCACTTTTTGCTTTTACAAAATCCACAAATCTATTTCTTCCACCAGGTACATTTTGTGTATCAAAATAAAGTAATGGAACTCTTTGTGCATTCTTACTATTCTCAGTAAAATTACTGTGTTTTCTATACCAATTTAATGCATTTATATTCATAATTTTTTATATTTGTTGACCACTTATTAATTTTCTAAATAGAGCTTTTCCACCACTAGTTTGCCACGCATATGTGGATGCACTAACAAACCCATACCCTCTTGGGTCTTGTGAGTACGAACTTTGGTCGGCTCCTGCTTCACCATAAAATCTAATTGTCGAGTTATCAAAAACCCTATAATAGTTTTGGGACATTAGGTTATTATAGGATATGGATTGTTTTACAGCATCTTTATTAAATTTAAACCTTACTGTTACTTTACATGGGGTTGCGTTAGGTGAATCTAACGAATGTACATTCCAAGTAATAGGTATTGATATGTTATAAGAACTTATACCTGTACCACTTAACCCTCCTTTGAATCCACCAGTGTATGTATCTGTTTTCCAAAAGCTATTTAGTTGTCCTGCGACATTAAGAAAAATATCATCACTCATTTTCATCATTCTAGTACCTAAAGTATAATATGGTTCTTGTTGTGCAACAACTTTATTAGCTTCTATTCTGTTACCATTATCACGTGATGGATAAATATTAAAATAAGGTGCTCCTGATTTATATCCTTGTTGGGATTGTACCCAATTAGATGTATATTCTAGTCCACCCACTAAAAGACCATATGTGTCTGATGGGTGTGTTGTTGTGGTTATATTTATCCCCTTTGCTTCTTGGTTATTAATATTAACATACTCTCCTTGATTCTTTGTTAATCTTTTAAGTTTTATTGGGTAGTATGTCGGACTTAACTCACTTGTTGCTACATTTAGTACTAGTCTTGCGGATGTAATAGTTGTGTTTATGTTGGAGTATCCATTTGCCCCTAGTTGTGCGGTGTCGGTAGTTAAACTACTTTCCATATCTACAGATGTTACGAACCCAACAAACACATTTTTAATATTATCGACTTGTGTGGACCATCCATCCATCATACTAGTCATATTAAAGATTGGGTAGGATTCCCCATTTTGATTCCATACATTTATCCCTCCACTATTTAAATAACCAACATCAAACGCGGCAAATCCTATCCCAGCATTCCCAGCTCCCTTAACATATCTAGTATTCGTTGCGTTAATTCCTGGTGAAAATACCATTGAGAACGGAGAAGCTATTTTTGTACCTTTTAGGTTGGTTTGCGAGAAGTCTATCCCGGTGTGTTCTCCTCTACCCATAAATGCTCCACCAGCTAAAGCCAACGCATTATAGTACGAATCGTCTTTTTGTGGAACTAATTTAACATTTTCACTTTTTAATGTTGTTCCATTATATACTTTAACACTATCCCAAAAATCTAAATACTGACCTATCCCGTGTTCACTTAAATCATTTAATAAAGTTAAATATTCATTATTACTTTTTACGTTTAAAACGTCATTATAATAATTAGTTACTGAGTCACTTATTCCTGTAGGGTCACTTGAGAGTATGTCTTTGTGGTCATCCACATATCTTAGACTTAACAGTTTATTTAGTACAAAATAGTCATGTAGGTAAACATCTATCTCTACATTATCTCTATAGTGTTTTACTAAGTTATCACTCCCTCTAAATCCTATAGCGACATAGGTTTTTGGGCTCGCAATAATTTTATTGTTTTGTGGTGTACTCCAAACAAAGTTATTTAACTTGTATCCGTTATTTACGGCTTGTCTAAAGTTTGTTAGATTACCCGTTACATTTGGTAGGTAACCTAATTGTGCCGAATCATTACTGGTATTTGTACTATCTGCATGTATTTGTGTATTCCTATAATCTATATCCCCATCAGAAATACCAAATTTATCAAATAAATCCATAACCTGAGTTCCAGAGTTTAGCATTTTATTACGCCCCTCATCAGTTAGAGTTAACCTCAATGTTATAGTGGTTGCACTATCTATATATCCCATATTATTATCCTATTATTATATAATTATCTTGTTATTTGATTTCTGTTATATTTTAAACACATTTTAAACAGTCCCCGTTACAAGGTGATTTATTTCCTAAATGTTCACAAAGCAAACAAAAAACTTCTTTATCTGAACAAAAATTATTTATGTCTACATTATTAAATTTCATACATTCCATAAAACTAGTTAAATCTAATATATCTACCTTACCATCACCATTAAAATCTCCCATTAACTCCTCACCCTCATAATTGTTTGCTCCTACAAAATTTAACATGGTTTTTAAATCCGTAATATCTATCTGACCATCAGTATTGAAGTCTGCACATGTTATACAATATGATGGGTAATAGTTAGTTACATTTTTACCTAGTGTCCAACAACTACTCTCCATTCCACTTTCGGGGTTATCTATTTCCCCGTATTTCGGTTGTGGTGTGTACGTATGCCATAAAGTAGAGTTTACTGGATTTACTCCATAACATGTTTCATGTAATCTAACCGCCCCATTTTTTACATCACATCGTGGACCTACCATTACCGAAGTTGTAGTTCCATATGTTGTTGATAGTGTTGTCGGTTCTCCACCTCTTAAATCCGGTAAATCATAAAAACAAGAACCTGTAAGTGCACTTAATGTTAGTTGATTAACACAATTACCGTCACCTACAAATCTTCTATAGTCTATATCAGAATCCGACAACCCAAATTTATCTAACGCACTAAAAAACCCACCAGTACTTAACACACTTTTGCCATAATCTGACAAATACATTCTAAATGTATTGCCCGATAAAGTATTATTATGTATATTTAAATAACCCATTAAAAATCAATAGCTATTACAAATTGTTGGGTCCCAGTACGTTGGACTGGATTTTGAAATTTTGCTATAGCCATTAAGTCTGGGAATCCATTTTCATTATCAAATAACCCAACCTCAGTTAGTAGGGGCGTGGTTATAGTGTTGTTATTATTATTATAGTTTGTCCATGTTGGGTTAGTTGATGTTACAAATTCATTAGTACCTAACTGTACCACATGTTTCATCTCATAGATAGTTGCCATTATATCTGTTTCTATTGTCCCATATAAAAAGTATTCGTCACCAAATTGTAATTTTTCACTATCGATACCTGTTTGTGGTATAGTAATAAAAGTATTTAGTGTATAAGCTGTAAGTGCTGAATAGCAACATAAACAACTAGCGTCAAAATCGTTACCTGTTAAATTAAAAGTCTTATTGATTAGGTTAGGTGCTTGTATTTTACCACCAACAACATGATTTGGTATTTCATTGGTTACGGTTTTATATTTCCAAGCGGTTGGTTGGAGGACTCCTCCGTTTGGCACCACCTGTGTAAGTAGGTGTAGTCCATCCGCTTCAAATCCAGTACCTCCAGCTGTAAAGTCTCTTAAATATGGAAATTCCGGACCAAAAGTTACCGATAAGTCAAATGAATCTTCACCTGGAGATAATGTTTCATGAACATAGTAGTTACAATGTAACCCGGTTGTCATCCCCGTACCGTTTGTAAAGAAATAAGTAACATATAATGTATCACCCACAGCTTGTAGAACACCACTGGTACATCCTGTACTGTCACAGGTACCAGCAGGTAATTTATTTGTTTTAGGTGCTGGTAGTGTCCAACTTCTATTAGATTTGTATGACATTGCTGTTAATAATTCTTCATCATCAATAACCAACATTTTGTAATCTGGAAATACTTTACCCACTCTGTTTGGTGTGGTTCCACTTCCTGCGTTATCATCCCATAGTGTGTAATACCTAAGACCATCATCATTCATATTAATATTCAAGTTAGATTGCATAATATTAGGTTGTGTTGGGAAAACATTATACCCCGGTGGGTCCACATAAAACGTTTGTCCCAATTCAGTTTCATTACCAGCTCCAGTACCGGTACCTGAACCATTAGAACTCTTTTTATGCCACATTAACCACGGTAGATGTAATTTAAAGTTTTTAGCTTCACCTATAGTGGTTAGTGGGTTATATCCTTGTTGTTTTAATGCAAATTTTTCTCCGTAAAAATCAGTTGTAGTGTTATTAGTGTAGTGAATGAATCCTGCACATTTTTGTTGGGATGGTAGTACTGTTCTAACATTATCGAAGGAGTCATAGTACCAAGTACCCCAACTAACCCCGTGATATGTGTCAGTTTTAACATCACCAAAGAAAGTTTGTCCGTTATCACTTTCTAACCCAAAATATTCTTTTGACCCACAATAACCACTAGACCCGTAATATTGAGCGCTTTCATATGTAGGTGTGGTCACCCCAGCTACTGTATGTGTCCAATTAATATTCATATTCCATATTTTTACATCCGTAGCGGAAGCACTTGAACAATTGTTAAACGATAGTGTGTCGTCACACCAATCAGAAGTAGTGGCTGCTGTATTGTAAATACTAGAAGTGGTTAATGGGTTTGCTGAAAAAGAAGGGTATACTTTAACATACATACAAGTACCAGTAAAAGCAGAATATGTAGTTGTATCCGAAGAATAATTAGGTAGAACCCTATCAACAGTTAAAGTTAAAGAAACATTTGTTTGTGCACTATTACTATTACCACCAAGTACTTGATAAAACAGTGTTTGGGATGCGGCAGTATAATTTAATTCTGAACAATTAGTTCCACTATAACCATAAGTAATAGAAAGTAGGTCACCCACCACTGGTGTATAATTTTGTGTACTACAGGTTGCACTTACTATAGCTAAGGTGGTAGTTCCAGTTAAAGCTGAAAAACAGGTTGTCCAATTAGACGATAATGTATAACTACTACCAGTATTTGCTGAAAAAGATGTGTATGCCCCAACTAAAGCTTCCGCTGGAGTTTGTGTGGGAACCTCAAAAAATCCTCTTGCCGTAGCGGTATTAAATACTTCTTCGTATGTATGTTGGGCTATGGTTGGTCCAAAGGTGTCTCCAGTAGCGATACCACCATTTAATGGGTATTTAACATGACCTTTATTTTTTTCTGGTAATGGTGTTAAATTTTGTGCGTTATGTTCAGCTTGTAATATATTAATACCACTACTTAATTGTGTTGGTAGAGTGCTATAACAATCATAGCACATTTCACTATCTCCTAGTTGGAATAGACTTATGTTTAGTTTTCCTTCGGATAGTTTTTTTCTACCAGCGTCTGTTAATCGAGCGACAATAGCTCCTTGTGTACTGTTTTTAATTATATAACTCATATTTTTCTTTATTTATAAATACATTTTATCTCACTTTAAGAAGTAACCAAACCAATACCATTTATATTTTTGTTATTGGATGGTGAAAAGAACACATCATTAGTTATTTCAAACCCGACAAGGTCTGTTGATGACTCTGTGATTGTGTTTTCTCCATTCATAAGTGGGTAGTATCTTCTTATCAATACTTTATAGGAATAGTTTCCTGGTGCGGGTGGGTTTAACTGAAAGCTGTTTAATAATGTTCCAGTAACCTCCATATCATTTATTTGTTGTAATTGTTCTATATTATTCCCTTCACTGTCAAACATCTGTATAATAACTTCATCTTTTAGGTTATTTCCTTTGTAGTATGACACAGGCACTACTGGGTTTTTAGTTGTGGAAAATTGTATTACTTGATAGATGGTCCTATAAAAAAGACTTATTGTATCACCGGATTGATAGTTAGAGGTACCTAATCGTAGTTGTATTTTTGTATCTCCAGCTTTTCTATAATCTGTGTCATTTACTTGGGTTATTCCATTTATAGCAACTACGACAGCCCCCACAGATTGTTTATCTAAATTAATATAATAGTACCCATTTTCTGAATATATTGTTTCAGCACTAGATGCAGAAACTGAGTTAGGAATTATTAGATTCTGAGTATACGACCCTCCAGCAGCATCATACACAAATTGTAGTGTATCCCCATTTCTTACTGTCTCAGGAAAAAATACACAAGCTCTAGACGTTGTTAAATATCTATAATCACCTGTAGGTCCAGTAGATGTGGAAGCACTAACTCCTGGTGTCAAAATAACACCATTTGCTGTTACTAGTGGCCTAGAAGCACTATTTGTTTGTAGTGTATATATAAAAGTATAAGCACTGTAAGTACTAGCAGTTATGTCTGGCATATCTGATATGGTAATTCTTTCAGTTTTTAGTGATGGGGAATATGTTGGTGTTGCGAATGTTCCGTCATCAAATTTTAAATTTGGTACCGGTGGGTTGGATAATAGTACCATATAAAAATCTTTGTTATTATTTACTTGACTATTAGGTGGGTATTGAGCTGTATCAATCCAAACATCCGAATTTTTATCTTTAAATAAATAACTTAATCGTACTATATATTGCCACGATATATCAATATCAAAACCATTAAAAGGTAAATAAGTTTGTGCACTAAAAACAAGGCTTTTAATTCCTGGGTCTACATAGGATGGTAACGTATCAAAAAGTGCTTCATAAACAGGTACGGTAGCCACTTCATCAGTTTCTTGTAAATAAGGATATATCCTAAATTTTGGATACATGTTTCCAAATGCTATATCTGAGTTATCCCCGCCAAAATAAAAATCCACATTTTTACCAAACCCACATGGGTCACCATCACAAATACTAAAACAGCCACCATCCACACATAACCTTCTATCATAATCCGCTGTATTATAAATTTGTAATCTAGGTTGCCCACCTTTAGTTTGTGTTAGTTTATCTTTTGGTGAACTTAGTCCAGCTATAGTAACTGATGGTTCAGGCATAGTTTGTAAACTAACTTTAACCCTAGGTGATACTTGTGGCACTCCTGGTTCACTACTAACATATTGTGTTGTTGGTTTATTTTTTATAATGTTGATTGTGGTTCCAGTAGTTGCAGTAATTTCTATAGTCTTACTAGGTCCGTCTTCTTGACCACACCTAGGCGTGGTTATAACGGACTCAACTGGGTCACCACTAAATTGCATATGATACCATCCTGATTCTGGTACCGACGTTTCTTCAAACCCTATATTTTTAGACCCTAAATATTTACATAAACTATATTCATCCGCCCAAATTGGGGCACTCGCTGTATTTCCGGACCATGTAGTTTTATCTAGTAAGTTAAACTCTATATCGTAAGCTGGGTTATACGGGTTAGAGTCTGTCAATCCTTTTGTTTTACCCGCAGTAACACTTGTTCCCATAGTATCAGTTATTTGTATATTGAACTGTTCACCTACAGTACCGGAACGAATTACTTTAACTCTTATAGCCCCAACATTATTCCATTGGGTCTGCCCACTAAATGGGGACTTTGTACCACTATTCTTAATTACTGTGGTGTACCCATAATTAGGGTTAGAGATACTACTACAACCGTTATTGGTTATCCCACTTAACCCATCATCCCAACAATCCATAAACTCACTTATAGGTGTTTTATTAAATCCGTAAGCACTCTGATTTTTGTTATTGTTTACAAATATACTACCACTTGGGGCGAACTGGATTGATAGTGTGTGGGTCACACCTGTTGGTCCGTATTTACCATATGTATCTCTAAAAGATGCTAAAATTAAAGACATGCTTGAGGTGTCATTAGATAAAGATGAAAGAGATGTTTGCCAAGTATAGTTGTTGTAAGAACATAAACTAACCATACCTATTGCTTGGGTTCCGTTTGCTCCTGTACCACAGAAAAACTTATCTTGGGACCCGGTTAGTATTGAGTTGGCCGCAATTACAACATTACTTTCATTTATTGTAATATCCGTACTTAGTACATTAGTTGTCGTTACCCCATATGTAGCACCAGTTAGTGTTGATGTGGCTATAGGACTACCTTCATGACCATAATCTTCTCTGGGGTCATAGGTAACCCAAGCTATATTAGAATCTCTGGTTGGGTAATTTATTACCATTTTATTAATTACTGTATTATAATAAAAACATCCTATGTTTACGTTAAGAGCTGGATTTATACTGTCAGGACCTAGATTGGTTCCTTCGGTCATAGTCATTGCTGTTGCACCTAAGTACCAAGTATTACTAGAGTTGGTTTTCCTAGTGTCGGTCGCTCCAGTATAAAACCAACAATAGGGGTCGTCAACATAAATTTCTCCGTTACCCCCTAAACCACTTTCAAAATATCTAGTACCACCACCATATGGTGCAGGTCCCCAACCAGCTTGAAAAAATATAGTGCTATTCGCATTTGGTATATATTTCTTCCACTTATTAAATAGACTTGTTGCGTTTATTGTCCACCCTCTATAAACACCACCATCATTATAATCGTAAGAAGTACACCCAGTATTATCAGGTGAAGTGGTGGTATTTAATGGTGAATCTTCAACAACACTTAAAGAATACATACCATTTTTTATATCTGTAAAAGTATGTTGTGTATCCGCACTAGTACCGTAATGAGTATCAATTAATGCACCGTCTTTACGTAATTCATATTTATAACTTAAGGTTTTAGTTTCAGAAGAAACAACAGTTATTTCTCCTAGTTTGTTTGGGTCTAGGATACAACTACTGTCAGTTAGTGAAGCTGAAATTTGCGGTACTGTAAAAGCACTTAAAGAAATAAGTGTACTACCTGTACCACCATTAACATCCGTTATTGATGCCAAGTAGTCACCACTACACAAATTTATAATGTCCCAAGTAGTAGCACTAAAACCAGTGTCTGCTGACCAATTAACAATATATGGGGCTGTACCACCAGAAACTTGTGTATTTAAGATGGCACCACTACAAGTACCACTTAACGTACTCGTTAATATAAACCCACTCATATGTATACTACCTTGATATACTGCCATTTATTTTAATTCTATTTTTCCACATGTTATGTCATCAGGGATACATCTACCGAATTCCTGACACCAATAAAAACCTTTCTTACATATACCCCCTTTTTCTTCCTCAGCAGGTTTAATTGACCCATCTTTTTCTATTGTTTTTTCTTCATCATACCCTTTTATTACCATATCCTCCACCTCTTCTGGTTTTTTTGGTTCTACAGGTTTTCCTTCGTCTACTATCACCTTTGTACACCTTTTTTCACATTCTTCTATTGTCTTATATTCCCCCCTATCAGATAGTCTACATATACCCTCAATACAAGAATATAACATATTTACTGGTGGTGGTGGTGGCGGTGGTCCTACTGGTGGTACTATTGGTGTTTCGCAACATTCTATCGAATATGTTTCTGGAATTCTACCAATAACTGAACCGTCACCACACGGACACCCCTCAAATGTTGTTTGAGTTGAAGTAAATCCTGCTCCTCCACCCATACTAGCTCCTCCACCTCTTGGTCCTCCACCTCCTCTTGGCCCTCTTGGTCCTCCTCTACCTTCTCCATCTACACCTCTACCTTCACCTTCAGGTGGGCTTGGTGGTGGACTTGGTGGTCTTGTCCCACTATCATTTCCTTTGTCTATAGGTTCTGGCACATTTCCTTTAGTTTTAGTTATAATACCAGTATCTACTTGTGGTAAATAGGCATTTTGACCTTTACAATCGCCTAACACTACTGGTGTACAATTAGTGTGTAAACTTTTACAATAATTATTTGCCTTTTCTATACATCCTTGACAATTACTAACCTCTAAATCAGTTAATTCGTTAGTTATCCCATATATGGGGTCTAGTTTTAATTGTTCCGCTAATAGTTGTCCACACTTACAATAGTACTGACATTTATCAGTTTGTGTAGCAACTTTGGCTGGTTTACTTCTATTAGTTACACCACCCAAAATTGTAACTTCTTTACCACCTATACTTATTTTTGACCCATCGTTAGTTAATTTCCATTTATCTGGGGTTGTTTTATGTAAAATATCATAGGCAGAAAGTACTTGGGTTGTTGAACAAGGCATGTGAAAATCGCAGTCTGTCGTAACAATTATATAATTACTAACCTCACCACCAAAATAATTTTTAAATACATTTTTAATAACGTACGATTGAGCTAATTGTGGAAATTTATATATACACGTAGCTCTATCATCATTATTATACGTTGGTAAGTAAAAGCAGAATACACCATCTTTTTTCATTGTGGTCATTTTACCATTACTTTGTGGTGCTAATGTATAATCTTTTATGGTATTAGACTCTATTAATCTTTGCCATTTATTAGTTATTTTATTACTTTTAATATTCCATATTAACTTTTGGTCTTTCCCATCAGAGTCTATAAACATCTGGTTTTTAAATGTAGTATCATCTATGGTCGGTGGTTGTATATTCCCACATCTCTTGTCAGACAAATATAATGAACCGTTTAATGTAACTACGCCCCCTATATCACTATTTGTCATCTTAAATGGTTTTGATGTCTTTGTTTGGTCAAAAAATAAATTTTTCTCGACAACCTCGTCCGCTAATTTAATCCCTCTAAACCAAGGTGATTCTACTGGGCTTCCACTGAAGTTTAATTTACTCCCAAGATTTGCATCTATGTTTGTTTCACCCACTAAAGAGTAGTGTCCTCCCTTTGAGGTTGTCGACCAACTTCCCTCATATAGTAGTTGGATTGTATCTCCACTCGCTAGGTTTATAAATCCAGTGTCCACTGTAACCGGGATAGATTTGTGGAAAATAGTTGATGAGGATACACCACTTAAAATACATGAGTTAGCCCCACTAGTAGTCACATCATTAGGGCTTACTTCTAATGTTAAGTAATCATCCGCAGAACCATCACCCTCACACCTTAAAACCTCAAAACTTTTCAAAATTGTTTTTGTTGCTCCAGTACCTGAAGTTTTTACTATTTTTGTAATGAATGAAAAATCTAATACACCAGTATTGTCTGGAACATCGTATTCATCACCAATTTTATATCTTACACCTGGATTGTACTTAAATCCAGTATCTTGTAATACTGTGGTAGTTTCTCCATCACCGGCTTTTATTATCGAAGTATTTATTAACCTTTTAATTTCGTAATCGTTAGTTGGGTAATTGGTAGTAAACGCTGATGGGAATGCATTTGTAATATATTGACACCATTTGGTGTCTGTATATTTGATATCTAGATAGGCTTTATACGTAAATCTGTATACTCCGGAACTCCTAGCGGAAAACGTCATATAGTTATCTGGGTCTGTATTATCTAACCCAACACTACCACCATTTTCACTATAAACCTCGGAAAAAGCGTAAGGGGCATAATTTTCTGTTAAGTCACCTATTAATGTTAAATTCTGAGCCCTAACTATATTACTAATAGGTATTATAGTTTCAGCTGAAAATGAAGAGGCACTTATATGTAAATCATAAGTCTTATTTGGTTCGTTTTCACTAGTAGAAGTGGCAGAAAAAGCAGAATATTGTGGTACGGTATTATTAAATGTGGTGAAACAAAAATCAGTACTACTATTTTTAGCGATAGGTGCGTACTGATATAATGGAGTTAATAATATCTGTTCTGTACTTTTTTTATCCTTTCCTGTTATAAACCCTATTTTAGGGTCAGAGTGAAAGTATCCACTATAATAACCCCCTCCAGGCAACACATAAGATTTGTCGTTAGTATATAAAGAATTTTGTGTACCTTCATATTTTGACCCTAGTTTTGACCTCTTTTTAGGGCATATTGTTATTGTATTTATATATAAATTTGTGTCGTAGGTAAATCTAACATCATTATATTGGTCTATTGTTGTTCTTTCTATCCATTGGGAGATTTTGGTGTATGTTCTTTTTACCGGTTCTTTTATGCCGTTAGGGTTCATTACTAGGTATCCCTCAACATTTCCTATTTGTTGTTTCTTTAAACTATCTGTAAAGGCTAATAATTGTTCTCTACTTGAGAATCTCAGTGTTAAACATTTGTTGGCAGAAGAAAAGAGGTCGTTATCTCTAATTTCATTCACCCAATTTAGTGGGTATACCTTTTTACCATTTTTCTTTACTCCTCTAGATGGTGTAATATTACCATCATTATCCACCTCTCTAGAAACATTATAAGGTATTTCTATAATATTATTAGCACTTAAATTAAATGAAGATAAATTAACATTATTATAATTCTTGTTCTGTACCGCATAAACCTCACTACTTATTAATTGTAGACTTTCAGTTTCCACATTTTGTTTTAATAACTGATTTTTATAATCATACAATACTTCTTGAGACGCTAAATCAGATTTAGTTAAACTTATATATACATTATTTAATTTAATGTTTTGTGGTTTATTAATAATTGGACATACTGGTTTAATAGTTATAACATCACCCTCTATAATACGTGTTTCATCTATACCAATCTTAAATCCTAGTGATTTGGTGTACTGTCCTCCAGTTTCCATATACATATCCATATCAAAAGATATGTTACTATTCTTATTTTTATTTATTCGAACTTTTGGTAGTATCATTTGTATCGCATGATTTTTACCGTTTATAGTTTTACCAAAATGTCTGATGGCTCCTTGCCCCTCGTTTATACTTCTACCCACACTAGCGTTAAAGTAATTTTTATGAGATAAAAAAGCTCCAAAGCTTCTATCTTTAATTTCTTCAAAACCAAACACACCATTACTATTTTTAAAGACCTCCAAAATGATATCAGTACTACCAATACTTAAATTCTGAAAATGATTTTCTAGGGTTAGACTACTAGAATCAAACATTAAAAATAATCTGGTGTTATTATTATCATCAACTTGTAATACTGCGTCCACCGCTTTAGTATTATTGTAAGTTATGGTATAACATCTACTTTTATTACAATTTTTATTAACACTATAGTATTGTAAATTACCAGACACAAAGAATTCAAAAACTAGTTTGTCTGATAATTCTCTAAAATCTATTTTAGTTCTATATATTTTATTCTCCATAATTAATATGCTGACGTACTACCCACATTTATTCTTCCACCACTATTAGGTGTTTGAGTTCTATTTCCACCATTAGGGGTTTGGGTTGGGGATATTCCTCGTGTAGGAACATCTGTGGGTCCTGAATTATTACTATTACCTAAGGTATATGTATTTACCCACTCAACACCAGATGCGCCCAATTCTCTAAAACCATCAACACATACAAAATTATCAGTTCCACCTTGTTTTGTAAATATCTGTTGTGATGTATACTTTTTTTTATTAGTGTGAAATTCATTCGCTAAAAGATTTGTGACGTAACTAACTATTTCACTACCAAATAACTCTCCTTGATTATCAATAGTGTAGCTATTGGAGTAGGAGGATGTGGGGTTTACTGTTACCCCACTAATAATATTATTATAATATTCTGTACCAACTAAAGGATTGGCGGGGGGTGGGAACGATATAGGCATAGTTGAAAATTGTGGGTTATTTGTTCCTGTGTACCCACTTAATGCTATATTTAATGCTCCTGTTGTCGCACTTTGACTTACAGTCCCTGATAAACTAAAACATCTATATACAAATTTATCTCTATGAAATACTGAATTTTGTACTTTTACACCACTTGTCCATAAAGTAGTCGCGGGGACCATTTGTTCTATAATTTTAATCCAGTAATCACCCATTGCTTGAGCATACTCTATCATTTTATTATACGTATATTGATTATTACCACCACAATTTTTAGTTAAGTAATCAATATACATTTGTTGTAGGGTTGGGTATCCACCAGTTCTTCCATCATTTATAGTCATCCTATTCTTGGTGTCGATAAAAAGTCTCCAAAAATACCTATTAAATGTCTTAAAATCATATTTTTTAGCGTCTATTTGTGGGTTTGTTGAATCCCAGATACCACCAAAATTAGGGTATGGTGGTGGTAACGAACCACCACTAAACATACAATTACTTTTTACTGATTGTTGCCAAACATCATAAACTAACGCCTGACCCACATTTAAACTTAAATCAACATTTTTTACATTTATAACCAATCTTTCATCTGTGGTTTGGTAGTAGGCATCTCTATTTTTAAATGTAAAGTCTCTAGTTTGTAGTCCTGGGTCTTGGTGCACCCACGATTTCTTATCGTCTATAACCCTATTTAAACCAAATCCGAAAGGCATATGTGGAAATCTCCAAAATCTATCTAAATAAGGTGATTTTACATCGTTAGAGTATTTTCCAGCGGTCCAAAATCCCCCCCACGTAAAATCTACAAACTTTTGTACTATGGTTGGGTTACACCCACTTATGGTTGAGTTGTCATTATCTATAACCAGCTCTGATTGGTGGTCTTCCGTTCTTTCAAACCAACCGGCTCCTCTTTGGAAAAAATAGTTGTTTGTTACTCTAGGTTGTGTAGGGTACCCATCTTTAGTTACTGGGTAATCACCTTGCTCCCCATTTATATCATATAATTTAAATGGGTTTTGTGTTGTAGCTGTCGCTATATACCACCCAGGTAGTCCTTGGTTGACCAGGACTGGACTATATTTAATCTTACCACTTGTGTATGACCCACCGGATATTGTTGACCATATGTAGTCAAATTTATCCATATTAAATTTTGTGTCAGCTATAACCACATATTCATTAAATTCTATTAAAGCTTCTGGTGCCCCTAATAAGCCCAATAAAAATTCTATAGATTTTCTTGTACCTTTGGACTTAAATAAATAAGACGTATTCATTAGTATTCTTCTATATAATTCAACGTCTAATTCGGCTGGTGTTTTTCCTATGCTGGAACCAGAATATTGTGGTGTGGATACACCTAAAACACTATTCAAAAAAGTATCATTGTCTAGTGTGGATGGGGTTGCCCACCCTAAAGTTTGTGCAAAATTCTTAATTAATTTATTAGGTATATTATTAGTACCTTCATAGGTAACGTTAGTCATATAAGCAATACCGTCTACATAGGTTTTTATATCATCAAAACTTCTTCCATATATCTGAAGTGTTTTTTCTACTTTTTGTCCTGATGTGTCAAATTCTTTTAGTATCGGGGAAGTTAAAAATCTAGATACCAGGTTAGTTTTTTCCATGTCTAGTTCATCACCTATATTAGATAGTTCGGTTAAGTAGTCGGTATATTTAGTGGTTGTTACATCTATATTTATATCATCTTGTAACGGCCATGTCTTATCTACGTAATTATAAAAAGTTTTTCCGAAAGTATTTTCCCCAATAGTGGTAAATGTTGAAGTATATATAGGTCTTATGTCTCTATTCATTAAAAACCCTTCAACTCCTTTGAACAGTTTAAATTGTTCTTCCGATTTTTCTATATTTGGTTTTATATAAAATGGTGTAGTTGTTGTCGTCGCTGTCCCAAATGGTTTACCTTTAATGACTAATTCGATATATGTTGTTGATGTGTTTTGGGGTGTTAGTTCTATAATTTTATATTCTTTAGCGTTTACCGTCCCCGTAAAACTTATTGCGTAATTTTTAAATTCTTTTGTTAGATTTCTTAGTTTAGCTACGGTACCATCAGCGACATTCACTAACGTATTAGCGGTATAACCAAACATATCCAAATTATTAATAATTTGTTCTTTAGTAACATTGTCTTTTATTAGATTTCCGTTTGTGGTAAACTCTATGTCGAATGGGTTAGATAGGTAGTTAACATTTACTTTAAGTGTTGTTTCTTGTGTCTCACTATCATAAACAATATTAGTAGCTGTCGTATATCCTGATACATTATTTACATCTATACCATCTACAAAGATTGCTCCTGGAAAAAAATTAACAATACTTTGTGTAGCGACTGATAACCTTTTTTTAAGAGACCCATATAAAACAAGTTTTTTTATGTCATTAGTATCATTATTTATAAAAACTTCTAAATTACTATTAAGTAATAATTTAGCATTTTCAGTACTAGAAATATTTAAAGACTCTAGTGTTATTGGAGCGGAAAAAGATTCTAATGAGTCCGTCAGAGCAGAACTAGTAATACTTAAGTTTTGTTGTGAGGAAAAAGTACCCATAGTCATCTGGGATGTACCATCGGTAAATTGTAACCCTACTAAACTATCACTAAAAGTGTCTGTTCCTTTATTAGGTGCGGGAGGATATCTGAATCTATTACTAGCCATAATCCTTATTAAACTATTATTTGATTAAATGCTTTACTAAAATCAATATTATTTCCTCTATTTTGTCTCACTTCATATAATTGGTCGTTAAACTCATCTCTGACTTCATATAAATCATATTGCATATAGAGGTTATTTAATCCAGATAAGTCATATAGGGTGTATATACCATCATCAATTGACTTGGTTTGGTTACCATATAAAGCTATGGCTAGTGTATCAAAGTCATGGTCAACCATTTCTATATCTAGGACTGTTGGATTAAAGAATGTGTTAGTTATAATAACGTTTTGTCCTGGTGCACCAATAAAAGGTATTGCGTTTGGATTATTTGTTGGTGAACTAGTTGGCGTTAGAGTACAAAATATTAAATTGGTTTCGGAATTAGTATATGTATACCTAGGTGATTGTTGATTAGGTTGTGAACTAGTTGCTGGTTCTGCTTGACAAAAAAAGTTAGATGTGACTATCCTAAAGAAGTTGGCCCTCTTTTTGGTTACGTCGTCTATTTCCATATATTCTATTCTATACCCAACCAATCCTTGTGCCACAAATCTACCTCTAAATTGTGCTGGTATAGAATTTAAGTCAAAAACTAACCCTTTTACGTTGGGTAGTGATGATAGTATCCCACAGTCTACAATACTTGTTCTAATTTCTATAGGTCTTATATACACCGTATATATACCTTTGTTAGAGAATACACTAGATGGTAAATTTAGATTGTATAAACCACCTAATACTTCTGTACCACTTACACCACCTGTTGCTAGTCCGTGCGTTATAGGTGATAGTACAGCGGTAGAGGGAAGCTCATTAACTGAAAATGGTTGTGTAGCGTCCCTACTAGGTGTATAGTGATAGATTATCTGTATATCTTGTACTGATACATCTGCGGGTCTTTTTATTCCATATGCTCCTAATGCCATCTATATTTGTTTTTCTATTTTATAATACCCGTGTCCATGATACTCTAATTCTCCCATGTTAGGGGTTTGTCCTAATCTTTGTGGTCTTTCAAATACACTAATAACACCTCTTTCAATAAATATATTTGACCTTGTTTCTGGACGTGTACATACATTCATTAACACTTCTTCTTTTGTCAACGGTACTATACAACCAGTTACTTTTACAATATTAAATGCCATAAGTTATTTTATAATAAATATCGGACTCTTAATTTATATTATTCATTTTATTAACCTTCATTTAAATTTATTCTACTTGCTACGCACTTACACTGACTCCAACTCCATTGGTACCCCATTGCACACGATTCTGTTTGTATACAAGGAGCTTCTATTAACTCCATTGGCTCATGGTCATGGTCATGTGGGTCACTAGGCCCTCCAGTACAACAATGACCCCATTGTTGACAAAATAAATAACAATCGTGGTTAATGTTTAGTGCCGCACCACTTGCACAGTGAACACAACAATTACTAAGTGGCATAGACTTACATGGGTCATTTGGGTGACAGTTAACTTCTGTTTCATCTGGCTTACACTCACACGTTGGGTGGTTTTGGATAAGGTAAACTACGTTACCTGCACTATCCATACAGCATTTTTTACAAATATCTACCGGTCCCCCCGTACAATCTTGCCAGTTACCTGAACTATCGTAACCACAATTTTTCCATGCATATCCTTGGGAATTTATAATTAAGACGTCATTGATAATTTGGCATGGTATAACACTTGTCCTAGACTCTTTTATCCCCAAAGGACCCACTACTGGGTTACTGTCCAATACACAACAATGACAACACTGTTCATTTGCTGTGTTTGGTATACAGTCATTCTCAAAATAATTCCCATAGACCCCATTGTATGGTACGTAATTTATAGGTCCTGTTAAATCACTAGCTAAAGTAATGGCACATTCACCACACTCACCAACAGTAGGGTTACAAGGGTCACCATTATCATTAAACCCACAATCCATCCACATACCACCACCAATGTTTTGACCTATGCTTACTGATGGTTGATTCCCCAGTGCACATCTAGGTGGTGCACTCATTTTAGCTTGTAATGTAGCGTCTTGTGGGTCAGATGGGTCTACCCACTTAACACAACAGTAACAACACTCATCATCTGGGTCCACCACACAATTATTTAGTGGGTAATTAAGTGGTGATGTCCAATTCCCTAAAAATGTAATTGGTGCGGTTAAATATAAACCTAGTGTAAGAGCACAATCCTCACAACCGATAAGTGGTGGTGAACAAGCTGCTACACACATTGGGTAACTCGCGTATTGTCCTAATCCCGTTCCTGGGTCATAGCAAGTTCCCTGGTCACAATCCCATGACTGTACCATAACATTTGGACTACAACAATTTTGTCCATAGTGGTTTTGGCAATCACTAAGGTTAGCGTAACAACCATTACCTACTGTAAAACATGTTGGGTCTACTAAACATTCACATTCATCGTCACCCCAATCAAAACATCTATAATATGTCTGTGGGCCACAACACGTATTTGGGTCCGTTTGACAGTCTAATAGTGATAAGCTACCACTTAGTGCTGTTGCGTCAAAAACACAATTACAAATCAATTGTTGTTGTGGGCTTAATGTTTGTTCACACACCCAAAACCCTGAAGGGGGTAAAAAACAACATGTAGTTTGACTTGCTTGACATGAAGGTAGGTTTGGAAAACCAATAGTGGCCGCTGGGTCCCATACACAGTTACAATTACCATCACACACAAATGCTCCCGGTACTGGTGGTTCAGAACAACAGTTATTTGGGTAATCGTTTTCACAATCAAGTTTATTGTCATAAATCCCAGTTCCACTTGGTAGACATTCACATTCATCATCACCCCAATCAAAACATTCCCATTTTTGTAGTGGTTGGGTATAACAACAGAAATTAGGGTCGTTTTCACAACTAATAGCGTCAATAAATGAGTTCGGGGCAACAGCGGCTGCATTTTGTACACACGTACAATCGGATATACAACATGGTTCTGCAATAAATCTATCACAATTAATAAATGAAAGTAACCCACCAGCTTCAGCGTTACACCCATTAGGCATTGAAGCAGTTGCTCCTAAAGAATTCCCGATAATATGAGCTATAACACTATAATCACATTGATACCCTTGGTACACCCCATAGGCTCCTACATTTAGTCCTGTATTTAACTGAACTGCTGGAGCTCCCAATGCAACCGCAGTATCAACATAATCTTTAAGTGTGTAGAACATTTGGACTGACCCGGCTATAGCGTCTAATATTAAATTATGCATACCATTTCCTTTGACGTATTGATAGTCATTGTTTGGGGCTCTACAACATGTAGTTCCTTGTAACGCTGGAGGACATGCTAACGTCCATTTTGCCCATCTATAAGCACTAAAGTCCGCACTTATACCATATGACGCTATAATAGTTTCATAACTCCATATATCAGTAGGATAAAGGAAACTATTATTTGCCATTTCGTCGTTAATATCTTGTGAGTCCCAACCTAAATTTACTAGATTCGAAGATTCGTTTGAATCCAGTATTGGGGTATTCACACAATGGTCAGTGTAATTACTAGGTGTAAAACTTTGGACACATTCCCAAGGTACCGGAATATAACAACAAGTTGTAGTATCGTTTTCACACGCTGTTTGGTTTGGATACCCGGAAAGTGCTGCTGGGTCAAATATACAACTACAAACTGCTCCTACATCACATACATAATATCCTGTAGTAGCAGATTCACAACATGGGTGAGCACCAGGACCAAAGGAATCAATAACATCTTGACAATCTTGTTCTGTATTATACTGACCTCCATTTCCAATCACACTGTTACAATAACACGGTGATGTTGTGCAAATACATAAATTAGGGTCTGCGTAGTCGTACCCACTAACATTTAGACTATTGTTAGGTATACCGTATGTTGCGGCCCATGTAGAGTCATTTCCAGATTCATTATTTGCTTGACCACAATGTATCTGAAAAGCTGCCCAATTTTCTGGGTGTGTGTTGGATAGGCTTAGTCCTAGTATCCCCAACATTGTTGCTTGGTTCACAAAATCAGCGTAGGAAGTTGTGGATAGGCCTCCTCCAGGAATTGCTGCGTCCACTACTGGGTCAGCATTACAACTTTTTATCTTTAACCCAACACTCATCCATTGTCCACCATACGATGTATCACAAGCACTATTACCAGCAGTTTCAACTCTAATTCCACTATGTGGTGTTGACTGTAGTCCGTTTGATGCGATGGCTATGTACTGCATGTACTCACTAAAGTTTGGTATCAACCCCCCAGCCCACGGTAAAGTAGGGTCTGTAGCACCATCCAAATATACGACTCCGTTACAACTGTTTGTTTGTGTACCTTCTATACAATTCCAACTAATAACGTTAACTGGTCCGATACATCCAGTATCACATGGTATCCATATTAAATTTCCAGTACCACCACCATTTTCCCATACTGGTGTATTGGTTTGGTAGTCATTCCAATATGCTTCATACCAGTCGAATGGTGTTAAAGCTCCATGGGTAGGTTGTGTGTAACTATCAGTAACACACACGTAACAACATGTGGTACTACTATAGGAAGGTGGACCAAATGTTTGTGTAAATAACACTACGTCACCTAACTGGTATAGTGTGGTATTATCCCATATAGAACCTAGTGTAGATGGGGTAGGTGGTATTGACATAGTAGTATTGGATAAAATCCAATTGCTATTTATATTATCCCACGAATAGTAATTAACACTACCTATTTGTATACATTCATAACAGTTACAGCAATTGTCTGTTGGTGAATTTGTATATGGTCCGTTATTAACACTAAACGTACACCCTGTCATACTATCAAATACTGGGGTACAGGTGGTTGTTTGATTTAAAAACACACATACACACCCATTTATACAATCACCACATAAAAAATTACATTCTGCTTGACATAAGGCCATAGAAGGGTATGGTCCAGAAGCAAATGTTAAAGGTGGATTGGTGGCTAGGTACCCAGTACAACCGTCTAAATCATCACAATAATATTCTGTGGTAGCTGCTGAACAAGGATAATAACCAATTGTTGATGTTGTTGTTATCTGACAGTCTGAAGGGTTAAGTTGTGGGACGGCACCAGTACAACACAAAGTTTGCCCCCATTCCAACTCACAGAACCCACTACCAGGTGGTGAACATTGACAGCAAAATACACATTGGTCTTCACAATCTTGAAGACTAGCAAACCCAGTACCCCCGTTAGTATAACTAACTTGACCTATCCCCCACGCTTGTGCCTGTACACTTGGAGACGCACCATTAATGTAGGATGATGATACACAAGCCGAAACTCCTGGTGTCCCATACAACCCATTTATCGCACCATTTTGGTCACAAAAATAAGTAGTTGCTACACAACAATCACAATTATTAGTATGCATCCAACAATCAAACGCCGACACATATGTTGGTACTGGTGGTGAAGCTGGGTTGGAGAGAAATGTACAGGAGCATCCCGCAAAACTTAGTGGGTCTGGATTACAAGTCCACGTACACCACTCTTGACAGGCAGCTATACTAGTAAATTGTCCTGGGTATGAACCGTGTCCAGGTGGTATAGGTATACACCCTAACCCCGCTGTATTTGACATTGGTTCACAATTAGAAGAATCATCACAATTAAACGTCACACCTGAAGTATCACAACAATCTAAGGCTCCTGTTGGTGCTGCTATAGCTAAACAATCATTGAATGTAGTTAACGGAAATGTAGGTGCGAATAACCCTGGTGGTACAGTAGGTGGGTAATTAGGATACATAATACTAGCTGTTGATAGTTGTAGTATGGTATCTGTTTGAGTTATCCAATCATATTGGGATACACATCCGGTTTCATCTATTCCTCCTATTATTTCCTCACAAAAACAACTTGCCCCACATTCATTATCACATGTCCCTATATCACCATAACAATTTTGTGATGTCTGAGTGAAGTTTACATCTATTACACATGAGGAGACAATACACCCAGCTGGGGTACACTCAAATGTATCACCGCTGTCACCACAACATGGTCCACAAGGTTCACCACATATAGGAGAAGGTACTGTACCTCCTGCTGTATGGTCACAAGCTAACCAACAATTAGGTGTTCCATCCGTTGCTGGACCATCATCTGGAGTAAAAACAGTGCAATCATAAACAATACCGGTACCAAGAGGGTCTGTTCCCGCTGTACCCACCCCTAACCAAGGACAAGCACAAAGATAACAACAAGGGTTGTCCATTGTACCTGGTGAATTAGGGTCCCAATAAGAAACTATATCACCTTCACCATAAAATAAATTATTATCCCAGTACCCTTTATCTGTAAATACGGGGTTACCTGGGTCTGGTTCTAACCAATTACAAGCACACATACAACTATCAGCATCAGGACAACACTCATACTCGTCTGGTGTAGTATTGGGTATAACACATAGGTCTGTGGTACATTCAATTATATCACAATAAGGTAGTCCATACAGACCTTGTGTCACAATTGTATTCCCAGCAGCATTTGGTCCACCATGAGAACACATCTCAACATTACCAAGTGGTAAAAACCAGTAACATGGATAATATCCTGCTGGGAACATTTGGGTTGTACCTGTTCCAGCTATAAAGTCATCGTCATTACAAGCTGCGTGACAACATCTAGTTGCTTCACAACATTCGCCAGATGTAGCATACCCAGTAAATGGTGGTGGTTGAGAAAACGTTACCCCTAGTTGTGCCATAACATAAGCACTCGGGTATTGTGTGCACCCTTCCGAGGTTGGTGTTCCATCGTCATTAAGAACACAATCCCAACCTACGTCACATTCACAATATTCGTCACATTGTGTGTAAGAGGTAAAGGTTGGTGGAACTCCGAATGGGTCTGGTGGCCAATAAGGACACCCTGGTTGACCATTATTGTTTGGGTCTGCGTACATTGAGCAAGGTGTTTGACTTGTACAATCACAAACTATACAAGTTGTTAAAGCGGTACAGTTTTGGTTACATAAATCTTCGTTAGGTACTGGCCACCCACAACCTAAAGTCCAACACGGAATACATGGTGAATTCATTGTCTCACAACTCCAACCACATTGAGTTATTCCAGCTGGATTAGCTGTTTGACAGGAATATTGGGTTGAGTAACTACCCCCTATTGTAACTTCATAACACCCTTGTTCACAATCATAATTCCACCCTGTATACTCACAACATGTATCTGATATTAAGGGTACCCCGTGATTACATGCCCATTGTGCTGTTGGTAGCCATGGACCATCCTCAAAATATAATTGGTGTATATTCGCTATATACTCTGCTTGACTAAAAGGTGGTGGTATTGGAGAAGGTAATGTATTTATCACATTAGTTATCAAACTCGTATATACTGGTATTCCTGTTAGAAAATCTTCAGCACAGGATATTAGACTACAACATTCTCCAGCCGGACCTGTAGCTGTGGTACATGACCAAGCTGGTGGTTCACACCAATCCATACAATCATCAGGGTTTTGAAAAACTGGTCCAGCATAAGGGTCGGCTGGGTCAAAATTAGTATATTGTGGGTTATTTGTTGTTATTTCTATACATCCATTACAACTATATTGTGTGATATTACCCAGTTCATCCCCACATAACCATCTATCCGGATAACATTCACCGTCATTATAATCATCAATACAGTCACCATAAAATGGGTAACCATTTAATGTAAAAGGTCCTTGTGGTGTTGTTACCGTTAATGCTGAAGAATTTATAAAATCACAACTAGTAGTACTAACACTTGTTAAGTCCTGAGGACATATCCAAGAACCACAACCTATATAGTCCCATTCATTACTATTAGTAAATGCACTTGGGGAACCTAAATTACCTGTTGCTAAAGCTTGGTAACAATTACTATCTAACCCAGTAACATATTGTCCTGTAGTATAACTATTACCGTTCGCGTATACACCACCTAAAAGTGGGACACCCAAAGATATTTCTGGAGCAAGTTGTACTATAGTTGGGTCTTCACATGGTACTGTGGTACCTGGAGGGCATACTAAACAAGACTGGTCACACGCTTCCCAAATATGTTTAGTTGGTAATCCATTATCGTACCAAACTCCTTGATATGTCTCTGTTGGTGGTACGAATGCCCATGGTGATGGTGAACTAGTTTGGTTTATATCTTCAACGGCCATATAACAACAACATTGTCCGTAGTTTTCATCAAAAATTATATCACCACGAACATAATCTACACTGGAACTCCACACACCTTTCTGAAAAGATGGTCCTGACAAGATGCTCATCGGTACTCCAGTTATTCTATCAGTATATTCGTCTTTGGTCTCACAAAAAGCACAATCTTCTAATAAACATTTAAAACAATCGTACGCTCCAAAAGCTAAAGAATTTAACCCACAACTGGTTGCGTTATAGAGGGTTATCCCATTAGAAAAGTCATATAATTCTACTGTCGCAGCGTTATTCACACCAGAACTAATAGTATATGCTGTATAACCGTTAGTCGCTTGTGTTATTTGACCAATCATAGCTGGTACTATTTCATCCGTTACTGGGTTGACTACATCAGAACCTAACTCTGTTGGTACGAGTTCAAAATATCCAGGAGGTAAGAAAGGACTCCCTGATGGTGTTGAGGAATATGTTTGGAATAGACTTAGCATACTTTCTGTTACACCTGAAACATCGAAGCATGCAGTTGGACTTAACGCACTGTACTGCATGATATCGGTACCAGAATCCCATGGTGTTCCTGGTGATATCTCATGGAACCCACTTGAAATTTGTGTTCCTAGGTGGTTATAGATTGGATATTCTTGTGGTGGAATTCCCACAACCGGACCTAGTGCTTTTAATTGTGGGTAAGACATAAATGGAACCCAAATAGTTTGACTTACTGACATAGGACCCCAGGGTGTTTCTTGTGTTATGGTAATTTTTTTCTGCATGGGTGTAGTATTGGTATACGTATGTGCAGTACTTAAATTAGGGTATTGTAGTATAGCTTGTTGAGCGCCCCCAAAACTAATAGTATATGGGGATTCTTGTAGTGACTTGTAGTAAGAAAAATCTGTAGTGTTATATACCCGTATTTTCATAGGGTTATTGGTGTCTGCGGTAACTATAAAATTACTAAATATTTCTTTTTGACTTATGTTTCCGTCCCAAATAGAATAATGACCTATATCATTAAAATCTTGGGTTAGTTTTAATGTTATTTGACTTAAATTTTCCTCTAGTGGGTCGACACAAAAGCAACCTCCCACATTTTGAGTAAAGGTGTATTGGTTTGCGTTGGTTAGGTCTTTAAGATGGATTAGTTCGTCATAACTCCCGTTTTGTATGAATGTACCACTAAATATTGCTTTAAGTCCCATAAACTTAACATACCCGAACTGACCTATATTTGTGCATTGAGCTAGATTTGTGGATGTAAACTGGTCATTAAGTAACACACAAGGGTTAGATATGGAACACCCCCTTAACTCTTCTGGAAATGTGGTCACATCCCCACTCAAACTTAATTGTACCTGACTAGTTGTGGAATTGTACATAGTAACTCCCGAACAGTTAGTACTGTAATTTATAGGCCAGTAGTCGGTGCCTCCCGAACAGGGGATACTCCAATAACTGGGTGCATTTTTTCTTGTTATTCTAAACTTTTGTACTTCCATATATTAAGGGTTTATATATTCATAAAATCTTATAGGGTAACTGGTTGGCGGGTTGTCTTCCCTACCAACTATCTGACCTAAGACTCCGGTATTATAATTATTAATGTTAAAGGTTCTAACCTCATAATAATATTTAGGTCCTACTAACGCAGGATTTATATTAAGTTTAACTTGATAATAAAACCAATTCCTAAAATCGTATGCTTCTGGTAATGGGGTTGGTGGGCTTTCATTTATCATTTTTATTACTTTACCAGTTTTAGCGTTAAAAAATTTACAAGACATATAAAAAGTATCCATATCGTATATATCTCTTTTTTTCAACCATTGTATGTAATAGTTTTCATTTATCCCTTTATTTGGGCCTAAAATCATTGTAGGACTGTAAACACCATATACTGGTGGGATTATACCTTGTGCAATTTGGCTATAGTATTCATATGGGTCTTCCTCTGGTATTACTTGTCTTTCTACCTTTATACAATTATTTAAAGGCATAATAACAGAAAACATTAATTTCTGTTCTTCCCTTACTGGGGAATCGTAATAATCAAGTTTAAAAAAGCTTTTATTAACAGCACTACTCTTTTTTGCTAACTCTTTTTGTGTATACCCCAATAAAGTAAAGTCATCATTATAGGTTTGGGAATTATAGTCACGGAACTGGAATTTGTAATATATTTTATTGTCGGGTGGAAAAAGGTGTGAATATCTGGTTGTTTCATAATCTATAATTGGATTTATATTATCCTGTAATTCCACTTCATCGTATATCTCTAAAAGTTGCTCTCTTCCTACTTCATCAAAATTTTGACTTATAGGAATGGTAATATTCTTATCACCTAAAGAAGCTTTTATCTGTATTCTATTGACAGTCATCTACGTAATCGTTTATTATAGTTATTCCAGAATATAGAGTTCCATCTGGATAGGAAAATATAGGCTCTATATTAAAATTTAAATCTAAATGTGGGTAGTGTGCATCATTTAAATATGGATAATCAACACCATGAACTTCGTCTTCGTAATACCCTATAGGTAAAATAGCTCTCCACCTAAACACACTTTCTGATAAAGAATATGTTGCATATTGAGGTGATGTAAATAGTGTATCGTTAGAACTTATACTGGTAGAAAATTTTCTAATAGGTATTCTATGGTGTGGTTCATACCTGTATATAGACTTTATAAAATCATTAGGTGTGTCGGGTTGTCGCATAACGTCCTTATTAAATTTAAGTGAGTGTCCTATTTCTGAAATTATAGTTTCTTTTAATTCGTATGGGTTATATTCTACAAACGCTCCTCTAAATGTTGTACCACTAGGTGGTAAGTTTACTGCGTTATTTGCAGTTTGTGTTAAATTTACCCAATTAGTATTATTATCTATAAATGGGTCTACATACCCATTTTTTCTAAAATTCCAATCCCACCCGTACCCAGCTGGGGATTGGTGGCTCTGATAATTCCACATTAGATTTTTATTACTAGGTAGTATAGTTAGATATAAGTCCCCTATTGGTCTATTTAAATTATCAAAATAGTCGGTCCTATCAATATCTAAATTAACATTCCATAAATAAGATTTAAATTCTTCTGTTATTACTGTTTTTTCCCCGTACCCTGGTGGTGTCTTTTTTTGTTTAAAGACTCTTCCTTTCCTATTAAATATCCCAGACTCAAACCCTGTCCTATCTAAAGAATAATCATTAGGGTTTGTTATTAATTTATGTTTATGGGTATAATAGTTAGATGTAAACTCTATAGGGTTCCCTAAATTTATCATCCTTTTAAAGGTACCTACTGGGTTTGGTGGGAGTGTAGAACTATCTAAACTCCTTAGGTATATGTTTATTATGTATTTTTCAGTGCCGGCAATTTCACTACCTAGGGAATCTACCCTAAAAGTGTTTTGTATGGATGTGTAGGTAGCACCTTGTAAATCATATGATGTTGTTAAATATGTTGTTAGGTTTGTTGCGTTTGGGAAAGTACTTAATGTGGTCCCACTCTGTAATACAATATACTCACCAACTTCTAAACCATGTGGTACTGGACTTGTAAATTGTGCAGCGTCTCTACCATCAATACTTATGATTTCTAGTTGGAATGGGATTCCATCTCCAGCTACAAAATTTAAGCCTTCTAGGTTGTTGGTGTCTGGATTAAAATAGAAAGTCATAGATTCATTTTCTTCTGAACCATGTATGTAGGATATGTAAGTTAACCAATTGTCTTGATATGCGGTTAAGGAATTATATACACTAGTGTTGGATGACCCATAATTCTTTTGGGGAATAAAGTTAAATGTGTCAGCTGGTGGTAACCCTGTGCAGGGTCCCCCATTGGGACATCCTAAATAAGCAGGTAAAAAAAACATGCTATTTAAAAATTCACTATCATCAGTATCCCCACTTATAACATTATTATACAAAATAGAAACATTGCCATACATCCTATATATATCACAACTTTCTCTCTCTAGTTCAAATTGGGTTTGTAAGTTTAGTACTAGATTTCTATCACCTTCTATCATATTTCTTACATCAGATGATAGAAATGGTTGTAACCCTACATTTTTATCTTGTGCTCCAGCAAACCTGGAACTACCCTTAACAATTCTTATATTTTTTCTATTACTCATTATATTACACCATCCGCTAATTCTTCATCTATATATTTTCTTACAAATATATTAAACGATGTATTCCCAGGTCTTAAACCAAAATAAAAGAATAAGGGTTGTGAGAAAACCATTTGTTTATCACTCATACTGGTCATTACTGGATAGGAATTGGGGTGGGTAAACCCTAATTCTTGACCTAAATCGTTTTGGAAAAACCCAGCACTTTGTATATACCCACCCGCGCCTGGACCTCCTGATGGCCATGAAAGATTTGGTACGTGAATGTCACTTTGAAAACTGTAAAATAGTGATGGTACTGTTGACATACCAGGGGCATTCATTGAGTGTCTATGTACGTACTCACCTTTAGTGTACATCCAATCGTTAAAATCACTACCAAAGCCAGGGGCTAGTGGATTAGCGTTATTACTAGAGGTTTCCCAAGCATAAAATGGTACTCGTTGTGTGGCCGCTGACAACTCTAAGGTAAGACATTCTATTAGATTTTCTGCGTCCATTATAGTTTCTGTTTGGCCTGTAAATAAAAGTGGTTCCCACTGAATTGGGTAATATTTATTACAGGATGCGTTTACTGCGTGGTCTACCCAAGTGGTTATATCAAAATTAGGTTCTGGGTATTCTAAACCACCTAACGCATCAGTATCATCATTTGGTAGCATGGTGTTATTATCATAGTCACATTTACACTGTGTATTACCTAAATTAGCTTCGTACCCATAGACCCCCAACATACAATTTTGCATTAATGCTTGTCCAACATCACCACCAACAGACATTTCTGGTCTTGGGTAAAAGGTACTGATTGAGCTACTATCGTTTAGTAATTTTACGTTATATATGTCCATAACTAGGTCTGTTATGTCTTGGAATGTGGTACTCCCTATTTGGTCGGTAACTGAACAGTCTTCGGCAAAGTTAGTATCTAAACATATTTGTTGTATACATTGATTTCTAGAACCCATGTCAACCATAGTTGTTGGAAATAGTATGTGTCGGTCCATGTCTCCATCTGCATGATTGTTGGATGACCCGTTACCATTAAACGACCACCATGGTGAATATACACCATCTGTATCACCAATAAACTGTCCGTCGGTTTTTGAAGGTCCTATAGTCCTAAAAGGTGTAGACCTATAAAAGAAAGTATTATCGTCTGGATGTAGGTATGTTAATTTTTTACACCACCTTGATTTTGTAGCGTATGTACCTTCTGGGTATGCTGGGTTAGACTCATCAAATTCCAACTTAGCATTAAACTGAAACATATATAAAAATCCACTTACCCAATTATTTTCCCAATAGTAATTCATAACACCATTACAAAGTGCTGACGCCATTTTTTCCCTTCTAGCCCATTGACGAAAAACAACCATATTTAAATTTTCAAATAGACAAGCTGGGTTAAAACATATAACCTTAATATAACATCCACCACCAGCAATACCAGCTGTTCCATCTGTTTCTGGTTGTGGTGCACATTGTCCGTCATAATACACAGCTGAATTATAACCATAGTTGTCATTACAACACACATAAGTATCGTCGGTAGGTTCACAACAATCATGTTGGAAGTTTCCACCAATTGTAGTGTTTAGTGAACCGTTTCCTACTGGACATGGTGAACCATTATTTGTACCCCCAGTTGTTGGTGGGTCTCCAGGACATGGGAAATTATTAGCTAGGTCAATCATTTGTGCGTTAGTGTTAGGTCTACACAAACATTTTTCACATTCTGGATACTTGGTTTGTCTAAGTTTAAATAAAATGAATCCTAGTGGGATACCAAAATACTCACATTTTTCTCCACAACCAAAACCTGTTAAATTAATTTGACTACATAATTTAGGTGGTGTTGGTATATAGTTTGACATATTTATGATTGTAACACCCCAAAGACTAATATTTATATCCCAAATAGCACACCACATTTTACATATAGCCCAAATGATAATTAATACCGGTGCCAGCATTGTACCAATTAGTACGGCTAGTATACTTACCACTAAATCTATAATCATAAAAAGCATACCTAAAAAACCTATTATAAAAGTATTTAAGAAAATAATAAATTTAACTTGTCTTACAGCACTATTTATGGGGAAAAACATAGCTGAAGTGGAGCATTGTTGTTCTTGTTCAGGCAATATATTTTTTATCCCAATAAATTGTCTTCTACCACCATGTTTTACATGGTCATGAAATTGGGAAAATGTATACACACGATTAAATGTCATTTCATAAAAATAGTCATCCGCTCCTGGTAATAAATTTCTTTGTGCCCAAGGATGGTAGTCTGCATAATCAGTAGAGAAAGCGTACGACCTTCTATCTATACCTGGCCAATCACCGTCATTATTGTCTTGGGTTGTAAACTCGTGTATATTTGGTACCAAGTAGGAACCTACCCGTCTAAATCTTGCACCACCAGTTGCTTTTTCTGGTCTAACCCTAAACCTATATCTTGCTCTTGTTGGTACACCAACATCTGGGTCACCAGATTTAACTAGGTCTCCAAATTCATCTGTAATTAAATGGTCTAAATTCATTGGCATATGAACAAGAAAAGCTCCATAACTATCTATAACTCTACCACCATTAGATAGGTAGTATCTTTCTAGTATTGGTACTGTTCCACCTATTGGGTTTGCGTAATCCCAACTTGATGTGCCGGCGTCCCAAGCTGGAAAAGCGTTTGGGTTTTCTTCAAGGAATGGGGTATATCTAATAGCATCAATCATTCCTGGTTTGGTTATTAAACTACACAATTCCCCCATACTAGCTCTTGGTCTACAGTTCATATTAACCGAATCCTTGTCTGTATCTTGACCCACACTACCCATAAACACAGCGTTAGGTTGTAATTTAAATCCTGAGTTACCTAAATCAAAGTCTACCCTTGTAATTGAGGCTCTACAAAATTCTTCGTCACCCCAAAAAGGTCTAACATCTATAGCTTTTTGTTGATTTATAAGTTGGGGTAAAGCATCTATGGAATCATTTGTTTTAAATTTTGCTCCATCAAACTCACTAGGTGAATACCCCATATTCTTAAAGTCTTCTGGTAATAGAGAAAAACAACCAATATCACTTAAATCAATATCCATAACTACTGATTGTTGTCCGATGGGGACACCATATATCATGAAATCACCAGCTTCATTTGTTTTAGCGGTAAATTTATAGTATTTGTTAAATACGTATTCCACATCTTGGTCCGCAAGTATTCTTGGTAGAGATGGGAAACTTCCTATTGGTACGTGGCAATTAAAGTTAGGGTCTGAGCTTAATAAATTATATCTTTTACCATCATCATTTAAATCCCAAACTTCTTTGTATGGGTAGATTGCCCTTATAACTGGGTTATCTTCATCTATATCATCTAATGGTATGAATATAGATACTTTTGCGTTTGGTACTCCGTACCCACCGTTAGTTATGACTCTACCAACAACAACACCAAAATCCGCACACATTCGTGTATAAACTTCTTGTTGTGTTAGGGATAGACTTAGTATCTCTAATAAATCAAAATCTTGTTTTAATTCAAAAGTTACTTTCTTATCTTTACCTACTTGAGTTCTTACTCTAAACGATGACTGAGACATATCTATTTTTTACTGATTATTCTTTTAAATTTAAAGTTAAAAGTGTTATGGCATATATGAAATAAATAGTTCTTCTACCAAAAGTAAAAGTAACGTTGGTTACTAAAATAGTAAAGTTTAGGTGTAAATAGGTTTAGTTGGTTTTTTAACTCTAATAACTATATCTTTCTGTGGCATTCTTATTTGTAGTATCTCATCAGGTTGTGCGAATACTGTGTCGTCTATAAGACCAATCTCTCTAGTAGAAGGGTTAATGTATGGTTGTGATGTTACTGATTCAGAATATCCATCACCCACTTTATTATAGACTTTTAGGTCTACTACAGTTATTATCCCGATTTGTTTTTGGATGTTACCTCTCAGTGCACTAACAGATAAGTCCTTACCCATTTCCATTTTATCAACAGAAAAATAATCACTTATTTTTGTTATTACGTTAGCAACAACTTCTCCTGGATTTATAGAACTTTCTACAATAAGGGAAGTTTCTACGGACAAATCTATAACATTTGCAGAACCAACAACTATATAATCATTCATCATCCTATAATTAGATAAATAATTAGCGATATTATCTTTAAGTGTTTTACTAACAAAACTTGTTAATTTACCATCTGGGGTATAAGATAATATATCTAAATTTACTTTATTTTCTATTTCTTGTACACCCACTTTCGCGGCGGCTCCAAATGTCGCTGGCATCGTTCTTAACTCTGATATATAATCTTGTATGGTAACCGCTCTATTTTGTGCCGCAAAATTATATGATATATAATTTCGTATTTCTTCTGTTGTCATTGGGTTTGCTCCCCCTATAGCTGCGGTAGTGTTGGTTACCGCCAAACTTTGTTTTACCGACTCGTTTATCGTTTGGCTAGGACCTACAACCACAAAGTCTACAGTACCTAAATTAGTTATAGCTCCCGCTCCAATATTTGATGATTGACCTCCACCTACTCTATATTGTATAAATAAGGTGGTGTTACCTTTAACCATAGTCCCTAAAGATATATTATTCATAAATTTAGACATATCTAGTTTAATACCTTTAGATGAAAAATCGTCTAGTAAACTTTGGGATGTGTTGTTCCCACTACCAAAGGTTAGGTGAAAAAATCCTTCTGGGGTAAACTCGGTTATAAATCTTTGGTCTGCTGTGATGTATTTCCCCACTTTAATTCCTGGTTTATCTGATGGGGAAGATGGGTCTTCCACAAAAACTTCATTTTGTGCTAACGCATCTACTTCATACCATCTATCACTTACTGGAGAATTAAAATCTAGGTTAGTTGGTAGTGTTTGGTACCCTAATCCTGGTTTTTGTATTACTGAAGTAACACCTATTACATTTTTTTCTGGTAAAAATAACTTATAGAAAGGTTTGTTTAGTGAGTCAGTAATTTCTTTCTTAAATATTCTAGTAATCCCATTAACCACAACTTCTTTTTTAATTATAGTATAATTTTGTATTATACCATTACCACTTCTGTTTGGTATCTTAGTTTGGTTTGGTATTCCTTCTGCACTATATTGTGAAGAGAAGTCACAATCATCAATTAATTCGAATATTTGTCCTCCGCCCCTAAATTGTGAACCTTTCCTTAATAAACCCAAATACCTAAAATCTTCTTTATCACCCAATACTGGAACCACTATAGATATTTCACAAACACTTACTGAAGGTCTATTTCCTGGTATTTTTAATGCGTAAGTTCTAGCTAAATTATATAAAGAACTTCTTTCTTGTGCGAATTGTAGTACTGTTTCTTGGAACGTTCTGTCTATTTGGAAATTTAGATTATCTGCTACTGCTGCGTTCAAATCTAAAAATACTGAATATATTGAAGCGTCATTAGCATTTTTTATTAAGTCTGGGTAGTAAGTGTTAGTTAACCTTAATAATTCATTCCTAATCCCTAGAAAATCCCTTTCTGTGTACGCTATTTTTTTATCTGCCATATTATAAATTTATTATTACAAAATCTTTAGTCCTAAAAACCCCATCACCAGCACTATAATCTATTCTAACTCGAATTGCGTACTCACTCTCTGATTCACCTATAAAATTAAAACTATTTATGTCTGTTATAGGGTCAGTTGTCTCCTCTTCTTCTAACCTGACGTCATCAGCTGTTTTAACCTCAACATTATTTACCACTAAATTAGGTATGTATTTACTTACCGCTTCTCTAATTTCACTGTCTATAGCTATTTTAGTTGTTGTATCCATTTGTTCAAAAACATACTTAACCAAGTTAGTACCAAAATCTGGTAAAAAGTACCGTGACCCTTTTACCGTCAATATAAGGTGTATTAAATTAGACCTAACTTCACTATCAGTAGTTTTGTTTAACCCTAGGAAAAATCCTTGGTCACTATCATTAAATGGAAATTTTATACCGTATCTTTGGTTAGGCATTCTTTTTTATAATAAATACTTGGAAATTTAGTTTGTGTTTTTATTATCTTTTTTGTATCTGGGCCAAAAAGGACAGTGTTTACACCCACTACCACAACAACTCCCTCTTTTTTTATGATACTCTTCTGTCATTACCATATTACCACCATCCCAATAAAAGTCTTGGGGTTGTAATTTAGGTTTAATAAATTCTTTATAGTGTAGTTCACTAATCCAATCGTCTCTTCTCGTCATTTTCTATTTCTTTTATTTCTTCATTATGTCCACAGTGGGGACATATTATTAAAATAGGTACCTTTTTTTCATTTTCTGGTACATTATTAGAAATTAAATGGTGGTCAGCAATTGACCACCATTTTTCACATGCACCACAATTAAAATGGTACAACACTTCTTTACTAACTTTATGCTTCATTTAATTCGTCAACTTTTTTTTTCTCAATACTTTCTAAATCAACATCTATTTCACAGGTTCCACCAGCACAAGCTAATTCACCAGATAAATTTGTATTGTCTTCTATTTCTATAACTTTTGATAAATCCACATCTTTAAGTGTTTCTAACATTTTTTCATATGTCTCTTCATCTATATCTTCAAATGGAGCTTGTATATATGTCCCACCATTATAAGGTAATACTGATAATCCATTATAGTATTTTCTATTTTCCCACATCCATTCACCTGCTGCATCCCATTCATGGTCTCTTAAAGAAATGGTTGCTGATACATTATGGGTGTTTGAACCTTTTCTATGTCCAGCTTTAACCCACTCTTGTGCTACTTTTTTAACTCTTTCAAGTAGTTGGAATGGTGATTCGGTTCTCATTATAGAACCTTCAGGTGCCTTTTGTGGTATACCTATTACTGCGGTATCATGAGGCCTGAAATATTCATCTTCGACTAATTCTGGGTGGTGGATAACTAAATGGTGGTATATAGATTCATTCTTACCAACTCTAATTCTTCTAATGTAATAATCGTTATGCCACGCATGAATACCTGATGAAGTTCCTAATGTCAATGATGTTGTTCCTGCAGGTTTAACTGTGGTACATCTTGCTGATTGGTTTATCCCAATTAGTTTAGACACTCTAGTATTTTCTCTCTTTACCAAACTTGCTGACTTTGACATATCATAGTCTAACACTTTACCAGAACCAATACCTGTCATTGACACACCAATTAAAGCATCTTTCTCTGTAGTCTCTTGCCATATTTCTCTTAGATAGTGGAAATTAGTGTATCCAGCCTGAAGTGTACCTATAAACGCTGCTACTTTTACTCTTGTATTTAAGTCTTCTTGTGATTCTATATTAGATACATTTACCTCACATAAGTTACAGAATTGGTTTGGTCTTAGTGCAATTTCACAACATGGATTTGTTCCCCAATCTTTATCGTTGTTGAAATAAATTCCTGGTTCACCTGCTCCAGATAATTCTACTCTTTTCCACAAATCCATAAAAAACTCTTTGGTGATTTTATGTCTCATTAGACACGCTGAGTTGTTCGCTCTACCACGTTGGGAATTTAGTTCCCACCAATTACCTGTTTTACATGAAATCATTTGTTCATCATCAGCAGAAAACAAACTAATTAGTGCTGCTCTTCTGATACCTCCAGCGAGTACAGCGTCTGCAATATAACAGACAATATCATGCACTTCTAGTGTTGTCAGTTGGTCTCCATTTTCTTTTTCGTCTAATATTCCTTTAATTTTTACTAAACACTCTTTTAATGGTTGTGGACCCGGAGCTTTTCCCCCTGAGGTCACAAGTCTCGCACCTTTTGCTCTAATATCTGAAAAATCAAATTCAATACTCGACCCACCACCATTCATATAGGACTTCATAAGAACTTTAATTGAGTCTGCCCATCCTTCGATTGAGTCCCCGATTAGAAATCTTTTTTTTCTTTTCGAGTATGGTTTTTGGATTACTGGTAGTTTTTCAACATGGTGTTTTTGAACGGAGTAACCCACACCTGTACCCCCCAATAGTAGGAACATTGTTTCACTAAAAGAATCAACAGCTTCAATTGGTAGGTATGCACAATTATAAATTCTATTTGGGCTTATTTCAATTGGTTTACCACCGAATTGCATTGACCTCATTGATGGTAAAACTTTTTTATCGTACACAAATTCATATTTTTCATTTATTTCATCCGTTAATTCTGGATATTTTTTAATATGCATATTTTTATTACGTGTTACTAATTCTTCCCATGTCTCTCTTCTGTTTAATTCTGGTAAGTATTTTGCATACTTCATATAAACTGTAATATCCGAAAGGATTCTATTTGATACCTCCATATTTTATTTTTTATTAATTATTTTTATTTATTACTTGTTGTCTTCTCTGTAGTGCTTGAGTGACCCTTTCTCTGTTTCTTTGTGTTTTTTCTTCCTCGAAACCTAAGAATGTTTGTGTAGTTTCGGTATCGATTTCTAAAGTACCATTATCAAACTTACAGTTTTCAAATATGACCCCATCTCTACCTAATCGGGATTTTACTATAGCTATTGTAGCTAACCCCATCTCTTTTTGTTGTAATGTTTTTGCGACTGATATAATTACATGACCTACTTGAGCTTTTTTAATTGACCCACCCATCATATCAGTCGTTACGACCTCAGAACTTATAGAGGTTCTATTACCTTGTGTAGCTGTCCACCCCGCTAAGTTAAGTTCGTGACACATACCTTCAAATTTTCTCATAACAGAACCTTCACCTTTCCATTCATCATTAAAAGCTCTGTCTGGTAATATACAATCAATATAATCAATTAAAATCATATCTAATTTAACTCCATCCGCTTCAATTTTTCTTACTTGATTTTTAATCTGTAGTATAGTCATTTCATCTGATGGTAATTTTTTAAGTATTAGTCTACCACCAGTTTTTTTCATTTCGTCAGCTTTTTCTAAAACTGTTTCTTTATGGTCACTTAGTTCGTCGTTGACTATTCCGGTCCAACAAGTAAAATGTTTTCTCTGTATAATTTTTGGGTTATCTTCAAAAAATATTTGTAGTACATTGTACCCCATATTAAAAGCTGTATTAGCAAATCTTGTTAACATTGTTGTTTTACCTACACCAGTAGGGGCTAATACAACACCAATCTCACCTTTAGCTAAACCACCATTTAGAATGTTATCTAAACCATCCACCCCTGTAGGTAGTGGGTGTCTATAGTCTTCATCTAGTAATTTATCCAATTCTGTAAAAATTTCAAAACTTCCATTATCACCGTCACCTATTATGATAGCTTTTCTAATGTATTCTTCGCATTTATCATAACTTTCGAAATCACCTTTCTCCATTATACTTTCTACTTTACGAATAGCTTTTTTAAGTTCTTGTTGTTTACAAAATTTAATAGACTTTTCTTTAACGAATAAATGGTCTTCAAAAGAAGCTTCTTTAATCTCTTTTAACATATCAAATATGTTTTTTCTTGCCATTTCAGAAGAAATTTCTATCCTAGTTAGTTGGTCTAACGCATCAAATGATGGTGAGGTTTCGTATTTCTCATAATATTCTTTAATTAATTGCATAATTAATTTAAAGTATTGGTTATCAAAATATTTAGCTAAAATAGCGTCTATTATAGACCTGAAGAAGTTATTATCAGTTATTATTAAATTTACTAGTTTGAGTTGAAAGTTATACCCTAGATAACCAAAATTTTTATTGTCATTCATATATTAATTTCTTTATTAATAAATACCTTATTAATTATTAATTAAACTATAATCTTGGTAGTATGTTGTAACTTTCTTATCCGATAGTAAGTTGGTTAGTTCTCCCAATATGGTTGTCATTTTTGGTCTTATGTCCACCGTAAATCTAACCTTAGGGGGGTATACTTTAGCTAGAAAAATTCTAGTGTAGACCACTTGGTTACCTTTTTTAATTGTTAGAGCGAAGTAATCTTCTTCTGTGTTGGTGTCTATATTATTATTTCTATAGTTACTGTCTAGTAAAAATAACGTTTTACGTTTTAATTCCTCTTCTAACTCATCTTTTAGATTTGTAATATAGTGGTGTAGGTCTAGTGAGTGCGCAGCTGAGTAATTGAAGTCTCTAACTGTGAAATATCTTTGACATACTATATTCTTTCCTAATGTTAGTACAAATTCACATTTTTGTATATTTTCTGTTTTTTGTTTCATTTTATTCATTTATTTTATTTTTATAAAAATCTTTTTCTATTCTTGTTAATCTTAAAAATGGCCTTACAAAATCTACCCAAGCATCATCTTTCTTAGGTAAAATATTAAGAATTCCATCTGACATCATCAAGCCTAGAGCGTTTTTCCAGTGTCTTCCTGTTGGGTCTATGGCTTCTTTTGATAATCCTTTTATTCCTTCTATAGCTTCTTCTGTTAAAAATTGTTCACCAATACCTATAATAGTGTGGTTGATGTATAATATGTTTTGTTGTTGTTTGTTTTGTGTTATACCATTTATGATATTTTTTTCTTTTTGTGTGGGTTTGTCTTTTTCGTTGATTGTGTCTATGACTTGTTTTAGTGTAACTTTTCCTTCTAGTATTTCCGGTTTTATTTTTATTAACGATTTTACCCCTACCATTTTTATACCGTATATATTATCCGAAGAGTCACCACAAATAGTTTTAACCAACCTTACATTGTTGTGAGGTATATTTATGCCGTTTAATGGTACCATATCCCCATATTTAAATAACTTATTTAATGAAATTATGTATAACGACACTGTTGGGGATATGAGTTGTAATAGGTCTCTATCCGAGGTAAGAATAATAATTTCCTCATCTTTAGATTTGTCACAATAATAACCTATACAATCATCTGCTTCACATAAATCAAACGTAGAATGTCTAACGTAAAGTTCTTCTAGATATTCTTGTACACGTAATTTTTGTCTAGAGTAGGATTGTAGGTCATCTTCCGATTTCTTTTTTAATCTTCTATTTAATTTATAATCTGGGTATAATTTAAGACGTGGGTGTGTATTTTCTTTACCATCCCAAAACACAACAACCTTTGTTATGAGATAACTATCAATGTGTTTTCTTAGGTTGTTTAAAAAATGATACAGACCACCTATGTGGTCTGCACCATTATACATATTTTTTATACCATGAAAACCCGTACTTAATAAAGAATTTCCGTCAACTAATAATGTTCTTGTCAAAACACACTTTTAAAAGGTTAAACAATTTTTTTTACTTTACTACTTCTAATAACTCAATTTCAAAATTTAAATCTTCACCAGCTAGTGGGTGATTCATATTTAAATTGATGTCCTCTTCATTAATTTTAACTATCTGTCCTTGTACTGGTCTATCTTCTGCATCCTTACCTTGTACAAACCCTTCTAGTTGGAAATCCATGTCTTGTGGGAAGTCACTCTTAGGTACTGTTATTACAGCTTCTTCCATATACTTACCGTAAGCTTTTTCTGATTTTATTTCTACATTAACTTTTTCACCAACATTTAATTTTTTTACCGCATCATTAAACCCCATAAGTAAGTTTCCGTCATCAATAACAAATTCTAACCCACTTTCTCCTCTATCTCTAGAGTCATCAAATTTGGTACCGTCTCCTAAAGTGCCTACATAATGTACTTTTACTTTGTCTCCTGTTTTTAATTTAGTCATTTTCTTTTTCTATTTTTAAGTCGAAATCGCCACCGGACCCCAATTGGTTAGTCCAAAATGTAGCATATTCTTGTTTATATTTTTCAATTGATTTTTTTTCTTCTACCGCTTCTCTTCCAGAAACAAACCCATGTGGAGTTATTAAAATTTTACCATCCTCATAACCCAAACCATTTACGTGATTTTTCATAATGGTTATTTTTGTCCTGGTGGCAAATTTTACTTTTCTTTTATCTCTAACAGCAGAAATATTTGTTGTCCCCGCATTTTTTTGGTTTCCAAACCTAAAAACTAAAGTGGAGTTTAACCATAAAGATTCTCCTCCTTTTGCCTTAATTTTTGGTTGTCCAAATGGGTTGTCTGGTAGTTCTACCCATGGTTGATTTACCACTACTAGTGTATTTGTGTATTTAGAATCCTGTCTTCTTGATTTACCTATTCTTTGGTTTAACCCCATACCTATTTTGTCAGCTAAGGTAGCTGCGTTATGCATTTTACCACCTTTACCATCAAATGTCATTTTACATGGTACGGAACCAACAGAATCCCACAAAAATAATAAATCGTATTCTAATTCTCCCTTATCTTGAGCATCTAACAACTCGTTTACGTAATCAGTTATTTGTTCTATATACTGAAAATCGTTATTGAATAGGAAGAATCCGTCCCAGTCTACTTCACCGGTAGTTTTGTCCACAACTTCTTCACAATCAAAACCCAAAAGTTTAGCGTGTTCAAACCCCCATTTTTGTTCGGTAATAATTAGTACTGGTAAAATACCCTTACTTTGTGCATCAACAGCTGATTTTATTAGAGCTGTAGTTTTACCGG
>Ga0209337_1000111_pt1 | contig 65181 bp, 32 predicted proteins | sample LinPmetageLP53_FD_184044 | JGI IMG/M metagenome (GOLD analysis project Ga0209337, IMG submission 184044) | Marine viral communities from the Pacific Ocean - LP-53 (SPAdes) (version 2) | ecosystem: Environmental > Aquatic > Marine > Oceanic | place: Pacific Ocean | collected 2010-02-08
TTTAAATAAAGTTAAAAAACTTTATGAGTGGAAAGACTCTTAACGTCCTTGACCTTTATATTTCTTTTTATAATACTTAGAAGATTTAACATTAGATGTCTTAGACTTGGCATGTACGCCAGGTCTTGAGACATTCTTTTTCTGTTCTGTTTTTGAAAGTAATTTCATTGTTGGTTTTTAGTAAAAATATTAATTATTTTGAACCTGTCCAAGATCTTCTAACTTTTTGAATTGTTTGAGCCGGATCATAATTCTTACCTTTAACACCAAACATACTTCCAATATCATTTTTCCATTTAGCTTGTCCTTTCTTTTGCCAAGAATAAGGACCAGCATCTCTTTTATAAACTGCACTTTCATCACCTTGAGCAGCTCCTATAAGATGTCCTATAAATTTAGCATACAATTCAATAGTAGGTCCTGTAGCTATACTTGTATTTTTAACTAAATCAATTTGATCATCAAATCCAAAAACAGGATTAAATAATTCATTTTCTTTTTTAGTCATCATTAATATATACAACGCATAATTAGCTAACCAACCTGTAGTTGTTTCTTGTCTATCTCTTAGTTTCTGATATCTGTCTTCATCCTCTTCATCAAATCCAAATATCCAAGCTGTTGCTAATCCTAATACCATAAGGAATGCAGCCTCTCCTAATGTTTTTGTAATAGCATTTCTCTCATCTTGAGTCATTAATGCTTTATTAGCATTATAATCTTTTAATAGTCTATACATACCTTGTAAAGCATCTATATAATATCCCTTCTTTGTTCCTCCAGCATTCCAATCATAAACATCTCCATATTTATTTTCATCATTCATGCTAAATTGAAATCTATTCATAAACATAGGCATAGCAAACTTTCTATAAAAAGTAAAGAAATTATAAGCTAAGTGTTGTGTAGCTTGAGGAGAATCAAATTTAACTAACATACCATTTAGTTTTTTATTCATTCCTAAAACTTTTCTTTTCATTGCTTTAAATTCTTTTGCATCTGAAATTTTAATTTCATCACCTACTTTTAATCCTCTTTTAATAGCTACTTTGTTAAGTTCATTCAATCTTTCTTCAGTAGTACCATAATCTTTTGCAATACTGTTTAGACTTTGATCTTTAGATATAACATGTGAAATAGGTTTCATAAAATAATCAGGATTAACTCCTTCTAATACTCTTACCTGTCCTTCTGAATCTAATTTCCAAGCATCTGCATAAGGAATTTGTTTTATTTTTCCATTTGGTAATGTTTGTTTAATTAATTTAGTTTCCATCATGGACCAAAATATTTGAATACTTGCTTGATTTTCTGACCATCTTCTAAAATCATACATCCATGTTGCATCTAAGAAATCTTTAGTAAAAGTTCTAGATTGAGCTTTACCAAAATCTCTTCGTACTTGATCAACTTTAGCATCAAATGCATCTACTAACTGAACGTTTAAAGATTTAGTTCCTCTATTGTATATATCTCCACCTGGTGCAGATAATTCAACCATCGTTTTATAAGCTCTTATTTTTCCTTTAGCAAAAGAAGATACTGTCATATCAGGACTAGCAATAGATTCTAGAGCCATTTGAAATTCCATTCCTGTTTTATTCTTTGTCGCAGAACCTATATCTAATGCTGTAAAAGCTCTATTAGCTGAACCCATCATAGCTTGAAAGAGTTTAGTTACTCTAGGATTTTCTTCTTGAAAGGCTGAGTTTACTTGACCATAAAACATTCTATTCATAAAATAATTCATAAGCTGTGCTCTTTTATTAGTACTTCTACTTTTATTAGCAAACTCATGCATTCCCGTAACTCTTGCCACTTTAGCTTTTACTTTTGCAAAAGTAGCAGTCTTATCTTTAATTGGATTTTCATCTAAAGCTCTTGTAAAAGCTTTAGCAAAAGCTTCATTTTTTCTTAATGTGTCATATTCATTTAATGAAAATAAATAATCCATTACACCTGGCATAACATCAGCTGAAACATCTGCTGAATCTAATTTATACATTCCTCTTACAGGTATTTTACTAACAGGTTCTCCATCAAATCCTGTTTGTACTAAGTGAAGTTTAGGATTAAAGTTAAATGAATATCTTCCTTGCTCATCTCCTTCAACATCATCTGGTGCTTTCCAAACCCCTGACTTAGCAGCTGAATAAAAAGCTTCCCATTTACCTTGAGCTTTCTGTTTACTTTGACCACTTTTTAATAATTCTAAATTAGTTTGTCTCCTTAATCTTGGTTGATCTAAATAGTGTTTAACACTACTATCTCTTCCTTGTTGAATTTTTAAATATTGATTAGTGAATTCTTCAAGTAACAAAGCTCTAGCAGAATTAGGATTTTGCATTATATCTGTATATTGTTCATTTATATACTTTTTATTATATGCACTATTTGCTGTACCTTCTTTAAATTCTCTTGGTAAAAATCTTCCTTTATTATCTATAACTCCCTTATCAATATATTTATTTTGTTCTTCAATAGTCATTTCCTCAAACTCTTTAGGTAATGTTCTATATTTATTTTTTACTTTAGTAACTATATATTTACTACCTGGTTTTGCATTAATGACAAAATCTTTTTTGGTAATAGGATCTTTTAAAGTTGTCTTTGCATAATATTGAGAACCTTTTGGTTTTTTTACTGACCAAGCATTTAATCTTACATTTCTTATTTGCCATTCACCACGCTGAGATCCTTCAGGTTGAACCCATGCTTCTTTTTGTATATGATTATTATTAAACCAAGCTTTAAATTCTTTATTATTTTCTTTTAAAGTATCAATAAGAGAACTGTTAACAAATTCATCAGCATTACTTAAACTAATTTCATCAACTTGATCTTCAGTAATTATTCCTTGATCATATAAATCTGATATAACACTAGCTGTCATATTATTCATGATAGTAATATACTGTACTGTAGGAAATTCATTTTGAATACTATTCTTAACAGCATATAATTGTCTAAGTTTTAAACCTTCTGCTTTAGTTAAACCTTTTGTTTCTATTGCTCCTGCTAATTGACCATATTCAACTCTTTCTTCTTGAGTTAAATTTGTATTAGCATCATTAATTACTTTTTGCAAATAGTTAAATCTTTTAAGCTGTTGTTTTGTTAATCCAGTTTGACTATCAAATTCTTTTTGCAATTTTAGTATTTGATTCTGAGTTTCTTTTAATGCTTTAATTTGATTATAACTTAACCTAGATCCATCAGCTACTCCATCTTTACTAACTACAGCTAATTGAAGACTCATTTTTTTATAGAGTCTTGCAATATCTTTAGCAACTTTACTTACTCCCCCTTTACTAGTAAGAGCTTTAACTTTATCATTAATATCTTTTAATTCTTTATAATATTGATCAGAATAAGCTACTCTATAATTTCTATCAAGAAATAAACTAACTTCTTTATCATATTCTTCTTTATTAGTCTCTGGAGTTATACCCTTTCTAGCTAAATAAATTTGTGTAAAATTATTTAAATCTCTTTGTGCATTTTTTAAAGTTTTTTCTTTATCTTCTTCTCTAAGATCTCTAGAAGCTTCTCTATACTTTAATCTAACTAATGTTTTCTTAAGCTCATCTCCAGTCTTATAATTTCCATAATTATCAACTAAGTTAAATAACTCATTATAAGCTTGTTGAGCTTCATCTAATTGAGTTATATCGGAGTCTTGTGAAGATTCATCAAACACAGTATTTTTAAATGCATTTACTTCTGCCAATCTATGATATCTTTCTGAATAAGCTTGAATAGATAACTCTCTACTTACAGTAATATCTTTTCCTGTTTCAGGATTTTCTACAACATTTTCTTGACTCCATATTTTTTGTATATCATAAAATTCATTTGTATATCTTCTATGCATATACTTAGCTTCAAAATCCCATAGTGCATCTTGAGCTGCAGTTTGAGCATCAACATCATCATTAGCTTTAGCTTTAGTTAAATCTGATTTAAGTTTACCGTAATCATATCTCCAATTTTTATATTTATTAATTACAGTCCATACATTAAATTCTTCAAATTCTTCAGTTTCAGCATTAAATGTTCCGGCTTGGTCTTCAAAAAATAATAAATCTCTTAATTCTTCAGTATTATTAGGATTATAATTATTTAATTTCAAAAGGGGCTCTAACTTATTAACTATAGTATTATATTCTATTTGACTGTTATTAGCAGCATCAGAGATTTCATCTAACATATCCATTGCAAATATGATTGTAGGATCATTAATATCTGAATAAGCAAGAACCATTGAACCTACAGTTCTTACATCACCTTCATTTCCTTTAATTACATTATCTAATTTATTTTTTGTTAAATATAATGTGAAAAAGTTAGGAATAAAATCTGTTATCAAACGCTTAGTAATAGTATTATTATCAGGAATATATCCTAAATCCATTTCTAATTTACTTTTATTATAAGCTTTAGTATCTCCTTTCTTTGCTCTCTCAATAAGATTTTTAATAAACTTTTCTTTTGATTTTTGTACATCTGGATCATTAATATAACTTAATGCATTAGTTACTCTTTCATTTAATTTTGCTACTATTCCAGAATTAATATAATCAGATTTACTACTCATTCTATCAATTACACCTTCATATAAAAGAGCATTAATATCTTGTTTTGTTTCTCTCATTAATCCAGATAAGTCTCTTAATTTTTGATTTAACGTACTTTGCTTTCTTAAGTTTAAAGATTCTCTTATACCATCAATGAACTCTTCATGCCCATCTAATGCTTGAAAATAAAAATCAAGTCTAGCCATTCCTTCTGGAGTATTTTGTTCTCCAAGTTTTTTCATATCACGTAGTACCTCATCAAGTCTTTCTACAAATAAATCAACTTCTTCAAGTCCTAATATAAAAGATCTTGCTGTTGCTTCACCAGTTTTATCATGATTTAATTCAATTGCTCTGATAAAAGTTTCTTTGTCTTGCTCATTTAGATCAAGAGTTTGAGAAGTTCTTAAATGATCTTTTACTGCCTGAATTGTAGTATTAAGATCTTCTCCTCTAATTTTATCTGCTAACTCTTTAGGTGCGTTATTTAATAATTTATATAGTTCACTAAATTGACTATAAAGTAAATTAATACTTTGTACAAGATCTCTAGATTCTAATTGTTTTGCATCACTTAAAAGCTTTTCAAAATCTTCTCTAAATTCTGCAAACTCACTAGCAGGTATTATAGTTGTATCAATAACAAAATCTTTACTTAATAACATATCTGTAAGATCACTTACAGTAGTATCAGTGTTAAACTTAGTTAAGTTAGCTTTCTTAACCATCTTTCTTATAGCTTGCCTGATAGTGCCTAATAAGTTTTTTATAAACTTTGCAAAAGCAGAATCATCAGATTTAATTTTATCTAATTTTCTAACACCATCTAATTCAATTGCTCTTACTATAGCTTCTTCTTTAAATCTATCAGTTTCTTCATTGATAATATCTTGCTCTTTTAAAGTAGTAATGATATCTTGACCATCTGCAGTAGAAGCAAGATCTAAATATAATTTTTTAAACAACTTAGGATTTTCTATTTGAATTACTTTTAAAAGTGGGTGAGCATACTCATGAAGAACACTCGTAGAATTAAAATTTCCTTCTATAAAATATATTTCATTATTATAATAAAAAGCTGCTTGACCAGTATAAGGAGTTTCAGTATTTAATAATATGTCTTTTGCTTGATTCTTGGTAATTATATTTCCTTTAATCCCAAAAGCTTGCTGAAATTTTTCATTTAATTTCTGTGCAACTTCTAGATCTCTTTGTTGTTGTTGAGCTTCTTCAGTTAATGTAAGACTAGAAACAATCATTCTATCTCTCTCCTCTATAGGATCATAAGTTTCTGTAGCTTCATCAAATAAATATCTATCGGTGAATTCTTCTTGTTTTATCCCTACTCTTTCCGCATCTTCCATTAACATTTGTCTGGCTTCAGCTTCTTCTATTCTTAATTCATTTTGATAATAATAATCAACAGCTGCTTCAGGAATGTCAACATCAATAATTGCTCCTGTATCATAATCACTATACACATTAGCTACTTTAAATCCTATTCTTCTATTAAGATCTCTTACAGCATTTAAAGCTGTATAATAAGGTTGTCCATTAAATCTACTTAAGTCAGATTTAACTGAACTTTCTAAGTTATCTTTTATTTTAATTACGCAAGGCATCTTATTTTTTTATTAAATATAATTAATTATTAACAATCTGTTGGAGTTCTGTTTATCGGATAATCATTTCCTGGATTATTATCAGGTCCTTTATTACCACCTGGTTGAGCATCTTCTTCTGTTATGTTAATTGCCAACTTTTCAGCAAGCGTCTTATTTAAGTCTGTCATACTTTCATCAAGTATACCTGCTATCTCTTCATCAGATTTTACTAGATAATTTTGAAACATGTTATCTCTCATAAATAGTTTTTGAATTTTTTCTAATTCAGTAAGCTCACCTGGTTTTTTCTCTTTATTAAAAGATTTTAAGAAATTATCTTTAGCTGTATTGATATGTTCTATATATTGTTTAGGATCTATTACATTATTAAAACTAAATCTACTAAAGCCTACACCATGTTGATATGTCATCATTAAAGAAAATAAGGAAAAGATTTCTGATATTGCTATATCATTTTTTATATTATCTGTTTTAGAAATACTAGGATTAGATAAACTTCTTAATTGTCTATTGTAATCATTTGCAAGATCACCAGTAACATCTCTTTGGTTAATCATTTCAAGAACTTTCTCTTTTCTATTAACTAAGTTAGCTTCTCTTAATTGTTCTAACATTGGAAACTTATTACTTAATTCAGGATACTGATTTATTGTTTGAAGAATCATATCAGTATATGAATATCCATGTTGTCCAGTTCCAAATATAAAACCTCTATTATAAGAATTCATTAAAGCTCTTTCAACTACAAAAGCTTGATAAGCTTTAGCTTTAGTATTTTTTACATTTAAATAATGTTTAAATCGTATATTATCTTTTGCTTTCTCAATAGGTTGAGTATCTTTTATATATTCTATTTGTAATTTATAATTAATATAATTACTAAAAGTGTTAAATGTAGCTTCATAACTTGAGAAATTTTTTCTAGCTAGTTTAACATTAATATTATATACTCCATTTTTTATCTCAACCTCTTTACCTGTAGTAACTTCTTTTACTTTAGAACGTTTAAAACTTTCTGGTATGTCAATAACTACTCCATTAGTATCAGTACTGTTTGATACCATGTTTTGAAAAAGACTATTAAGTATAGCATTATTAAAAAGAGAAGAATATATTTCTCTTCCTTCTGCAGTTGTACCAAATTTATTTTTAACATCTTTATCATTTAATGATGCCCGTATAAAATCTTGTATCTCTTCATTAGATCTTAAAGTAAATAATGTTTTATAAATATCTAGCATAACATTATTTTTATTAAATGATGCTAGTACTGAATTATTTAATAATCTTTTTACAGAATCTTTATCTAAGGAAGGTAAATTTTCTAATATATTTTTAAGACTATTTTTATTTACAAGATCAATTGCTGTTTTAGAATAAGTAGTATCCGGAGATTCTACTTGACCTAATAAAGCTAAAGGTGCTGTTTGTTGTTCTATCTTTTTAATTAAATAAAGTAAAGCAACATCTTTTGCATTTATTTTTTTATTCTTTTTATAATCTGTTAAATTATTTTTAAGTATATCAAGAGTTACTTTTCCATTTTTAAATTGATCTTCTATCAGATATCCAGCCATTAAATATACATTACTAGGATTTGACCAACCAGTGTCATAAAATATGTCTGTATCTATTTGTTTTTGTTTTTCAATATTTGCTTTTTGTTCAGCGTTTTCTAAAGCTCTTACTGCATTTACACCTTCTGCTCCTTCTAATAATGGGTTAATACGATTATCTAAGTTGTTTATTACAGCCTCAAATGAACCTCTCTTTACACCTACTTTTTGATTAATATAGTTTAGGTTATTATCATTATCTACACCCGGTATCATAAAGTTATAAGGATTAGATCTTCTTTGTTGTTCAGTATAATACTGTTTAACTAAAGGTTGTTTCATTAATGCAAATATTATATTTTGATCAACACCCGCTTCCATTAAATAATTTATTACATTAATAGCTTCAGGATTAGCTCCTAGTGAAATAATAAAAGGGTCTTTAGTTCTATCTAAAATTGCATTAAGCTCATCAGATTGAACACTAGATATTCTTTCACCTTTCTCATTCCATTCTCCTGATAAAGATATATTATTATCAATTTTATTTGTATTAAAAGGTAAATCAGCAGGATACATTACAGTAAGATTTTTCTCAAACTTTTTATTTTTAGGTCTTACCTTTACTCCAGGAATTTGTTCAGGCATTACAAAACCAATAGACTTATAAACAGGATGCATCTTATCTCTTTTTGCAGATATACCTAATGTAATACCTCCTGTAAGATTTGCTTCATGCTGGTCAATATCAAAAGCTTGTTCTAAAGTTCTAGTAGGACTAAGAAAAACATTACTATTTTTATCTTTTCTTATATTTTCTTTAAAGGTTGGTTCAAACTTGTCATATCCAGTTTCTATATCTTGAACAAAAGGTAATATTTGCTTAACTAAATCCATCTGATTAGGTTTAATTAAATGGGGATAAAGATCAGATAAAGTTAATAAATCAGTTATTGACTTTATAAGTTCATTATGACGTGCATATTTTTGTTGTTCAATTAATACAGATGCTTTTTCTGAACCTTTTTCAATCTCTGCTATTAAATCTGTTTTATTATAATTAGTTTTAATAACTTTTCCACTACTATCTAATTTAGGATACATAAAAAATAACTTGTCAAAGTCAAAGTCAGCACCTTCCTTAGCTACAACTTCTGAAGGTAGCATTATTTGATTTCCTCCTGTAGGATCAAAGAAGTGCCATATTTCTGCAACCTCAACTGAATTTGTTGCATCTGTTGGTATCCTAGGTCCTGTAAGAGTTATTGATTCTCTATTTACATCTAACCATTTAGAATTCTTAATCATTTCATTCAATCTCTCTCTACTTCCAATTTTATCACCATCATCATGTTTAAGTTCTAATAAATTAAAAAAGTCTCCTTGTAAAGCTATTGCAATATTCATAGGTAAGGTCTTTCCTGTTTTAGGATCAGCAGTATAAAATCTTAAACCATTAGTTCCCTCTGTTAACATTTTAGCCTCATTAGAAGTAGCTTTTTTATAAGGTTGCCATAAACTTTTTGATAAAGTTACCGGAGTCATTATTAATGATTCTCCTGGTACTTTATGTTTTACTAATCTTTTTTGTAATATATTAAAAAGAGTAGTTTCAATTTGACCTGGAGTAGGATGAACAGATAAGTCAATAAGTCTATTTCCATTCTCAGTAACATTAACAAGCTGTTTTAGTGCTTCAGGCATTTCTTTTTGACCTAGTTCATTTTGAACTAATGACATAAGTTTAGTTAAACCATCTTCTGTATAAGTATATTTTTTACTATCCTTATCATACCTAAAACCAATTTCATTTAAAAGTTCAAAAGCTACAATGGTACTATATTTTTTTACAGCATTTTCATATTTATTAACAACTTCTTTATTATCAGAATTTATTAATTCACCATTATTATATAAAGCATCTAATAGTATTGCTCTCATTTGAGTTGGTGAAGTTATCTTACGTTTATACTTCTCATTTCCAGAAGCTACTTCTTTTAAATATTGAGGATAGATAATATTAGGTATAAAATTAATACCTTCTTTTACTCCTCCTTCTTCATTATAAATATCTGTAACTTTACCATTAGATGTGACAGCTCCAACTTTAGAACCTGTACCAAATGATAAATATTGAACACTGTTTTCCATCATCTGCTTATGAAGAGCTTCTTCTTCTTTAGATATAACTCCAGGAATTAAAGGAGTTAAAGCAAACTTATGATTTGCTGTTACAATACTTTTAGTATTTGCAAGTGGTCCATAATATTGTAATTTATAAATAGGAAAATAACTAGTTACATCTTCTCTAGTTATAGGTTCACCGTTTATAATTTTTTGGTACAAAACTTCTTGCTCATCACCCCAATTACCTTGTAAAAATTTAAAAGTTCTATATGCATCAAAAGTTATGTATCCTCCACCATCTGATTCATCCATATCTTCATAAGCTTCAACTTGTGATTCCACTACAGATTTTATCTGAGCATTAGTAAACTTAAAAGGTAATCCTTTATAATATTTAGTTAATCCTTTTTCAATTTCATTTATATATATACTGGTTTGAACTGAATCTTTTATTATATCAGTTTTAAATGTACCATCGTAAACAAAACTATCTTTTATTTTATATTGCTTTTGTGCATAACTTGTTTTATGAAAAACATTATTTATAAAATTTCTAGTATTTTGATCATACATAAATCCTGGACCTCCTGAATGCACTCCATATATACGTTTAGTTTGATCAGCTTTATCATGATTAAACTGAACCATGTCTCCATTAAGTAAAGTATTAACTTCAAAATCATAAATCCAAGCATTCATAGTATATGAAGCCATGATTGCATTTCTTGCTATTTTACTTCTTTCTATACGTTGATCTAACGTAGCATCTTTAGGTAAAGGTTGTAGATTTAATTTATTTATTAATGTATCACCCATAAAAGGACTTTCTTCTAAAAGGTATTCTTTATTATTTTCAATTTGATTATTGAAATAAAATGATAGATCATTTAAAATATCTTGTTGCAGTGTAGGATTAGTTTTCAAATATTTAACTAAATCTACTGAAGATGGTATATCTAAATTATAAAGCTTTTCTTTTACATCTTTACTAAGTATATCATCAAATATTGTAAATACTTCTCCTGCTATTTTACCATTACCCATTGGACGGTTATATCCTAATATCTTTTTATAATATTCTTTATTCTCTTGAACTTTCTTAATTCTTTCAAACTCAGTAGCTACATAAGGTAATATTATATTATTAATACCATAATTAAAACCGTCTTTTCCAGGTAAGAATAAATCACTATCTATAAATAAATTAGAATCTGTACCAGCAGCTTTTCTTTTTACAAGTCCTCCATTTACTTTAATTCCAAATGTAGATTTCTTATCAGCAATTCTAGGAGCTTCTTTAACTCCTCTTAACAATAAGCTATGTAATTGTTGAGTAAATTTTGCATACTTGTTTAAGTCTGCTGTAGCTGTACTTAATGATTCATCATCAGCAACTGATGTACCTGACATGACAAAATAACGTAAAGACTTACCTCTTCTTTTACTAAACTCATTAGTTTCAATTGCATATACTGAATTTAATAATTGAGATCTTTTGGTAAAAGGATTAACTACTTCATTAAACTGAGATAAATAGTTAAAATCACCAAGTTTATTATTTCCTTTATTAGTATAAGCATCTTTTAAATTTTTTAAACTATTAAGACCATCAACAATCATACTAGCTGAAGTATCTTCAATATGAGGATAAACTAATTTTCCATCTGCTGTAAGAATACCTGAAACAGATGACACAGATCCATATGTAGCTTGAACTCTAGCTAATCTTTTAACTGAAGTATTTTGATTTACAGCTTTTCCTTTCCAAGTATTTACTAAAACTTTTGCAGGAATTGTACTAGTTAAAGTTCCAATAGGATCAAACTTAAACTTTTTAAGAAATTCTAATTGTTCTTCAGTAAGATTTTTAAGATCTCTTTCTTCTAACTTACTAAAGTCATGAGCTACTTTATATATAAAAGGTATACCTAAGTAAGTATAGTTTTCATCTATTTCATTTTTTATTCTTTCAATATTGTCTAACTCAATACCTAATGCATTTAAAAATTCAAGAGATTTATCAAAATTTAATACTCCATTTTTACCAAAATCATTTACAATATTAGATAACTCTAATACAGATATATTTCCTTTTACTTTCTTAATATACTTACTAGGAATCTTTTGATTAAAGTTTGTTTTAAAATCTCTTGTAATTGCATTAACACTTCTTTCTGATTCAGCTACAGCAATGGTATGCTTTTTTTCTTTAAAATTAAGCTCTATTCCATCAGTATCTAAGTCTTCTTCAGCTGCAAATGCAGTATTTTGATAATAGGTAAGAGAATGTTTTTTAAATGTCTGCCAAAAACCAGCTATGATTTTTAACTCAGCTGAATTCTGAGTGCCTTCAGGCTTTGGTAATTTATATGTTATAAGTTGATCAATTTCTGGAAAATTTTCAGCTGAATCTTTTAATTTTTCATACATAGCTTGAGGAGACTTTATCCCTCCTATTACATTAGTAAGAGTAGCCCATATTCTTCTATCATCTGCTAGTTGTTTAAAACCTAGTTCATCTTTATAAGTTTTACCATCAGCATCTACTCTATGAAGACTTTTAACAATATAACGTGTAGTCTCTTCTGCCATTTCAAAATGAGATTTCTTACCTAATTTTTTATCTTGCAGACCTTCTACGTTTTTAATAACCTCATCTTGTGCTAAATCATTATCATTCTCTTCTTCTATATCTTTTTTCTCTTGAAGTGCTACTGAATCTATTATACTATATCTACTATTATTTTTATGATAGTTAATAACATTGTCCCAATTATTTAAAGTAGTTTGTATAATTCTAATCTGATTTAGTATACTTTGTTGTTTCTGACTTAAAGGAATAGTATTTACAACATCTGTATTTAATACTTTAAAATTTTTCCAAGATGTTTCTTCATTAACTATATAATTATTAAATTGTTTTTGGGCAGTTTCAACTGAGTCCGCTACTATAATACTAACATTAGTTGCCTTCTTTCCTTCTTCTTTAACTTGAATTGTATCATGAGTATAAAAATCAGTAATAATAGGAATCATTCCCATATAATTTTCTCCCATTACTCTTGATCCTTTCTCTATGTCAGCATTTAAATTATCAAATGAATCAATTTGATTTTTTAAAAATACATACTTTACCTCAGTAGGATCTTTAGTTTCTATAACTGCTGCGGCATTCTTTTCTAATTCAGATAAAGTTGTAATTTTATTAAAAGAAGGAGAATCTTTAATAAGTTGATCATCTAGGTTTTCTAATCTTTTTTCAAAAGCTTTTCTTGCTAATACATAAGTAAGGTCTAAGTTTTTACCACTTGAAACTAAAGCTAATGTTGTAGCATAAGTATTTGTAGAATTTTTAGTTTGTAAATACTCTGTTCTTTTATCTACAATAGTTGAAAATATGCTATCCATACTTTTAACTACTAGTCCAGAATCATACTTATCTAAAGCATCTTCTTGTTTAGTACGCTTAATACCTCTATTTAGTTTTGTCCAAGTTTTATTTTGTACAGTCGGTGAGTACTTATTTAAACGGCTAGGAAACTTACTACCTAAATATAAATTAGTAAATAATTCATTTACTGCAGGTACACTTAATACATCATTAATTGCATCTTTCTTGTTTATATTAATTCCTGGAATTTTATTTAATAAGGCATTAATAAAATTTAAAATCTTTCTAAAAATTGTATTACGTTTAGGACTTCCTTTTTTAACTTTAGGGTTTTTAGCATATGATCTAAACTCTTCTGCCAATAATTCTTCTACTTCAAAATATGAATAGTCTTTATATTTAGGTATCTTTTTTACTTCATTATATAAATCTCTTTTTTCTTTAGTAGACAAATATAATTGACTAAATCCATGCCATGCTTCATGATAAAGATCTACAGCACTTCCTTTATCAAAAAGACTTATTGTTCCTTTTGGAAGAGTAGGATCAACTAAGGCTGCTGCATTAACAACAAATGTTGCAAACTGATCAGAGTTAACAATGTTTGTTATTCTTTTTAAATCAATATGTCTACTTAAAGGACTATTCTTCCACCATTCAAGAGCATCATCAATTTGTTTTCTAGTAACTGCATCAAGTTTATATCCTGATCTTTCCCATACTTCAGGATCTCCTTCCTTATCATAAAGATCCATATTATCCCCTATTGAATCTTCTATATTTAGATTAGGAGAATCTGTACCAAGGTTACCATTAATATCGTTATCTGTAGTAATAGCTTCATCAACCTCTTGTATAATAGGATATTCTCTTGGAGTTTCTTGACTAAAAGTTGTTTCACCAATGTTTCCAATCTCTTCTAAAGTTTTTCCTTTCTTTAAATAAATAACTACTTCATCTGTAATGTCTAACACATTACCAGTAGGTTTACCTTCTTTAAATTCTTCTTTCTCTCTATCAACTAATTTTAAAATAACTTTATCTCCTTCTTTTATTTTTGAATAATCTAAACCTTCTAAAGGAACTACTCTTAGAGTATTAGTAAAAAATATTGTTTCTTCAGTTTGGACAGAAGGGTTATTTAATCTTATCCTATTTAGCTTCGTAAAACTATCATTAACTAAACTAATAGTAGTTTCAATTTGATCAACATTATTATCTTTTATATAATCAACAAGATTATCTTTAGTTCTTCTTATATCAGATCTTACTTCTGTATCCGCTTCTTTTTGATCTATAGTTGATTCAGAATAAGGATCTTTAAAAAGTATTGAAACATTATAAAAACCGGGATCAAGATTATTTAATCTAATAGTAATAGCAGGATTATCTTTAATAATTGTAGTATAACTTTTAGCTACAAGCTCTCCATCTTCTAGTCTTAAAAGTTGTTTATCATTAATATTCTTTTTATTAAAAATCATTGGAGTTGGTTGCCAGTTTCGCTTTGCTAAATTTGTAAAGCTATTAGCAGATCTTGATGAAGATTCAGGATTCTTCCAATAGTAACTAGAAGCTAGTAAAGTAGACAATCTATTTTTTGCACTTTGAACTTTTGTATCTGTATCTAAAGCTTCCTTTGATAAATCAATCACAGGATTATCAATATCAATATCTTTATTTAGCGGTGATTTTCTTACTTCTACTTTAAAATTTCCATTTTCAAAGTTTAATACATATTGTCTTACAGTATCGGTAAGACTATTGTCTAAAAACTGTTCAATAAATTCTTGTCTTTCAAGATCTGAGAATTTAGTATTAGTTGCAACTTCAGCAATTTCATTAATAAGATTATCTGAAAGAAAAGGTCTTTGAATAGGAAACAACATACCATTAATTGGAATTACAGCTGTTCCCTCAGCAATATTATACTGTTGTGCTGTAGCTTCATCAGCCAACTCTATTTGTTCTGCTAAAGTATCTATAGACATTCCTGGTAACTTAGCAAGTTCTTCTAGCGTAATTTCTCCACCTATAACTTGAGGAGTTACTCCTCTACTAAAACCATCTATATCTAAAAACTTTACCTGATCAGGATTCTTAATAACATCTTGTGAAAATTTATATAAAGAATTATATTCTTGTTTTAATATTTCTTTAACTTCATCAAGAGCTAGGTTAGAATCTTTTGCAATCTTTTCAGGAGAAGCAATTGCATCATAACCATATATGTTAGTTACTTTTAATTTTCCATTTTTATCTTTACGTATAGGACGTAAGAATTGATAAACAACTTTACCATTTGCTTCATCTGTTACATTCCCATCTTTATCAAAGTAAACATACTCACCAAATTCATCAGCAACTAATAAAATAATTCTTTCATTATTTTGAAAGACTTCTTTCTTAGCCTTTCCTTCATCAATCATTTCAAAAGATCTACTAATCTCATCTTCTGTAGTACTACTTAAAGAGGGTCTATTTGGAGTATTAGCAAATTTATCTAAACGTACTGCAGATAATCTTAAAGGCATTCCTTTATATTCAAATCTACCCATAGTATCTGTAGTATTAAATGCTTGTTTAAGAGCATTGATACTATTAATGTTTGTTGTTTGAGAATCATCTATAGTTTCTACAAATAATTTATTTGAATTATTTCTACGTATGAGATCCATACTGGTTCCTGATAATACAATCTTAGTCTCTAATCTTTCAGGAGGAGTAACTTTAATATCTGTAGGTTTTTCAGGATCTTCTACATTTTGTTCAGGAGAATTAGCTTTCTTTTTTTGTATAGCAATGCTATCAATTACATTAGATGCTTTAGAAGTAAACATGTCAATTACATTCTGTCTACCACTAGGATCATCAAGAAATTCTCTTCTTAGCTTTGTAAGCTTATTAATATTATCTGATAAATCTCTTAAATGTTTAGGATCATCTACAATTAATTTTTGTGCAATTATTAAAGGTATTTGCTCTACATATCTAGCTGCATTTTCAATAGGATCAATTACATCTTTTGGATCTAAAAATTTTTTATTAGAATTTTCAGTAGCTTTTTTAAAATGATCAAAAGCTCTTTGCATAAAATCATTAGGAGAAAAGTTATCACTCTCCATAGCTTTAGATGTTAATCCATATAACATCTTTATTTGATTAGAATTTAACGCACACAACATACTCTTATCATTTATTAGTTATTACATTCTGTAATATCATCTTCATTAGTGTCATCAAAAAGATCATCTAAAGATTTATCTTTATTATCTTTTTCAATTTTTTTAATTTGCTTTCTATCATTTAATAAATCCTTAACATTTCCAATACTTTCTTCCTTAGCTGCATTGTCTGCTTTTTTAGGTTCTACTACTTTATCTGAATTTTGTTTCTCTTGCATTATATCACTCACAGTATTATAGTTTTTTCTTAGTTCATCAAAGGTAACACTATATTCTTTTTTATAGTTAGGTAAAGATACTTTTAATGTAACTTTTTTAGTTTTATTATTTACTTCTACAATAGTAGCTTCTGTACCTACAGGTAATACTTTTCTAATTGATTTAGTATTATCATTTTGTACATATACAGTATCATTAGTATTTAGTTGAGTAGGGTCTAAAGATATTTCCGTAGTTGTATTCAACTGAGCTTTTCTAGTATTAATATCCTTAACTAAATTATCTATTATTGATTGATCATATATAGGATTTATTTTAGAAGGTATTTGATTCTCTAATAAAACTTCAGTCATTAGTTCATCTAAACTTTCAAGATTATTAGCATTAATAATTCTATCATATATTTTATCAACTCTTTCTTTAGTTCCCGGATCTAATTTAACATTTCCATAATTAAAACCTTCACCTGTTACTTCAACTTCTGGAACTGTTTCCGGAACATCTTCTTGTTCTTGACTTTTTGTAATAGGTGGTGCGGTTCTATCATCTTTAGGAGTTGTAGTTTTTTTAGTTTCTTTAGTTAGTATTGATAACTCTTCATCAAAACTTGTTTTAAGTTTCTTTAATACATCTGCTCTACCTTGTTTTCTAGCTTGAGTCATAGCTTGAAAAAACTTATTTGCAACTTCTTTAACTAATGGGTCTTTATGTTTATCTGGATGTACTTCTTTTGAGTATTCTTTAAATAATTTTTTAGCTTCTGCTTTATCAATTACTTCACCTTTAAGAGTTTTATTAATAGCATTAAACATCTGAGCACCAAGATTATTAGGAATAAATTCTCCATTTACCTTCTTACCTTTTTGCTCTTCTGAAAAATCAAACAATTCAGACTGGGCATCATCAAAGACTTTTTGAATTGATTGCTCAACTTTTTGTAATGAAGTTTCTTTAGACTTAGGTTTAACAGGAGCTTCTTCTAAAGCAGCTAGTTCAGCATCATATTTATCATTAATTTTTGTTTTAACATTCTCTTTAGTTAAAAAATATTCCTGATTTTTACCATCCATAGAAGTATGTCCATCTGGATAAGTCATTAAATCTTGTTCTAAAGACATACCTCTAGTCTTAACTTTATCATTAAAAGCATCTATGTACTCAGCTAAAGCACTAGAAGGTAACTGTTTTATTATCTCATCTGCTATATTTTGGAATGTGTTCTCTAATTCTGTTGCTAATTCTACTGATTTAGGGTCACTTAATGAAATCCCTGTATTTAAAGCCGCTCTTACACTATTTAATAATAATGTAATTCTAGCAACTTGTTCCCCTGTAGTTATAGGTTTGGATAAAGAATCTTTTAACTGTTTTAATTTATTTTTAAAGAGGTCTTTCTGCCAATATGTTTTATTAGCTTCATTTGTTGCAAAACGTGCATCATTAACTGCATCTTCAAGAAACTTTATTTCTTTCTGTATCTTTTTTTCTATGTCAGCTTTCTTATCTGTAGTAGGAGCTTCTTCTTTTTCTACAACAACCTCTTCTACAGTTTCTTCTTTAAGTCTAGCTTTTAGTTCCTCAACTCTTTCTCTTCCATCTGTATTTAAATATGCATCAAATAAATTAATTTTACCTTGGGCATCTGCACTGTCATAAATCTCTCTTGTCTCAGCATCAGATAAATACTCTGTAAGCATTTGTTTATGTAATTTAGGATCAACAGCTCTTAATCTTTCACTAGAAAGTGTTTCTTCTTCAAAGAAATCATTAATTCTACTTTCTTCAATATTGTCAAAGTCTTTTTTAAGTTTCTCAATTCTAGCATCATACTCTGCAGTAACTCTTTCTACTTCTTTAGGATCTGGAGACATTTCTACAGAATACGCTATAGCTGATCTAAGTCTTTTCTTATAATTTTTATCTGATACAACATCACCATTTTCATCCAGCAATGTTCCTTCTACTACTTCAAAAGTAACTTTAGTTTCTTCATCTTTAGTTTTTATAACCGCAACAATTTCTCCTTCTTCTATAGCTTGTGCTTCAACAAGTAATCTTTTAATTGAGAAACTTTTAAGTTTACCAGTAGGTTTCATTTCAGAAATTTTCTTTTTTTCTTCTTGTACTAAAGGTAATTCATCAATTGCTAATTGCTTTTGTCTTTCTAATTCTTCTATTTCTAAATCTAATTTACTCTGTTCTTCTGTCGCTTTTCTTTTAGGAGAATCCTGAAGTTCTTTAAACTTTTGTAAGATCATCATATGTTCTTTATACAATGTAGAACCAGGTCTTATAACCATCTTTCTTGTATCATCAAAAAATTCTTTTGGTTCTGTCCCATCTTCTAAATATTGCATTAAATCATTAGGGTCAATAAATACATTTGAATCTGCTAGAGTATTTAGTAAATCATTAATCTCTTTTTTTTCTAATCTTTTATTTACTAGTTCTTGAAAATATTCTTCTCTATTTACAAACATATCCTTCATCCATCCTGCATTTCTTTGTGCAATATCCATGTACATTTCAGGATTATTCATTTGATTTATTAGCTTTGCAAAGGCAGCTCTATCTTCTTTTATATCATGAAAATCTTTTAACTGACCAAATATCTTTTCAACGTCAGAATCAAATATAGGTTCTCCTTTAGCAAGAGTATTTAAATAATCTTTTAAAGTTGTAAAATACATTTCTCTAACTTCTTCTTCTGCTTTATCTGATTTTTTTCCTAGTATATTAGTAACACCAGCTTCAACTTCTTCTTCTGTTGGTTCTTTTCCTGTTTGTTCTTTTAATTGTTTTCTAACTATTTCATAAGGCATCTTTCTATCTACAATATTTTCATATATGTTTTTAGCATCCCTATAAGCTTCAAGATTTTTTAATTTCTGTTTATTTTGTTTTAATCTATCTTTAGATTCTTGATCTGTTACTCCTTCTAAAGCTTCTATTTCATTAGTAAGCAAACTTATCTCACTATATAATAATTCATTATCAAATAAAACTTGACCATCGGTAGAAGTAATATTCTTTAAAGCTGGATTAGAAATTATAGCATTACTTATCTTTACCATCCGGTCAGTAGTATTTTCAAATGCTGAAGAATAAAAAACAGCTGCATGTTTAGCAGCTTGCATTCCTTTATTTAAAAGTTGGATGTCTTCATATCTTGGGTCATTTTCATCAATATTTTCTAAACTAATAGGAGCTGGCATTTTTTCAGTATAATAATCCCATTTCTTCTGCATATCTTTTGCCTTAGAAACTATCCCGTCTATTTGCTGATGATAATTTTGTCCTTGTCCAGGTTCTAAACCTGAAGCTTGTTCAAACTCTTCAACTGATAAATCTTTTAAAGATTCAAGGTGACTTGTAAAATAATCAAATGTACCGTTATTTAATGAAGTAATAACTTGTGACACTAATGCTCCGTTTTGTTCATCTAATCTTTTCTTAGTATCAGCATCTTGAATATCTTCACTATGTCTATATTGTGCACTAAAATTATTTAAAACTCCATCAAAAAACTTATCAGTATTGTTATATAATTCAGTTAAAGCTTTTGCAGCATTTTCTCTATAATTAGTTCTTAATTCTTGATATTTATCATACTGTTGCTTTCCATCTTTTAAATACTTATTATATCCAATTTGTAAAGCACCTGCTCCTCTATTAACAGCACCTCCAAATATACCCATTAAGAACCCTGATCCAAATGTATGTAACCCTTCTGCAGAAATTACTGAACCTAAAGCCTTTTCTAAATATGGAGTTTGTGTTTCAAATGCACCTTCTGTATAATGAAATTCTTCTCTATTAGCTGCTCTAAAATTATCAAAGTAATAATCATGAATAGTTTTTGAAATGACATCTTGACTTACTTCTTCAATACCTTCCATAAAATTACCTCTAAAATAACTACCTGCCATACTAAGAGATGTCTTAAGAGGTTGTGTTTTAAAAGCTTTTACAGTTTCTTTAACACTAGATGGTGCCCATCTATATGCTCCAGGAATAGTTTTAGTAGCTCCATCTTTAGTTACAGTCTTACCAGCTTCCCATATCATTTTACCATCTTTAAACTTGATGACATCATCCATTTTTCTTTTTAGGAAGTTTCTAGCTCCACCACCACCCATATTGGTAAGATTAGGAAATACAACTTTATTTGAAGCATATATAAGTAATGTATTTCTCAATACACTTTCTGCAGATGCTTGTTCAGCAGTTTGCATAAACTGTTCTTGTAAATGATTAGGAGGTGCTTGTCCATCATTATTTAAATAATATTCTTTATATAAATCATTAAATAATTGATTTTTTTGAAAACCTCCTTCTAACCTACCTTCAGATAATGCCATATTTATGTTTCTAACATCTGCATAAAATCCACCAAATCCGTTAGCTGCCATTGCTAGACCAGTCATGTTATCAGCATTCTTTATATTATAATAAGCTTGTCTAGTGTTTTGTAAAGGATTCATATGTTTTAGAAACTTTCCGGTAGCTGAGTTCCAAAAAGTTCTTGCTCCTTTTACACTGTTAACTCCTTTTAGAGTATTGTTTGCAGCTTCCATACCTTCTGCAAATAAACCTACTCCCTTTACTCCTTTTACTCCTTGCCACAACTTACTTAGTCTTGACATCTTAAGACCAGTGTTAGCTGTTGCTGCCGCCAAACTTGCTCCTCCAGTTTCTGGAGTTAGAAAAGCTCCTAATGCAATTTCTGCAATTGTTTCTGTTAATATACCTGCACTATAAGAAAAAGCCAATGCTGTATTATTAACTAGTCCAAATGCACCACCTCTACTACTAGAACCAACAGAATTCCAATATTCATAATCTTGAGCATGTTCAGGATCTTCAGTAAAATCTCCTTGTGCCATTCTATATAAACTTTTAGGTCCTGATATTATACCTCCAGCATATAATGGAACAAATGCTTTTGACATTCTTAATACATCATGTCCCCAATTACTTTGATCATTATATAATGACTCATTATCACGCATAGGATGAAAACCTAATTCATCAAATTTAGAATGATAAGCATATCTATCATAAAAAGCATCACCATTTGGTGATTCATTATAAGAATAAATCTTTGCAAACTGATCACCTTTAGGTTTAGTGTCAGCTTGGGCCAATAACATTTGACCAAAAGCTTGACCAAACTGCTCACTACTTGGTTTATCTTTAGATTGTGGATTACTAGGTGGTAAATTAGGATAATTACCTACAGCACTTTGACGTATACTTGTTTGTTTTCTAGTTATTTGAGGCGGAGGAGTTATAGGAAAAAAACTTTTTGGATCACTTAAACCTTCTCCTCTAAAAACTTCAAAGTCAATAGGGTCATTACCTCTAGGATTTATACCTGCATTAGGATCACCAAGATTATCCAAAGGACTTATAGGAGTTTCTTCAGCCATAATAAAAAGTTTAAGGAATTACAGTTTCTAATTTTGAATTTTCAAAATTAATATTTAAAAGTTGCTCCTGACTCATTTGAGGTTTACTTATTTGATTATACTTCTCAATATTTGTCTCATTTAATACTTGAAAACCATTTAAGAAACCTGCATTTATACCTGACCAATCTACTCCTGAATCATGCCAACTAGGCATTGACATATTAATCCAATCATGTCTATCAGTATTCCATACTCTATATTGAAGTTCTGTTTTAAATTTATTCATGTCATTGTCATAAGTATAAGTTACTTGACCTGTTCCTGTAACATCTTGAAAACTTAAAGGAGCTTGTTTTATACGCATCTCCCAAGGATCTACTCCTCTGTTTCTACTAACAGGATTATTCCATGCATTTGAACCATTAGCAACAACAACACCATTTTCCATAAGATTAACATAATCATCCTCACTTAAAAGATTTTTACCACTTGATGTCTTTTTTAAATGTTTAAGAAACTCTTCAGGCATTTGAAGTCTTACAGAAGATTTAAATGCATCTTCACCAGCAATAGGTAATACATCAACATTAAACTTTGCTTTTGGTTTTACATTATGTGTCCAATATTCAAACTCATTTAATAAAGCTTTAGTTTTATTATTTCTATCTAGATCTAATTCTAAATCATCTGCTGAATTTCCAGTAAAGGATGTTGTTACTTGTCCACCACCCCAGTCAAAACTATTAAAGTCATCTAAAATTCCTACATATTTTTTATATAAAGGATTTGATCTATCATCCATATTAACACCAATTCTAGAAGCTCCTTCTCCAGCTATAGCGTTACCTCTAGGATCCATACCTAATCTAGGTAATAAATTAGCCATAGCTGTTTCTTGTTGTAAATATGATCCATTATCATTATCAGCCTCTTCTCCTTGATATTTTTTTATCATTCCGCTAATCATATCCCATTCAGGAACCTTATAATTTCCAACTCCTCCAAAACCTAATTCACCTTCTCCATATAAATTAGTCGCATTTGATTTTCTTCTTATGTATCTATTACCATATTTTTCTTCTCCTCTACTAGAGTACCATGCACGGTCTTGATCTCTCTCTGCATTTTCACTAGGATTATAACTTTCAAAAGCTGTTCTATTACCAGTTATAGCAGCATTAATATCTTTATCTGACCATCCTTCACCTTTAAGGTAATCTTTCAGTCCATCATTAGATTGCTCAAGAGCCCTATTAATATCCTGATCAAGTTCTTGATATATGGTTAAATCACTCCAAGCTCTATTTCCGTACATTGATTTGTCTAACCCAGCTAATCCAGGATTATCAGCATTTGCTACTAAAAATTCTTTAGTGTTCTGTGTAATTTGAAAAAGTTTACTTGAATTTTCTCCTTTATCAATATTGTTTATCATTGTTTGAATTTCATCAAATGAATATTCTTGTCCATTTATAGTAGTAGCTTTAGTAATCTGATCAGTTAATTCTCCTTGATTATTACTAGCCAATAAGTTTTTTAAATTTTGCTGATACATACTTTTTAAAGCGCCTTCATTTTGTCTATCTCTTTCTTCAACAAAAGCTTTTTGTTCATCATTATTTAGTTTAGTACTAAAGTTTCCATCAAAGTCTGTAACTACTTTAGTTTTTCCATAAGTGTTATCAACTTCAATTTGCGGTATACCATACTCATCTCTTTTATATCTAACACTTGTTGTACCATCTCCATTCTGTACAGTCTGTAAGCTAAAAGAAGCTTTACCAGATTTAACTAGAGCTTCTCTTTCTTTAGTAGATGTATCTAAGAAATTCTTCAACTTAATTGCATTTGTTCTATTTCTACCCTGTTGTGAAATTTGACTCATTTTATTTCTATGCTGTGTATTTAAAACAGCATACTTATTTTCTTTTATTGTTTGTTTAAAATTTGTAGTAGCATATACTTCAGCAGCTTCTCCAAAATCTGCTTGCATTGCGTTTGAAGCTCTACCCCCATCTACTTTAGCTCTTAATGTATTAATATCTTCATAAGGATTCTGAAATCCTGTAGTTGTGGTTAATGTACTTGATTGATTAGAAAATAATTCAGTCTCCTGCTGTATTCGTTGTAATGACTTATTTAATACATCTCTATTCATAACTAGTGAGTTCAAATACTTTGTAGCAGTTGGACTACCTTTTCCTTTTTTTATTTGTTTTTGTATAGTAGTGATTTTATTATCATATGCGTTTACAGTAGATTCAAGATTCTTATATTGATTCTGTTGTTGCATCTTAAGAGTTTTATAATTATCTTCAAGATACTTCATCTCTGCTTGTTTAATATCTCCTCCAAACTCAGCTGCATTATTATAAGCATAATCATTTCTAGCTACATAAGCTTTAGTTCTGTATACATCTTGTATTCTTGGATCATCACCTAAAGTAGAACCAAAAAGTTTCTTTAAAGGAACCATTAATTGCTCTCCATTTTTAGTAGTTATTATCCATTTATTATCTGGACTAAACTTAAATGATTCCATAGATAATCCTACTGATTTTGCATATTCTCCAGCTTGTTTTTTAACATTTACATAAGGAGTGTAAGTTGGAGAAGACATTTTCATAGCTTCTTCAGCAGATGCATTCTTAAATTCTTGCATTCTATAATCCATAGATCTAATACCTTCATTCCAAAACTGTTTATACATCTTTGGATCTAATGAATTTTTTAATGCCATTGCATCTCCTTTTCTAGTTATATAGTTTTTAGTAGTAGCCATATCTTTCATTAATAGCTTATCTTCATAAAAAGGAGTAAATACTTGTACAGCTTGATCAACATTTTTTTGTAGAGACAAATCAGTAGCAGAAACTCGTTTAAGATTAAAATCTATATTTTTTATAAGTTCTTCTTTTTTCTGAACATTATCTTCTCTAGTTAAATCTGCATAATAATATTGACTATAAATTTTATTTAATTGTTGCCAATTAGTATCATACTGATTTTGTTTTGTTTTTAAAATAGTGTCATAGAAGTTTAGGTCCGGAGTAAAAGGTTGATACTGCGGAATAAAATCTGTTACACCTTGTAAATACGTTGCCATAGTTAATGTTTTCTTATGTTATAAATATATTAAAATTTTATAAGTTTAATAAACCTTATAAGTTTAATAACTCCATCCTCCACGTCTTTTTATATTTTCTACCATTACTTTAGGAGCTTCAATATTATATTCAATTAATTTTTCATTAAATATATCTAAATCATAATGAGGTGGTTCACTTACACCTTCATCTATCAATCTTACTATACCTTTTAAATGATCAGGATTATTATAATCTTTATTTAAACAATCTAAACAAAATTTAAATGTTCCATCTTTATACATCATGTCAGGATCTTCATTCCACATGTCAGGATTACTCAATAAAAAATCACGCTCACCTAATGCATAGTCATAAAAACTCTGTGGAGCTTGTTCTTCTACTCCAGAAACTTCATATGTTACACCACCGTTTTGCATCATACCTTGTTGTTGCTGCATCATTTGTTGTTGCTGCATTGCCATCATTTGATTAGGATCCATTTCCATTTGTCCTTGTTGCATCATTTGACCACCTTGCATAGCTTGTGGAGGTGGTGGTATAAGTTCTTGTTCATTAATATTATTAGCTTGCATGTAAGGTCTTGCTACCATAGGTATACCTTGAGGAAAACCTTTTGATGATTCTTGGGCTAAAGCTAAAGCACCTAACTTCATGTTATAATTTTCAATCATCATCTCAGCTGTTTTTCTAGTAATATGATCAGAGTTAGGATCTTCTAGTAAAGCTCTATATTTATTAATATCATATTGCTTTGCTAATTCAGCAGGAGTATAAGCAGGTTTTTTACGGTTACCTTTTCTTTTCTTTCCTGATTTACCAAATAAACTTAAGACATCTGGATCAGATATTTTCATACCTCCGGTTTTATAATCACTATATATAAAAGTATCATCAGGAAGATTTAAAGGAACTCCTCCCGCAGCATGTCTTGGTCCAGTTATTCTATTAGTTTCTGGAAACCCATCACCATTAATATCTCCAAATATTGTTTCTCCACCCTCAGCTTCTAAGTTAGCTTCATTTCTTGGAACAGCTCCAATAGTACTAGTTGTTCTATTTTCACGGGGAATATAGTCATCACTAAATCCTCCTTCTGTATATCCAGAAGGTAGTATCTGATTTATATTAGTTGTACCAAATGTTGCATTATGTTGACCACCATGTATATACATAGGTGTCATTCCTCCTTGTTGACCCCCATATATAGTATTAAGATCAGGACGCATTTTAGGAGAAGTATTAGTTCTTCCTGACCTCAGACACTCTTTTATAAGTATCTCTTTTGTTTTTTCAGGTATATTTCTACCTTTAAATTTATTATAACAAGATTCATAATACGGAGTAGGATCTGAAAGTTTAGTTTTCTTTTCACTAGGTATATAATCCATTCTTCCTCCTACACTTGGATCAACTGCATAATCAGGATACATTTGATTCATAGCATCTGTCTTAAATCTATTAGTGATTGCATTTCCATACTGGTCACCTAGATTTCTCATTGCTTGTCTTTTAGAATTATCAAACTGTTGATTAGCCATTGTAGTTTGATCATATAACCCTTTCTTAATTGCTGCATTTTGTGCTGCTTCTTTATTTCTAACATCTACATTAGCAGCTTCTGTTTGATTAGCAATACCAACATTTTGCTGATTATATCTAGATAGTAAATCAGCTGCGCCTTTTGCACCAGCTCCTTGAATAGCTGACATTCTAGCAGTTCCTTGAGGTCCTGCAAAAGAAGATGCTGCTTGTGAAGCTATATTAGCTTGTTCTGCATTAGCAGCTAATGCAGCTGTAGGATCTACAAAGGCTGCACTTGTTTCTTCAAAATCAACAGGGGGTGCCCACGGTAAATATTTTTTAAGTCCTGATAATTCTTTTAAAGCTCCTGTAGTTTTTATAGTATCTTGTAACCAATATGGAGCATTTCTAGGCTGTGTGGGTAATCTTTGTTCTGTTTCTACTTCTTTCTCACAAGGACAAACCATTTTACCAGTTGTAGGATGAGCTACAGGTACTTTTTTAGTACCATCATCACATACACATTCTTCTGCTTCTTCTGCTTCAGAACATGGTAAACAATCATTAGTTACAGGATCTCTTCCGGGAGTTGTTCCATCAGGACATTCTGGACAGTCTTCATATGCAACGTCATCTAATGTAAAACCAAGTTGCTGTTGTCTAAACCCAAAAGGATTTCTTTCTACACTGTATATATCTTTTCCTTTTAAACCTCTTAAATCTATGGGATCAATACCCATTATTGATTTATTTAGATCAAACATTTCTTTTTCAGTAGAGTAATAATCTGGGTTTAATTCATCAACCTGATCTACACCTAAAGAATATTTATAATTTGGATTAGTGTCAGCAACGTTATATCCTCTTTCATCAAAACTTAAATCATCATCCCCATACTTTTTACTTCTTAAAAGATCCTGTTGTGTTTTATATTTATCTTTAGCAGCAATCATTTTATTATAATCACTTCTTAAAATTCTTTTGGTTGTAGGTGTCTTTTCTATTTGACCATAGTAAGTTGACGCATCACCTGATTCATCACTAGCATCTGGATTTTCTGCACCTGAATAATAACCAGTTACAGTAACATATTCTTCTGGTGGTCCATCTTGAGCTTTAGGTAAAACTCCTCCTCTTTGAGTTCTAGATAATCTTTCAGCACCCATTTGATCTTCTCTAAACATTCCAGAATTTGGATTATAATCACCTTTATCAATTGAACTTTTACTAGAGTATATATTTTCAGGAGCATACATATTTTCCTGTAGTTCTCTTTCTCTTTTTGAAGTACGTGCTCTATCTATGAATCCTGCAACCCCTCTCCCTATTGCATTTGTTTGATTTAAAAAAGCTTCAGAATCAAAATTACGCATATCTTTTCTCTTAAAATCTTGAGTAACTTCTTCTTCCTCTTCATCAAATCTTTCAGCATGTTCATCAATTGCAGATTGAGTTTTAATATTAGTCATATACGGATCAGCAGCCTCATAAGGATTAGTAGGCATACCAGTACCAGTAGGATTAAATGTAATATTATCTTGAGGTGCCAAATTAAGTGCGCCATCAGGATTCCCAATTATACTTTGCTCTAAAGAAGATCTAACTCCTCCTCTAACTCCACCACCATTTTCATAAATAAATTTATTTAAACCGCCATATTTCATAACAGGATGTACATTTCCAAAGTATCCTACTTTTTTAGGTAACCCTTGAGAACCCGGTAATCTTTTAATTCTTACTTTATGCTTTTTCATATTTAATAATTATATAAATTCTACAACTCCACCTGCACGCATATAAGCTGCAATTTCATCTTCATTCATCATCGTTTCATCTCCAAGAGTCATTCCTCCAAAATTATATTTTGGACAAGTTGAACATCCTCCATATTGATATTCAAAATCATCATCTGTAGCCCAATCCGGTTGCTCCTCAACAAAGCCTCCCCCATCAGGACCATAGTCTACTTCTTCTTCTGTTTCAGGATTTAAATTATTAGGTCTATCTACATTAATTGTTACTCCCATTTCATCTGAATATCCTGGAGGAGGTAGTAATTCAGGATCTACCTCAACAGCTTCTCCTTCCCAATTATTTGTAATAGGGTTCCAAACTTTTTCAGCTTGAGATAATACACTACTTGGCATTTCTATACCTTGACTTTCATATTCCTCTCTCATTGTCTGAGGAACTCTGTTAGCCCATTCTGTAGGTGAACCATATTCTAAAGGAGTGTTATTTAAATTTGATGCTGTCACCTGTGATGCATCAAATCTAGGATCAATACTATTCCCTTGATTATTATTAGGTACTGTGCTACCTGGTCTAGTAGGCATAACGGAAGGTACTGTTTGATTAGGCTGATTATTATTCATAGTAATCATAGGAGTCTGTTGTTTTTTAACTAAGTCACCAGTCTTTTGACCATATGTAATACTATATCTTTTAGGTCTACCAAATATTCCTGATTTAGTTACATCTATATTCTTTATTTGTGCATCAGGTGATAACTGACCTTCCCAAGGAGTATTAGTTTTTTTATTATAGAATCCGCTAACAGGCTTACTCCAAGAACCTGCATACCCAAATGCTGGATTTGAACTAAATAAATGATTCATTCCTCTTGGTTGACTCATTGTTGGAAAACGCATTTGATTTCTAAGCATTTTATTAGCTCCTCTAAAAGCTCTTCCTCTTCCTCTAGCTTGCTGTCTTTCATTTCTATTAAACTTTCTACGATCTCTTCTTATAAATCTTTGTCCTCTTTGAGCCATAGGTATATCTTCCATTTCACCACCATACTCATAAACACCTCTACCTTTTAAAATGTCAGCTTGAGTAATTCTACCATCATTGTTTAAATCTGGAAAGCCACCTTCTTTATACATATCTTCATCACCACCATATATAAATTTAGTTAAGCCTGATTCTTCATCTGTAAATCCACCGTGTTGTTGAGAATTTAAATCATTTCTAAGATTATATGCACCAGGATTAGTTCTTCTTAAAACCTCTAACTCAAGTTGTTCTCTTCGCATTTTTTCTTCAATGCTTAAAGGAACATTAACAAATCCTTCTGAAATAGTAGGTGCATTATAAACATTAGTTACATTATACATTTTGTTAATCTTATCTTGATCACTTTGTTTTTTCTGAAGTTCTTGAAATTTTAAAAACTCTTGTATTTTAGCTTCATTTGGAAAATCAAAAGGTATTGTCTTACCTGTACTTTCTTTAAGATATGATAAATACTGATTTCTCATTCTAGGATCCTGCATATTATTTAGAATATCTTTAGAAGACATATTTTCTATAAGCTCTTCATTATCATACTCTACCCCTTCACCTGTATAGAAACTATCTTCTATTTGTCCTTTTTCATTTACTTTTACTTTTACATCTGGTTGGTTCTTAACAACCACATTTTCTTCTTCCTCTTCTATTACTTCTTCAGAACCATCTGTTTCTTCTATCTCTTCTGTATTTTCTATTACTTCTTTTGCTCTTATCTTCTTCTCCTCCATGGTATTCTCTCTCCATCCAGGATAGCTATCTAACCATCTCTTCATCTTTTCTCCTCCAGGATCATCAGAATCATATGATTCCCAACTCTCATCTTTAAATATTACCTTATAAATTTCTTCTTTTGAATAACCTTGCTCTGATAGAGAATCAATACGTTCATTCCAATAGTTCAAATCTCCTGGGATTACTACTTCACCATCATTTCCTATTACATCTTCTGAAGCACCACTAGGATCTTTTTTCTGCCAAGTATTTAAGTTATCTGCAGAAACTTCAGTTGTAGTTTTTTCTTCTACAGGCACTTCTACTACTTCTTCTGTATCTTCTTTTTCCTTTTCTTTATTTTCTATTTCTTTAATAGCTTTTTTAATAGGTTGATAATCTATTACTGTTTTCTTTCCACTTATTACACTAGGAGTTAAGGCATCAATATTATAAATACTTCTTAATAAAGGATTAGCAGCAAGCAACGCATAATCAAATGGTGCAATTTCCATAGAATACTCTTTTGGTCTTCCAAAAAGTCCTGTTCTTCTTACATCAATATTTTTAACATTTAAAGGACTAATACCAAAACCTCTAGGAATCATTCTCCTAGCACCCATACCGCCATACTGTGCTTCAGGTAATTGTTCTTGCATACTTGTCATATCAATCATTTCTTCTCCACCTTGAGGAATAAAATTTCCTAATTGTTCACGTTGAGCCATAAGTTGAGCATGTTCTTGTTCTAATCTTTTCTTCTCTTGTTCCTTTGCTACATTATTTTGAGAATAATTTACAAGAGCTTTTGTTTTATCATTTCTTTTCCAAGTCTCTTGGTTAACTGTCCAAGGACTGTTTTCATCATTCTGAGCTGTTCCTTGTGCACCGCCTGGTTGAAAATCTTTTAAATGTTTTTTAACATATTGTTTAGTATTCATTAAGTCACCTTTAGAATCAGTTAATTTATTTTCAATATTAAACATAGTATTTTGAATCTCTCCCCCATGTTCAAATTTAAATCTACCTCTATTACTTCTCCTTCTACCTTTATCTACAATTACTCTTGGTGTTCTACTTCTATTTCTATTTCTATCAGGTCTCTTTTGTTTTTTTGGATCTGAAAATTCTATCATATCCATTTCTTCCATTTCAAACTGTTGCATGTCTAAAGGAATTGCTTGAGGATCTAAATCCATCGTTGGAATTTCAGGTATAACTGTTGGTTCATATACAAACTGTTCTTGTGGTGCAGCTGGTGAATCTATAACTACTTCATTCATTATAGGAGTTTCTTCAATTACTTCCTTTTCAGACTCAGGCATTAAACCTTGGTCAGCAATTATACTTCTAAGAACTTGATTATTAAATCTATTTGATTTTTTTTGATCACCAAGTAACTTTTCAATATTATTCTTTTTAAAATATTCAGGATCTTTTTGCTTTGCCCACTCTAAATATTCATTAAGTTTTTCATCAGTAGTATATGTTCTATTACGTGGAAGCTTTTTTGCATAATTTGCAACTTCATCTCTTTTATTTGCATCCCAATCTGTAGCTCCCCAAGCCCTATTAATTTTTTTATCTTTGAACTTATGACCAGGTGTACTTTTTGGTAGTTTTAAATCTTTTAATCTTTTATCTTCAGAATACTTTGTAAAATTTAAATATTGAGGGCTTTTCATCCACTCTGTACTGTCAGTATAATTCTTTACTACTGACCATCTATCATCATATGCATCACGGGCCTTATCTATAAACCTATTATGTTTACTTATAATATCTTTATTGTATTTATTAATACCTCTATATTTTCTATATCTAGGATCAAAAATACTTTTAATAGGTTCATTTCTAGTATCATCTTGCCAGTAGTCTGATTCTATATTAGCTAAATCATAACCTCTTTTATCTGCTATTTTCTCCCCTATTCTTATTCCTCCTTTTTGTTGTTGAAATAACTGTTCTTCTAATTCAGGATCTTGAAGATCAGGTCCTTCATCCATCATAATTTGATCCATAAGAACCTCATCCTCTTCTTCTCTTCTAGCTTCTTCAGCAGCAAATACTTGTTCAGCTTCTTCTTCTTTACTAGTAGGTCTTGCTACAGTTTCTCTTGCAGCACCTTCATTTTGAATACCCTGTAAAACATATTCTATTACATCTGAAGCCGTATTCTTATCCAACTTCATTTTTAATAATGATTCATATACATCTTCAGGATCTTCTTCTTGATTTAATATAGCATTATAAACATAACTTAGGACTTTATCCATCATAGCTTGTTGCTGATTAACCTGTGCACCTTGTTGAGCTATAAACAAGAAATTTTTTAACTTGCTTTTATGCTCACCTTTACCTTGAGGTGTTTTATATATTCTAACTTTTCTTTTTGCCATAACTTAAGATATATACATATATATTAAATATACTAAAATTTAATTTATTGTTTAAACATACAATGTTTACTTAATACGTTTATAATATCCATCAACTTTATTTACATAATTAGATTCTCCTTGAGCATCACCATAACGTAAAGTATTAGGAGAATTCCAGTTGTATACAAATTGTTGAAATTCATCTAAATCTGAATTTCCCGCAGTTAGTTTATCAACAAGAATAACACCGTCTTTTTCATAGACTTTATACTTACCTTTTTTTATTGCATCAAACTGCTCTTGAATTTCATTTATATCATAATCCCATCCAACAGCATTTTCAAAATCTACTGTTGTACCTTCTTCCGTATTATATATTTCTCCATCATAAACAGAACTTCTTGAATTAGGATAGAAAGTTCTTGTAAGACCTTTCTTTTTACCTTTTCTATAATTATCTTTAGCACTATTCATATTTTGTGTAGCATATATCATAGAAGCTATAGCTGCCTTCTCAGGATCATATAGATCAGCTTCTTTTGTTATACCGTATTTTCTAGCAATTTTTGAAAGCTTTCTATCATTTAAAATATTATCTATATTAAGCTGAGTAAGACCTTGACTATATCCTGGAACACCAGCATAGTCTGATTCTTTTCCTACTACCCAGTCAGGTATTAAATAATCAATAGGTATATTTTTTTGAAGATTATGTTCAGGAGCTGTGCCTCCTCCTGTTTCTTGCATACTAATAGCATTTAACCATTTTGCATATTTATTATAGTCTTGAGATTTTATTTTAAGATCTAGCATTAATTGATTTTTATTAGCTACTAAAGCTTCATTAAAAGGTGCTAATTCATCTTGATCACCTTCTTCATAAACTGAATAGTTAACATTTAATGGTTTAATCTCATCTTTAAATAACTTCTTTTTTTCTAACCATTCTTTATTTTTTCCTAGTACATCTTTAGGTATACTAATATTAGTTATCTTACGTATAGGATACAGAGTACCTACCCCATCATCTCTATATCCAGTACCATATACTTCATCAAAATTTGAATTCTTATCTAAAGGAGTATACTTTCCATAATCATAAATTAGTGGAACACCTCTTTCATCATAACCTGTAACCATCGTACTATGGTTAGATGAAGTAAGTCCTTTCTCCCTATTAAAACTTTTTTTACTTGCACCTTCATCTCCATATCCATTATCACTCCATCCTATTACAGCTCCAACAGGTATTTGCTTATATATTTCCATTCTTTCAGCATTAGTATATTTATCAAATCTTTTATTTTTTGTACCTGAATAAATATTTTTACCTCCTGTTTCAAGTATTTGACCATGTACATCCCAGCTATCCATTGTAAAATTATTATCTTTATAATCAAAATATGGAACTGATCTTAACCACTTGTCTGTTTTTTGAGAAACAGGTTTTCCAGTATTATCTTCCAGTGTTCTAGCACCATCTTCATAATAATACCTTCCTTTCTTACCATAGAATATTTGATCCGTAGTCTCATCATAATAATAACCATCCGTTGTATAAGTTGCTGGCTTTGCACTTTCTAAATTTAAATGTTTTTTCATTCTACTTTCCTTTGGAAACACATGCTCGCTATATTGTTGTCCTACTACAAGATCATAAGCATTAAAAGTTTGTTCTAAACAGTCACCTTTAAAACAATATTCATCTGGATTATCATTCATATACTTTATATCAGCTGTAGTATAATAAAAATCATTAAGATATACTTCTTCAGACTTTTCTTTTTTCTTTTTATCTTTAACAACTTCTTTAACTGCAGTTACAACATCTTGAGAAGTACCTCCTGCTGTAGAAGGATAGTTCCAACCTCCATCTTGATAACTTGGAATCTCTTCTACTATATATCCTCTTTGTGCATAGTCAACAATTTCATTATCATCTAATTCAACTTCTATATAATCATTAGATGAACCTCCTCTTTGAGCCATTTGTATATCATCTCCTTCTACTTGAGGAGCTTCATTTTGAGATACATTGTTTAACATCCACATTAGTTCTTCATCACTATATGAGCCTTTAAGTTGGTCCATAGGATCAAGCCGTTCTCCATCATATTTATTTTTTAATCTTTTTAGTTTTTTATAAGCTTTCTTATCTACCTTTTCTGTAAGAGGATTATATATACCTGCCTTTTGAGCTTCTTGTCTAATCTCCATTAATCTTGCTCTAGTTTCAGTAGGTTTTTCAACATAATTCATATTCTTAGTTCTCCTTTGTACAAAATCAGGATACTCTTTTTTATAGTATTCCCATTGTTTTTTAGGAGTATCTACACCTTCAGGAAACCATCCTTCATCTTCCCGTTCTTTTCTTTTTTTATACCAGTCAGAACTTCTACGATATTTCTTAGCCGCAGCTTTATCCATATAAGCTATATCAGAATCAGGAATTAATCTACCAGAACCCTTTCTAGATCTATCTGTACTATGACTAATCTCATGCATATTAGAATGACCATAATGTTCTAACTTTTCAGGATGATGACCAATTCGTCCATCCTCAGATTCAGACCAAGCAATTGGCGGCTTACCCTTCCACATATCATTATAATCGTGATACTTAGCAGCTGGTATAGTTTCTAAATTAGTTTTTCTTTGTTCAGCTATAGATTGAGCAGCCCGCTGAGGAGCTACTCTTGGTTTACCATCAGCAACATCTTGTTCATAATCAGCTACCATTGATTCCTCAAGCATTTGTTTATACCTAGGAGAATTCATATAATCTCTCATCCATTGTAGATCTTTAGGAAAACTCCGATTAGCTTCTAAAATAGCTTCATTGATTTTTTCTTCTCTTGGATATTTTTCAAAATATTCTTCCTCACTAATGCAGTTTTTAGTTTGATGATCATATATCATACCTTCGTTACATGGTGACATCACTCCATCTTTTGAAACTTCTTCAAACTCACGCTTTCTTTTTTTCTCATCTTCTCTCTTATTATAATCTTTTGCATCAAAATATATTTTATTATATTGTGAATGTGGATACCAACCTGTCCACTCTCCAAGTCCTCTAAGTATATCCTCACGGTTTTCATTAGCCCAATTTGTTGAACTCTCATCAACTCCATCCAACAAATTCTTATCAGGCTTAGGCTCTTCAGATTGTATAAGAGATCTATTATTTATCATATCTATCACACCAGGCATACCAATTTGAGCTTTAGGTAGTTGCCCACCATACTGCCTAATAGTTTTTCCAACTTCTCCTCTTATTTTTTCATCTTCAGCTTTTATAGCATTTATTCTATCAACTTCTTGATTATATAGTGCTAGTTCTTTCTCATACTCAGCTCTTTCTTGCGCATTCATATTTTCAATATTTTTACGCTTCTCTTCAAATTCCTGCTTTCTTAAATTTTGTTCAGCATAAAATTCTTCTTTTCTTTTTTGATCTGCTGGTAAGTTTTTTATATAATCTTTATATTTTTTCTTATATGCTAATTTATCTTTAAGACCTCTAATACCTCTTAAACGAATGTTAGAAAAATCTAACTCTTCTCCAGTTTCTAATGCTCTTTTATTTGCTTGAGAAATTCTTGCAAGTTCTTCTTCAGTGTATCCTTTTTTTAATCTTTTTGAATCAAATGCAGGAACCCAGTTTACATCAAACAAATCTAGTGCACGGCTACCTTTATCACTAAGTATACCAAAAGCATCTGGAGAGCCTCCTGCTGTAGGCCAATTAATTCTAGTTCTTTTATTAAGAAGTCCTCTTTTTCCAGAACCAGGACGTTCCATAATATTTCTTTTTAAACTTCTACCAAATTGTCTCCATTGTTTCTCATCAGGTAATGTAAGCTTAGGTTTCTTTAACCATTGTTTTCTGTCTTTAGAATCTCTAGGTGCATGAAAACCTGGAGGTCTCAATCCTTTATAATCTGCATATACAGGATTAACAGGTACTTGTTGATATTCAGGTGGTACAAAATCTTCAGGATAAGAATATTCAGGTATTATTCTATCTATAGCTCTATCTTTTTCATCATAAACTTCTGTTTCAGTTGTTTTATATGTATCAACACAATAAGGTCCATAGCAACCTTGTTTTTTCATCTTCCATTCATCAAATGAAATAACCTCTCCATCAGAATCAAGAGGTGGAACGTTTGCTTCTACTCTATTATCATAGGATTTACGTGCAGCTGCTTCATTATCTCTTGCTTCACTTCTCCACTCATTCTCAGATTTTTTATAATATTTATCATAGCCAGGATCACTTGGTTTTACCTTATATTTCCATTCAGTATATTCTTCTAAATAATCATTCCATTTAGGATCTATTACTTTTTTTGTTGTTTTTGTTTTACCTACAGGTTCATCAGAAATATATTTTTGTTTAGATTCATCCCAAGTATATCCTTCAGGACGTGGAGATGCTTTTTCACAGTATCTTGTTTCTGGATTCCAAGTATATCCTTCTGGGCAAGTTACACTACCATCTTCTGCTATAGTAGGAGCTACTGACATTCCCTCTGCAGCTTTAATTAAATTATTAGGGTGCTCACCTTTTTTAAATCTTTTCTTTTTTGTTGAAGCATCTTTAAGAAGCTTTCCGTTTTTACGTCTAATATTTTTATAAGATTTTAAACTTCCATCTTTATATTTACGTGTTACTTCTCTTTCAGTAACTTTAGTTCTAGGTGTATCTTCTGTTTTATAAGTAATATCTTTAGTTAAGGTTTTACTTACTCCTCTATTTGGTCTATATACATCAACTACTTCTCTTTCTCCAAACTCTGTAGATCCTGAATCTTCTTCATAAAGTCTTCTATAACCTTTCTTTCTACGTCCACCTTTTTGTAACTCTTCTACTATATATCCACCTTTCTGATACTCTTCTATTTCTTCATCAGTTAATTCAGCTTCTATATATTCATCTGGTAATTGATCTTTCCAAGAACCTTTACCAAATGCTAATGCAGCTTCCTTATCTTCACCAAAGTCATACACTTCTTCTCTTCTATTAGCTTCTTCATAAACTTTCATCCAATCTTCTTCTTCAGACATGTCAACCCAATTTTGTTGATCATCTGCATAAGGTTTTGAATCTTGAAATAGAGAAGGAAATCCTACCCAACCTCTTTCTGGAATATATTCAGCTCTCATTAAATGAGATGATACTGAACCATCAGGATTCTTTCTAACTCCTCTTCTTTGTTTTACTTCAGGTGTACCACCTGGTTGTAATCTTAGTGCAGAAGTATTTCTTTTATTACTATAAGGAATAGTATATTTTCCTGATAAAGAAAGTTCAGGATCTAACATAAGTTCTTTAGTATAGTAATCTCTTAAAAGAGGAGTTCCAATACTTGCTCCTATATTTAAGTCACCAAATTGTTGATTGACACCTAATGAACCAACACCTTTAAATACAGGATCTGGACTTACAGGTAATACACCTGTAGCATTGAAACCTAAACCTTTTGGAAAATTAACTCCAACTCCTCCAACAATGTTACCTTGAGCTTGTTTAGGATCTACAAGGAATCCCCAAGGATGAGGTCTCGGCATACTAGCTGGTCTAGCAGGATTAAGCTGTTCTCTTAAATTATCTATTGGTATTTCATAAACATCATTACCTGGAAATTGATATTCTCTTCCAGGATTCATCATTATACTATTACCTTCATCATCAATACCTAACACTTTAGTATTTACTCCTTTCATAGTTATACGTCCATTTGCATTTGGAATTAAAGTATTCTGCCCAGGATAAGCCAATTGTCCATATGAAGATTCAATAAAACCTTTAGTAAATTTGTTAAGCTCATTGGGTCCCCCTGGTAAACCTTTTCTTATATGTTGACTAAAGTTCTTTTTCATTATCTCTGAGATATTTGCATTTTAGTATTAATTGCTTTTACAATCATATTAATTGGTCCTGATATATTTCTTTTTAAACTTACAAAATTTATATAGTGTCTAAACCTTTTTCTTTGTTCTTGTGGTTTTTGATAATCTAAATTTAATAAATTTAACTCTCTAATATAACCATTCGGTTTTGTTATCCACATATGCGTTTCATTATAATTACCATCAAGTACAGTACTTCCTGGAATTAATGGAGATGTAGGTGGATAACCTGCACCTATTGGAAACTCTCCCCTATCTTTTGTAATATCCCAAAACTGGTTAAATCTATATCTATTTTCTTCTTTTGAAAATAGTATATCATAAGATGGATTAGCTGTATTATATTTAGGATATTCTAAAGATAAAGGTAAATTATTTTTAGGAGTTAAGTTTAAATTTAAAGAACCAGACATTTGTTCTGTATTATATATTATAGCCTCATCAAAACTAAAATCTAAAACATGAAACTGATCAAAGCAATTAAACTCTGCTCTCTTATAAGACTCTAAAATATATTCTACACTTTTTAATGTCGTAACACTTTGTCCAGTAGCTGCTGGTATCTCTATCTCAAAAGGATAATTAGTACCATAGTATTTACAATAATCATTACAAACATCATTGTGTTTCCATAGTTGATTATTCTTTGTAGTCAACCAAGTATTTTTTCCCGGTAATATTAAATCTGGATGCCAATCATGGAATGATATAAAGAACTTTGATGCAGGATCAAAACTTATAGTCCAAGATGCATCTTCAAAAAGTTCAGAATCTCCTAGTTTAAACTCAGAAGCTCTTCGGTCTTTTATAATAAATACATCTTTTATAGAGTTATATGTTACCTGACCTGAAAATTCTGATTTTAATTTATAATCTTTTTTACAAAAATATAGTAATACATTATCGTTATCATATAATGTTTGACATCCTATTCCACACACCGGATTATCTATATAAGGATAATCTGGAAAGTCTTGTAATAGTTGATAAGGCAGATAAGTATCAAACCACCATTTCATTCCATTTTGAGATATTTCATTTAAACCATTAGCATAAGAAAATATCTTACCTTGATTTTGAGATATATAAAAGAACCCTGCTGGTGTAGATAATACAGATCTAGAATCTTGAGATGAACCATATTCAAAAGGTTTAGCGGCTACAGATATATTCTGTGCTGGCTGTGAAAATAATCCACCATCTCCTATTGTAAGTTTAGTATTTGAATCAGTTTTTAGAGTATCTACACCTTGATACATCAATGGACTTTCATTATGGAAAGTAATAAATATACCACTCTTAGCAAAAGATCTAACTCCACTAATTGCAGCTTTCATATCCTTATAGTTATTAACTAAGAATACTTTCCATGCATCTTTATAAGATGCATCTTGCTGAGGTAAAGAATAAATAATTCTATTTGGATAAGACTCATAACATAACTTAGCTATATCTGGATCATAGTTTCTATTTTGTAAGTTTCCTTGTGAAAAATACTGACTCCAAGCTTTTGAAATACTTAATGAATAATCATATCTATATATGTTATCTCTTGTAATAACTTGAGGATCCATATTAAACATAGCATCATAATCAGTATATCTATATGGGTCATAATGTTTTTCTGCAATGTTATTACTTGTTTCTCTAAAGTCAAGTAATACATCACTCTCTACAAAAAAGTCTCTTACTCCTGATGCTGCTAAATAAAAATATGAATTTTTTACAGTAAATAATCCAGGACTATCTCCATTCATTGAAGCATCAGTATAGTCATACTTATTAATAAAATCTTTATAAAAATCAAGTTCATAAAAACCACTAGGAAGCACTCCTGTTCCTGGAGTAGGTTGACCTAAAAGGTTTCCAGGCATTAGGTTAAATGCTTCATACTTAGTTGTATTAGCCCAGAACTTAGGCTCTTGAATCATTTCATACTGTTTATAATTATATTCATAACCATCAGGTTGACCATATAACCAGTCATAAAAAAAGAACATGCTATTCTTTTCAGTATATCTATTTATAAAAGTATCTCCTCCAAACAGAATAGGAGTATTAGGTATTATATTTAAATATAAAGCATTAGGATTATCAGTACCACATATTGGACCTTGGGGAGAAAGTCTAAAATCTTTTTGCTCACATGGTGTTATTGGTATTTGTTTAACAGAATTTAACTGTCCATATTGATTCTGCAATCTATACTTTAAACCTCCATAATAACTTCCTATAGGTAAACTAAATTGATTTGCTTGAGGATCTTTCATAGTAGGTACAGCTCCTGAAGGGGTACCGGAAGGAAGTGAAAATTGTGGTTGAACTAATCCACCTAATGTAGTTAATGAAAAGTCCTCATCTAAAAGCTTAGGTCCTTCAAACTCATTAGTGTGTCCATAAGGACCTGTTTTAGTTCTTAAAGTAACATGACTAGCTCTTTTAAGATTATTTATTTTATATGATACACTACCTGATCCATTTTGATATAAGGGTACATCTTGAAAAGTATTCTTAGTATAGAAACTATCTTCTATTTTAAATCTAGAAGTACTAGAAGTTTTTACAGCTTCCATGTTATCGTATAGACCATGAGATTTCATTTGTAACGCATACTGTCTATAAGGCACAAGAGCATCTATTAATCTTGCAGTAGTATCAGCACCTTCTGAAAAATAAAATGTTAAATGATTAAGTGCATTTGCTATACCTAAAGGTCCTAAGTATGCATAATCTGGAAGAGTAATTGTTGTCATAGGACCAACTGGCTGACTAGCTCCAGTAGCAGCAGCTGCATTTATAGCTGCTAATAAACCTGTATTTTGTGCATTCACTGAAGTACTATCATAACCTCCAATTAAACCTAATCCTGCATCTCCTATAGCATTTCCACTACTATAATAAGCACTTGCCCAAGGTATATAAGTAAGACCTATATAACTAGCTAATGATGCATTGGCAGCAAGTTGAGCAGTCATTGCAGCATCTGAAGCACTTGTTGGAGTAGCCCCACTTACTAGTCCACCTCCTTGAACCTGTGGAACATTAGTTGTTCTTTTACCTATTGTAGATATTATTGCTTCTGCTACACCTCCTAACATCATTGCTACAGATGAAAGATCAGAAAGAAGTTTTCCTTCAGGGTGTTGATCAGGATAACAAAACTCTTGTTCAGAAAATCCTTTTATAACTCCATAAAGTTTTAACTCTGTAGTAGATAAATAAGGATTAGTAAACATTGTATCAGGAGAATGAAATGATATTATATCCGTAGGAATTTGTTGATGCACTAATCCATCTTCATCAGGTACTTTAATATATGGATCATTATATTGATAGTTCTGATTAGTATTATCAAAATTATTTAAAAAGGGTGTTATTGTATTAAAAGGATAATTAGCATAAAGTCCTGTTCTTCCTTTTTTAGCTGAACCTTTAAGTTCATAACTTCTATAGTTATTAATCATTCCCTTTGCAACTATAGATTTGTTACCTTCTCTTGATCCTCTTAGTATTTCATACCCTACTATTCCTTCAATATCTTTTCCTGCATTATCTTTTGGATAAGGTATATTTTCAAAATATACACCCATTAATCTAATCCTTAAATCATCTCCAGCTACTCCACCTTGAGGATTAGGTTTAAAATGCATAGTCTCATCCAATAAACTATTATCAGGAAACTTATGATGTCTTATAGGTTTACCACATAAATCATTATCAGGATTTGATTGGTGAGTCCAACAATGACTAGATGAGTTCCATACATTAGGCTTCTTATCTGGATAAATTTCAGTTGATTCCCAATAGCCCATTTCTCCTGAAGCTATAATGTTTCCTCCATCATCTAAACTAGTACTTAAGCTTGGATTTAAAGGTGCGGGGTTAGCTGTATTATATACCTCATATATACTTTCTGTAGCATCTAAAGTTTCTAAATCTTGAATAGGAAGTTGTTCATTATAACTACCAGGAACACCAGGAATAATAAAATCTTTTGGTGGTCTTCCAGGAATATGATAGGACGCAGACTTATCACCTGTATCATACACCCACCTAATAAAAAAACAATATACTTCATCTCTTAGGTAACTACCTTTATAACCACCTTTAATGTAGTAATCTGCAGGATATTCTACAGATGCCCATTTAGCTCTAATTAAATTTGCTAATGGTTGATAATTAAAATCAAACTTTCCAGTAGGTCCTACTCTTAATAAGTAACTATTAACATCTTCCATCTGTTTTGACTTTTCATAAACTATAGATAAAAGAGGAATACTTTCTTTTGGTACAGATATTAAATCTGATTGTAATAAATCAATTGTTACTCTAGATGTTTTTGTAGAATAAAATCCAATTTGTTTTGCAACTATTCCTTGATTTATATTTTGAACTAATACTAAAACAAATTCATCAAAGTTTTCTGTATCAGCAGTTATCTCAATTTCTAAAGAATTTTTAGAATCATCTTCATGCCATAGAGGTTGAGTATTACTAGGTGAAAAATAATCTGTTACCTTTTGACCTTTAATAGTATATGCTATTACTGCAAAGTAAGTTCCATTTCTCAGTGTCCCTCCAGATACTCCTGGTTGTACTTTAACACATGGAGTTTTCATTAAAGGAGCTAGTCTTATCTTTGGACAATCTAACTTATTGTCATCCGGATAAGTTAAACACGGTGCTGGAGTAGAAGGAGTACTTGTATTTTTTTTCCATTCTACACCTGGCCAAAGAATCTTAATAGTACCATTAGTATAATAGTTTATATCACCTTGACCAATAAAAGTATAAGTACTATCAGGCCATGTATCAGGATCTCCTATATTTAAAAATCTATCAGGATTTAATCCATCACACCAATAAACCTGCCAAGTACAATCTTCCATTTCTCTTGTAGCACCATCTATAAGATATCTTTTATCAAACTTTAAACATGCATCTTGTACAATAGGTCTATAGTTACAAGAATCTTCTTCAAGCAATCCAATTTCAGATGTTGTTGCTGTATTACCAGAATTATGACCTACAGTATATATTATCCATTTATCTGCAAAAAGATGTATTGTACCTATTATTTTTCTATCTCCAAAATTAGAAGGCATAGTTGAACCTGCCGTTGCACAGAGTCTATTAGATGATGAATTAGATAAACTTCCTTTATTTCCTTCAATGGTATTATTAGTAGCATTACGGGCATGTGTCCACATTCCGTTATCTACATAAGTAAAGTCTGAATCTTTATTAAGTCCTTTTACAAAACTATTACTTTGTACATTGGTTGTATTTGCAGCATTTCTTCTCTTAGCCATTGTAAATAAGTATTAGCTCTTAAACATATCATAATATTTTGCATACATAGCTTTTCTATTTGCAAAATGAATTCCTTGAAGTTCTTTAAAGTTAGGCATATTAACTACACTTAATGCATTATTTCTCGCAGGTCTTAGTTTTTGTTCTATTAAACTCATTCTCTGAGCTACATCTTCCCCATTTATATATAAGTTTTCAAGTATTCTAGATTTAATAGCATACTCATAATACTCATTTAATAGCGGATGATCAGGAACTAATAAGTTTCCATCCTCATCTTCCATTTCACCTTGATAATTTAAATAAACTTTTCCCGTAGTAAAGCTAGTAAACAAAAAACCATCTCTTATCCAACCTTCATTTGTAGTAGTCACATTTAAGTTAGGACACCCAGATGCAATTCTTCTACTAGATCTCATTCTTAAAGGTAAAAGATTTCTAGAAACATAAGCATTTCCACCAGCTACAATTTGAATAAGTTCATACTTATCATTTTTACAGTTAGTAAATACTCTAGGTTTTATACAAGTATCTCCGTAGACTCCTACTGATGTGTTTAAATCTACATTAGAGGGAAGACATCCTGCAGCTGTAGACTGACAAGGATTAGAATTACAAGCTGAACAGTTAACAGTAGCTGCTGCACATCTATCTACACTTGCTGGAGTTTCAGTGTAAGGTACTTCTTGTATATTAGTACCTCCTATATCATAACCTACAGTTTTGATAAAGTCTCCACATATATATGCTAAATTAAAAGTATCAAAGTCATCTGGTAGTTTAACTCTTCCATGACATACATCAAGGACAACTTCTTTTGTTTGATTGATTCTTAACCCAAGATCATAGTTTACTTTTCTAGCCATTTTAATTAACTGTTGGGGCTCTATCTTATTTTCTAAGGCAAGTCCCGTCATATCAACTGAAACGTCTTCTATAAGCTGATCAAAGGTTCTATATTTAAGTGTATAATTCTGATCCATTATCTAAGAACATTTTGATTATCATCTGCACCATTTGCTGGTACTTTCATAGTAAGTGTTAATTCTTGTATAACCATCTGCTCTACTTCAGCATACAAATATTCAGGACATCCCATTTGTTCATCTTGTCTCAACGCACATTTAGCAGGGTCATCCTCACATAAAAAGGGAGCTATACTTCCTTCAAAGGCTCCTTCTACTCTAACTGCATCCCAAACTATATTAGGAAAATATAAATATCCATTTAAAAACCAAAAGTAAAATCTATTATTATACTTAAATGAAGTTAATTTTGTCATTGAGGTGTATGTCCCAGGATCTGTTCTATATAATTCAATAGATCCATCAAGTGAAGAAACTGTTCTAATAACAGGTCCGTTTAATGCATCTAAAAATCCAGGCATTTTATTCTTAGATCTTTTTATAATACATCCTGACTGTATCCCTGCACAAGAAGCTTCAATCTTATCTACTTCAATAAGCTCTACATTGGGAAGAACATTAAAAATAGAACTTAATTTCATAAGTCTATTATTAACATCTTCTCTCTTCATTAATGCTTGTGCATATTTAATAATAGCATAATAGATTGTTCTATCAGTTAAGAAAGGATCTTCTTTAACTGCTTTAAGAACATTTCTTACTCTTGATATTACTTGGCCTACAGTAGTCATGTATAAAATATTTTTAAATCTTAGCAGATTTTTTATTTTTTAATATCTTTTTTGTGTATAAAGCCTTTATCTTTTTATTAGGCTCTATCTCCATGTAAATTGACCAGTTATCAGGATAAGATTTTGCAACAGCTCTTTTAAAATTTCTACATGCTGTAAAGCCCCAATACTCTCTATGTTTATATTTATACTTAGGGGCATAATTACTATAGAAAATCTTAGCTAACTTGCCATCTGTTTCCCAATTTTTATTATTTACCCTTATTCCATACTTTAGAGACTTGCCAATATTTACATTATTTTTTTTAGCATTTTTACAAGTACCAATAAATAACCATCCAAGACTCTCAGGTAATTCAACACCATCTCTGTTGTTTATTACCTCTTCATATACAGTTTTATTAAAAAGTTTTATAATGTTATGTATCTCTGTATTCTTCTTTCCTTTATACTTAGGATACTTTTTAAAAAATCTTTTATAAAAATCTGCATTTATGACATGGTGCACTTTTTTTCTATATCTAGGCGCATTCAAGTCTGGTTTATTAAATGGTTTATCCATACTTCTTATTAATTAATATACTAAATTTAAATGAGTTTAACAAGTATAAAGATAACATAAAAAACAAAACCCCCACTTGTGTGAGGGCTTTATCCTTGTTAGCCGCAATAACCAACAAAACTGCGACATGTCTTTATCCAACTACTACAGCTCTTACTTTATTATATGTTGAACCGCTTGATAATGTTATAGTAATATCACCAGTAGTCCCATTTACTGTAATAAGAGTTGTAGCTTCAGCTGTCATTCTTTTCCAGGTTGATGTAGCTGTTGTATAATAGTATATATCTATTGTAAAATCTACTTTATCTTGTACAGGAGTAAGACCTCCATTTGGAATAAAACAGCCATCTCTTATACCATAACAAGTTGTTAATTCAGCTTGTGTAATAGTTATAGCAGTACCTGAACCTGATGTTACTAATGAAGTCCATTCTTTAATAAACTTATTAGTAGTTTTAGAACAAATTAAATTTACAATATTTGTCAGTGCTGCATCTGTAAAAGCATTTTGTGCAACAATAACATTACTTGTACTACCACATGAAAGTGCAGTACCTGTATATCTAGTACATTTAGCATCTACTACTTCTGAGCATTGTGCAGTTTCAGCACATGCTGCTGGTTCCGGACATGGAGCCGGAGAAGGTAGGAATTTATCATCACATCCGCATTTTTCACAATTTGCCATTTTCTAATTTTTTAATGTTTAACAAGTTTTAGAAGGTTGAATATCTGTTGTACATGGATCTATAAAACAAGTTAGTCCATCTAAACTAAATTTAAAACCACCTACCTGTGCCTGATTTGAGGCATCTAATGCAAATGGATAATTTGCATAACCACCTGAACCATCAGACTGTGTACCAAAACCTAATCCAATTCCTGTTGCTACAGAAGAACCATTGCTCCATGTAGTTGGAGTAGTTCCTGTAGCAATAAATGTTTGTCCTGTAGCATTAGCTGTTGCACCAACATTAGTAAATACATCACTTGCTACAAAGTTTACTATTGTGTACAATTGACCAGCTATAAGCGTACCTGAAGTTTGATAAGAAGGTTGAGTTCCTATTGCATTACTATGTAAGTTTCCTAGTGGAGCTTGATTATAATTAGGAATAGTTTTTCCATTTTGAGCATTAGTAGTTATAAAGTTAGCAGCTGATACACCATCATAAGATGCACTATCTGAACTATTAGTTTCTAATACATTCAATGCTGTAAAGAATAATTTTTTATCAGCAGACATTCCTGCTTCCATAAATGCTGTCATAAGAGCAGTTCCTGTATCTACAGCCACTTGTCTTGTTGCAATAATATTACCTCCACCTAAATTTACAGCATGTTGAAAATTTGTACTTCCTCCCATAATAGTTGTAGGAATAACGCTAGCATTTTGATTAAAAAATCCTACATTACTTGAAAAAGTTATACAGTTTGCTGCTCCAGTAGCTGTAGTAGCTCTTGCGACAGCTCTGTAAGTATCTACACTAGTCATTGCTTCTGCTCCTGAACCAGCTCCATTCATAAGTGGAATAAACACATTACCTCTAAAATGAACTACATTACCAACTCTTCTTGCTTGAGGAACACCTGTAGATCCACCTTGATGACCAAAACCTGATAAGTCTTTCCAACCTGTATCTACTAACTTAGCACTAAGTGTTACTCCCATATCTGCATATGTAGCATCTTTAGTTACTGTTAAATCAATAGTATTAGTATCTGTTACTTTAACTTCGTATGTTGCTAAAAAGTTTCTAGCATCACACAATGCAAGCCAAATATTATTTATAGCTGATGCCATTGTAATATTACTTCCATCTGTTATCCAGCTTCCTGAATACTTAGTGATCATATTTTGACCTGATGTAGAAAATAAAGCTGTTGATGCATCTAGTATACATTTTCTAGATATAGCACTTGTAATAGTAGTATTATTACCACTAAGAACTCTAAATGCACAATAACCAAGATTAGAATCATTTACTAAATCTGTTAGCACTTGTGTTAAAGTATATGAAGCTCCTGGTGTAGTTACAGTAGAACCTAATGCACAATTAACTGCAAAACTAGGCATAGTAAAAGTAGGAGCTGGAGCAGCTTCTAATGCATCAACTCTAATATCTAAACTATTAATTTGATTTTGTAATAAGCTGATATCAGTTACTAATGAACATACTTTTTTAGCAATTAAAGTTACATAATCAGTAAGGTTCATTGTAGTTGCTGTTCCTGTAATTAAACAAGACTCAATTGTCATAATACAACTAGTAGGACAATCACCACTTGATGTAGTAGAAGTTGTTGTACTTACACTTTCTAAATCACAAATTCTTTTTATTAATAACTGAATTAGTTCCTCAAACTTTGCAGGAGGGCATGTAGCTAAACTAAAACAAGAAATATCATAACTACTTACTTTTAATGTAGTCATAATTGTACAAAGCTCAGTAGCTAATTTACTAACAGTGTCGGATATACTATCTCCTGTGCATAGATTAATACATGAAATATCTGGTCCAGCCCAAATAACACAGTTAGAGGACTGAGGTGCGCAAGGTGAGTTATCAGCGTTAATAGGTTTCATAGTCTTTATATTTATAATATAGTTATAATTCTTAAGAACTGCAAGTCTTTAGGGTAGAACAAGTGCATGTTCCACAACCACATCCACAGTTACAAGTTGTAGTATTATTACAACCACAACTGCTTGTTGCTTTAGCACATGTATAGTTAGGATCTACTAATGCTTGAAGTTCAATTAATTCTTTTTTAATGGTCCATTTATCAATTTCTTCAGGACAACATCCAGATACTCCATATCTTTTTTCTACTACAGATTTATAAAGTTGTTCTCCAAAGTTGCATGATATTTTTTCATACTTTTCTATTGAACAAGCTGGGGTATTATATCCTGGTTTAACACTCTTAACAGGATAAGTTTGTGCAGGACATGTCCAAGGTGAATCAGCATCTGCTTGTGTACAGTTACCATGATATAAAGGTAAAGTACCTGTATTCCATCTAATTACACAATATCTTTCACTTCTAGATTTAGCTGCAATAGATGCTGTAGTCTGACTAGCACCGTTACAATCTATATAAGTAAATGTAGCTGCTGTAGTTCCTTCATTATATATTGTTGAACATCTGCAAGTAAATGCTTTTAAACAAGTTGTACAATCAGCATATTGAGAATGAAAAGTTACTACTACTGGATTTGTTGGAACTCCTGTAAATAATGTAACTGTAAAACATTTCTCACAATTTAAAAGCTGAATCACTCTTCCTGTATAAGCAGATAAATCTGTACTAGTGTATGTTACAGGATCAGTACCATCACAGGATGTAAGTTTATAATATGTAGTTTTACATTCTGTACATGTATCAAAACCTCCAGCTGCAATAGTAACCGTGGTATCGCTAGGCGGGACTACATTAATTTCTTCAACAGAGTAACATCCACAAGGATCTTCTAATTCTACTACTTTATCTTTATAAGCTGATAGATCTTGAGTACTATATATTATTTGTTCATCATTATCACAAGAAGTTAATCTATATGCAATAGTAGGTTTACAAGCAGTACAATTAACATAATCAAATCTAACTATAACATCAATAGGACATTCACAAACACCTGCTTGAACAGATACTGTGTAACATCCAGTTTGCCCTTCTATATCTACAACTTTACCTAAATAAGCAAATAACCCAGGAGAGTTACTATTTATTATAGTTCCTGATGTACACTCTGTAAGTTTATAACAAACTTCAGGACATATTCCGTCTATACAAGCAGAACCTGTAGTAACAGTACCAGATCCATCTGCTTCAAAAATAGGTTTAGTTAAAGCACAAATCTGAACTGGAGCTAACACTCCTGAATAAGCAATATTATCACAACCTATATAACTAATAGTTCCTGTTCCCGTAACTGAGTAACATTTACATGTACAAGAACTACAAGCAGAAACATATGTTACAGTAGTTGTTACCCCAGAACATTCATTATCTGATTCTTCTACAAACCAACAGTCTGCACTACCACTAATTGTTATAAACGTATTTGCATAAGCTGTAAGATCTGTAATTGTAAAAAATGAATTACCATCACAGTTTGTAAGTTTAAAACACGGAGTTATACAAGTAGGACAACTTGCAAGATCTGAATCTTGAATATTTTTATCTGAGCATAGTGCTTTACCAGTCCAAACAAATTGACTAGAATTTTGTAAGATATCATATGCTAGTACTGTTCCAATTGCTGCACTAGCTGCTTCAACACGATAACACTTATCTTTCTCAATGGGTCTAGTTCCTGTAGTACTTGTATGATTTGTATTAGGTCCTGTATATAAAAATACAGAAGGTAATCCAAAAAAAGGATCTATTGCTGATTTACTTATCCGTACATTAAACTTAATTGATGCATCACAACAGTCTGTTAATATATAGTATCTAAGAGTTGCCATTTTATGTTATGTTGTTTCCTCTCTTCTTTTAATTTTTTTTATTGCCAATTCCTTTTCATATTTTGATACGCATTGGCTACATACCGGTACTCCATCTGATGCTGTCCTTAATTGACAGTTACAATTCATTACTGCTCCGCAGTGTGGGCATTTTGCTGCTCCCATAGTTGTTGGTTTTATTTATTTAACAATTGGTGCAATTCATCTTTCCTAATAGTTTGCACGCATAATTATATAAGGTCATTCCTTTCTGAGGTTCATGACAATATTCCACTTTAGCTTTTGCTGCTTCAAGATACATTTTAATTAAACGTAATTGTTCCAGTTTATTCTTTACATCAGCTGGAGGATCACAAGCAGATACATCAATATCACATAATACTTTATTATATTTTATTAATGCATTAGTTATTCTTAAATGATTGTACGTAACATATACTACATCATTTGGTGATACACTATACTTGATAATGTATACTCCATCAGGGAGATTTTGATACACAGTTCCACAGTCTTCTGTCTGCAATTGCAAATCACAAGCGGTTATTGTTTTAGTAAAGTTTTCAGTTACATTAATTTGTGTAGAGTATCCATATCCTGGAACAGTAATGTTCAGGTATGTACAGTTTACATCAATTAAACTTGAATAGACACTTGTATCTACAACTCTCATTATACATGAGTTCATAACTGTAGGTACTTCTAAACTTAATACGTGATTTGCCATAATATATTTTTTTTAAACTTCAAATATACCTACTTCTAAAACAGGTGTACCTGATGCTGCATCTGCTGCAAGATCTACTAATGTTGCCCAAGGAAAGAATCCAAATTCTCCTGGACCAAGGGTCATATAATGATCTCCACCTTCAGATTTTACTAAATTGATATCAATAGCACTATCTATATTTTTTACATATACAAATGATTTTGTATATAAACCTCCTGCTACAATATTACTAGCTGTAGTACTTATTGTTATTCTTTTAAACTCTACATCTTTTTCAACAGTTATAAGATCACTTATAGTCATATTAAGTACATCAGAAGTAAGATCAGTACCAGATAAAGTTAATTTTGCGTTTAATGTTCCCATTATTTTATTTTTAAAAAAAAAGGAGAGGAAAGATTACTCTAACCTCTCCCTTTTAGGTTTATTATTCAACTCAACTAGTGATTATACACAAGCTGGGAATTTTGTTAACGGTGTACAAGTAGCCGTATCACATGTAATTGTTTCCATTGCTACATCACAATTTCCACAACCACCTAACCAAGTATTCATAAATGTTTGAAAATCAGTATGATTTTCATCACATATAAGCTCAATTAAGTATTGATCATTGTCAAATACTCCACTTGGATTATTATAACGTGGAACAGTGTGTAAGATGTAATAACGTACCCATGTATCTATTCCTCTAATTGATGCTCCTGCCTCATTAGTAAGCATGTCATCACCTTGAGTGATTTCACGGATTCTAATATCAGTTGCAAAAGGATTCTGTGCATAAGATTCTGACATAATCAAGTCTCTAACAACTGATTCACCAAGACCCATTGCTTGAACAGGTTGACATACATCAAGAACACAAATACCAGTAAAGTCACATGGAGAACCAGTGTAATCTACTTCAGAAGCATAAAGCTTAAGTGGTTGGTAATTATATCCATCTAAGTATTGGAATGAACAATCTCCAAAATCAGTACTTACGTAACAAGCTTGAATTGTCATACCAGCACATTCACCTGAAGTGTGACCTGGAGTAACATAGTTTTTCCAGTTTCCACCAATTGTAAATCCTGTTGGAGGTGTTAAACCTGATGTATCAACATCATCAGCATACCATAACTTGTTAGCTTCATCCGTAACAACTATTTCAATAAAGTCTTTCATAATTGGACTTGTAGTAAGTTGTTTAGCCCACTCAATATATACAAGTGAACTATCTGTAGCAACGGGTGCTACAGTTGGATCTGCACAACATCCTGTGTTATAATCTACTGTTAAGTATGCATTATGAGCAAGTGCTTCTAATGCAGCTTCACCTTTGATATCTACTCTTAAAGAGTAAGTTTCATCACAAAGGAAATCTTGACAACAACCTTTAGCGCCAGATGTCATTACAGCTGTGTAAGTACCAACAACTGGACTAGCTGGAGGACCACCTGCACCTGCTGTACTAAATGCAGCACTACTAATAGACCAAGCAAGTGTACCTGAAGGTAAACCGTATCCTTGACCAGCAGTTGTAATAGTAACACTACTAACAACAGCTCCAGCAACTACAACAGTAGCTAAGGCACTAACTGAACCAGAAGCTCCTGTAATAGGAACATTAGTGAATGTACCATTTGTTAAACCACTACCACCAGCACCAGTAATAGTAATTGCTTGACCAACTAGTAAACCAACTGTATCAGGAGTATACCCAATAGCCATAATATGGTTTTGTGGAGCACAGTCATCTACTCTGTAGAATTTGTGTACATATCTAGGGTTAATAACTTTAGACTTATTAGTCTCTTTATATCCGCCATGAAAAGCTCCAATTTTGTCTTTTGCCAAAAGGGAACCGGCAACCAATGTTAAAGGACAACAATCTGTTGGAGCAGATCCAATATCAACAAGATTCCAGTCTTTATCTACAAAACCAAATTGACCTTTAGTCAAAATGTTTCCTGTAGTACCTAACTTGCCTTTTGCACCTTCTACAAAATCACTGCTACCTAACATGGTTTTTTTAAACGCATGATTAAAATAACTCATTTTTCTTAATGCCTCCTATTTTGTTCAGAGGACTTTTTTTGTTTATAAATAAATAAATAATATACTATAATATAATCAATTTTAGTATAATATCAAAATAGTTTAATTATTTCTTTCAGCAGTTTGAGTACCTCTAGAGAATTGTCCCATAGACTCAATATCACCAGCTAACACACTAACTGTCTCATCAATAATTAATTCAACTATATCATCTTTAAATTCAGATAGCACTTCAGTAGTAGATTGTACTTGGGTATAAGGATCAGAACATCCTTTTATTTGAATCATTCTAGGTTGTCTATAGTAAATAAATTCACTCTTATCAATTTCAAAATCTTGATTAGTAAAAATGTTTAATTTATTACCCTGTAATGTTGCAAATGTTTCTGACCATTCAAAGCTAGGTTGTTTTGAAGTATCTCTAAGTAATAAATTTAAATTAGCTTCTTCAACTAAGTATACTACTAATCTTCTACTTTCACAACATCCCTTTTTTGCAAAAGCATCTACTCTTTTCCACTGTAAATAATCTTTTGGAACATCACCTGAAAAAAAGTCTACTCTATCTGTAAGAGTTAATGTATCATTTTCTAGTAAAGCTTGAAGGTCATCAATTCTTCTAGTAGATTGTTCATCACCTTCTTTCATCAAGTTGACACCGTGAAGCTGTCTACGGGCCCATTCTACTTGTGCCTTATTAAAAGCTTCAACAATCATCCAGCATTCTATGTTATCATAGTCATTACTGTCTAGTTTGTTTAGACGTTGCTTTACCTTAACTGTTATAGTACTATTTAACATTACTTCTTTTTTCTAAGTTTAGCTAAAGTTTTAGCAAATCTAGCACGTTGTCCAATTTTACCTCCTTTCTTAGCCATTTTACTAATCCAGGTTTTTTTAATTGTTCCATCTTTTTTAACAGCACCTGCTCTTTTAGCAGAAGCAGTTAAAGCGCCAGGTTTCTTAATTGCTTTCTTTATATTTAATTTTTTCTTCTGTGCCATTACTCCCAGTATATAAAAATTAGGTCATCACCATTTGACTCTGTTGGCCCAGTAGGCTGCTGACATTTTTCCTTTTGCGATATTCCTTCCATGTCTTGCTTTAAATGATTTACGTTTTGCTTTCATTTTTGCAGATTCACCTGCTTTAGGTTTACCAGCAGTACTTGCTCCCTGTTCACCAAATCTAATAGTTTTAATATTACTTCCTTCTTTAGCTACTACTACATGAGATTTTTTAGGATGACTTGGAGTACGTTTAGGTTTATTAAAACCTGATACACCTGCTCTTGATAACCTAGAATCTTTTTTGGTAGCCATCACTTTTTCTTTTTAGATGGTGATGATACCCCTTTTAACATTGCATCAATTCTTGCAGCTTGAGCCTTATGCATAGCAGAAGCTTTTTTTAATTCTGCAGAAATCTTTTTTAATTTACTTTTATCCATAACTATCTTTTTTTTCCTTTATGTAATCCATGCTTTGCATGTTGTTTACCTGCTTTAGTAGCAGCTCTTTTCTTTTTGTTAGCAGCAGCTAATTTCTTTTTTCCCTTCTTGGTGCTTTTAAGTTTAGCAATAGTTTTAGATGGAGCATAAACTTCTCCTGTCTCAGAACTTTTCTTGCCACTTGCTGTTCTCCATTTTTGTTTAGTCCATCTTGTAAGACTTTTTTGACGTGCAGTCTTAGCCATTACTTCTTAGCTTTAGCTTTAGCTACTTTGGATAAGTCTTTCATGTCAAATAATAGCTTACTAGTTTTTGTATGTGTTTTACCAGTATGTAATTTACCATTAGGCATTTTATGACTAACACCTTTCCATTCAGTTCCGTTTTTTAAATAGTGTTTTACTCCTTTCATTATTTCTTTGTTTTATATCCACCACCTTTAGCTTTATATTGTTTTGCTAGCATTTGTGCTTTTCTAGCAGACCATTGACCAGGTCCTCCTCCTTTACTACCAGCCTTAATACGGTTAAACAATGTTTTACGCATTTCAGGCTTGGTATAATTCCCGGAAGAATTAACAGTACTCTTCTTTTTAGAAGAAGACCCTTTCAATGTTTTTTTAACTGCCATATTTAGCTATTCCAAAAATGTTCACATTTTTCAATTAAATCATTAAGTATATCCTCATGTAAAGGATTCTTAAGATATTCAACAACATCAGATACATTTCTTCCTACTGCTGCATTAGTATCGTTGTGATAAATGTACCCATCACTCTTATTAATAATATACTTAAAAAATACGGAATCTTTAACAATTGCTCTTATTTTTAATGTTTCCATATCTGATTTACATGCATCTAAGAATGAATTAGCTGCTCTTTCTTTATTAGTCTCAACACCTGTACCACTAATATAAGTATCCATATTTTCATAGATAATATCATTTGGAGTATCTTTTTTATACTGTGTACTATGTGTGTCTACTACTTTAGCAATATAAAATAACTTACTACTATTCTTATCAAATAATTTTTGAAGTTCAGAGTAAGCTTTATTTCTAAGTTTCTTATACTCTGTTCTTATCATTGCAGTATCTTCCTCTTTATCTAAATAAAATTTAGGTGACACAGCTTGTGATCTTGCATCATCATAACTTTTTGCAACAAGTGAAAATCCTCCTGCTTCAATTGCAAAATATTTTATTCTATCATAAGGATCACTTAAATCTAGATATACAGGTTCATTGCTACATTTAATTTCAATCTTATTCCAGAATTCAGCGTTATTAGGTTTTAATAAAGTAACTTTATTCCAAAAGTCTTTGTCATCTATTTCTAAAATATTAGATGCTAATTCTTTTTCTAGTTCCGCAACTGTAGTTCTGATTTGTGTAACTTTAGCTGCTTTAGCATCTCCTGTTAATAATTTAACTGCAGGTGCAAATTCATTAAGTCCAGTAACATATCTTACTATACCGTTTCTCTCAATGCATGCTAATTGTTCCATGTGCTTGACTCCGTCAAACATTGTAATTCCATAATCTTCTAGTCCCATATTAGAGACTGTAGGATCAAAGTAAGGTTTAATCTTTATTTGACTTTTCTTATTTGATCTTGTAATAACTTGTGTAAATGACATATTGTTGGTTTTAAATTAAAAAAAAAGAAAATGGGGAGCAAATGTCTACTCCCCGTTTTCATATATATATTAGAATGATCCGCCAGTGATTGGGTTACGCATCACAATCTTAAGAACCTTAGTCGGGTCCTTCACCCATATTGCAGGCATTGTTTGTGACATGTATACACGGTAACCATTGAATTGTCCTGATCCTTGGAAGCCTTGTGTTCTTCCTTGGTAGTCCATAGTTCCATTTTGGTAGAACCATTTTAATTGATTATCCCAAGATAACTTCAATAAGAAGATATTATCATTAGAATTATCCGTAACATCAAAGATGATGAAAGAATAAGATGATAATGGGAATCCATCAATAATTGGGTTCTCAATGTCATTAGTATGAACATTGTCAAACGCAGGATTAATAACAAATTTTACATTTGCTAAGAAAGGAATTACATAAGAAGTATATGCAAAACCAAAGTTAAGGTCCATTCCTTTACCAGTAATTGCACCTATATCAGCAGCTTGAATAGTAAGACCTGAAGCTACAGCTTCTAATTTAATAGCCTCATTAACCATTCTCATACCACCCATACCTGTTTGTACAATTAGTTGACGTGATGGATCTGGTCCAGTAAAGTCAACTTTACCATTGAAGAAATTAAAAATCTCTCCACGGAATAAATCAAGGTTGAAGTTATTCTTGTTGTATACTCTTTTAAAGGAGTTATCCAATTGTTTCCAAAGACCTACAGATAATCTTACATCATCTGGACCGTCTTGTCTAACTCTACCACCATGACCCCACATTAGGTAAGTCTCAATATCAGTAGCTACTTTTGTTAAGTGAGCTGCTTCCATATTAGTTAAAAAGCTTCTTGATAAGTCTCCGTTATCAAATGCTTTCTTAACTGCATCTTTACCCATGATTTTAACCATGTCTTCCATAGAAGAAACAGAAGGATTAAGATTCTTGTCAAAAGATCTCCAGATCTCTGTAACAGGAAGTGTACCATCTGCATTCATTCCACCTTTGATCATAAGATCAGCTCTAGAAGAAACAGAGTAATGAACGTGAGCTTCAGCTCCTCCTACAAAGTTGTAGAATTCACGGAAACCAGTGTTAGTAATAATATCAGAAAATCTCTCACCATACTCACCTCTTGCAGAACCTTTTCTAAAGAATTTAGTTCCGTTTGCAAGATACTTGTTGTCTAAGAATTTAGTGTTATCATTATTAACTAACTGAACAGTATAGATAAATCCATCACCAATAGGTTGTATATCATCTGCTGTAATATAAAGTTCAGCACCGTTATACTTGTCATAGGTAATAATATCACCGTGTCCAAATTCACGTTTGTTAAGTTTAATTTTAAAGGTAGTACCATCAATACCTTTACTTGTATCAGTAGAATTAACGTCCTCAATGATATAAGGAAGATCCTGATTAACAGGAGTCTGCCATTTATATTCACCACGGGCATTGTCAACCATGATTGTGTTTTTACCACCAAAAGAAGCTAGTTGATAAAGAGGCATCTCTACTTTCTGAGCCATAGCCCATAAGTCCACTGGACCCATGTCCATTGGTTCTGCATCTTGCAACATATTTCTTAGGTGATAGGAATCCAAATGAGATGAAGCTTGATAGCTTGTGTCTCTCATAAAAATCCCGTTGTTTAAAACTGGAGTTGCCATTTGTTTTTATTTTATGTTTATATTTAAATCGTTAAAAATTTCTTTTAAAAAAGTTTTGTTGTTTTCTAGGAACTGTTTTTCTTTTTGTAGTTCTAGAAGGTACTATTTTTTCTGGTGCTGCTGAGGATGCAATCTTTCTTGAAGATTCTGTCTTCAACATCCTTACAGTTTTTTCATTTGCTTTACTGCTTCCTTGAGTTTGCATTTTACTTCTATATCCATCAGGATCTGCCAGTAACCAAAGTGCTTCAGCAATTAAGTCATGTCTAGGTTCTACATATTGGTACTTTTCTAGTAAGTGGCCTAATAAGTTTGTAGGTTTACCTGACATAGAAGGGTAACTTGGTTGAACTAAACCAGTATACAAAAGACCTTGTGTCTTTTTATCTAGTTTAACTTCTCCTAATTTACCTACAGATAGTGTATTATATACATCATCCATATAAGCTTTTGCTGCATGTTCTTGTTGCTCTTTTTTATGCTCTTGTTCTGCTAACCGTCTAGAAACAATTTCTTCTTGCATTCTATCTAATTTAGGTTTAAATTGATTAGCTTTCTTTTCTAGCTTTTCAATGTCTCTCCAAGTATCAATCTCTTCTTGAATTTCTTCTTGAGAACCAAAATTAGTAGCTGTTAAATACTGTCTTGCAATCTCAGCTTGATGTTGTTCATTAGAAGGATCTAATTGAGTAACTTCTTCTACAGCTGCAAGAGTACTAAATAAACCTTTCATGTCAGTTCCTCCATCTGCCACATATTTAGCAGCTATTTGAAGTTCTTGAGGAAGTGAATTAAAAAATTCTTTAGGAGTATCTTGTCTGATCTTATCTTCTCTTTGTTGAAAGTTAGCTTCAAACAATTCTCTAAAATCTTTTGCTGTATACTCATCTACAGATTTGTCATCATCAAAAGGCATTAAAGAACCTTCTTCAATCATTTTATTAGCTAACTCAGCAAGTCCGTTTTTATCAAGCTTAGGTCTTCCTTTTCCCTCAGCATTTTCTTCCTGAGAAATGAGATCATCAAGTTCAGCAATTGTTTCTTCTGTCTGTTCTGCTATTGTTTCTTCTGACACAGGTTTTTCTTCTGTTTCAGTTTTTGTTTCTGCAGCTTTGTCAATGAACTCTGTGTCAAAGGGCTTTTCAGTCGCTAAGACATTTGTTGGTTTTTCAGTTTCTTCTTCTATAGGTAACATTACATTAGTTGCATCTGGACTTGCTCCGAATATACTATCAATATCTATATCTACTTGACCTACCGTTGTAATGTCTTGTGCCTCCACATTATTATTATTTTCACTCATTTTTTGTTGGTTTTAAATTACTGTTACTATTAATATACAAATTAACTTTAAAATAAACTTAAGAAATTTAAAGTATTGTAATAAAAATTGACACTATATAGCTATTATTTCTTTTTATCTTTTTTAGAGTTAGATTTATCAAATTGATTTTTGTTTTCTCTAGCAATTTGTAAATTAGTTTGAGCTATATCTTTTTGAACTTGTAACTTTTCTCTTTCTATAGCCATTTTATCATTACTCTGTATTCTCTTAGTATTTTCTTTTTCTCTAGCTACTTGAGTTTGTGATTGATATTGTTGAGTTTGTCTAATATCAGACATAGCATCTTTATAATCACTTACTTGATTCTGATCAATATCCGCCATTGAACCATAACCAGCTGCTTTAATTTCTGCAACAAGAATATCTTTTTGTCTATCCTTATCATCTTTCCCTTCTTCATACTGTCTCTTAAGTTGTTCTTCTTGAGCCTTAGCTTGAATTTGTTGTTCTTGCATTTGTTGTTGTTGTTGCATTTGCTGCTGTTGCTGCTGTTGTTGTTTTTCTTCAGTAGATTTTAAAACAGTATTTAATTCAGCAATAGAATCTGATTGAACAATTTTACCAAGATCATATATACTAGCACCTGTAGTATTATTAGTCATTGCCATTTGTTTTAACTGTTCAAGAACAGCTCTATGATTAGCAGTAGTACTTGAGAAAATATTTAAATCTCTCATTAGTAAATCAGTACCATTAATTTCAAAATTAACTTTTTCAGCTGCACTAGTAATATAGGTTAACCTTGTTGAAGGTTTTGTTGAATTATAGTATTGTGCTAAATCTGTTCTCATTTGATGAACTCTTGGCATAAGATAATCACAGTGTTGCATAAAATAAACTTCTGTTTGTGCATAAGACGCACTTACAGCTTGTTCAACACCAGTAGCTGTAGATTGAGCTATTTGTTGTCCCATTCTTTGTGGGTTAACTCCTACTACATCATAAGCTTGTTGTTTAAAGTGATTACCAAGTTGAATTCTTGACATCAACCTATTAGTCTGAGAAAGATCTAATTTTTGAAAATGCTGAAAGTTTAATGCGTTTTCAGTGTTTGTAATAGAAGTATCTAAAGGTAACATCTGAAAATCCTTCATAGCTACATAAGCTTTTGCTAAGTTTCCTTTACCCCAATCTTCTCCTAATGAATGTCTAGGTAGAGTATTCTGATCTAACATTATTATAGTACCCAGCTCATCAACAAGAATATCAGCTATTTGATTATTAACCATATTATATCCAATTTGGTATGGTTTCATCATATCAACTAATGAAGTAGATCTAGTATTTCTATCTGAAAATACAGAACCTTCTACTGGAAGTTTACAACCATAAAGTGTACTATCACCTTTAAATTGAAATTTAAGAGGTCCAATATCTTTTTTATCAATACCTAAGTACAGTGGATTTAATCCTTCTGGATTGTTCATTCCCCAAAAGCTAGGAATATTTGGACCAATTTTTACACCACCCCAAACTTCATTAATCCAAATCCAATCTATATGTTCTCCATATACTAAATTATCTTTTGATTTATTCTTAAATAATCTAGTATCATATAAAGGCTTATCCGTAATTCTATAAGCTTCACTAATTATTTCATTTATAACTTCTCCGTTTTCTTTAATTTTAGTAAGATGTCCTACTTTTCTTTGAGACTTCCAATACACGGTTGCAACTCTTAATAAGTCATTAGTACCATCTACATAATATTCCTCACCTTGTAATAGTAATTTTTCAACAACATCATCTCCATACATTGCTTGAGAAGAAGCTAAAGACCTATAAGCTAAAGATGGGGGATTAGCATTTGCTTCATATGATTTTGTTGCATCATAAAATGTTCCATCATTTTGATAACCTGTCATATTATAGCCTACTGCTTTCATAGGATACACAGCTTCTAGTGCTTCTAATTGTTTTTCTGACATCAAGTATCCATACTTATCAATAACATCGGCACCTGTCATCATATCAATTTTACCTACCCAGTTTCCTTGAGAAATATATCTTACATCAGGGGACTTATGATAAAATGTAATTAATGGATTCCATAACTCTACTTCATAATCATCTTCCATCATTTTCATATGCCAGAACTCTCTATCTGTAATAAGCATATCACGAAAACCTCTCTCTTCAAGTTCATCCATTTTAAATCTTTCTACATCAACTTTATGCTGATGAGAAGCCCATTCCTCTACCATAGATCTATAATCTTTTTTAAAATATGATTCAATCTGTGGTAATTGTTTTAAAGCATCTGGCGCTAACTGCTGTTGTGCTTCAGGAGATGAAGGATCTAATCCTTGTTCTACTAGTGCTGATCCTAACTTTACTTGTGCGTCTTGTAGTAAGACTTCTTCTACAGCTGCTCTTTTAGCTTCTAATGCTTCATTATATGAAATATTATCAACAGCTCTATAAGTAAGTTTAGTTGCTCTTTTTGCAAACTCTGCTACAAGAACATTTACAACATTAGGAATAATAGGATAAAATTTTAATTCTAATGCTGAAGTATCTTCTTTAGTAAGTATATCAATAATTTCTGAATACTCATTATCTTCTTCAACTATATAATCAGTTTTATCTATTATACCTTTTGCAAGTTTATAATTTTTAGAAAGTCTTCTAGCATTTCTTTTAACTTGTTTAAGACCATTCCATTCTAACCAGTCAATATTCCATGCTGCCCATTCACCATCTTTATCACTAGGAGATAAAAATTGTAGAGGCTGAGTTATATTACCTATTCTATTATGTTCTGCTTTAGCTCCATTTTTGAGCTGCATTGCGTTGAAAACCTGCATATTGTTATTTTAAATTTTTAAAAGCTGACTTCTTAAAAACCTTGCCGTTAACCATTCTTCCTCTTCCCATATTACGAAAAGGACTATATTTTAATTTAAATAAATTATCTGACTTTTGCAAGTTTTTATTGACATCATCTGTGATAGTTCTTTTATTATAACCCCTATTAGAATTCTGAATTGTCATAAAGGCAATTAATGCTGTAAATGCTATTAAACGGTCAACATTAACTCCAGGTTGATATTCTCTCATTTCTTTTAATAACATAGGATCTGGAATTCTTTCTACTCCATACTTAGTTTTTACTATTGTTCCATCAGGTTTTGTTTCAATATCTAACTCTTCTCTTAGGTACTCAATGGAGTAATTAAGCAGGTGTCCTTTAAAAAGTGATCCTGTATTTCTCCAACCATATTCTTGGAATACATTAGTATTAGAACCCAACTCTTTAAGAAATAGTATTTGATTTTTTGGTACTAAGTACTTTTGTTTCTTTTGTGAAATCATGTATTGAATAAATAAAGAAATATTATTTTCTATTACTGTCCATGCATTATACCACTCAATTATCATTTCAAGTTTTTGATGTGTTTTTTTTAAATCATTAAAACGTCCACACCATGCTGCTACAATTTTATCTGGTTCAATATAACTTTCATGTTCTACATCATTAAGTTTAGTTACTTCTACAGGAGCTTTCATAACATAAATAGAACATAAAGATTCTGATGTTGTAGTTTTACCTGCTGAAACAGGGTCAATAGAAGCATAATAAGTTCCAAATTTAGGATCTTTAACAGGTCTTTCCCATACTACTAGCGCACCTTCTTTATTCTCAGATCTTTTAGATATAGGAAATTCTTTAATAGGTTGTTTAGTAGTTTCTTTAGCTTTTATATTAAACTTCTCATCTCTTGATAAATCTAAAAGTTCATATCCATATTCTTTTTCTTCTATTCTTTTTAACTGAGCAGCTACTAAGTTAGGAGGAAAAAGTGATTCTTTTCTATATGCAAATGCTTCTTCTATGTTTCTAGGATGCTGAGAAATTCTTAATTGATACTGTTCAGGACTAAGCTCTTTCTTCCATTTTTCAAATTGTTCATTTAAAGCTTCTAATGCTTCAACAACTTGTGAGTTACCATACTTATCAATAAAAGGAGGCATTGACCACTGTTCAGGGATAAAGAGTCCAGATCTTCCTACAGTATTTTTTTTATCAATAAGATTAGTTTCTACAGAATAGATATCATTCATTTCAGGATTTAATATCATATCCTTTAATGGCTCACACTGATCCAAGTCTCCTACTGAACCTGCTGCTATAAACACACCAGTTGTAACAAGTCCAGCTCTCATGGCAGGTCTTAAGTATTCATATGTAGTTTGCATCTTTGGAGCTATCCCTGCTTCCTCATGAAAGAAAAACTTAACAGGTCCACCTACTCCAGTTGTAGCATCTTTTTCAAATGACATACCTTGTATAGTTCCTTTTAAACCTACTTGAGTTTTTCTACCTGATTTTCTTACTTCAATCTTTTGTTGCCACATCATAACCTTTTCAGGATTCATGGGTCTATACCAAGCAGTATGTTCATTTAAAAATCCTGCATATTCATTTAAAAATTTCCAAGATCCTTTTTCATTTATATAATCTTTTAAAGCAGCTCCTACTTTAAGTGTAACACCTTCTTCAAACCATAACTGATTTACTAGTTTAGCCATATGAAAGTAAGAAGATCCAAACTGTCTTTTTTTAAGAATAGCACAATGTCTGAAATATATTTCTGCTAATAATTCATATAATGCCATATGATACTGAGCATCTCTTAATTTAGGAAACCCAAATTTTTGACTCTCTTTATCAAAGATTGGTAAGAAATTAAGAAACATATAGTAATCTCTTGTAATGTACCAAGAGTTATTACCAGATTTTACAATTAGACCTTTTCTACATTTAGCCTTTTCTCCATCCCAATATTTAATAAAATCTTTTGATCTAAAAGGTGAATTACAGTATACATTTTCTTTAGTAAACTTTATACCTTCTTTAATAAATTCTTCTGATGTATCATCAAAATTATATTCTCCAGGCAATTTAAATAAACCAATAAGATATTCTCCAAAGTCTTCTCTAGAATCAAAAGAAGTTAAGGTAATTTCACCATCTTCCCAAGTTGGTATATCTTCATATATTTCACTCATAGCCTTGCTTATTCCAAAACTTTTTTAATAATCTAGAACCGCATTTTGTATTTTCCATTTCTCCTAATAATGAACTAAAGATTTTATTTTCTTTAAGAAGCCTTCTATTTTCTATTTTAGATAAGTACAACTCATACTGTATATTACCAGCATCTTTTCTTATTAGTTCTACTTCCTCTTCCAGAAGCTTATACTCCTTTAATGATATTGTACCTTTTTTTACTTTTAGTTGATCCTTTTTTACTAATGAAATTGTAAATAGTAAAGTAAGAACCATTGTAATACCAACTGATATTACTAAACCTCTTAGCTTTACTTGTTTATTCATTATACTATTTTTTATCTTGTCATGTGCTTTCCTAGCTTTTAAAGTATCTTTGTATTTTTCACATAACAATTCAAATAATTTAGGATCAAAGTCTTGTTTCATTCTACATCCGTATTATCATAGAACATCCTATCTGAATCTTCAGTATGCCATTTTTCATAACCTTCGGCATTATAATAATCTTTACATACTAAGTAATCAGGTTTAGTAGGAAAAGGTTTTGTAACAAAACTAGGTTCAGTCCATTTAATTCTATTATTAGGTTGTAATGCTATTTGTCCATTATCTAATAGTATTACATGATGACTTTTATGTTCCATTGGATCCTCAGATAATGTTAAATCACAATTTGAATCATTGCTGCCCCAGTTAATTGTAGCATAATATGTACCATCATACCATTTTTT
>Ga0209337_1000112_pt1 | contig 64913 bp, 87 predicted proteins | sample LinPmetageLP53_FD_184044 | JGI IMG/M metagenome (GOLD analysis project Ga0209337, IMG submission 184044) | Marine viral communities from the Pacific Ocean - LP-53 (SPAdes) (version 2) | ecosystem: Environmental > Aquatic > Marine > Oceanic | place: Pacific Ocean | collected 2010-02-08
TACCTGCTCCGTTAACATACTGTGAAGAACTACCTGCCATTGTAATGGAAATTGTACCATTACTTGTTACTGGCGCACCACCTGTTGTAAAAGCATTTCCTCCATGAGAAAATCCTACACTTGTTACCGTTCCATTTCCTGTTCCTGCACCTATATCACTTCTTACTTCAGCACCTGTTCTAAACTTAACCGTACCGCTTGCCCCTGATACTAAAAACTTATCAGTATCAGTACCTGCATTAACTATTGTGTTTATTGTTAACGATCCATTAACGGTTGCACCCGCTGTTGTTGTTGTAAATCTTATGCTGTTATCAGCATATAAATTTACAGCACTATTTCCCCCTACATAATTACTTGCCTGTATGAAGGTTGCCATAATATCATCAACACCCTCTATTCTTGTTTCGGTAGCTTGTATGTATATTGGCCTTGGATTTGGATCATTAGGATCAGAACTTGCAAACTTTGTAGCTGTAATATAGTTTATATTAGAGGATCCGCCAGGGGCATCATGATAAATAGTAAAATCTGGTACTTGGTTGCCACCGCTTCCAGGGCCTCCATCCCCCATTTTAATTTTTACGTTATCACAAAACCATCTATTATCTGTTATATTACAAGAAGACATAGTTATTTTTATTTGATTTTTACAAATATACGAATTTAAATAAAAGCGTTATGCCAATATTTAAACCCGTATATGTGATTTAGATTAAAGTATTTCTGTAATCAATACTCTTGCTTCATTTGTATCTAAAGGATCTACTGTAGAAATAGTAATCGCAGATGTTGAAGTTCTTTCAACTCCACAACCCAAATCATCAAAAGGAGATTCGTTACGATAAATTTGAACCATTACATCTCTTGTTCCTAAATTGTGAGTTACAGTGTAAGTTGTTGCTGAATTGTTACCAATATTTGCAACAGCATTATGATTATTACCAATACAAGTTGTTACCGCTTGACAAAAGTCTGTAATTTGTGATGCTGGTATTGCAATAGTTGTATTTGACTGACTTGTAACCTGACCATAAGCATTAGTAGTAATAGATGACGTTTGTGTTGCAGAACCTGAAGAAGCATCTGCTCCCGAATCTAAAGATATTGCTCCTGCTGCACTTACATTAATTCCTCCTGATGTTGGAACACTTACTAAACCTACTGTAGTAGTTGTTGCAATATCAATATTCGCCTGTACTGTTACAAAGTCTCCAATTACCGAAGCTCCTTGAACAGCAGCAGTTTGAGCAATAACCTGATCTCCTATTTCTAATGGCTCTGAAGCATCTCCAAAGAAATTACCAGCTACTGTAACAACATAAAAATCACCGACAGCTATAGCAACTCTTGAAGCACCACTTGTTAAGTTTCCTCCACCTACGATTGCACCTGTGCTTGCATTGAAACCTCCTTTGAAGTCTAATAGACCTACAACGGCAGCGTTTAATTGATTTACGTTTACAGCATCGGTTCCTGAAACTCCAGTTGCAACATCTAGGATTTTAAATCCTCCCATGTCAATAGTCCCTTCAGCATCACCAAATTGATTTAAGTGAATGTCATCTATATCAATCTTTTTGTTACCAGAACTATTTATAATTAATTCAGCCGTAGCTGCTGCCGAAGTAATTGTTGTTAGTTCATTTAAATCTAAGTTAATTGTTACATCATCTGTAGCACTAACCGCTGTATCAATACCAGTTGAACCTTGTATTGTTACTGTATTACCATTAGTTATAGATTGGCTTGAGCCACTGTCTGCCGCTAAAGTCCAAGAAGTCATTTCTCCTGTTCCTCCAGTGTAAGCTATTGTTACCGCTCCTGTTGCTGATGATACACTAATATTAGATCCAGCAACCGCTGAAGTAACCCCTGTATTAGATATTGTTACATTTCCTGTAGCTCCACTTACCCCAATACCTGTTCCTGCAATATTAGAAAGAACACCATCATTTGTAACATCAAGAATAAATCCGTTAGAACTTGTTGTTATTCCTGTTCCACCTTGTATATCTACAGTTGAGCCAGCCGTTACGTTTGCTGATGTACCACTGTCTCCTGTTAATAACCACCCACTATATACAGTAGGTAGTGTTGGCATTGTTACAGTTTTAGTATTTAAAGCAGTTATGTGACCTGTACTATTTGTTGTTACAGAGTCAACCGCTGTAAACGTTCCTGCCGATCCTGGAGAACTTGTACTAGTAGTATCGCTTCTTGATGTAGTATCGTGAGCTAAAGTTACTGTTCTTGTTCCCGCAATAGAACCGCTAATGTATGTTCCACCAACAACATCTACTACTTGACCATTACTAACAGTTTGATTTGATCCTGTCGTTGAGCCAATAGTCCATGAAGTCATTGTTCCTGCACCACCATTAGATGCGGCAGTTATTCTACCTTGTGCGTCAACTGTAAAGTTAGCCGAAGTATATGACCCTGCCGTTACCGATGTATTATCAAGAGTAATTGTTAAATCATCAGTTGCACTTGCCGCCGTTGTAATACCAGTTCCGCCAATAAAAGTAGCATTGTTTCCGTTTGTTATTGATTGACTTCCTGAGTCACCAACCAAATTCCATGAACTCATAGTTCCAGTTCCGCCTGTATATGCAATAGTTACAGCTCCAGTCGCACCACTTACTGATATGTTTGATCCTGCTACCGCAGAAGTTACACCAGTGTTTGTTATAGTCATTCCTGTAGCTGTTGTTGCTGTAGAAACTCCTGTTCCCCCTGCTAAATCAACTGTTACTCCGTCATTAACTGTTAAGTTAGACCCTGAATCACCCTGTAAAGTCCAATTAGTATATCCTCCAGGTACAGACGCCCAAACATTATCACCTCTTAAGAACGTAGAACCACTTGGCGAACCAGAAGCAGATAAATCAATAGTACCCATTGTTACAGCTCCAGTTGCAGATGAGTTAACAGTTGATGCCGAAACAAATGTTCCGTTAGCGTTAGTAAAAGTCGTAACCCCTACATTAACCGAGCCGCTTGATGCTGATGTAATTAATCCTTTTGAATCAACAGTAATACTTGCAAGAGTATAAGATGCTGCGGTAACTCCAGATGCTGGCATATCTACAGATATTGTCCCACTAGAAGTTATCGGAGAACTACCAATAGTAAAGTAGTTACTTGAAACACCTACAGATGTAACTGTACCAGCGTTACTATCTAAAGTAATCCAACTAGCTCCATTGTAAAATTTTAGAACATTAGAGTCTGATCTATAGATTAACTGACCTTCCCCTGTTACGGAAGGATCAGAAGTTACGTTTTGTACTTTAAAGTTTTGTAGCTCTGTGTTATTGAGCGAGACATTTTGTAAAAAATTAATTGCCATGTTATCTGTGTTTTATATTGTTAAAATTTATAGGTTAAGCTTAGTTTAAGTTCCCCTTCATAGTCTTCGTTTTCAAGATCTAATAAATAAGACGGCTCTATGTATAGTTCTTTCCACACATTTAAAGCATACCCAACTCCTAAAGACACTTCTTCATCTTCAGTCATTAATCCGTAAGCATATAGGCGTTCACCTAAAGAATATCTTGCTACAAAATTATAGTCATCTCCATTCATCATTACTCCTGCACTTATTTTATCCATAGTGTACATTACCCCTATGTTGTCCGTTAAATTGTCTAAGCTTATTTCTTCTCCGTCTGCTGGCGAACTAATCATGCTTGTTACCATAAATTGTGCTGAAGCTAAAATTGTAAATAAACTTAATACTGATGTTAATAATATTTTTTTCATGTTATGTTTTTTTGTTAGTTAAAAAAGGCCTTTCCTGTTTGTGGCCCGTTAAAAGTTATTGTTACTTGATTTAAACTATCATAATCTACATCTCCGTATACTGTTTCTAACGCTGAGTTAACAACAGATACTGACGGATACTTATTTAATCCATGATTTACAATCCAAGGATTAGCCGCCACATCTTGAGAAAAAACATAATTTTTATCTCCTGAAGTAGCTCCGCCATACGTTAGCAAAGATATGAAATAATCTTTATCGTTTATAAGGTTACCAGCACCAGCTCTAAATGATAATCCTATATCAAAAAAATTAGGTTCTGCTCCGTCTTGTGTAGCTGAATTCCAATTATATACACCAAAATTTGAAGGATTGTCGCTTTGTGAAATTAAAACTACTGAAGATATCAGTGGTACTGAATAGTACGAAGAAACGTCTATGTTTGATTTTAACATAAACTTGCTTAACATAAATGTTGTTAAAGAAGAAAAGGCAGGTGTTCCAGCTCCTGAGTTTGAAAAAGATATAGTTCCAGACCTTCTTACATCACCTGTGTTCCAGTTTTGATACTGATACCTTAATGCGTTGCTTTCTATTTTATTGTTTGTGTTAAGAAAAATAGCAATATCATCAAAAGTAAAATTCTTTGTTGCCATGTCATTAATAGCATCACTACCAATTACCTTGTCAGTTCCTACTATTATTGATTGTATCGGATACGATGATATTTTAGACATTACTTATTTTTAATTTTAGTTCCTTTTTCGTATGAGCGTCCTCCAAAGTATGCAGCAACAACAGTTACTAGCAAAACTTTTAAAAGATCTTTCCACTCATCATCAACTACAAAGGTAATAAATCCTGAGTCAATAAAAATAAGCAAGATTGTGCTGGTTATTAGAAAAATTAGTACAGCTGGCCGAACAGATTTTGATAACAAGCTATCTGAAGTCATATCGCTTTTCCACCTTTCTGTTACGTTTTTTTGTTCTTCATTAGCAGCATTATGAAATATTCTTAACATCTCTTTTTTAAACGCTACTTTTTCATCAGGCGTTTGAATAAATTTATCCACTATGCCTGTTACTTTATCTGCAACCTCTATGCCTGCTGATCCAAAAATTTTATTCCATATATTCATAAATCTTTGTATTCTTGTTTTGCATCAAAACTTGGGCAGCTTTTAGTAGAAAAATCTCTATGGCCATATATAATGGCTTCAGGGTGAAATTTTTTTAAATTTTTTAATAAAATAATTAATGATTTTTTTTGTTCATCGGTTCTAGTGTCTTCCCAGTCTTTCATGTCTTTACTCATGCCTCCTATATAACACACACCTAAGCTTTGGTAATTATGTCCAGAAACATGAGCCCCGTATTTGTCCACCATTCTTCCATACTCCATAGAACCATCAAGTCTTATTACAAAGTGATAACCTATATCGTCCCAGCCATTTCCTTTTACATGCCAGTCCCTTATATCTTCTGCTGAAAAATCTTTATTTCGTGGAGTTGCAGAACAATGAACAATAATTTTTTTTATTGCTCTCATTCATTATTTTCTTAATTGATAAATTCTATCGTCTAACCTATTTAAAGTTTCTTTCATTTCTAACATTTCTGTTTTTATAAAAACCAACTCCTTTTGTATTTCTATCATTTGCTCCGTTGGAGTTTGACTTGGTTCTGGCAATTCTTTTGCTATTTCTATTTGTGCTTGTAAAGAATAATACATTCCCACCATACTTGCAACTAACACAATTATAGTAATAAGATTTTTAGGACTAAGACTAACTTTTGTGTTTTCAGAAATAACTGTCATATTACCAAATAGCTAGACATGATTCTCTAGCAGACACTGATGTTCCTGTTGAAAATAGTTGTTTTATTTGAACTGGCAAATACTCTCCAACTTTAAAGTTTTTAAATATTACCTCATTATCACCGCAAGTTAAAACCCTTAAGTCTACATATTGAGTAGCTAGTGTCATGCTTCCGTTAACTGTATTAGTACCGACGTATAATAAACAGCAGTCAGAAGAGTCCATTACAGTTGCAGATCCTTTTCCTCCAGATAAATAAATTGTATATGAATTATTAAAAGTTGTTGGTGTACCAAAAATATCAACATCTAAACTTAAAACGCTTCCGTTCACAAACTGAACTACCGCTTGAGTATTTGCTGTTGTATTGTAAACTATATCGCCACCACTTACTCCTAATGCTCCAAAATCTTGACTTGCATCTATTAAGGTTTTTAATCTTAAAATTCTATAATCTTCTCCACCAACAGCAGCAGAAAATATATTGGCAGTCATCAACACTTTAGTTGTTGCTGCACTTACAGCAACTGAATTTCCAGCGTTAGTTAAGTTGTAAACTATATCGCCAGCCACAACTGGAAGAGGGGGTGTTGTTGCTGTAAAATTTACACTCGTATCAACACAAAAGTTAGTGTCTGCCCCTGTTGTTGTTCCTCTTATTACAGAATCTCCTGTTCCAGTTACCAAAGATACGTTAGGTAAAGCTGGAATATGATTAGTATCACTAGCTAGAACGCCAGCGGATAGACCTGTATTTACTACTATTTTTTGATATGCCATTTTTTTTATTTTTTATATGGAAAAACTCTATTAAGAGAGTCTCTCCGATCCCCACAACCACAGTCACTCATACCAGCGGCTTTAGCCATTTTATCAGCAACACGATCTAAACCTGTTGCTTTCGTTACTTTTGCTATTGTATCGCCTAAACCCTTAGACGGTCTATTTACATTTTGCATGAGCAAGTTGTGTTTGGGCACTCACTTACCTCAAAAGATAAGAAGTTCATTAAACTATTCCATTTACACTGTAAATACGAATACAAAGATATTAATTTTTCTTTCATTTATTTAGCTATCTGTTGCGATCTCTTGAATTAACTGGCGTCGCTGGGCGAGCAGTTATAAATTGAACATGAGAATCTGGTTTTACCTCTTTAGGAGGCTCTACTGTTTTAGTTTTACCAGGAACACCTGATGTTTTTAAAGCAACCTTCTCTTCATAAGTTAAGTTTGCTAAAGCTTTAGGCTCTTTTTTTAATAAATTTTTTTTTGCTGTCTTTGATTTCTTTTTTGCCATAATATTTTATTTAATTATTTTCTACTACAACCAAAGTTTTTTGCATAGTTTGCCATTTTTACTACAGACTCAGAATAGTTGTCTGTTTTTTTCATGACAGCAGAGGCAGCACTGCACGCATCTTTAAATCCGTTTTGTTTTGCCCAAGACGTAAATTTACCTTGGTTAGACTTTTTTATTTCAGGAAATTTATTTTTAGTTCTTCCCGCCATAATTATCTTAAATGATCGTGTCTTACTATTTTTGCTGTGTGTCTGTAAGACATTGATTTGTCAGCACCGTAAGAATGACCATACATTTTTTTTGACATTCCTTTTGATTCATCTCTTCTGTCTTTCATTGATTGAGACTTCTTGCCATTTCTAGCTCCTAGTGACTCATTTAACCTGTCGTTATATCCTTGCATAATTTTATTTTTTATATTAATAACTTGAACTCATTTTCTTTTCCATACCATATCCTGGGTTATTCTTCTTGTTACCACCCATTTCTTTTGTAAACTGTCCTGCTTGAGCCTTTCCTACTGCGTTATAAGGAAAAACTTTTTTCATATTTTTGCCCGTATCAGGACATTTGTATTTTACTGTAGGCATTACTTTTTATTTTTATTCATTTTAGCTCCAGCAATTCTATCAGCTTGAGTAATCTTCGGGTTATTGTCTATGCCTGCTTTTATACTAAGCATTCCGAATTTATCTATGTCTTTATTTTTAAACCCTATACTGTTGTAGTCTTTTTTATTTTTATTTCTCATGATTACATTCTTTTTCTATTAGGATTTCTTCTGTTAGACTTAATCTTGTTTATTTTCTTTTTAACAACTTTTTTAACTGTTTTGCCTACTTTTTTTGCAATTCTTTTAGCTCCTCTACCTACACTTCCAGCCACAGTGCCTATCGTTGCTCCGCTCATAGCTGCTCCTGCTGTTCTTGCTGCTAACATTCCCACAGCTTTTCCTACTGGAGTTGTTGCTAAAGCTGTACCTGCCGCTAATTTTACTCCCGTTTTAATAGCCTTACCTACCCCTCTAACAGCTGCTTTTCTTCTTGATTTACGAGTTGTTACAGTGTCTACATCTCTGCTATAACCCGTATTTAAATTTCTCTTTGTTCCTTTTTTTGTAATAGTAGCTCCTTTAACACCTTTTTTATAAGTTTTAGTTGTAGTCAAACTTCCAGATTTTCCCTGTGTATTTCTTCTTTTAGTAATAGTATTTGCTTTCTTTTTTCCTGCTGCAAATTCTTTTTTCTTTTTAAGAGTACCGTCTTTACGAAGCTTAGTAACAGTCTTAGTTCCGTCAGTTCTTGTTGTTGTAGATTTTTTAATTCTTCCTACCGCCTCACCTTTTCCTTTTCTTCTTCTTTTATTTACAACAGTAGTTTCTCTTACTTGGACTTTTTTTGCCATGGCTTTTTTTAGTTTTAATTTTACAAATATAAGAATTAATTAATTAGCATCTCCAGCGTCGTAACGCCATCGCCTTTCTTGTTGGCCTTCCCTTCTTATCTCTTAAGGGCCCTTTCATTCCACTCATTCTAGCACAAAAAGATTTTCTTCTTGAAGCTCTTTTACCTGTAGCGTTTTTTTCTGTTACAGCCGTTTTTAATTTACTGCCAGGATTTTTACGTCTATATGCCGCAACACCTTTCTTAGTCATTCCAGCTCCAGACTTAGTAGATCGGTAGTTCCCTCCCTTTCCTGTAGACCTGGCTATCCTTCCTTTTTTAGTTCTTCCTCTAGTGGCCATATTAACTTATTCTGTTGTTTTTTCCAGTCACCAAGTTTCTTACTTTTCTTTTCTTTCTTATTACCTTTTTGCCAGTAAAAGCATTTATTGAAGATACAATTTTTTTAATTTTGCTTTTTTTCTTTCTTCTATTTACTAAATAGCCTGGTACTTTTTCAGGTTTGAACTCTTTTTCTTTAACAGGAGTTGGTTTTATTTTTCTTGGAGTAACTTTAACTAATTTTTCTTTCTTAGGTGGCGGGCCAGGTTTTAACTTTTCCACGTCTCCAGATCTCATGCTTTCATTAAATAGCTTTAATTTTTTTGGTTTATAAGGCTGTCTGAATTTACCATACTTTTCTCCAAATGGCCCCACCCCTGTTTGATTTGGCGCGTATCTATCTACAGCTACGTTTGTTGTGTCTGAATCTATTTTTCTTCCTTCGCGATTTTGTTTTCTTGCGTACTTATTGTATTCATCTCTAGATAATGTGTCTCCCGAGGTATTCATTATTACATTCGGCCTTCTGTCAGGTTTGCTAATACGAGCTTGAGCTATATCAGACGTTTCTTTATCATACGCCGCTTTAGACTTTTTGTTTTCTTCTTTAGTTTTTGTATTGTAATCAATAATAGAATTTAATTCTCTTTGATTTTTTAAAGCTTTATTATAAACAGCTAAAGAATCGCTATTTGCTTTTAGTCTATTTAAATAGCTAGTATTTTTTTTCCCATCTTTTCCTCCTGTTCTGCCTTTAGTACCCATTACTTTTTCTTATGTGTATACCCTTTCTTTTTCAGTTCAAGATGTTTTTTATAAGACGTAGCCTTAACTACTTTATCTTTCTTATACATATTATGTATTTTAAATTTTTTAGCCATTATTTTTTATTTCTTTTAGGAACACAGTTAGGAACTTTTCTTCCTCCTTTTATTTTCATGCCGTATGCTTCATATCCTTTCCAACAAGCTTTTTTTAATCCCTTCCCTGTTTTTCTTTTTGCCATTATACTATTTTTTTTTATAAATTGATTTTCTATTTTTAACTAAACGCCCTGTGTTTCTTAATGAATTTTTCATAAAAGACTTTTGACCTTTTACGGCTTTACCTCCAGAATGTTTTTGACCGCTTTTGTAAAAATCATAAAGCGTTGAGGCCACTGCTAATGGCCCCGCTCTTCTTATAACTTTTGTTGCAACTTTTTTTACTGCGGATTTAAGAACACCTTTTTTATTAACTGCCACGCTCTATTTAGTCATTTTTTTAACTTTCATCTTCATCTTCTTATACATTTTTACATAAAGATTAGAGTCTCCAAATATTGCTTTTTTAATGTTTTGTTTTGGAGTATTGTTCATTACGTTTTTAATCTTTTGTTTTACCTTTTTCTTGATCGCCTTTGGAATTTGTTTAGTAGGAGTATTCATAATACTCTTGTTCTTTGGATTTGGTTTCTTTTTATTCTTCGGCTTTACAGTTACTTTATCTTTTCTCTGCATATCAATCATTTTCCTTTGATAAGGTGTCATGACATTTGTCCTAGTATTATCTGTTCTTACTGTTCTTGTCTTTGGCTTGTCTGGATTAGATGTTGTTTTTTTAACTACCTTTTTCTTTTTGTTCTTAGGGGTTGGTGCGTTAACCATTGGAGGAGTTTTTTTCTTGTATAAATTTTTAGACATAGTTTCTGAATTTTTATTTTTTAGTTTACAACAAAGATAATTATAATTTTATATTCTTTTTAAACCATTTAACCGCTTTGCTTACCAAAGTATTTTCTTTTTTCTTTTGTATTACTCTACAATTTATACAAAGAGAGTCGCTAACTGTAAACCTTACTGTGTCTACAATTTGTTTTACAACTATCTTATAATCAAAAACTAAGCTGTCTTCGCTTATCAATTTTAAATTTTTTAATTCATACATACTTTCGTTAAATTTTTTTTCTATTTTTTTTATATCTCTTTTTTTACGCCAAAGATCTTGTTCTAGTAAAACTTTTTCTTTTTTTTGTTCGTTTACTAGCTCTATTGTAGCGTTAGCCAAGCTATCTACGTTTATATTAGAGGGCTCTACCTCTGTAGGCAGCTCTTCTGGTTGGGAACAAGAAAACAATGCAAGCAATAATATAAAAACAAGTCTAATCATTAATCTCTTGTAACGTTTTTATAAACTTATCGTTTAATTTTTTGTAATCACTTCTTAAAACAACAACTTCTTCTTGTAATGCTTTGATTTGGTTTGTTAGCGTAGTCTTATTATCAATATATAAATATCCTATTGCTATTAAACAAAAAAATAGTACTCCTATTATGGGGTTTGCTGCAAAGTCTTTAAAATCTATAGGAGACTTCATTCTATTATTAAATTATAACCCTTTTCCTGCATATTTGCATTTATATATGCGTCATCGTAAGTGTATAAAATACCTGAATCTAACATATCTATTAATACATCAACACCTAATGTTAATATGTAGTCTTCTACTTTATAATCAGGAACTATATATTCATTTATGTAGTCTATGTATTCCTGAGATCCTTTTATTATATCCATTTTTGTATTTTTACAAAGATATAAATTAAATTAAATGATAAACACAGATCATAACTACTTAAAGTTCTGGAGGGTTATAAGATATTGGATTAAAGCAAAGCATAAAATAGGAACTCCAGAAATAGATATGATACTCTTTCTGTATAGCGAAGAGTATTTTAATAAAACTAAATTTAAAGAATATGAGGAGCTTATGTCTTGGGATATAAAAAGATTTGACCTTATGCTTAGAGACGGTTGGATCCATGTATGGAGAAAGGGTAGCGGGAAACATACTACGCTTTACGAGCTTTCCTATAAAGGGAAGCGAGTAGCTAATACAATTTACAAAAAACTTAATGGCGAGGAAATAGGAGAATCTCCAAATATAAACCCTTTATTTAGAAGCGATGCTTCTTATATGGATAAAGTCTATCGTAAATCTATAAAGGAAATGAATAGCTTTATAAAACAACAACGATATCTCTCTCAGTAATAACAGTATAAGGAGTATCATGCAGCAGAAGGCTAAAGCCAGCAGACTTATCATAATAAATAAGGTCGTTTTCTGAGATTTCTGTAGCATTAGTGCCTGGTTTAATTACTTTACCTTTCTTGTATCTAAACTCTTCTACATCATTAGCTGTTAAAAGTAATCCTGATTTTGTTTTTATTTCCTCCTCTATTGTTTGTATGATTACATACTTACCTATTGCTTTCATAGTTTAGCCTTTAAAGATAGCATAAATTTTTACGCCATTTTTGTTATTAATTAGTTTTCGTTCTATCTTTTCTTTTGAAACGACAACCGCAGGTTGGAGTTTCGGGTTTTTTGAATTTAACTTACGCTTTTTCATTTGCCCTTTTATGTGTTATAATTGCGTTTGTACTTAAAATAGTTGTAGCTACAGACACAGCGTTCATTAAAGCGTTCCTAGTTACCTTCAGCGGATCAATAACTCCCATTTTAAACATATCTCCAAACTTCTCGTTCTTTACGTCATAACCCTGGCTAGCCGCCTTGTCATAAATATGTTCTACAATTAAGTGTTCTTCCATTCCTGCGTTAGAAATTATTTGATTCAATGGCGATATTAATGCTTCTGACAATATTAATACCGCTGCTTTGTAATTATTATCTTCACAAGAGTTTAATAATTTTATTAGCTTTTGTGACTCTCTAAATAGTGCTAGCCCACCACCTGACAGTATTCCTTCTTCTAATGCTGATCTAACAGCACAAACTGAGTCATCTACTCTATCATACTTTTCTTTCTGTTCTACATCTGAATTTCCACCTACATAGATACACCCTATAGCTCCTGCTAAACTTGCGATACGCTCATTTATAAACTCACGATCATCTTTTATCTTAGTATTCTCTTGCTGTACTTTTAGATCTTCAATTCTTTTTGTAAGCTCGTCAGTAATATTATTATCTTTTAATATAATAGTGCTCTCAAGTCCTGATATAATTTTGTCAGCATGACCCAGATCCTTTACTGTCATTAAACTTAAGTCGTCTCCAGTTTTTTCGCTATAGTATGTAGCTCCTACTGCCATAGCTATATCTTGCATAAGCTCATGAGTCTTGTATCCAAAGCTAGGTGGCTGTATGCTACAAAATTTTAATCCATTACGAGCAACATTAGCGGCTAAAGTATTTATAACATTAGCAGAACATGGTGCAATAATTAAAAGTTTCTCTCCGTTATTTATTACTGGCTTTAAAACTCCTTCTATTTGTAATATATTATTTATCTCTGCGTCACAAACTAATATTTTTACATCTTCTAGTATACACTCGTCTTTCTTTTGGTTATTAATAAACATATTAGAAGAATAACCCCTAGCTATTTTTATTCCGTTAGTAACCTCTGCGTATGTATCTGCCGTCATAGACTTCTCTACAGTTACTATACCGTTAATTCCTACCTTATGATAAGCGTCAGCTATAATAGTACCTATCTCTTTGTCATTATTAGCAGAGATACAGGCAACATCTAATAACCTAGCTTGTGTAACCGCCTTAGAACTCTTCTTTAAGTTCTTTATAACAGTCTTAGTTAAAGTGTTAATGTATTTTATAACCTCAGTATGATTTGTTTTCTCAGACAAAGTATCTTGCCCTGCCATAACTAGAGCTTCAGTTAATACAATAGCCGTAGTTGTTCCGTCTCCAGCTGTATTAGCCGTTCTACTAGCCGCATCTTTCATCATTTGTATTGCAAGGTTTTCTATAGGATCATCTAAAAATACAGATTGAGCAACAGTAACACCGTCTTTAGTTATTGTTATTCCTGCTGTATGATTAGGCGATTCTATTAGAACGGTTTTACCCAAAGGGCCTAGTGTACTTTTTACTGCTTTAGAGATTGACGTTATTCCTTTGATTAATTTTTGACGAGCTTCATCATCAAAAGATAACTGCTTAGGTATGTATCCTTGAGTTTCCATATTAGTATTGAATTTAATTTAATTAGTGCAAATATAACAAAAAATTCAACATGACAGTATCCAGAAGTGATATTGCAATTTATAACTTATTAAATTTTTTTAAATATATTTATTTTATATATATTCTTTTTTATTACTTTAAACCTGGAGTAAAATAAAATATAAAATATAAGTAGTTAGAAATCAATAAGTTAAGAAAAGTTATGTAAAGTTATTCTCCTGGTAATAAGCTGGATTAAACCTGGCAACAAGCTGTCATCTGTATAAAAAAAAGAGGAAACCCTTAGGAATCCTCTCTTCACAACTAATCAAACTAAACAACGGGATGTCTTAATAGTTAAACATATTTTTGCTTCCGTCCATACGCATCTTAGCTCTTTCAATACCATCTGCGATACAGTCTATCTTATATTGTTTCTTCATTTGCTTTCTATACATTGACGCCTGCTCTATTCCAGTAACAGAATCCATACGATCATTTATTAGTCTACCATTCTTTACGAATAAGCCGTTAACGTAATCTGAAGTTTTGTTATTAATGTCCATGTCTTTTTTTTTAACAAATATAATAAAAATTTTTTACACACCCTGGGCATTTGTATAATACACCACCACACGCACACGCTGAGATTTTAGAAAACGAAAATTTAAAACGCAAAAAAAAAGTTTGACTTTTTTCCCTTTGACTTTTTTGGCTTTTTGTTTAGGGTACGCGGTACCACCTGGTTTTTTTGGCTTTGTTGCAGCTTGTCCAGGGCTTAGGCGTCTACTATATGCCGTAAGTATTACTACTTATTTGCTTGTTACTTGTTCCAGGATAACAAGAGACAACGCGAGGCGTCGCGTTATAACTGCACGAACTAAACAAACCATAAATAAAACATACAGATAAAAAGAATGTAAACGCTTGAACGTCAACAACTTACAAAGGTTTAAAATATTAATACAAAATAAATCATCTTTTTGTATTGTTATGTAAATAAATTATACTATATTTGAACATTAATTAAACTTATATTATGACATACACGGAATTTGTAACAATATGCAACGAACACTTAATTGACGCCGAAATAGTGAGACAATCGGAAAATTTCCAGGTGTTCGCAAATGCATTTTTTAAAGTAAAACCAACTACAAAAATGACAAGAAAAGATCTTGTTAAATTCTTAACTAAAAATTACTAATAAATGAAATATCTATCGGAATTAATGGAAGACAAACAAACACTATTATTTAATAAAACAAAAACATTCTTTGCTTTTTCTAATGAACAACTAGAAGAGGGAAAAAAGAAACATAATATTAAAAACACCAAACTTGTTTCAATGGGAGGCGGTATGATATGCCCAAAAGAAAACGCCGAGACACTAAGCCAGGGGCTTGAAAAGATTTACAATGATTCAATACTAGAAGACATAAAACTTCACACCATAAATAGAATAGTATTAAGAGAATTAGCCAATTATGAATGTTTTTATACTGGAGATATTTCCGACTGCGTAGAAAATTTAAGAGACTACCCAGGAATAAGCAAAAAATTAATAGTAAAGATATTTAACAAAAATTATAATAAATATAATACATATTAAATAAATTTAACTATATTTGAACATTAATTAAACTTATATTATGATAATAGAAAGACAAAATTTACTTATTGACTGCAATATAAAAGCAATAAAAGAAAGATTACAAACCACATTAGCAAACATACAATTTCAAAAAGGTGTTATGTACTGGGACGACGAAGAAAAATTAGAGCATTGTATTGCGGCTTTAGAAATATTAGAAGAAGACAAAAAAAAGATTGTTAAATGTTGGAAATGTAATGCAGAAAACGAAGAGAAAGAAAATTACATTTTTTGTAATAATTGTCTAACACATTTATAAAATAACTTATGAAAACTAAAACAGAATTACTATTAGAATTAATAAAATATTTATTTATCGTATTGATTGTTTGTATACTATCAAATACGTTTTTAAAATACCAGGATATGAGGATAAAAAATGCACAACTAACAAAAGAAATATTAATTGACTACAATAACGCAAAAAAATAAACTATGACATTCAAAAAATACAAGCAAAACTTACACCGAGAGAACAACAAAATTATTGCATACAATACGCATATTGCAACAATAAAAGGAAACAATTTAATACTTGAAGATTGGGAGATAAAAAGAATATGGAAAGGAAAAGAAGAAACAATAAACACTAGCCCAACAACTACAAAATACATTAATTATGTAGCAAATGAATTAAACCTAACAATAAAAACAGATCTTGGAATGCAAAGCAGCGAGAAAGAAAAGAACTGGAGTATTGAAGAAGAAGATGGATATTATTTAAAAAATTATTAACTAAAACAATTAAAACAATGGAAAACGATTTAAATTTTATGAAAATGTTCCTTACTATGAACACAATGACACAAAGAGAAAATACAAGTATAAAAGACAAAGTTATATCTAAACAGAGAATTGTCTTTGCAACAATGAGAAAACTAATTCCAGACTGGGAAATGCCTTCTGATTGGGATACTTTGACGGATAAAGTAAAACTAAAAAGGTTAACAGATCTTGAAAAAATCGTATAATATGAAAGTAACTTATGATGATACAAGAGATATATCTATAAGATGTATAAATAAATTAATAGATTCCCAGTTATTTGCTTCATTAACTGCTGATGAACATCATTTTGAAATACAAGACATAATACAAGATGAAATAAATAAAGTATTAGGAATAGATATAGATGACAATTTTGAAATAAAAATAACTAAAATAAATTAAAATGAAAATTAAAACAGAATTTGATCAGCTAGAATACAATATTAATTTATGGAAGAAAATAGTACACCAACAAGAAAAAGAAATTCTTAATGATGTAGATAGTTTTCCTTTCTCCTGGACAGAGTACGTTCACGCCAAAACACAACTAGAAAGGGTAGCAAAGAAATTTGGAACAACTTTAGTTTATGAAATAAAAGATTATTACAGATAACTTGTCTAAAACTTGTGTATATAATAATTAATACTTATATTAGCTAACTAAAACAATTAAGCAAAATGAAAATAATAATATCAGAATATTCTAAGGTTATTGCAAAACATATAGATGTAAATGATGAGAAACAAGCAGATACATTTGATATAATAGAATTAGCAATACAAATAGGAGAGGATAATCACTTATATGATAATGGTAATTGGAATGATATTAATAGAAAAAAATGCTATAATAAAGCATACGAAATAACTAAAAACAATTAAACAAAATGAAAATAATAGCAAAAATTACAAGAGATTACGATTCTCAACTGAGCGTAGAAAGATGGAGAGATGATTTAAGAAATGAACTTGAACAATTAGATGTTAATGTATGGACAAAAGATAAGCATTGGTTCTTTATGGAACAACTTTTGAAAAACCAAGATACACTACCCGATCAATTTTCTAATAGTATAACGGCAGAAGCAATAGGTTATGTCCAGGGAGAATATGCAAAATTCCAAATCTATTATAATGGAGAAGTAGAAAAAGTAGAAAATCTTAAAAAAATACTAGAGAAAACTTATACACATAAAAACGATTATTTAATAGAGACGATAGAAATGCTCTCTTCAGGACATAGTAGAGTAGTAAACAGATGCGTTATTTCTGTTGATGATGTTGAATTTCCAGGATTAGAAGACATAAAAAAAGAAATTGGAGAAAGTTGGGAGATGGAAAGGTTTGACGAATATGAATTAACACAATAATTATGAAAAGTAAAAAACAACTGCTAAAAATATGGGAACAAGTACAATTTGAATATTATGTCAATTTAAATTTTGCACAACTATCAAAAGAATACATTTCTTGGTTTGCTGATAAACCAGAGAATTATCTGATAGATACTGACAACAAGTATTCTAGAAATGAATTAATAAACGCCCTAATGGAGAGCGAATACGATTGTAGGGTAGATGATGATATTAATGAATTAGATAAATTAATAGAAAAAATAGAAATGATCAATTTTAATCAAAATAATAAATAATATGAAAATAGCAACAGAACTATCAATAAATAAAGAAGAATTAGAACTTATAACAAGAGCAATAGAATCTTACTTGTATTACGATATGAGAGATGATATAAGCATGAACGTAGATAAACAAAAAGCTACGATGGAAGATATATATTCAAAACTAATAGTGTTAAATAAATTAGAAAGTAAATTAAATATAATTCAGTCTGATTATAATAAACCTTTTACATTAATGACTTATAAAGATAGTTATGGAAAGGTATTTCATGATGTTTGCACAAACGATCCAAAAAAATACTTAAAAAGATTAAACGAAGATAGAATTGCTGATGGAGAAGAGGAAGAAAATATTAGTAGTTACACATTAACTGACATACATATAGAAACCTTTAAAAATAAATAATTATGAATTTAACTAAAGAAGAGAAACAAGAAAAAGAAAACTTAAAAAAAGAATTATTTGAGGATCAGACATGGAGCATATTGGTAGATCCACAATATCCTCTTAAGGTAAGTAGATATAACTACTTAGTAATGAAAGAGGCAAACTCTTTGTTAAAATTAGATGAATCATGACTGATTTAAGAGTAACTAGCATAAGAACATACAACACCAGGAGAGGCGTAGGGTATGAATGCAAAACAAATTTCAAAGGTGTATCTATTTGGAATGATGGAAATGGAGGGCAAACCTATCTTAACTTTGATTTAAGAGACGAATCTTTTAACCCAAAAGAGTATGAAGAATTGTCAGAATGGGATCTTGAAGACTTAATTACCAAATACGAAGAAGAATTATAATTAAAAATTATTAAATAAAATGATAGTAAAAGAATTAATTGCAGAACTGCAAAAAATAGAAAACAAAGATAAGTACATACACTTATTAGGAAACAGAACTAACGGAGAAGATGGGGATTTTGATATTATATTTAATAATATTGAAATATGGAATGATGGAGATGAAAGCATTACTTTGTTTACAAGTATAATAACCGAATTAGATGAAAATCATAAACCAATAAATTAAATAAAATGAAAGTAAAAATTATGCAAAGATCAGTATATCATAAATATGCTGAAGTAGAGATTGAAGTACCTAATGATATTAAAGATAAAGATGTTTTAGAATATTTACAGGAAAATGAAGAGTTATTTGTTGATAAAATAGATAAAGCGTGTTCTGAAGCCCCTTTTGAGTATGGATCTTGTGGAGTAGATGAGTATGATGGAATGAATGAAAGGGGAGATAGTGAATGTAGATATGATATTGTAGGTAAAAATTACGGAGGACATTTATAAATATAATACATTAATTATGGGATATAGAAGCACAATTATAATAGGGGTAAATAAAAAATATGAAAAAGATTTAAAAGCGTTAAACAAAAATTCTATGTTTAAAAAAGTTGATCAAAGTTTTAACGAAGCAAGATCATTATCTATGGTAATTTATAGAGGAGAATATTTAAAATGGTATGATAGTTTTGAAGATGTTAATGCTATAAATAAATATATATTACACCTTATTGAAGAAGACGACGAAAATGCGTTTATTGTAGGCATAGGAGAAGACGGAAATATTCACACAGAACATGGGCATTACTACGATTTTGTTGGAATATTTACTACTCACGAAATATATGGAGAAAACGATTAACTTTGTAATAAAATGAAAAAATTTGTTATATCTATTGAATTAAGCAAGTTAAATTTTGACAAGAACGTAGAGTTAGTTACTAATTCTATTAGTTTTATTGAAGCTAAAGACTTTCCTATCAAGAAAGTTCAAGATAATATACAGCAGTACATTAACCAGGTATGTAGCTTTGATTTCAATAGTATTATTAAAGTAAGTAAAACAGATTGGATAATTGACGAAGACTATATTAATGCGTCTTTTTATAGAATAAGCAGATCTTTACACTTAGGTTTTATAATAGACTATGATAATTCTACTGATGTATGGTACCTGGTGCATGGAAGAATACAAAGGGTATCTGTAAAGGTAAAAGAATTAAAAGATGATGATTGCATGATTGTCTCTCCTTTGTTGTCTCATAATCTGTATTGTTTAAACCAACAGAGTACAATTAATTTATTAGATAACTTGTGGAAAGTAACGCAGTTGTACGAGATAAATAAAAGAAAAGAAGATCCGCTTAACCCCTTAACTCAATCTCCGTACACCAACCAGGATTGGAACGATCATTTGGCTACGTTATGGACAAAAAAATATCAAAAAACTACTAATTCGTATGATCATGATGTTATATCATATTATTTTAATGCTGAATACTTAGATTATAACGATTATGATATGAATAGCGGAGAGGTAATTGAGTATACTCTCCTGGACTATGCTCAAAATAAACAATTAGAAAGTAATTTGTTAGCTGTTCTTGTAAGATCAGAAACAGATATGCAAGATTTATTTAGCTAAATTTTGATTTGAAGTAAAAATATTGTAATATTACACACTAATTGAATTTTATATAAACATACAAAGAGTTGATGTTAGGCGAAATCAACAATGTAATTAGAAGCTGTTCGGCGTGTTTCTTTCTCTTTTTTATTAACTTAATACATAAGAAAATGGATAAAGACTATAAAAAATACTTTAACAAGTATAAATACAGGGCATTAGATTATAATGACTGGATAGACTATATAGTAAAAGAACATAAAAACTTGAGATCTAAAAATTTAGAGAAGAAAATAAAAAAACAAAGAGAACAAGTTAAAGAAACCCCTATAAACTTTAACTGGTAATGGGGGTAGAAATGGTTAGTAAGTGCTGTGGAAGTGATTGGGTAGACTCTATTGATGCTGAATTAGAGATTGATTCTTTTGAATATTATGTTTGTAATTCTTGTCAAGACTATTGTGAGATTACAGAAGATTACGAGTACAGGCAAATGAGACTTGATCAAATAGCAGAGATGGAAGCTGATGAGCGTAGAGACTTAGGAAGATGAGAGAGGTGCAAGAAATGATCCTTAAGGAAAAACTAAAGGAAAAGCCAAACAGAAAATTTATACAATGGTTGCAGAAGTTAAACCAAACCATACTAAAGCAAATAATTTTAAATAATTATAAGAAATAAGAGGTGGGAATAATCCCATAATTTTATAGGTGTAAGATACCTTAATATTAAATGTTTACCTCTTATAATGTAAAGGGGCAGTTATAAAGGCATAAGCCAACGATAAGTTAATACTCTTAACTGTCCCTTTATATAAATAAAATAAAATAATATGAAAGAATTGTCTACATACCTGGTAAATCAATGTAAGAAAGCCCAGGAAAAGAAAAAATACGATATAAAAAATAGACTAAATTATATAGAAATGAATAATTTTTTTAAAAATAGTGGTAAACAAGAATTAAATAATAAATTTGTAGCTTGTAGCTACTATTCCAATATTACTCCCCCTCAATTTCAATGGGAAAGAAATGATATGAGTAAGTATAAATTAAAAAATTACAGAAAATGAGTAAAGATCCTAAATTATATGTTCCGTCTCACACTATTGAAGTACCTAACTATTATGTAGGAGACACATACAGAGAGGGGTACTATCAAGCAAGATATGTGGTGGAAGACTTTAATTGTACATGGAACATAGGTAACGTTGTTACATATTGTCTCCGTAGTTCTAGAAAGCACGAAAGCCCCATAGAATGTTTACAAAAATCTATAAATCATCTCAAGTTTGAGATAGAAAGATTAGAAAAATTAAATAAAAAAAAATAAAATGAAAAGAGAAATATTTGATAAGTATGCAACTGCAATAGCAGATAGATTTCATGTAACATTAGATGAAATGTTTACAAAAACTAAAAAAAGAGAAGTCGTAGAAGCAAGACAAATGCTATACTTTTTGTCAAGAGAACGTCCAATAAGGTTTTCTTATATTCAAAAATTCATGGAAGATAACGGACACCCCGTAACACATTCTACCATTATTTACGGATATAACAAAGCAAAAAAGTTTGTAGATAGTGATCCTGACTATAAAGAGGTTGTAGATAGTATTTTAAAAAATTCAGTAAGCTAAAATGTATACCCTTTCTGATATATATAAACAAGCAGTAGATGATGAAACACTAAATATACAAAGGAATGGATCGGTAAGCATGATCAATCTAGGAGTAAAGATACAAAAGTTTCCTAGTAAAACAGAAATACTTAATTGTGCAAAAAATGGAGATTACTTTCAAGAGTTAAGCCTGGAAGAGTATAAAATTTTTTTTACTAAGGGCTGGGTTGTTGGATGCGTAACAATAGCTATAAACAACTGCATTAGAAAGCTGAAAATGATACAAAAAAGCATGAAGGAGGAGGTTAACACCAGGAAGAATGATAAATATATTAAGAATTTAAAAACAAAACGGGAGTTTGTAATGAACAGATATTCTTATTACAGTCAAAAACTAATTAAACTAAATAAATATGAAAAAATTAAAAACGGTAAATATTAAAGGTAAAGAGTATGTTGAAGTGCATACCAGGATACAATACTTTAGAGAGACATATCCTCAGTATACTTTAGACACAAGTATAATAGAAATCACAGAGGACACTATCACAATGAAAGCATTTATACTTAACGAAGAGGGACGTCTTCTAGCGTCGGGAACGGCTAAGGAAAGAAACGGATCTTCTTTTATAAATAAAACATCTTATGTTGAGAATTGCGAAACATCAGCATGGGGTAGGGCTTTGGGTAACTTTGGAATAGGGCTAGACACATCAGTTGCATCAGCAGACGAGGTAAAGAATGCTATTTTAAATGAGAGAAAAGAGCCGACAAAACCTACTAGCGTTGTTCTTGACTTGGGAGATGCTGATATGAAAAAAACATTAGACTGGATAGCGTCAAATAAATCTATGGGATTACCTAAGATTGTCAAAACTTTAGAGCAGAAATATAAAATTACTGCAAAAGTAAAAAAGGAGATTGCTAACATTATAATAGAATAGCCATGATAGTTAGCGATAATAATAAAGAAGTTTTAGATCAACTAAAAGACGATAAAAAATATTATGGAAAGTTTGGTAAACAATGGTTGTCTAATTCAGACATATATACTTTACTAAACAATCCAAAAGAATTTGGCAAACCTCAAGCAGAAACAAAAGCTATGCTAGAGGGTAGATTTTTTCATACAGCCATGTTAGAAAAAGAAAAGCTAGATGATTTTATTTTAATAGACGCCTCTAGTCGTAATACTAAGGCGTATAAAGAGGCTGTAAATAGTGAAGATAATAAAATGTGTTTATTAGTTCATGAAGCTGAAAAAATATTTAAATTAGTTGACTCTATGAAAGCAAATATGCAAATGCATGGAGATATTTATGAGGAATCAAATCAATATGAATTGCCTATGATAAAAAATATCCATGGCAAATTCTGGAAAGGTAAAGCGGATATTGTAACTACCGAAAAAATAATTGATTTAAAAACTACGTCAGATATTTCTAAGTTTTCATACTCAGCTTCAAAGTATAACTATGATAGCCAGGCGTTTATATATCAAGAGTTGTTTGGACTACCTATGGAGTTTTATGTTATAGATAAAAATACGCATCAATTAGCTATCTACACCCCGAGCGAAGATTTTATTCACAGAGGATCATTAAAGGTTTTAGAGGCGTTGCAAGTACACGACAAGTTCTTTTGTGATGGTTTGTTTGCAGAAGACATAGAACAATTCATACATTATGAAACATTATAAAATAGCTTATCAAGTATTAAAACACTATCTTTCTAAGTTGTCCTGGGAAAGAGAAATATTTATAGTAGAAGTTCCAACTACTATGGAGAGCGAACAGCAAAAGCAACAGCTTATGGCTGACGTTTTAGAAATTTTGGAGCATCAAGTTAAAATACATTAAAAATGGAAGATAAAAAAATTTTTGTTGGATCAGGTATATCAAAGTTTGAAGGAAATCTTGTGTCTTGTAGTATATGTCTTTCTGATTTACCATCAGAACATATATTTGAGTACAATTCTAAGAAATACATAAAACTGAATGTCCAAAAGAAAAAAGAAGTAGATCAGTATGGTAAATCACATTCTGTATCTATTGACACTTGGAAGCCAGAGCCTAAGAAAGAAGACCTTTCAGCAAAACTGGAAAGTATGAAGGTTACTCCAGACAACGATCCAGATTTGCCGTTTTAACCATAAAGGGGGTGGACGAACGGCGTTTTGCCACCCAACAATAACAGGGGGTTTAAGAGCTTCCAGTTTTAATTAAATTTTTATATCTACCCCCTTTTTTTAATTTAATATAATGCAAATAACAATTTTTAAAGACATAAAAGACACATCACAACCATTTTACAGAAATGTTATGGTAGTGCTGGAAAGAATAGAGCAAGGGAACTCAAAAGATATAGTAAAAAAAATAAGACTTACAAAAAACAAAGAAGAAAGAAACGATTTAAAAAAACAATTACCAGCAATATGTTTTAGCGGAAACTTTACTAAAAGAAACGACGCCTCTCTAACAGAGCATAGCGGCTTAATTTGTTTAGATTTTGACGGATACAAATCAAGTAAAGATTTGCTCCAGGAAAAAGAAAAATTAACTAAAAATAAATTTGTTTTTTCTGTTTTTATATCTCCTAGTGGTAAAGGTTTAAAAGTTTTAGTTAAAGTTCCAAAAGACGTAGATAACCATAAAAATTATTTCTCATCATTAAACAAATATTTTAATTCACCATACTTTGACACAACCTCAAAAAATGTTTCTAGAGTCTGTTACGAGTCTTATGATCCTTTAGTTCATATAAATTTGACGTCAAGCCTTTGGGATAAAATAGAGGAAGTGGAGTTTGTTGAATTAAACAAGTATAAAGACAAGCCAACAATACCTGTTACAGATGAAAATAAAATTGTAGATATTCTTATGAAGTGGTGGGAGAATAAATATGGGCTGGTAAACGGAGAGAGAAATAATAATGTTTTTATTTTAGCATCAGCCTTTAATGATTTTGGAGTTCCTAAAAATTTAGCTGAATATGTTATGGGTAATTTTGATTCAAAAGATTTTAATATAAACGAAATTAGAAGAACAATAAATTCCGCATACGCACAAGTTCAAAATTTTGGAACTAAGTATTATGAAGATCAAGACAGGGTAAACCTGGTAAAACAACAACTCAGGCGTGGCGTCTCAAAAAAAGAGATCCGATGTCAATTAGAGGACGAAAAAATTGATATCGGTGACATAGAAAACGTTATAGTAAGAATAGAGGAAGAGCAAACTAATCATAAGTTTTGGACTAAAAATGAAAAAGGAGTAATAAAAATAGTACATATATTATTTAAGAACTACCTGGAAGACAATGGTTTTTATAAGTTTAGCCCAGAGGGTAGTAAAAATTATGTATTCGTTAGAGTAACCAACAATTTAATAGATCATACGTCTGAAAAAGAAATCAAAGATTTTGTTTTAAATTATTTACTTACAGTTGATGATCTTTCTGTCTACAATTATTTTGCTGAACAAACTAGATATTTTAGGGAAGAGTTTCTAACATTAATGGCTTCAATAAATGTTTTTTTTATAGCCGACACTAAAGACGTAGCATACTTGTACTATATGAATTGTGCTGTTAAAATTACAAAAACTGATATTATACTAATTGATTATTTAGATTTAGGTGGTTATGTATGGAGAGATCATGTTATAGATAGGACTTTTACTTTATGTAAAGTGGGTAGTTGCGATTATAAAGTTTTTATTTCAAATATTTGTGGCGAAGACGATAGCCGAGTAAACTCTATGGAGTCTACCATTGGTTATTTGCTGCATGGTTGGAAAAATTTATCATACTGTCCAGCTGTTATACTTAATGATGAAATTATATCAGACAATCCTGAGGGTGGTACTGGTAAGGGGTTGTTTATGAACGCATTAGCTAAAATGAAGAAATGTGTAACCATAGACGGAAAGAGTTTTACGTTTGAAAGATCATTTGCATATCAATTAGTTTCGGCTGATACACAAATATTGTGTTTTGATGATGTAAAGAAATCTTTTGATTTTGAAAGATTATTTAGCATAATAACAGAGGGGATAACGCTTGAGCGTAAAAACAAGGATGCAGTGAAAATTCCTTTTAGTAAATCTCCTAAAGTTTCTTTAACAACAAATTATGCTTTAAAAGGAAAGGGATCTTCTTTTGAAAGAAGAAAGTGGGATCTTGAATTAGCACATTTTTACACGAAAGACTTTACTCCTTTGGTAGAGTTTGGAAAACTTATGTTTGGAGAGTGGGACGATACTGAATGGTGTCAGTTTGATAATTATATGATGACTAACTTGCAGTTATATCTTAACAATGGATTAATTAAGGGTAATTTTGTAAACAAAAAAATAAAAGATTTGTCTAGCGAGACTTGTCATGAATTTATAGAGTGGTGCGGTTTAGTAGGAGACTCACAGATAAATGAAAAAATTAAACCAAATAGCAGAATGTATAAGCAAGACTTGTATGATGAGTTTATTAGCGAATATCCTGATTTCGCTCCTAAATCAAAGTTTACCGTCCCCCGCAGAAGGTTTTATAATTGGATAAAGGCTTACTCGGCTTACGAATACAATAGTTTACCCGAAGAGGGTAGAGATTTAGGCGGTAGATATTTTATGTTTAAAACTAATGATTAAGTTTAGAGAATATCAATCTGAAATTATAGAGAAATCTTTAAATATTTTAAACTTAAATCGTTTCGTTTATTTAGCTATGGAGGTTAGAACAGGTAAAACTCTTACAAGTCTGGGGATAGCTAGTCGTCTTAGTGTCTCTTCTGTTTTGTTTATAACAAAGAAAAAAGCCATATCAAGTATAGTAGATGATCATAATTTATTAAAACCAGGGTATGATTTGACTGTAATTAATTACGAAAGTATTCATAAATTACCTAAAAACAAATGGGGTTTAGTAGTGTGTGATGAGGCTCATTCTATGGGTGCATTTCCTAAGCCAAGTAAAAGAGCAAGGCAAGTTAAAGAATTAATTATGTATTGTAATCCTTATGTAATATTGTTGTCTGGAACTCCAACTCCTGAATCTTTTAGCCAAATGTTTCATCAAGTTTATGGTATACCTGGTAATCCTTTTTCTAATTGTAAAAACTTTTACGCTTTTGCAAAGTCTTATGTTGATGTAAAGCAAAGAAAAATTAATAGTATGTTTATTAATGATTACTCAAGGGGTACCGACAAGATATTACAAAAAATAAACCCTTACATTATTAATTATACGCAAAAATTGGCAGGCTTTAAAACAAAAACAACTGAAAAAGTGTTATATGTAGATTTAAAAAAATCAACTATAAAAATTATAAATCAGTTAAAAAAAGACAGAGTTATAGAAGGTAAAGAAGAATTATTATTAGCAGACACACCAGCTAAACTTATGATTAAAACACATCAACTTTGTTCTGGAACAATCAAATTTGAAAGCGGTAACTCAATAATTTTAGACTACTCAAAAGCAGAGTTTATACTAAATAAATTTAAACGTCAAAAAATAGCAATTTTTTATAAGTTTACCCAGGAATATAATGCTTTAAAAGAGATCTACAAAGACTTAATTACTAATGACTTAGAAGAGTTTAAAAACTCTAACAAAAGTATTGCGTTGCAAATAGTATCAGGAAGAGAGGGGATAAGTTTAAAAGAAGCTAATGCATTGGTTTATTATAATATAGATTTTTCAGCTACATCATACTGGCAAAGCAGAGACAGAATGACTACTAAAAATAGACTCGTTAATAATGTTTATTGGATTTTTAGCAGAGACGGAATTGAAAAAGATATATACAAAGCGGTGGTTAAAAAGAAAGATTACACCCTTGCTCATTTTAAAAGAGATTTGTTAGATTTGTAATATGACAGAGCAAAAAATTCAAGAAAAAAGAATTGGAGAGCTGGAGGCAAAAGGATATTTTGTTATTAAATTAACTTTGACAAATAAAAATGGTATACCAGATTTACTGGCCATACCCCCTGGCTCTGACGTTTTGTTTTCTGAAATAAAAAAACCTGATGGAAAACTTTCCAGGTTACAAGAGTTTAGACTAAAACAGTTAAATGATCATGGATGTAAGACAGAAGTATATAGAGGCTAAGGGTTATGATGTGGAAGATTATTTCATGGATAACCTTTCTGAATTAGATCTTTACACCGCTCTTAAAATTGCAACTTTTATAGAAAAAAATTTACAAAGCATACCAGTTACAAGGCTAGGATCTGTAGTTTTGGGAGGTTGCGTTGTTCATACCGTTGGAGATCCTATAACTTTTGTGATAGAAATGGTTCGTAAAAAAAACTGCTACACTACCTTAACAGACATAGCTTTAATATCTATGGATGAGTATTTAGATTTGATGCTGTTAAATTGTTATATAAAAAATTCTGAAAAATTAGGATAAGTCGTTATTTTTTTTATATTTGATAAAACCAAGTATAAATGCCAAGAGTAGCCCCTGAAGACGTCTCAACTATTAGTCATATTAATTATGTAACAACTAATATACACACCTTTGGAGACGAGCTATATGAGGACTTAATGGAGAGAGAGCATGATGCTGCGAAAAAAAGAGCACAAAAACTAATAAAAGTTTTGGCTGATTTAATTCAATCCCTTTCTGATGAAATCTAACAAAGAGTACGGCAAAAGATTAAGACTTTCTCCCGAAGAAGTTGATTATATATTACAAAAAAGAGCTACTAATTTAGATAATATAAATAATAATTCAGCTTTAGATGTGCACTGTGAGGAGCGAGGTATAGATAAAAAAGATATAGTTAGTGTTAAACACTGGCAAAGCGGTAGCGGAGACTATCGGTTCTCAATAGTTACCAAAGAAAACTTAGGGTTAGACGAAGAGCAAATATTTGGTAAAGTAAATGATTTTATTTCAAATTACTCTCCTGATTACATTCCTTTAAAAACTACAAGAGAAAGAAAAAACGCTCATCTTTTAGTAATAAATCCAGCTGATATACACATTGGTAAATATGCTGACGAAAAAGAAACTAACCAGGATTACAATAATGATATTGCTGTAGCAAGGGTTATAGAGGGCGTTAAAGGACTTATAGATAAGGCTAAAGGGTTTGATATAGATAGGGTTTTATTTTGTATAGGAAACGATGTACTCCATATTGACAACGTATACTCAACTACCACTAAAGGGACATATCAAGACACTGACGGCAAATGGTGGCAACACTACGAAATAGCACTAATGTTATACGTTAAATGTGTAGAAATGCTAAGAAAGATTGCTCCAGTAGACGTTCTTCATAGCATGAGTAATCATGACTACCAGTCTGGATACCACCTGGCTCATACTTTAAAAAGTTGGTTTAGAAAAGCGGCTGATGTTACTTTTGATATTAGCGTGGCTCATCGTAAGTATTACAAGTATGGAACGAATTTGCTAGGCCTGGAGCATGGAGACGGGGCAAAGATGGTAAATTTACCCTTGTTGATGGCACAAGAGAAACCATTACTCTGGTCAGAAACTACTCATAGGTATTGGTACTTACATCATATTCATCACAAAGTAAAACACAAATGGTTAGACGCTAAAGATTATATTGGCGTTACTGTTGAATACATGAGAAGTCCGTCGTCTGCTGATAGTTGGCATTCAAGAAAAGGCTTTACTGGAGCACCATTAGCCTGTGAAGGATTTATTCATAGTAGACTAACAGGTCAGGTAGCTCGTTTAACGCATTACTTTTGAAAACTTATTTAATAAAATATACTTTAAGGGACGGTAAAAAAGAAACTGTTACGCTAGAGACTAACGATCTATTTAACACATTGTTTCAATACGAAAGAAATAGAGATGTTGCTAGCTGGGACTTAATACAATTAATTTAAAATCTTCATATTAACCAGCTCTTTTATTTCTAAAATTTCTGCACATTTTTCGTATTCTTCTGTGTATATAAAGTAATCAATAAGAGTATCGTAAAGTGGATCGTTAGGAGCAAAGGTACTTTTCTTTGGATCGTGAAGAAAATAAAGCTCATCTTCTTCGTTTAAAAAGTCATTAACAGTTTTTTTTCCAGTTACAATATAATATGTATTGTTCATACATTTGTCTTCGTCAAATATCATCTTCTAGGTTTTTTCGGTTTTGAAGGTTTTGATTTTCTAGGGTTGTCCTTTCTCCATTTTCTTTTGTTTCTTATATATTCCTGATACTTTGTTAAATCTCTGTTGTATTTTTCTGATCTCTTTTTAAATATGTAATTTTTATATGTATTAGGGTTGTTTCTTTTTAGTTTTTTTAGCTCATCTTTTGTATAGGTAACATCATTTTTACCCATATCTTTATATATATCCTTAATAAGTAATTCTCTAACATCTTTATATAAAGGAACCATACCTACATTACCAAGTATTTCAATAGGAACTCTTTCAGTCTTTTCTCTTTTTTGTCTTTCTCTACTTTCAGCTTCTTTAAAATCTTTTTCACTATATTTTTTTATACCAAAAAGTACAGAATTTGCTAGGGGAGTGTACGCCCCTAAAAAACTTGTAAGAAACTTGTCTCCATCAGCCGCATTACCTAACACATCGTATTGAATTGCGTCTCTATAACGATCATATTCTCCGTCTCTTAAATCTTGACCAAAACCTTCATTACCTAGTTCTATAAAATATGCTTGTGCAGCTCTATTTAAGTTACCAAAGTTTCTTCCTAAAAATAAACTTGTAAAGGAAGTTGCAAGAGACTGGGCTAGTTGCTGCTCTATTGCTTTAGGATCTTCATCCTCATCATCCAGGCCTAACGCATCAAACAATGCGTCATTCATTACCTTTAATACAAAAGTATAAGCTGTCATTCTTAAACTAACTGCGGCTAAAAGTTGTGCTCCTTGACCTCTTGTTCTATCTCCTTTACCCATTAACTCATAAGTACCTTGACGAGCTGATATAAATTCTTGTTTCAAGAAGTTTAACATAAAACTATTATAATTAGCAAAAACTGCTCCAAGAACTGTTTTAGGATTAGCATCTTTTATAGACCTCATAAAAGGATTGTCAGAAGACCCAACAGTATTAGTCCATCTATCAGCGGCGTCAGTTGATGCGTCTAAAGCATCTTTGTTTTCTGTCATATAAACCTCATCATTAGCTTCAATTTTTGTCCAATCAGGGTTTTTACCAGTTTCTTTTTTAAAAGTGTTTGCAAAAGTAGCTTTCCAGAATGGCTGAGTAATCATCTTATCAGGTGCACTAATAATAGAGTCTGCTATTATAGCAACACCTTTACCCCAGTTTTTTCCAGACAACCTCCATATTTGCATAATCTTGTTACCCATTTTACTACTTAAAGTGTCTGCTGCTGTTTCTCTAGTGTTTAATAAACCAGTGTCAATTTTAGAAGAATTTAATCCTGATCCTGTTACCCTTGTTGTTACTGAAGATCCTAAGTTCTTCATTATAGTAGATAAAGAAGTGGCATTTGGAAGACTATTTGCTTTGCTAATACCTTGAGCAAAAAGAACAGGGTGTGTAATGGCAAATTGCATATTGGCTATAACCTCAGCACTAAATCTTTTCGCACCAGCCAGCATAGTTCTGTAACCTAGTTTTTGTATATTACTTACAATTTCATCTGCAAAAGTATTATCTGTGTAGCTATCTACCAATACATTATTAATAACTTCTTTTTGAGCGTCAGCTAACGCTGTCAATATTCTTTGAGTGTTTTCATTAACACCAGCAGGATTTTTTTCATTTACTGTACTTATTAATTTATTTACAGCGTAGTTAGACTCCTTAACACCGTCAGTCATATAATAATCTAAATTGGTAAACTTAGAACCTCTTGCTGAGGCCTGGAAAGAATCCCAGTATATAGGACTAACAGCTCCTGTACGCTCTATACCAGCTTTAGACTTTGTAGAAGGCCTGTTAACAGACGAAGAACTCATAAAGTTTTCTATAATATCTTTGTTGGGATCAGAAACCTTATCGCTTATACTAGGTTTAACAGCAATATGAACATAATTTACTCTAGGGATAAAACCTTCCCCCCTTCTTTCTGCTGCAAATTGAGCCTTCTCCTGGTTTTTAGTATCTATGTCTTGTAAAATTTTTAATGCTTCTTTTTCTCTTTTGCTAAAACTATCAAAAAGTTTATCATTATTCAACTCTCCGTCTTCAACAAAATCTTCTTGTAATTTTTTTAATAAATTTAATACTCTTTTGTCTGGATTCTCTGTTCCTTTCTCATAATCTCTTATACTCTCATCAAGCCACTTATCAGCACTTTGTAATTTTTTATCTCGCAACTCTGGATTAGAGATGTATTCTAACTGAATACGGTAAAGCATTTGCTTATATTTAGACTCAATAATTTTGTTTGGATTTTTCAAAAACTGTCTATTTAAAAGTTTAGCCGCCTTTTCTCTTAAGTTTCCATCCTGCTGGTTTGCAGTCTTAAAAGAGGAATAAGCTTTAGCCATAGGTTTAAATAGTGAATTATAAAGATCCATAGATCCAAAATTATTTAACAACTGATCAATACCATATAAGGTGTTTCTTTTTATAGCGTTTAAAGCGAAGTTGTCTTTCTTGTTGAACAAAGACGTAACTTTTGCGTATAATTTTGAAACGCTTAGAAAATCAAATTTGCTAAATTTATCAGCCACTTTAGCCACATTTTTATTAGCATTTAGTTTTGAACTTAAGTTACTGATTAATGAAACTGGCATATAACCTTTATTCAAAGAGTCTACTGTTCGTATAATTAATTTTAAATCATCCACAGACATTCCTTCTAAAGCCGATATATCTTTTATTAATTTATTAAAGGCATAAGCTGCTCTTCGTGATATTTCAGAAGGAAAACTTTTAGGGCTTGCTGGGGCAGTTCTGTCGTTATCTACTTTAATATTATCAATCTCATTAATTAAAACCTTTTTTTCTTCAGCTATTTCTTCTTCTGTTTTAGGTTGAGCATCTGGCTTACTATTAATGTCTTTTTTATATTTTTTCATCAAAGCGGCATCCTCCTCTGTAATAATATTTTCTTTAAGCATTTTAGCTATGGTGTCTAAATAATTAACCTTACCGTTTTTATATAATACTTTTCCCTCAAAATTATTAAAAGCCTGAGTAAGCTGTGGAAGAGTTTGTTCCTGTTCTGCTACAGCTGCTAATACCTCTTGAACTTTTTCAGCCATAATTCCAGCCTCCTCTACATTATCAAAAGCTTTAGTACGCTGCCCTATTTGTTCTATAATAGATTTATAAGTTTTATATACTTTATTTGGAATAACAGATGGGTCTATATTTACCAATGATGATAATTGTTCTTCTAACGATATAGTTGCACCATCTTCTTTACCAGCTAACATTCTACCTATAAGTTTCTTAATATTTTTTCCAGCTTGTGCCGCTAATTTTCTTAATGTTTTTTGTTCTGACTTTTCAGATATCTCACTTAATACTTTCTTTATATAATTAACAGTTTTGTCTTTTGATTTTTCATTGTCAAACGAAGTTTTTTCAATTTGATCCATAATTAAAGACATTTGTTTAAAAGAAATTTTATCGTCTTCTCTTAATGTTTTTAGATAATCTCTTATAGATTTAAATCCTTTTGAAAAATCCATATCAGTTAAACGCTTAAATATAGTTTCGGATATTTCGTTTTGCAACTCTACATTTTCCCTTTCTTTGTCTTTTAATTTAGCCTCCTCTTGAGCAACCTGGCTTTGTGTTGAGTCTACCTTTTTGTTTATTGCCGCTTTTACATTTGATTTTGTTGGCCTTACTCCTGCAACCTTCTTAAACCTGTCTTTTAAAGCATTGAGAATAGCTCTAGGATTTCTTTTTGGTTCTTTCTCAGAAAGAATATAATCAAAGTATTCATCTAATACATCCTGAAAAGTTTGCCCACTTTCCTCAGCAATATTTTCTATCATATTATCAAAACCTTCTCCACCCATATTTGTTTCTCTACCTAACGAATCTTTAACAGGCTTGCTAATAAATTTCCACGTTCTACTTCTTTTATCTTTAGGAAGATTATTTTTGTCATTATACCTAGCAAAATCAGCTTCTGAAATTGTACCACGGTAAGTTCTAGAGTCTTCGTTTTTTTGATCTTCTTGTGACTGTTCCTTTTTGTCTTTAGATCTTTCTTCTTCTTGCTCTATAGCTTCAGCTATCTCTCTTATATTTTCGCTATTTTCTGCTATATCTTCATTATAATTATCCTCTGTCATACTAGGATTAGCATCAACTTTTTTACCGTCATCTACACTAGTATCTTCAATTATTTGTTTTTCAGCTTTAGCTAATTTTCTACCTGTAAGAGGTTTTCCTTCTTTGTCATTTATAGAAACAACATCTCCAGCGTCATCTTTAACTATTGTGTAATTACGAACAGCATCTTTTATTTTCGTCTTCTTCTCGTCATCAACGACCTCCTTTGGCGACTTGTCTTTGTTGGGGTTTTTCTTTCCTTTCTCATTGGGAGCGACTGTAGGGAGTCCGTCTCCATCTCCCATTTCTGGGCTATCTTCGGCAGGTTTTGGTGCATCCACTTTCTCTGTGCTTGACTCTTGAACGGCATCGGTTTTTTCGTTTAATTGGGTTAATCTATCTTGTCTTTTATCTTCTACAGCTTGATATGCGGCTTCTCTTTCTTCGGTATTCATACCCTCTTTTTCCGTCATCTTGTACTCCTTACCTTCATCTTTCAGTTTTTGATTTTCTTCATCCACCTCATAGTATTCATCATCTAAAGCATCTATCTCATTTTCATAATCAGTTTCTATTTCGTCATTTAAAGCATCTTTCTCATCCTGAGTTAATAGGTTTTCTGTAGTAACACCACTCAATTCTTCTATTTCAGCTTTAATTTCTTTAAGTCTTTTTTTGCCCGCCTCTGTGTCGTTTCCTATAAATTTATTTTTCTCTAACTCTAAATCAACAAGCTTATCTAAAATTGCTGGATTATCTACCCCAGCTTCTTTTAACTTTGCTTTAATATCTTCTCCAGCTATAAGACGCATTTTTCTTTTATCATACGCTTCCTTTAAAATTGGATCATTGTCAATCTTTATATCCATTCCCATAAAAGCTTCATCACTAGAATCATAAATAGCTTCTGCCATCAATCCAGAATCTACATTTTCTCCTTTTATTTTATACTCAGCTACTTTCCCCCTATACTTAGTTATTGCATAAGTTAACGGCGTCTTACCTAAACCTCCAATAGTTTCAAAACCTATCTCTCTAACATCTAAAGCGTCTACACCTTCTGTTGCTAAAATGGCAGCTGTTTCTCCTGTACCCCCACCTATAGCATCTGCTGCTCCTGTTATAATTTTACGTCTAGTAGTAGAGGCTCCAGCTTTTGCAGCCCTCTTTACTAGGGTACTTCCTGCTCCTGCCGCTAACGCATCTATAGTACCAATTATTCCTCCTCTTCCTAATGAGTTTAATCTAATACTTGATAAAGCTTCTTCATTATTTAAAATTTTTACTATATTTTCCTCATTCATTTCTAAACCTCTGTCATCTAATTCTTTTTGCAAGAATTGAGCAAACGACAATCCTGTTTCTAACGCACCACCAGCTGCACCAAAAGCTAATCTTAATGTAGTTGGATTAAACGCTGCTCCTAACGCTACAGGGACAGCACCCACACCCCCACCTAAAGCCCCTACGGCTGCTCCTCCTGCTGCGGCTGTACCTATAACCGTACCAGCAGCTCCTAATGAAGCAGGGTTAACCATTTGAGTAATAGTCTCTGCTGCTAATTGAAAAATTACACTTGGGTTAGCGGCCATACCTTGCAAAAAACCAATAGCTTTATTTTCAGAATTATCATAAATATTATTAAAGTTAGCCATTTCATCTGTCTGCCCGTTAGCATTTAGTGCTGCCTGTGCAGCTAAGAAATCTTGTATATCTTCCGATGTAGCATCAGCACCATCATAAAGCAACTCTAGCCCTTCATCAGCGGTATTACCCTGAATAAATCCTGACTTACCAGCTCTATATATATCTCCAATAAAATCAGTAACTGAGTTTTTACCCACCAACTCTTCAAGCATGGTATCTTTTTCTTGAGACCCCCTAATTGCAAATCTACCTTTGTTGTATAAATCTTTTGTTTGATCTTGAGGAGTTACCTCTACTGGAAATTCTGGTGTATCATAAATTGAATCACTTGCTCCGCCAGGTTGAACTACACTACTTGTGTTAAACTGAACAGGCTCTACCTGTGAGTTAGCGGTTTGATCTAAAAAGTCCGATGAAATATTTTGATCCGTTGGATCGGAAACAGACTCCGTAGGATCCGTTGGAGAAAAAGGCTTGAAATCGTCTTTTTTTTTTACCCCCCAAGCTGAAGAAAATGTTTCAAAATCTGTTTCAGTGCTTAAAAGCTTGTTTTCAATGCCTAAGTCATACAACCCTTGCTTTACTCTTTCGTCTGCCGTAGAAAACTGTTCAAAAGAAGTTTCAGCACTTAATAATTTATTACTAAGATATAGGTCGTAAAGTTGTTTTAATTGCTCTTCCATGCTTTATTATAATGGGTTACCAAAAGGATCTGTTGATGTGTCAGCTCTGTTCTCTTTTTGCATATTTATAAACCTTTTAGTTTGAGGGTTTATTACATTGTCTTGTAAAAATTTAATTATTTTATCTCCATCTTCATATTCTGAATCTCTAATACTAAATCCTTCAGGCGGGTAACGGAAAGTTTTATTACCTAAGGTTACAACAAAATGATCTTTTCCATCATCAATAAACTGAAAGTCTAATGCCTTTTCATCCTCACCGTATTTACCTTCTGCCAAATCATTTAATATATTAGGATCCATTGTTCCTGTAATAATATTTTTAATAGCTTTTTTTACGTTAGCGTCTGAAGTAAAATCAAAGTTATCAGAGAACGATTCTATGTAATCATAAACAGATACTTGATCCTTACCTTCTCCCCCATAAACACCATAAGAATTATTAGAGTAATTAGCAGGCCTATATTTAGAATCCTCCAGTTCATCCTCTTCATTTTCTTTATTTTTTTCATCAATCATATCAAGCTCTCTCTTTTTCAAGTTGATACTTTCTCTTTGATACCTAGTGTAAACATCCCCTGGCTTACCTGACTCTTTACGATCAAGCATTAAAATCATTTTATCTTTAATTATTTCTCTTGCAGCATCAACTTGATCACTCCAGTTTGTTCCTTCTTTAACAGGCACAGGCACTCCATTAGAATCATACTCTACCAAAACCTTGTAGGGATCAGCAGCAGCTTCATCAGCATTATCAGTAGGAGAATATTTACCGTTTATATCTCCTAAAATACTAAATACGGTATTATCGTTTACAGTATATTGTGCCGCTGTCTCGTCTAAAAATCCTTGTATAGCATCACTTTCTAATGCTTGTTGCTGGCCTTCAATGCTAAAGACCTCTCCATTACTCTCAATAGTAGTTAAAATTAACTCTCCCAAAGAATCTACTTTAGTGTTTAAGGCTTTTGTAAGATTACCGTTGTGAGTTACATTATCAACTCTTGCATTAAACCTATTATTTATAACATTCATGCTAACGAATTGAGATGGATCTGTTGGAAAACTACCATCTTCATTTCTTCTAACTAAAGAAAGCCTTCCTGTTGCTGGATTTACAAAACCCTGAACATCATTCAGATTTCCAAACGCAGCATTTTGCTTGCTAAACCAGGCTTCAAAAGAAGACCCCTCTCCGTCATCAATTCTTTTTTTCATTGAAGCATAATCACTTTCCCATCTTTTAGAAACATTACCAAATTGCTTCCAATCTCCCAAAACCCTTTGTCTGCCTTGAGCTAACTCAGTTTGAGTTATTTGACCGTTTTCAAATAATTCGTTTTGTACTCTTAAAAAATTTGCTGATTCTCCTGACATATTAAGAGCTAAATCCTGCAAACTCCTATTAGTGTAATCTTCCTGGGTGTTTACGGTTTGTATATCGTCTTCGTTTCTAGCCCTTAACTCTGCTCTTTCTTCTTCTCTTTCTTTTCTAATTCTTAATAAATCAGTTGAAAGCTTATTTGCTACAGTTCCCCAATCTACAGTTGTTTTGTTTAAGTCTCTCTTGACGTAAGTACGGAAATTTATATCTTTTTTAGCCATAAGTTACTTTTAATATTTTCTAAATCGGTTATCTCCTAATCTTTTCATTCTATCTTCAAAAGAAAAACCATAATCAACATCTATAATTCCAGAAGGAGAGAATGGATTCATAAAAAGTTTATCTGAAAATTTTAAACCTCCGCCCTGAGTATATAAATCACTTGGAATGAAAGAATTTTGGTTTTTATTAAACATATTTAGATTAGGGTTAGAAACGCTAGCAGTAGTTGGGTTTTGATAATTTCCAACTTTATTAACAGATAAGCCATCATTGTTAACCTTAAGAGCTGTTGTATTTCCAGCTTTAGTAACTAGAGTATTCATAGGATCCATTTTCTTTTTAGGGTATAATGCCTGAGATTCTGCCGCAGAAGTTATACCTCCTATAAATGCATTAGCCGCACCAGCTTGTAAAGCACCTACCTGTTCATCAGCTTGAGCCGCTCTTGCCGCTTGATCTTGAGCCGCCGCAACATCCATTTGTATTAACTGCTGATTCATATCATCTTTATTTCCAGCTTTTATTTTATCTAACTCAAACATTTCTTTAGCTTTCATAGCTCTTAGCTGCTCTGTGTTTTGATTTGCCAACATTCCCACCCTTCCAACACCAGCGGCTAAAGTTCTTGAGTCTGCTTGTTGAAGAGCTTCAATGTTTTGCTGTTGTTGTTGTAAATTTGCTTTTTCAGCTTGCTCATAAGCGTCCATAGGCATTTTTAATCCTTCGTAAAAATCTTTTTCTACTTTCCTTTTAGCATCAGCCATTAATTCAGATGCTCTATCATCAGCTTTTGTTTGTCTATCTCTTGCTTCTGCGGCCTGTATTAGATTCATACCTCCACCTAATGCGGCCCCACCTAAAGCTATTATTGTTGCTGTTGCTAATGCCATATTATATTTTTTTTATCATTTCTGTTCCGTTTTGATCTCCTGTTCCAAACCCTAATTCCTGATATATTTCAATTAATGATTTACTCTTTAAAAGCGAATATACATATTTCTTTCCTAAGTTAGCTGAGAGCGATGTTATGGTTTGCACTAACATAAATAAAGCCTCCTTTCTAATCTTTCTATCTTTAAACTTAAAACTAGATATAATCCATTCTAATAAAACAACATTAGAATTTGTTATATACATATACCCAGCACAAATAGGCTCATCATTATAATAAACCATATACCCCGTTTCTGGTAGAAAATCTTTTTTAGGGGCAGTCCACTTCCAATCTTTCCACCAACCACACAATATATTATCATAATCGTTATCACTTAGTGGTTTGATATTTAAAGCCATCTATGCAAAGATAATAAAATCTATGGATAACTTTTCATCACACTACTCCCTACGGAAAACAGTTCAACTGGAGTCGTGTCTGTGTTTTCTAGCTTAAATCTCATAAAATACCCACGGGCTCCGTATGATTCTGCAACAGGATTTTTATAGTAAAAAGCAAACTGATTTGGTAATGGATTGTTTAATACTACCGCAATAGTTACGGTGTTTGTTGCCTGGTTAATAGCTGTAATTATTCCTGTAGGACGAGAAGATGTTGGTGTTACCTGATGGTACAGTGTATCTCCAACACTAACTATATTACCTAGACTAACACTAAATACAACATCTATACCTACAAAAGCTACATTTACAGCTGTTATAGATCCTATTCCGTTTGCTGATCTTAATTTAAAATTAACTGTAGTACTTTTGTTTCTAATAAACGTAAACCACTCCCCTTCTTTTTGTTTAAAGTATGTGTTTAGCATATTACCAGTGCTCAGGTCAGTTGTTAATTCGTTTACCCCCCACGAAGCATCACTTTCTAACGACATTGTTTTAAAAAGTTTTACTGTTTGAGGTTCAACATTAAAAACTCCAGTAATGTTTGAATTATATTGAACGTTATAATAATTATTTCTTACTTCATTTGTATTATGCCTAAACAGTTGGCCGTTATTAAAAGAATAAAAATAACTATTCATACCCATCATGTATTCAGGTAGAAAAGAATAAAAAGACGGCCATCCTTTCACTCCGTCACTATAAGATAATGTTTCTTTAATTGCCATATTAACAGTTTACAAAAGCCAAAAGCCTTCCATTTAATTGTTCTCTTACTCTACCATTAGATGAATAAAATCCGTCAGGAGCTGGAGTAGTTAACGCCTGATCTGTATACATAGCATAAGCAAACTCAAAGTCATTTCCATCATGCCAAAAATTTAAAAATTGTGCCATATCTTTTAATTACAAGGGAATAAATTAACACTCAATACTTCTCCGTTAGCCCCAACCTCTATTACACTTTGAGCTCTACTAAAATAAAATCCTACATCAGCTGGTACACCCCCAAAACAACAATTAGCTGGGTTAGAACCGCAAGCTTTATACGCTATATCTCCAACCACAGGCTCGTTTGTTGATGGTGCACCAGGTGCTGCCGAATGCCAGAAACCTGCGTACGCCCCTGGATTGTTAAGCCATAAACCGTTAGGGCCATTTCCTCCATTACAAGCCAAAGCAGCAGTTGTTTGCACAGCAGGATCCATTATAAAATTAGACGGGCCTATACAGGGTTGATTAACCGAACACCCAACACAAGCATCTGCCTGACTTACTGAAGAATAACAAAAGTCGTTATTTTGTCTATCTCTTAAATCCCAAACTAAATACAATGTTTGTGTGCTAGACGTTATAGATAAATTGGCTGAAGTAGCTTTGTAAATTTGATTAACTCCATTAGCATCTGGCTGAGAACCTATAATAGGTGTAGACTCATTAGTTAATAACGTTAAATCAAAAGTAGACCCACTAGACGCTGGAACAGCGTTACTTGTTATTGCATAAAATCTATTTTCTGTATCATTAAAAACATAAGTATCATTTGGAAACTTGTTAGCTTTCATTGTAACTGTAGATCCATTACTAGGATATAATCCTATAGAAGTCTGTCCTGTATTAATTGAATACGCACTTACATTATTTGTTGCACTAAAAGTTACTTGATTTGAATCTAAAGGACTAGTAAACTGTCCGTTACTCCATCTGTATTCGTAATGAATAGTTTGTGCTCCTGAACTAATTAATCCGCTAATTGGAGTTCCTAAAACAACTTGTACTACATTTAAAGTTTGAGTTGTAACGCAATTAAAAAACAAATTATAAGAAGAAGATGAGTTAGGGGTAATAGTAATAGTAGCTGTAGTAGGGAATGGAGCGGCTTTTTGAAATGTTATTACACTGGAAGTAGTTAGATTATTGCTTGTTGTAATATTATTGTTCCAGTCAATTATAGAATTTATATCCATTCCTGGTGAAGCAGAATTTATCACAACATCTACATTACCAGTAGCTGTTCCTAGCTCAACAGTTAAAGTTAAAGGTGTAGAGCTGTTAATTCTTTGTATTTGAGCACCACAATCTATAGTCGAGGCAGGGAAAGGAACAGGTGTAGAGTTAGAAGAAAAAACATATTCGTTCATATAAGGATCGTAACCCCCTAGTTTTTGTGTGTTTAGTTGGTCTGCAAATTTATCTCTAAAATAAGACCTCATTCCATAAGTAGATATAACCTCTAACTGATCGCTTTTCATTGTTGCACCAGTAAGTTTTAGTATAGCACCTCTCTTTGTATCACTAAAATACACATCTCTTCCCCAGCTTGTAAAACTTTCAGGGTTAAAACTTATTCCATACTCTTCTATTCTAGCTACTTGCTGACCTAATATTTCTGGAACAGAAACTATAACTCCGCCGCCAGTAGAATCACTTAATAAATTTTTATTAACCAAGACATAAGATATTTTGTCTTCTTGTAAAAGTAATATATCTGTTTCTCTTGAATGTAATTTCATTATAGGCCCGTACACTAACTCACAGTCTTTAAAGTTTACCAAGCCTAAATTAAATTCATTTAAATTATTTACATTACTTGTTCCGCTATATACCCCGCTATATGTTAAGCTCGCTAATCTGTCTGCTTCTTTAAATTCATTATTAGACACCGCTGTTACTCTTTCTCCTAAAATAAAATCTTTTGCCGTAGACAAATCTCTATACCTATAGCTTTCAACTCCATTACCATAAGTAAAACAATCGTGAAAAGGTAGGGTAACGATTGCAGGAATACCTGAGGAAATAACCTGGTTTTGACCAACGATTGTTCCGTCCCCATAATGAGCAAGATCTCCATTTATATCAGGAAGAATATTATACATTTCAGAAGAGTCATAAAACAAGCTTGGATCGGACTCAGCTGGTTTTGTCTCAAAAGCCATAAAGTTGTCGTTTATGCTAATAGAAATCTGTGCTTCAATACGCAAATGAAAGTTTACTCCAGGAGCAGGGTAACACCCTTCACTACACATTCTCATACCTAAAAACAAAGGACTTCCTGAGTTTGTCTGTACCCAATAAAACTGCATTTCTTCGTCAACTTCAGCAGGAGTATCTCCTGGTAAAAACACTTGATCGTAATATCTAAAAGTAATATCTTCATCTCCTCTAGAAACCATAAAAAGAGCTGGGTTAATATTTTCTTGATTCCAAAAATCTCTAAAACTTACCGCATCTTGACTAGCTTTTACTATGTAGTTTTTAGGAGAACTCACACCTAATAAAGACTTTCTGCAAAATACAGACGAATCATTTCTTCTTGTTTTAAATCTCATGCTTACGACTGATCCTAAAGGAATAGCAATAGGTGCTAATGTGATAGGTCTGTGAACAGGATACTCTATGAGAGGATTTTCTTGTAAATTTGTTTGGCCAAGAACATTATAAGTTCTTGCGTCAAGAAATTGAAGATCTATTATTGAAAGAAGATTTGTTCTAGCACTATACCCTTGAGGTTGTAATTTCATATACAGCCCTGCTGGAGCACCTGTTGGCAGTGGGGATACTGGCGGAGTTATGGTTGTATCTCCTGCGGCTAAAGCCTCTACCTCTAAAACTGTAGTTTCAACTAAACCTAGCACGGCATCTCCAGTGCTTTCAACTTTAACAGTCAGTATATCTCCCTTAGAAACTAAAGAGGTAGACTCTCCTTGAAGTCTAACGTATGAAATATTAGCTTGTTGAAAGTCTTGAAATATTTGATTGCTATATATAATATTATAATCTCCAAAAGAAGGCTTTAAAACAAACTTATATTTTGTTGCCCAAGAAGGAGGCCTGTTTTCAATATTAATTTTTATTGTATTAATATCAATAGAAGTGCTTGAATCAAAAAACACAGTGTTGTTTGGAGACACTAATGCAGTTGACGCTCTTCCAAACTCATCCATATATATTATAGCCGCGTCATAATTTCTGTTACTATGAAGACTAGAAGAATCAGAAACACTTGAAAAAACAAAATTACAATCCGAAGACTCTCCTCTGTATGGTAGTATGTTTTGTGTTATGCTTGTAAAAGAATAACTAAAATATTCATACACATTCACTATAGCACCCCCTCCCCCAGGATTGTACTGGTACTGAATAGCTGGGACTTGAATTTTAAAAGTGTTTCCAGAAACAACTAATCTAAATCCTTGCTGCGATGGTGAAGAAGAAAATTTTCCAGAATTTACAAATTCATATTGTACTGGCGAACTAGGTGCATTAATTACTTTATATAATTCATCCGTTAAAGAAAGGCCATACACCGCAGTTGGTGAAATAGGAGTAATAGTATTACTATCTCCTATAGCGGCAGCAAACTCATTACTTAATAAAAAATCATTAAAAGAAACATAATTGCCTTGAGCCACTACAATAGTTTCAATAGAAAATTCTGTTGATGGCGTGTTAGTTGAAAATGTAGTAGGAAAATTAGAACTACCTGTATCCCCTCCTAAAGGTGTATTATAAGGAGCAGGCTGAACAACGCCAGAAGTTAGTTTTACTCTTAATGTAAATTGAGAATTTATTAATATTGGAAGAGAAATACCTAAATCATCTAAATCAAATGTAGCTGTATCTAAAGAAACCTGAAGTGACGCAGCAGGATTTATTATGTTTGTTGCGGTTGTTGTTAAAATTGCTGAAACATTAGCATTTACTACTGGTACTGAGCTAGTTGAGGCAGTAAAGTCAATAGGTATTTCCGCACCATCAGAAGTAGTTATGTTATATTGATCTACATAATTACCATAAATCAGTCTGTTTCCCATTATAGTTTGAGACTTTGCTAAACGAGGAACATTATCATACAACCTTAACAATTCGTCTTGACCTATAAGGCTTAATATTTTTGAATTAGTAAAGTTTACTGTTTGCAAACTATTATCAGACCATCCTAAATCAGTTTTTTTATACCTTTCTATTACAAAAATATTATTGCTTACCGACTCTTTATAAAGTAATTCAACAGCAATAACTAATTTACCTCCCGTATTAAAAGTTACTTCAACACCATTAAATGTGTTCTCCATACCTTCGTTGTAATAATTACTAGGATCAAAAAAAAACGCCCCTGGTTCAAAAGCTGAAGTAGTGTATAATGATGTAGCACTATATTCGTTATCAAGATATTGATAGCGATATGCAAAACACAAAAACCTATCAACTATATAATTCTCCTCTCCAGGAACATTAACTAATTTAATATCAGGACGAGCAAGCTCATACTCTGTAACGCCTAAAGATGTAGTATAAGAACTAAATCCTGGAGGCTTAACGATAACATTTAACTCTTCTGCTGAAATCTGATCCACCCCAGCTAAAGGTTCTGAATAATTTCTTTTTATATTTATTTTTCGTGGAGGATTAAAGTCGTCTGTAAAAAACAGCAAGTCTTCTATTAAACTTACACCAGTTACTAAAAACTTTGGATCAAAATTTAATACGGTTTCACTAACCACATGATATGTTACAGACTGACCTGTAGTATTATACGATATAATCATATCAACTACTCCTGAACTTGAGGTTGCAGAAGAAGGGTCGTGAACAAACCAATAAATATTTTCGTTTACTCCATCTGAAAAAGCACCTATACAAGTAGCGTCTCCTGACAAAACTTGTCCATTATAACTAATACTAGTAAGTTTCGTGTTGCCTTTTGAGTTTTCTACAGCACCGATCTCAGTAGTTTCTGTTGATCCTAGCCTTACATTAAGAGCGTCTATATATTGTCCTGGAGGTACTAAGCGTTCATCAACGCTTTTATTCATTTTACCAGCTATAAAATTCGTGTTAATATCCATATTATTTCAGCCATTTACTCTGTCCTCTCATGTTCATTAATAGTCTTCCAGGGTGCATATTACTTAATCTTAGTTTTGCGTTTCTCAATAATGATGACTTATCCTTTCTAGCTCTATTAACTACATATTCTTGAATACCATATTTTACATTTAATAATGAGTACCTTATGTATGCATATATAAATTCTTCAAATAATTTATTAACTTGTATCTTAGAATTATTTCCTTGCTCCATACCATCTGAAACATATTCTAAAACTACAGATTGTCCCGCTAAATCTGAAGATAAATATATAACTCCCTCTTGTTTGTTTATTGTAAACGTAGGATTTACATTTGCAGTCTCTGTGTTTAAACCAAATCTATCCCCTATTCCATATTCAAAATACCATTCACCATTACAGCAAAATCCTTCCTGCCCGTTGTAAGGCCCAGGCCCTAAATATAAAGCTCTCATTCCTCCCCCTTGTCTTGATAAATCCACTAAAGAGTTTTCAGGTTTTAACACATTACCATCTAAATCAAATAAAATCTGTGCATTATTGTCTTGCAGATAAGAACTACTCCATTGTGTTTGTATGTTTTCAACTAATGGATATAAAACACCATCTCTGTAATACGATATCCTAACATAATTAACATAATCTTGAGGTAAAATAAATCTTATTTGCGAGTCTACAGTTAATTGCAATACTTTAATTTCTTTCATCGCATCGTAATTTAACTCTTGTATTCCTCTCTTTGCGTGAAATAAAACTTGATACCTTTCTATGTTATTTAATATCTCATTGTTACCTTGATATATTAACATAAAATTAGACACTATATCTTCTAAGCTTACATACTGATATGAACCCCAGTTCTCATCCTTAGGAGATACTTGATTGTTTTCGTAATATTGATAGTCAGTAATATATGCCATTTCTTATACTTGTATTTGGTTTTCTTGCACTTCCTCTGTTGATCCAAAATTATACACTTGTTGCTCTCTAATTTCTATTCCTACATATTGACATATTTTTGCTATCAACCCTGGTTCATCAGACAATGGTAATTCAAAGTCTTGAAAGTCTGCTGCCGAAGCATCAAATAATGGTTCTCCTTCAACTATTGTAACAAAAGTCCATTTAGGTGCTTTAGGATATCTAACGTATTGTGTTTTTATAGCACCCGCAGCTTGTATGGTTGTTGGGTAAACCGTAATGGTATTACCGTCTAAAACGTAAGCGGGAAATAATGAAGATGGAGATGTTATTGTAGAGCTAGTTAAATAAAATAATTTATTTTGACTTACTCTTTCTACCTCAACTATTGTGTTTGCATCAAATATACTATAGTTTTCAGCAGGAGGTACAGTAGCTGATTGAAATATATCAGTTGCTAAATTTAAAGTAGTAGCGTCTACCACTGAATTAACAAATGATTCAGTTAAAGTACCCGTATTAACAACTAAACTGCCTGTAAGCGGAAATACTGTAAAGCCAGTAGCTCCAGTATTAAAAGCTGGTGGAGAAGGTTGGCCAACTAAGGCAGCATTTATTAACTGTTTATTATTACTTGCACTTGTTGTTCCTGATGTAAGAAGTGTAGGGTAATGAAATATTTTATTTATTAAATAATAATCTAACGGTAAGTTCCAAGAATTAGCTCCGTTACCTCCAATTAAAAAAGCTTGTACTGAAAAAGAATCTATTACCTCAACTAATCCTTTAGTTATATCAGCGTACCCCGTTCCCGAAAGTCTTTGGTTTTCTCTATTTATATATTGATTGTACTGATAAAAGTAATCCTCAAATAAGTCCATTTGTGCTTGTTGAGCATACAAATTGAAGTCTTGAGGAGATAAGTACCCGTAATTATTTTTATTTATAATTGCCAATACTGTATTCCTAACATTATTAATCATAGCCATAGAAAATACATTTTAAATATCTACAAATATAAGAAAAAAAAAGAGGTTACTTTTTTTAGTAACCTCTTAAGAATTGTTGTAAAAACTATTAAGCTGCTGTTACGCTTTCTACTGTTATAACCGCGTTTTCAAATATCGGCATTTGTACTCTTGCAGTAGAAGGGCCAGGAGGTTCAGGCATATCAACACCTATATATCCTCTCTTCATAGCATTTTGTATTGCAATAGCAACAGCACGTCCAGTTCCTTGATCTGAATGGTCTATTGTAACTTCATCATTATTAACTGTGTTTAACTGAATTATAGTTTGTTCTGCTCCAGCTCTGTCAGCTAAAACTATCTGATCCATTTGAATTAAATATGTTGAAGCTACAGTTGAGTCAAAAATATTATATGCGTCTCCAAGAGCACCTACTGTAGAGCTGCATCTAAATCTATTTTTATCTATAATTACAGTAACTATTTCACTAAAGTTTTGTGTAGTGTTTTCATATACATCACCAATAGATAAAGTAGTTAAAAAAGACTGTCCATTACTATAAACTTCATTTGAAGGAGCTGAAATTGTAAAATTATCATTAAACAAGGTTGAGCTGTTAAAAATATCAGCCGTTAATGTTAATGATGTTTCGTTAATTAAAGCAGCTACAGTAGTTGTCGTAGAAGCTGTTGTGTTTGTTACAGTATCTCCAACTCTAACTTTACGAGCTGTAAATGTTGATCCTACAGCATTTAATTGATTTAATTTACGAACAGCAAAAGTTTCTCCACCTGCATTAAATAAATTTGTTGCAAAAGTTAACTTATTTGTTGCTACTGCCGTACAAGCTGCTTGCGTTGACGCAGTAATATTATAAGCTATATCTCCAACAACCACTCCTAAAGCAACAAAGTCTACCGCTGCATCATTTAACTCATTAGTTGCAGCCCCTGCATTTGTTCCTGAGGCTATTCCTGCCGAAGCGGCTGATGGTATTACTAAATCAAGTGTACCAGAAGATACAACTGTGTTAATTGGAATTTCTAAGTATTTCGCTCTCATAAGATTATGCGTTTACTATAGAAGTTACAGCCTTTGGTAGAATTAGCTCAAAGTATGGAGAAGTCCATCCTGTTGATAATGCTGTTTCTATTGAGTTTACTATATCTAAATATACATCTGAATCTAATTGAGCTGCTGTAGTAATAGTTGTAGTCGTTCCATCAACGTAATCTATTGTTACAAGAGCCGCTGTAGCAGTTTGTGTAGCTACGGCTTTTATACCGTTACAGCTAATTAATTGACCTGTAAAAGGTGCGTTTGTTATTTTTAAGAATTTTGTCATTTTATAAAAAGGTTTTAATGATTATTAATTAACAAAGATAATGAATCTATTTATCTTTATTTAAAGCCTTTTTAAGCAGCTTATATGTTTCAATACCTTCATCAGATTGCATATATGAGGCTACTATATAATATGCTTCTTCTCCATAAGGAACAGTAAGCAATTTGCTTTTATTCTTTTTTAAAGAAAAATAAACATCCTTTTTGTTATTTTGAAAAGCTAACAGTCCATTGTCAAAAAATTGTGCTACTACATTAGTAAGCTCTAACATTGGATCGTTTAAAACCTCCATAAATTCGTAAGGCTCATGTTTTGCAAAAAGCAATACATCTCTTTTTAATTCTGGTATAGACATTTTGTCCACTGCAACCCCTAAAAACACCCTACACACACTTATTAATTTTTCAGTATCTAATCCTCTAGCTAATACTTGTGCATCTAACTCTAGTTCAACACTTTCTAATTCTTGAGCCGCATCTCTTTGAGTATTTATTTCTACAAATGTAGACCCGTTCCCTGGATGATAAGATAAAAACTTTTGTAGCACTTGATTTTCTTTACTAACAGCTAACATTCCGTCTTCAAAAACGATAGGTTCTAATATAGCATTACCATCTTGCTCATCTTCAAAAGGAGATTTTTGATTTCTTGCGTAACGCAAAGGTCTGTTTAAACCTTGATCTTCGTCAAAATACATTAATGGTGATCTTCTGTGGTGTCTTGACGCTAACATAAAAGATAAAGGAGATCTTTCTCCTGTTAACTTATACGATTTATTTACTAATTTTTTTACTTTGTTCATTTTATTTAATTTTAAGTTTATTTAATTTAAAAAAAAGGGAGGAGTTACCCTCCCTTTCTAGTTTACTACCACCTACTTACTGTTGGAATATAAAGAAGTTATTCGCTCCTAAAGTACACACAGCTCTTTCAGACAAGAAGTTTACAGTCATACTATCCGTAGTATTTGTTCTTGCACCACCAGCAGAACCAGTAATCCAAGTTTTGTAACGTCTGTCTTCTGATTCAGAAGCTCTGTATCTTACATGAAGGAAAGGTCTCTTTGCGTTCTTACCTAAGATTTGGTCATATACAGTAGTTGATCCAGCTGGAACCATAAGCCCATTTACTGCACCACCTTCTAAACCTCCTCTCATTGTAGGATCATTTAGGTATTTCCAGTCAGACTTATAGAAGTCATAACCTCTTCTAAATCCTGTGAAACCTAAATTAAGAGCCATTTCTTTATCATTATCAAATAAACCGTATGAAGTACCACCTGCTCCGTAAGAGTTTTGTGCTGCTAACATATCATCTATATCAAATGAGAAATTTCTATTAACGAATAATACATTTTCTTCAATAGATCCTTGTCTGTCTAATCTCTGAATAACTGAGTCAAAACCTGCTAAAGTAACTGGGTTACCTCCACTCCAGATGTTTCCTCTGTTTTGCACAGAAAAGAAAATTCCATCAGAACCAGAGCCATTTGCTACACCAAGTCCAGAACCTACTACTTGACCTTGTAAGAAATCTGCCGCACCAGAAGCCGCACCTGCTGGAACTGCTTCCACCATAGCTGTTTCTAGGTAATCTTCAAAACGTAGTCTTGTTTCATGCTCTGATTTTAGGTACCATAAGTATCCATTAGCTCCATTCTCAGTAGTAACTTCTATCCACCCGATTTGAGCCATATCAGAACCATTAACAGTATACTGGTCTTTTATAATAATTGGTTTGTTATCAAATATTAGATCTTGAGATTCTAAAGATCCAGCCATTCCTGGCGTTCCTTTTCTAAATTCAGATCCGTAAATAAACATTGTAGCTGTAGTTCCTACTCCAGTCCATGCTTGTCCAGCTGTCTCATAATAGGCTACTGTGAATGTACCTGGAGCTGCTGCTGTTGGAGCTGCTGTTACGATTGCTTTATTAGATAATGTTGTTCCATTAGTATCAAGAGAAATCATTATCGTTTGACCTACTCTAATTGCACCAAAACCATTTGCTGGTGCTGATGATGTAGGAGGGGTACTTGTTAATTGACCAGCTGGAATAACCCAAGTGGCTGCGTCAACACCAGCTATAGATCCTGTTGTCATAGCTGTATATTTAGTGTGTAACCTTCCTTGTTCTGCCCACTTAATCATATCTGAGTTAGTTGGCATTTCAGCACCTACCATTCTTAAGAATGAAGCTACTGATCTATTTCCATAACGCTCAAATTCTTTTTCATAAGTATCTGGTAAATACTGATTTAGAAAATCAAAGTTAGTTATGTAGTTTGTTGGTTGGGCAACTTGCTGAGCACTTGGCTGCAAATTAAACCCAGGGACTGCGTTTACTGGCATCTTTTTTTATGTTTTAATTGTTTATAATTTTTTTAAACTTCTAATTTTTAGTCCTCTACCACTGTCATTAAAGTTTGAGCCTAACGCTCTTATCTTTGATCCGTCTTTCATAACGCTTTGTTGAGATTGTCTTATATCCATATTAATGTTTTTAGATTTTTTAGAAACATTATCTACGGTATCAGACACTCCTTGGTCATAAAAAAACTTAGCATACTTTTCTGGATTCATCGCCATTGATAAAGCCTTATGATAACCATTAACATCAGTAATCATTCCATCTTTATCCATGTAATTACTCAAAAAATTATTAACATCAGACTGCTTGCTTTTTAATTCTTGAGAATCTCCAGGCTTAAAAGTAAAATTCTTTTCTCCTACATTGAACTCAAAACCTTTGAACTCACTGCCAAAAACCTCATCAGTTTTCTTGAGAAACCAATCATACTTTTTTTGGTTTGCTTCTTTAACAGTTTTAGACTCCTGTATGTAACTTTTATAAGCACTTAAACTTTCTTTGTCAGATTCAGATAACCCACTCCCACTTGACTCAAGAGGAATTTTAAATTTATCTTTTTGAACAACGAAATATTTTTTCGCTTTTGCAAGTTCTCTTTTTTTAGCTAATTTTAATTTCTTAATATCTTTTGGATCATCTTCTTCCTCATCGTAAGAAAATTTATCCTCCATCAAATCTTGAATATCTATAGCGTCTAAACCTTCTTCGGTTTCACCATAATAACTAGCTAATAACTCATCAGAGTCCATGGTATCAAAGTCTCTTTGTAATTTATAAAAGTCTTCAATACCACGCCCTGTATCCTGTTTATATTTTAGATATGCCGAAACATCTTCAGGTAATTCGTCATTGTCTTTTGTTTGCGTAAACAAATCATCTACTGAAGAGATATCTTTATCATATCTATTTTTTATATATTTAAGAACGTCTTCGTCATTTAACTCTGACGAGGGAGTTTCTTCCGTTACAGCTGACTCGGACTGATCCTCATCTTCTGTGTTTTCCTTTTCCGTTGTTTGTACTTCTGCTACAGGATTAGAAACATTTTCTTGTTGTTCTTGCTTTTCTTCATGCTTATCTAAAAGTTCTTGCTCTATCTCCTGTCTTGATTTTTCTTCTTTTGTAACTTCTTTTACTGTAATTTCCATTTTATTTTATTTAATTTATACAAAGTTAATACTTATTTATTTAATTTTTTAGACTATCTTGGGTTGAACTCAGCCATATCAAAGCCATCTAAACTATCTTCATTAGACTCAAAATTTATTGGAGGTAAATTGTTTTTTCTTTGCGTAATTAATTGAGACTGTTCAGAAGATTGTTGACTTACCCTTTTGTCTTTAGCTTTTTCTCTCGCTTGCTCTCTATTACTTAAGGCTTGCTCTTCCCCTCCTCTTAATTGAATAGCAAATTGAAACTCTGTCATCATTAGCTGTTCTTTTAGTGCAGCTTCGTTTTTAAGTTTTTCTATTTCAAAACCAACAGTGGCTTGTGCAACTTGCATTTTAGATTGTGTTTCTGCTTGAATTTTAGCCATTTGTATTTGAGCCTCAGCTTGTTGTGCTTGCATATTATTTTGTTGTTGCATTTGCATCTGCTCTGCTTGTTGTTGTTGCTCCTGTTTTTGTTTTTGCTTTCTTTTAACTTTGAGTAATTGGTTAGCCATCTTGATATTTTTAATTTCTCTAATATCAATAGCATCCTCTAGGTCTATACCACCTTTAGACAAAGCCATCTGTATATTTTGCTCCAACATAGCTTTTTGTTCTTCATCAGGAGACATTTCAATAAATATACCAAAGTCATATAAATATAAATTCTTTATATCGTCTAATATACCTACGTTATACTTTCCTATTTGCATAGCAAACTCGTCAGCAAAATCAGAGTATTCTAAGACATCTGCCGTTCTTATTGACAAAGCTTCTGATAAAGTTTGTGTAAGGTATAAACTAGCTTCTAGTATATGCCTAGTTGCTGTATTAGAATTTAAAGCTGCTAATTTTTGAACACCAACTAAAGCGTTTGCGTCAGGAGTTGATCCATCTCTAGCCTCATTTAGCCCTGTTACTTGCCTTATCATATCTAAGTAATGATTGTAGTTCCCTATTAACATTTGCATTTTCTGACCCCCACTAGAAGATGTAAGTTGTGTTATTGGAACTCTTGCTTGATTAAATTCTCCGTCTTGAGTATAACTTCTTCCTACTACACTACCAGTTTGAAAATATAATCTTAAAGCGTCTTCTGGGGAATAAGCATTTCCAGAACCTAAATCTACATCATTCATTCCGTCTGCGTCTATAAATACACCATCTGGAACTACTTTAGAAATAACTTGTTGTAACTTTAAGTGTGTCATTTGAATTAAATCAGCAAAAGGAATCATTCTTCTAACTAAAGACTCTATATTACCCTTATACATTCTTGGTGCTGTTGCTACATAATTAGGCATAGCGTATTGACTTGCCGACTGAGGACGCACCATGTTTTTTGATAACTCCCACTTTATCAACAAGTTAGTACCCATAACCATAACCCCGTCATACCATACGTCAATTCTTTTTTCTACTCTTTCAAAATTACCTTCTTCCATCATTTCTTCAGGCGGATTGAACTGATCGTCTTTAGGAACTGTAGTAAAGTTACCTTCAGCAGTTTGTTTTTTCTTATATACAAAACTATTAGTAGACTTGTAATTAAAATACATTAAAGTACAGGTGTCTTTTCTAAACATACTGTTTTCGTACATTTGAGATACGTTATAATACTGATACCAGGCTTGACTATATTTTGAGATTTCTTCTAAGTCTTCATTAGTTAAATCTGGTTTTATTTTTAAAACTTCCCCAATAGGAATCGTTTTAATTTCTCCCCAATAAAAACAATCTTTAAAATAAGGATCTTCAGTGTAACTATAAACAACATTAGCTGGATCTACATATTTTACATCAATACCATCTCCTAAAAGAAAATCATGCTTTACCATAGAAACCCCTATAGTCATTAAATCCATATCATTTCTTTTACGAATTTGATTATAATGGTTTTCATCTAATAAAGTGTTGATTGCACATTCATTAGCAATTTCTACAGCAGGCTTGTAATTCATCTGCATATAAAGCTCCATTTCTAAATCTGTTTCTGGTAACGTTTCAGGATCTACTTGAAAAACTCCTACATCAAAATCTTTTTCTATTTGTTTAAATAAAGGTTTTGCTATAACATTCGTTTCAATCATTTGCTGAAACTTACCTCTTTTTTCTGAAGACATAGCGTCTTGTGCGTATGTTTTAACAGAAAACAATCTATCTGACATTCCATTAACAACTATATCTACAAACTTAGGAATAATAGGAACTGGAGTCCAGTCTAAATTTAAATAAGACAAGTCTCCATCAACTGATAATTCGTTTTTATATTTAGCTATAGATTGTTCTCCTCTAGCGTATAATCTTAAACGATTGAACTCTAACCATTGACTGTAAAACCTACATTGACTCCCGCCTCCTTTTCTAAACCATTCGTATTGAATAGCCTGACCTACTCGTAAACCAAACTCTTTTGTTTTTTTCTCAGAATCTGATACAAATTGATCTGGAAAAGCAGCAGATTTTATATCTATTGTTATTCCTTTCATTATCTTATTATTTCACTTATTCTACTCTTATTATTATATCTTGCAAAGTTAATACTTATTTTTGAATTTTGTTTAGTAGGTGTGTATAAGTGCTTTTGATTAGCCATGATTGCTAAACCCGAACTTATTGCAGCATCAAACCTTGTTCTATTATTAATATCAAACTTTGCCCAATCCTCTAATGTTCTTTGAAAAAACATATCTCCCATTAAATCTTTCTCTCTGTAGTCTCCTTCAAAATCTAAACCTATATACTTTTCTATATACGACTCTATAGCTGCCGCATGAGATTGTTTAACATCTGTAGAGGTGTTAGGTATTCCTCCTAACTCTTTTTCTGTTTTTGATAATTTATTAAATCTTTTGTCTGGCCTATTCATACTAAATCCTCTATATCCTCTATTTTTAAAATGGTACAATAGTCTAGGTTTATTATTTTCACATAAAATTGGCATTCCGTAAAATACACAAGCCATTAAAACTTCTTCAAAAAATATTTCTGCTGTTTGCGGTCGTGCTATGTATTCTAAAAAAAAATGATTAGAAGGAGCATCATCCATATTAAATTTTGTCAAACCATGTAGGGCACCGTTAGACCCCTTACCCACAACCACGCCTGAAATGTCATAAGAGTCACAACCAAAAGTTCCTAAATGTTCATTTCCAGGATATTTAACTCCGTTACGAACAATAACATTATTCTGCATACTTATTCCTGGTGTCCAAGTTACTAAAAATCTTCCACTTTTATTAGGGTAAAAAATAACCTTAGTGTCTTTTACACCATTCTCCCAAGAAAACGATCCTCTTGTTGTATGTTGGCCTAGCATCAAAGAGTCATTGTAATCTATTTGCTGATATATTTTAGTTAAATTAAATAATGACTGTTGAGACTCATCTCTAAAAGCATGAGACTCTGTTCGTGGAAATTGTCTGTAAAATTCGTTTAATGCATCTGCATCTTGAGTTAAAGAATTTACCTCATTTTCCCAGTAGTTTATAGCTCCTGTTTTTATATCTTCCCCGTCAATACCTACTATCGGTTTGTCAGGAGTATGTAAAACAGGCATTCCATACTTATCAATATACCCTTCAAAATTCCATTCCATTGGAATAAATAAATTATATAACCCAGATTTTGTTTGACCATTTTGATTTCTTTTTGAAGCATCAGAATCATCAAATAATTTTTTAAAATTACTACCTCCTTTGTCTAATGCATTTGAAGTAGACCCCATCATGCATTTACCTATAATCTTACTTCCTAACCTCAAACAAGTTTTAGTTACTCGCCAGTTGTTTAGAATATTTTCAGGCCTTTCCCATTTTCCGCTTTCGTCGTGTAATAAGTATTGCAACTTCTCCCCATCATAAGAGTTATCAGATGTATTTTTCCAATCTATTGTAGTGTCTAGGCCATCAAGTTCCTCACTTCCAATATCATACATATTTTTTTTAGTAATTTTAGATGCAGGAACTCTATATGCTAATTCTGTTTTAGGCTTATCCATACCATCTTGAATGGGTTTAAAAAAAAACGGGTAATTATTAGATATAGGAACAACTTTATCTGTAAACATTTTTTTTGCATCAGCACCTGTTTTAGAAAGTATACCTATACGAGCATCTCTTGTTATAGTAGCTTGATTTACTCCTTCGCATGAACTCATAAAAGAAAATCCAGACCTCCTTATTTTTAAGTAACACATACCAAAGCTTCTTTTGTCAGCCTTAGATGCCTCCCAAAAAATATAAAACAATCTATTTGCTTCTCTAAAATCAGGATGACCTATATCTATTTTAGTCCATTGTAAATACATATAATGAGTACCAGTTATATAAGTAGGAATACCATTATTTTTAAACCAATGTCCTTGCTCTCTTTTGTCAAACTCTTGCTCTATGTAGTCAACCCATTCTGCTTTAAAATTAGAAGGAGCTTCGTGCCATTGAAATATACTTTGTATTCTTTTTAAAACCTTAGGTAATAAAGTAGGTGACCAGGTTTGCTCTGACTTAATTTTTTTTTCGTTTACAAAATTTTTAGGAGTTTTTGGTAATGCAATTTTTACATTACTAATTTCATATACATCTCCAACTGTCCCGTCTTTAGATATTACAACAACATCATATTTTTCATTATACCCATACAACCATGTACGAGCTCTGTTTTTATTAGACAATACACCTTTAGGTATATAATCTTTTAATATTTTATATAATTTATTTTGATCTTGATTCTGCAAATCCCTTTGGTGTTGATGATTTATTTTCTACTACTATTCCTTCTAATAAGTTTTTTTCTTCTTCTATTCTTTTTAATATTTCAAAAGCATCCATAATGCATAATTTTTTTGTTGCCGCAGCGTTTTTTAATTTGTCAGCCGCTAACTGATCATCAGCATCATACTTAATAATATCTTCTTTTGCTACTTTAATTAATTGGGCTACAGCTTTTTCTCCAGCACTAATAATTTGAAATCTTAATTCTTTATTATTCATTAAGTATTGTTGTTATATTATTCGTAAACATTCTATACAAAATCTCACCGTCTACTTTAAATTCATATTCGCTGTCAGGCTCAAAAACAACTATGTCATTTTCTTTAACTCCTAGACTTTCTAATTGTTTGTTAGAATATTTTATAGTTCCTTGTAAAGGTTCGTATTTACCGCTTTTTTTTAAAAAAGAATCTTTTACCTCTAAGGGTTTTATAAAACAATATTTCCCTGGTGCAGTCCACTTTTTATTGTGGTTGTATAAAAAATATTGATCATCTTCTATAAAAAATAAATTATCTTTAAAATAACTTTTACCGCTTTTTCTTCTTCCATACATATCGTTATAAAACTTAAACACATTATGATGAACTAATAGTATATCTCCTATTTCTATTTCTCCTTCATAGTACAGTGGTAAAGAAACTACTTTTGCAAATCTATTTGAAACCGTATGGTCTTCTTCAGACACACTTGTAACAAAATCTGCCTTATCAAATTCTAATATATTATTGTATCTTCTGTTGTTTACAGGCTCTACAATAAAGGAATGTAAGGCCCTCATTAAAAGTTTATATTATATTCTAAAGTAATTGGAAGCGTATATAAAAACTCTTTCCATATCAAAACCTCTTCGTTTTTTATAACCCAGAGTTTGTAAGATTGAGATGATTCGTTTGCTTGTATTAAGTGTATTTTGTATTCCCCACCCAGGACAGACTGATTAACTATATAATGCATTGATCCAGATTTATAATCTGAACCAATGGAAATTTTTCTAATATCCATTTTATTTTATTTTATCTTCTACTAAACCTTTATTAATCTCAACTGTTATTTCTTCTACTATAGCTAAAGTGCTAATTGGTAAAGATTGTAATAGTCGGTTAATATTTTTAATAGACTCTTCATTTAATTCTACTTTCATTTAATTTAATTTTATGCAGCATACATAGGAATTTTATAATCTACTCCGTTTATTTTTACTGTCCATGTTGTTGTTGTTATTGCTGGAGTTGCAACAGTCACTGTACCTACAGCATTTGTAGAAGAACCAATAGCAAGCTGATTTGCATCTGTAGTGGTGGCTCCTGTTCCTAGTGCTACTCCTCCTACAAATTTAGATGAAGCATCTTTACCAATAGCAATACCATTGTCTTTTGCTCCCCCTGAGTCTCCAGCTGTTGCACCTGTACCTATTGCAATAGAGTTTGAGCCTTCAGCAAGTGAGCGAGTACCAACAGCAATCGTTCCTCCGCTTATTGTTGATCCAGTTATTCCTGCGGATTGATATCCTATTGCTATATTTCCTACGCCTGACCTAGTTATATTAGGATGATCAGTAGCGTCACCTTCAGCTTCAACACCTATAGCAATTCCTTTTGTTGATGTGTTGTATGTTTGGGTTTCTACAGTCTGACTACCTATAGAAGCTGCACGCCCTATAGCTATTTGACCCTCTCTTGCACTTGCCCCTCCAAAACCCATCGCATTATACCCTATACAAACATGATATGCACTATTGCCACTTGAACGGAAATTGTTATAACCTTGAGCCGCAAGTTGACCTATATAAACACCACCTCCTTCATTAACTCCATTAGCAGTTGATGCCTTATATTGTTTGGCTCTATCACCTATAGCAACGTCACCTAGATTATGCTCATGCTTATGAGTAGCGTCTCCAATCATAGCACTATTACCTATTGCAACTCTTAATTGCATGTCAACATTAGTAGGAAGTCCTGTGCTATTACCTAAATTCCTACCCGCATTACTACCTATTAAGATGTCGCCAACTGGTATTGCATCTCTTCCCGCTAAACTTCCTATAACAATATTACTACTTCCACCAGCAGAAATCTTAAGTGTGTCTCCACCAATAGCTATATTGTTAGTTCCTGTGTCATTCGCACTGTTTGCGTTTTCCCCTATAGCTATATTTTTAAATCCTGTAGTTAGAGCCGAATTAGTGTTATCTCCTATTCCTATATTATTAATACAAGCCGCATTAGAATAATCCCAACCAGCTGCATACGATCCTATTTTTATATTGGTATCAGATGCTCTTGAAATTAAACCAAGATCTTCACCTGTGTTATCCAGAATAGTTATTCCATTAATAGGTGTTGTTGTTAAAGCACTAGTACCTACTGAAATAAATGATCCAGTAAAAGTAGCTGAAGCCCCTGTTGATACCACCTCATTAATACTACTAGAATACAAAGTTAAATCGTTTTCAAAACGACCAATATTTCTTATTTTATAATTACTTGAAGAACTTACATCTACACCTGACAATCCTCTCCAGGTTGTTGCGGTTATTGTTCCTACTGCACTAACCGAGGCTACGGTTATAGTAGCTGTTGAGGTTCCAAAGTTTACAGAAAAAATATCTCCTATTGTCCAATCTTTTCCTCCACCATAGATTGATACCCCAGTAATTCCTCCTGTTGCACTAACGCTGGTAACTCTAACTATTACGCCTGCGGCAGTTCCAATAACAGAAGAAACTTTAGTAGTTGGATAGTAATTATTAGCCACATATCCTGCTCCTGCCGTAGTAATAGTAGCTGTTAACACCGCCTTTACTCCTACGGTTGTGTTAGCACTTCCGCTTAATGTAATGCTTCCTCCCAAACCATTTACTTGTGAAACTCCTGTATTAGTAATAGTTATTGTTCTAGTTCCTGGAGTACTTGCCGTACTAATACCGTTACCGCCAACTATATTTACTGTTTCTCCGTCAGCAACTGTTCCAGGGCCGCCAGTATCTCCATCAATATTCCAAGAAGTCATATTACCCCCTGCTGCTTGTGCTACCCATTCCATATACCCACCACCTGTGCTATTAAAAGCTAATACTTGACCAGCGGTTGCTACTGATGGTGCGGCTGTTGTTCCTAATACAAATGAATTATTTGTTGTTCCGTTTGAGTTTTGAATAGTTAATGCTTTATCAAGTAATGTACCGCCTTTTGTTGCCACAACTTGAATAGTTGGTGTTTCAGTAGATAATTTTATAGACGTACCTGTTACGGCAGATGTTGTTCTTAAATAAGTAGCAGTTGCAGCCTGCTCTGCAAAAGTAAAGGTACCTGAGCTTGTAATTGCAGTTCCTGCCGATCCTGTTGAATCAGTTAAACTAATACTTTGAACTGTTCCTGTTCCAGAACCACTGAAAGATAGTTCTATATTATTATTTCCTGCGTTAGTAAATACCGCACCGCCGCCTCCTTGTAATGTAAACGAACTAGAATTTGTTCCATCTGAATTTGTTACAGTTATTAGGTTCCCCGCATTAGTTACAGCTAAATCCCAGTCAGCTCCTTTAGGAGTTGAAAATCTACCTGTTTGATCATAATAGGTTCCTGTAGCTATTCCATCTACTTCAATAATTAAATTGTTATCAGAGCCAGCTTGTATTACTTGAAATAAATCTCCAGCTGCGTACCCTGAACCTCCTGAATTAAATGATAAGTCTGCTAAAACCACACTACCAGCGGTTGTGTTTGTTATATTGACTACTATACCAGAGCCAGATCCAGTTGTTGCTACCGTAGATAAATTACTTCCAACCGCATAATTTGTTCCTGTAGTGTTGTTGTCATAAAAAGCTGTTGTTAATCCTCCTGGGCCTGTAGATACCGTGCCAGTAGTAATTAACTCTGTTTTTAATTTAGGTACAGCTGCAATAGAACTATCAACTGTCATATCTAAATATGTAGTGTCTACAACATCTATACTTGTAACTCCACTTCCACCAGCTCCCCATGTAGGAAAACCTCCTGGGCCTCCTGAAATTAAAACTTGCCCTAAAGTTCCTCTGTTACCGTTTAGCTCTATAAAGCCATTAGATCCTAACTTTAAACCTCCCCCATCTAAATTTATATCTCCAGTTAAGTTTATATTTTGTGTTGCTGTATTTCCATTATCTAAAATTTGTTGCAAATTAGCACTTGATCCAGCTACTGTTTGCCATGTAGGAGTTATAAAAGGCCCATTAGAAACTAAAGCCTGACCAGCAGTTCCTGAACTACCAAATAGTTTTATTTCGCTATTAGCCCCCGTTAAACTAATTGCTCCTTGGCTTATTATTAATCTTCCTTGTGTTGCTGAAGCTGTTGGCGTTCCATTACCATTAAAATTTATAACTCCTTGTCCTGTTATTGTATTAGTTCCACTTAATGTAATTCCACCAGTTCCTGTAAAAATTATACTACTATTTAATAAAGTATTACCAGCATTTACAACTTCTTGTAAGGTTGGCTTTGTAATAGTAGTCCCGCTTGACCAAGCAAGTCCTGTAGCTGTTGCACTTAAAAACTGTCCAGTAGTACCATAAACGTAAGTTCCTGTTCCATCATCTATACCTATCTGTGACTGATCGCTAACTTTTAAATCAACACCATCACTTAAAGTTACAATGTTATAAAATACAGAGGTACCTTTAACAGATAAAGTTGAATTTCCTTCTAAGGATAAACCTCCATTTGTTCGTATTGTAAATGTTCCTGTTAATTCAGGATTTGCTGTTGCGATTGGACTTACAGCTAAAGTGTTGTTCCAAGACTGATTTGTTCCTGGTGCAGCAATCCAAGCTATACCAGTTCCAGTAGAACTTAAAACTTGTCCCGCAGTACCTACAGATCCTAAACCTCCTGCCGAAATTGTTGTTGGAAATATATCTATCGCAGATATACTTGATCCTAATGCTGATGCGGTACCATTCAACTCAATATTAAGCAGTGAGGTATTCCCCACGCCTAATACAGAATTTAAATCTTGATTGACACCTGCACCTCCTCCTATTGAGCTAACCGTAAAAGTAACCGTCTTATTGTTATCACTAACGTCAGTACCAATTATTAAATCATTTGTAGATGGCGTTACTGTTGGGTAAGCGGTTGTGTTTTTTATTTTAGCCATAGGGTTGCATTTTTATTTTTCTATCTTCAAGTCCGCAGCCTCTTCTTCTTTTGGGGGATCAGTAACATTTCCAGTTTGTAAATCTATAGTGGCGTTTTTACCATATATCTCCATTAAGCTTAACTCTTGTTCTTGAAACTTTCCTTTAACTTCTTCTATCTGTTCCATAAACTGTTTTTGTTGCAAAATGGTATCACCCAAGCTCATTTTTAACTGATTAAACTCTGCTTGTAATTCTTGAAGAACCGTTAATTCTTTTTCCGTTAATTTTTTAGTTTTTTCTTCCATTATATTATATTTATTTAAGTTATTAATTTAACAAAGATACAAAAGTTTTTTTATGTAATTGTTATGGAGTATTGGTGCTCCATGTTGGACTGTTAACGCCTGAACCAGTATATCCATTACCTGTGCTGTCAGTATAAGATGTACCCGTTCCTTCATTAAATCTCCACCAAGCTTCAAGGGCTGCTGACTCAGTATAGTTGCCAGAATTTGAACTTAAATCTATTGGAGTTCCACTATTATAAATAGCAGCCATATTACTTGCGTTAAGTCCTTTACTAAAAATTGCTGCATTATTTATTTCTCCATCAAAAAGATTAGATAAAGTTGTTCCTGCTCTTTGCCAAGCTCCAAGATTAGAGTTACCGCTGTAAGCTAAATTAAGACTTGTATTTCCTGAATCTATATACGTTCCTGAATATTCCGAGCCATTAATATACATTTTCCAAGATGAATTATCATCATAACCATTTGTAGGGACAACAACCCCAAGATGATACCATTGTCCTGTAGATATTGTACTGTTTTGAGTTCGTTTAGTCAAACGATTATTTGTTCCCGCACCAGGACTAGTACCATTTAATCCAAAGAAATGAAATACAAAAGCAGCGTTTCTATTTACTACCATTTGTATACCATAGTAATTATTAGTCCCACTTACACCTAAAGAATACAACTGAAAAGTAGTAGACAAATCATCAATATAAATCCATTGAGTCCAAGTATATCCATCGCCATTAATTTGTGCTTCTGTAGGATTTAATCCTGTATTTTCTCTATTTCCTAAAGATATATATTGATTTGATCCATTACCCTCTATTGAATAGTTTGTAGCAAAACTTGAAGGAGTATCTATTGTGTTTATTTGCTCAATACCTGATGTAGAAATTGTTTCTACCTTGTTTATTGAATTATACAATATCGTGTTTAATTTAGATATCGTCATATTAACTTAATTCAATAAACGTATTGTCTGGGTGAAAGAATATTTCTCCTGAGCTTGCTGAAAGAGCGGTTGCTAATATCCTCACAACTCTTTGGGAACCAGAGGGCGGCTCATAATACATTTGCCCTTCTGTAGTAGATAAGTATAATATATCTCCATCATCAAATGCAGGATCGTAACTTAAAGTATACATTCCTCTTGTTAACATACCAACCGCTGTAGCTGTTCCTGTTGCAATAGCAATAGCTATTAATCCTTGAGATTTAGTTACATCGTCTGCATCTGCCGCTACCCAATCACCAGCTTTTAAAACATATAATTTTCCTTTTGCTACAGAACCAGAGCCAAAATAAACAACCTCTCCTTGGTAAACTCCAGCTGTAGATCCTGTTTTTTCTAGTATTGTGTTGGCATTCCACGTTCCTGTAATAACACCCCCTCCATTTCCTGTTGTGGATTCTACTTCAACTAAATTTGAAAGATTAGTTATTAAATTTTGATTAAGATTTACTGTTGGATTTACTGTTGAAGATCCTGAAATAAAAAGAGGATTAGACGCTGCCCCACCAGTGGTTGGGTTTGCAGCTGAAACCGAAGTTACAGATCCAGATCCAAAAAATGATGAAAGCTCTTGTACCTCATAAGTTCTTGTTTCTCCAGAACCTGAATCATCCTTCCCTATCATTATAAAATCATTCTCACTTATTGATCCTGTTCCTGCTGGACAATCAGCTATCAATCCTGCTGAACTATAATCAACCGATAAAGTTCCTGTGCTTGTTATTGTTCCACCCGTAAGCCCACTACCTGTTGCTACTTGAGTAACAGTTCCATTATTAGAAGCATTAAAAGTAATTGTACTTGCACCAGACTGATTAAGAGTAAAAGTTCCACCTCCTGTTAATCCTGTTCCAGCAGTTAGTGTAATTGTTGGGTTGTTTGCTGAAGAAGGTATATTTGGAAAAGTAATAAGATTTCCCGCTCCATTAATATACTGAGATGAGGTTCCTTGCATATCAATAGCTAAAGTTCCACTTGAATTAATTGGCGTTCCGCTAACAGCAAAAGCATTACCTGTATGAGATATTCCTACTTCAGTAACTGTACCTTGTGGATTACCAAACGATGTAGTTAAAGTGCCACCGTCTTGTTGTGTAAGTGTTAGTGTTATTGTAGAAGAACCTCCGTCAGAAAAGCCTGTAATCATATTGTCATAAGCAGAATTAGACTCTGTTGACCCACCGCCACTCCATGTTACTGCCCCTGATACCGATAAAGCATCTGTTGCGTTATTATATGTTAATCCTGCATCGCTTGACAAAGAACTTGTCCCGCTCCAAAAAGCTAATCTTGTTGAAACTCCAGTTCCTGTTACAGTTCCTGTATTAGTTGTATAAAGTGCTCCATTTACTAACTGATTATTATTAACAACGTCATTAGTTATTGTAACAGTGTTAGATGATCGTGTAGTAGTTATATTTGTACCTCCAGCAATATCAACAGTATCTCCTTGATCAATTTGAGCCGATCCTCCACTATCTCCAGTTAAATTCCAACTAGACATTGTACCGCCTGAGTTGTCAAACGGTAAATCACTTACATTTCCATAGTATATATCATTATCATTTACATCACTATATATTATTTTATCTGTTGTTTGTATAGCAGTACCAGTTGCGACTGCACTTCCTAATATAAAATTATCTGCTCCAGAATAGTCCATTGTAACCGTTATAGTCTCAGCAACAGACTGGTCAGTTGTAAAGTTACCACTAGCACCATTATTTATACGGATACCATCAGCACCAGCAATAGTAATAGTTGCATTGTTTGCTGCCGCAGGTATACTTGGAAAAGAGGTAAGGTTACCTGCTCCGTTAACATACTGTGAAGAACTACCTGCCATTGTAATGGAAATTGTACCATTACTTGTTACTGGCGCACCACCTGTTGTAAAAGCATTTCCT
>Ga0209337_1000113_pt1 | contig 64636 bp, 53 predicted proteins | sample LinPmetageLP53_FD_184044 | JGI IMG/M metagenome (GOLD analysis project Ga0209337, IMG submission 184044) | Marine viral communities from the Pacific Ocean - LP-53 (SPAdes) (version 2) | ecosystem: Environmental > Aquatic > Marine > Oceanic | place: Pacific Ocean | collected 2010-02-08
ATTTGAAACTTGTCGCCTGTTTCTTCCGCTAGTTTTTTATCAATATGGAAAGTAAACTGAGCCATATACATTTCTTTTTCAAGTTCTTTTGGAAGCCCTTTACCTGTTTCATATTTCTTGCCGATTACGAGAATCAAGTCCTTGCGTGAGGTCTGGACACTATCGCTGGGGATAACCTCGTCAATAATATACTTGACGTGAGGTATTACCTTGCGGGTCAGTTCTGTTGTGGCTGCTTCGTATTTTCCCTCTTGGAGAAAACCTCGCCACTGTTCCATAATCAGTTTCATCGTGATTGTACGGTGTAGGTTTTTTGTTCACCGCCTCCGAAACTGTCTGTCTTGAAATCGTCCTTACGCATTACGGTAATTACTTTTATTGTGTCCGGACCTTTTCGCATATCCAAAACGGCTATGACGTTGAGGGCTGGGACCTTACCTTTGCCGACCATACGAATATGGAAAGGCTCGTCGTTGCCGAGTTCGCCGTTAGCAAAGTCTTGAATGATTTTGCCGATGGCCATCTCAACTGCTTGGATAATGGCCTTATTGGAAATCTTTTCGTCGTGACGGAACTGGCGTTCCTTGCTGTGTTTAGTTCCCTCAAGGTCAGTATCTTTTAAATTGATAATAACATTGACACCACGAACTTTTGTGCTATATGCTTGTTCGGCGTCAAGATCAGCCATCTTCTCTTCCATAAGGTGGTCGGCTGGGCGTCCTTGGCTTATCCAGTCTTCAACAACAAATACTTTTTGGTCTTCCGACAAATTCCAAAAAACCGCCTGGGAGTCTTCACTGAGACGGGAGGCATATTGCTTGTAGATCTTTTCATTTACTTTGTGGACTTTTTGAAAGTTCCGCCATTCTGTCATTAACTTTTTCATCACTTGTCTCCGAAGTCGTTTCTTTCCTGCCATTCGTAGGACACGCTGTCTTCTTTAATTGGTCCACCTTTTGCCCAAGTATAACAGGAACGGGCTGAATGGCATTTGAAGTGATGCATCCAACAGTAACCAAGCTCACCGTCATCATCGGAGGTTTCGCCAGGCATACAGTCTTTCATTCGTGGGGAAATATCAAAAGCGACGCAGTTGCCGCAGTTAGACTTCTTGGCTGCTTCTTCGGTTGTGTCCCAATACTTGGCGATGTCTTTCCAGTAATCGCCGGGCTCATCAACGTTTAGAGGACCATACTTGATATGGTCTGCGTGAATAGCAGCATCACGGTTTTTGGTATTGAGCTTTAAGTCTTGAGTAGCGGGGGGGCAAACATAATCCTTAACCGCTCCAATAACAACTTTCATTTCTTCTTGGAGAAAACTTCTCCACTCTGTCATTAGTTTTTTCATTACCATGCTTTGCAAGACCAATACCCTGCGGTTGTCTTGTCTCCTTTTTTCATCTTGTCCGCACAGTTGTGACGAGCACGGAAGTTGCTGCGGGCTTCAGGGTTTGATTTTTTGATTTTCATATCAGGGTCGCCGAAGTTTACCTTAACTACGTTTCCCTTTTTGTTCTTAACATAAACTTTAGATTTTTTTACATCACCTTGCATGGGCTTGTTAAGAGTGACCTTGCGTCCTTGGTACTCTGCCTCTTCTATAACATCATCCCAGAACTCTACGTCTTCGGCAAGCGTGCCGTCCTCATAGGTCGCATCCGAGATGTGATAATATTCTTCTTCTTCGTTGAGGAACTGTCGCCACTCTGTCAGTAATTTTTTCATCCTTTTTTACCTGCCTTTGATTTTTTGCCGTAGTTACCACTCTTGCTACACGCTGATGGCGTTGGGCGACACTTCGGATATTTTGCTCTATCTTCTCCTGTAGAGCGACCACAGGAGCTACATTTCTTTTTGCCTGATTTTTTGTCTTTGCGGCAGGTATTACAATCTACCCAACCCTTTTTTTTACCAGGCGCACCTTTACGACCAAACCACTTTCGTAGTCCTTCGCTGTCGGCTTCGGTGAGTTTTGCTATTTCTTCTTCCACAACTTGACGGAGGTAATCGTCCTCTACGCCTTCTTTTTTGCTGTTGCCCCAATTTTTAGCACCAACCTTACGGCATTTTACAAGAGCACCGGAAGCGTAAGCAGAAGGCCATACGTCATAGCGTGATTTCACTTTATGATAGCAGGCGTCTTTTTTGCCGCCCTTCTTCTTTTTTTTCTTTTTCTCGTCAAGTAAGGTTTCTTCCACCATACCCCGAAGTTGAGAAATTGTTACTTTCATTTTGTGCCCTCATGCCATTAAAGCAATCTTGAATAAATAGGCATCAGAATCAATAAAAGGCGCTTTGTCTTTACGTTGTTCAAATACATCTAAAGGCATTACCCCAATATCTTTATAACCTGATGTGTCCATAAGACGAACTTCTACGTCATAAGCCAGCAAAGCTTTAACAAGTTTCATTGCTTTTTTGTGGGCGTCAGCGTCTAGTCCAAGCAGGACAGGTGTGTCGTTTTTTACGATCTTCCTGAATAGTCTGCTATCTTCTCGCAGGGTTGAGCCAAGCAGTGGGATGCTGTTCTCGCCAGCAACAATTGCGTCAAAAACACCTTCAACTAAAGTGACCTCTCGTTCCCAGTCAATCAGCAGTTCGTTGAAGATAATGTCTTTGTTCCCTGGTCCGTTCATATACGGAGGCCATATGTTAGGATCATATGTTCGGGACGTAAAAAAGTTACAGTAGCCGTCTTCGTCAAATGATGGGAGAATAATTCTATTTTTATATTCCCCAGAAGCGCAGTAGCCAATCTTCCAGTAAAGGACGTCCTTCTGTTCAACGGCACGTTTGCGTAAATAGTTTAGGGGAACTCTTGCAGATGGTGGATGAGAACGACCAGTAAGCGTTTGGAACTCACTTGGAAGGTCCAATCGTTGGCTAATTTCTTCTTCCTTGGCAAACAGGTTGTCTAGGTCGCCTAACTCAATGTCGGCGTCAAAATCCTTCCATCTATGGATGTGACTTATATCGCCCCAGCGCCTGACTAGGCGTCGTAAATTCTTGGCGCGAAAATCACATGCCCAACACTTACCTACATTCTTGTCAAAGTTGACTGAAAGCTTGCGTTTGTGATGACCGCAACATCGGGAAGGGTAAAGATATTCCTTGCCTTGGCGGGCTGGGCTGCCAAGAATTTCATCAAGGATTCTTTTTTTCTTCGCCGAGTTAGGATCGTTAAGCAATTATTGTTCCTCGTGCTTTGAGATATGATGAGGAGGAACCCAATATTTATCGTCACCAAAAAGAACCTGATAATAATTTGTGATAGCACTGACCACGCCGAGGCGTGGTACAGCACCGTCAAAAGTAAACCAAACAAGTTCACCGATTTCAAATTTGGTCTCTATCAAAACCCTAATTCTTTAAGTTGTCTAATCGTATTATCCACATTATCTGGGTTGTGTTTAATAGCAATGCCGCCACCCTCACGGAACTCGTTGACATACTTATCACGGTCGTCAATCAGAAGTCCTTGTTTTCCGTTCCAAACTCCGTAGGGCTTCTTGCTGTCAGAAAGATTGACTTTTTCAACTGGGACGCCCAGTTCTCGCTCAACCCACATCCGCTTGCCAACCTTGGAACCTTCAGCCATCGGAGCAGACAGAATCTCAAGCCCTGGGATATCTTTAATGTAATTCCAAAGATCTTTGCCGCCACGCTCCCACTCAAGGTTTGCCCAAAGGTCAACGTCGTTTTCTACAAGACGATACATAAAGTCTCGGACCCGATAGTTACGGGGCAAGCTCTTTTCTTGATCGGATCGGGCAATATGCCACTTGTCAATCTCAACATCCCAGCCGCCGATCTCTTTGGCTGCCGAACGGGCAAGTTTGTGATCAGGATGATCGGGTTGATCTTTTAATTCCTGAAAACGTTGGTTCATAAATTTTAGAACGCCACCCTCAAAATTGACGAGGACACCATCCATATCGCTAAAGACTTGGTAACTCATAGGAGCACCTCCCTTCAACACCATAATACCATATGTTCTTAGTAGGTCAAGAAGTTTTTTTAATCTTCTTTGGCATCAAGATAGGCAGCTACTGCCATCTGTTGCTTTTTCTTTTTTGACTTGCCCTTAAACTGTGGGGCATCAGAATCTTGGAAGTCTTTGACGTAATCACCTGCTTTAGCATCTTTGTCAAGTTTTTCTCCCATAACATGATCATATTCAAGATAATGCTTGACAACACCAATGTAATCAGCTACCTTTGTCAATTTGCTTTGAATCCAAGCAGGCAACTCTTCATTATCATCAAGCATGTCAAAAATAATCGTAGCATACTCGGCGGTCTTAAACATTTGTCGCTTGGCCATGTTTCCCTCATGATCTTCACTCGCATGGGTGGGATCTATAGCCATATCAATGGACTGTGCATCATCGCTGCACATCTCTTGTATTTCTTCTTTGATCAATTGACGAATAATGTCTTGAGAAATCTTCATGTTATAAATAGTTCGCTAATCTACTAAAACTATTTTTTCAGTCAGGAATCCCTCAGTATCTTTATTTCGTAAAAGAAATTCTCCTGCCCTAGCAATGACTACAGCATCGGCTCGGTCATCCGTTCCTTTTTTGTAGTTTTTTCCACCCCTAGCCATTTCATACGGAAAAGATGTTTTTTCTTTTTCTATGACTGACTCAATTACCATCTTCTTTCTTTGAGGTCCTTTGGTTCCCCTAGGAAACGATAGACCATAAAGAGATCTGGCTGTGTTCACATTTATAAACGTAGGCTGGTGGTCAAAGCACTCATATACTATCCACGACACAATACCATTGAATTTAGCTAATTTTATAATAGTATCTGCACGAGATCTACCAGGCAGAAACTTCTTAAGGGCAGTTTCTATAAACACATCTTGAACATTATACTCGCTTCTAAGGGCATACAAATTAGCGCCAATAGTTTCAGCTTTTTCGTAAATGGTTTCTAATTTTGAAATATCCCAGCCCTCAGTCCATACCAAAGAACGAGAGTCAGGGTCTACTATAGCAACGCCAACTATGGTTGTTGAAATGTCTAGTCCTATTATCATAAGATAAGTATATCAGAAGTCCAAGCGTAGTTTAAATGTAAATTGATCTGTTTCTTCTTTAAGGACAGGGTTGGCCATCTTAGCTACTCCTATCAGCTTTTTATTTTCATCAAACAGACCTACTGAAGATATAAACACTTGCTTAGAAAATGGACTATTGTATTCACAGTAATCATTTTGTATTGTGTTTTTAATCAACGCTCCGCTCATTTCCGAGAAAGATCCCGATGTCATACTACTGGATAACTGCCACTCAGAGGAACTGCTCACCCAAGTGGGATTCTCTGAATTGGTAAGGTCACCAGCCTGAGCGGTACTAAACATAGTCATAGTTGGTACTGCGTTGGTACCCTTAAATTCCATTTTAAACAAACTGGAACTAGCGTAACTATTGGTTGCTCCACCCACAGAGGCATCAGAATAAGCGCCAAAATATACCCAAGCTGGGTTTCTGGGGACGGCTGTTCCAACAAAATCATCTACATTGTTTGTGATACTCACAGAAGAAGTCAACAATACAAACCCTTGATCGTATAGGACGCTACCAACAACAGAACCGCTTGTGCCATTCATGGTAGATATTAAATCACCATTCCGTGTTCTATCTTCAGCTACATCTATAAGTGTTCCCGTAAAATAAAAACTTAGTTTTACCGATCCTCTCTCAATTCCTGAGCCGATCGCGATAGAAGGAAAACTCAACAAATTAGTATCTCGGGTTACATAATGTTCCGAATAGTCATAGGAGTTATTAATTATTCTATAACTATCCAAAGTGGCTCGGAGGGAATGAAGTCGGCGTCGCTCTACTGCATTATTGTAAGAACTCAAAACAGACGAAGAGGCGTTTATAAGCTCGCGAGCGAAGCTAGATGTCAGAGGGTAACTTCCTGTTAAAGTGGACCCATAACTAGATGAAAGGTAGTCCGATAAAGATACCGAGCCAGGTCGGCGATAAGATCCGTCTTTTGTTAAAAATGGATATATTAAACTTTGATTGGTGCCGTCTCGGTCTACGTTTAATTCATACAGGTTTATAGTGCCCGTAGTTATATTGATACCTTCATTACGTCGGTTATTAATATAAGCAGAGCCCGAGTAAAGAACTACCTCGTAAGAAGGTCGGGTGACTAACGTATTTGTAAAAAGGTCGTGACTACCGAACTGATGGATGTAGGTCATAACTTACACCCATTAGTAGTCAAGTCTCACTCGCAACGTAAATTCGTTTGACGGTTGTTTTTTAATTGGCTCGCTGACTTTGGCGACAGCCAACAACGCATTATCGGGACTGTAAAGACCAACTGATGTTACGTAAGTAGATGGTTCATCACTTCGCATTTCTTTAACCCTAATTTTACTTGCACTGAGGTATGTGGGGTTGCTGCTATAATTAAATTCATTAGAGTTTGCTCGGCAGAAATAAACCGTAGAGTTGAGTTCCGTTGTATTATTGAACGAAACATTCTGTATACGATTTAAAAATGCATTTGCCGAGGAAGAAATTGAAGCACTCACTAGAAGGGAATTAACGCTGGCGTCTCCAATAGTTAATGAAGCACTTTGCATATTAACAAAACCGCAAGTGCTACCGGCGGTTGGCCAAACGCCGCCATTAACAAGATTATTAGCCAATAGCCCGCCACTCTGCTCAACATTAAAAAGAGAAGCGGTCAGTACAGCAATTCCAGCTTGATAGTATAGTAGACCGCAAGGATCACCCCCACGACCGGTTCCTTCAGAAACTTTTCGTAACGTAAAATCTGTGCTGCCTGTGGCGTATAAAATTCCATAGTCCCCAGCAGGAGAATTTACTTTATAGTTATTAGATCCACTAGCATCCGTAATTGACAAACGGCGGGCGAAGGGATTAGGTCCAGATCCGGTAGGATCTACACCCAAAATCAAGGAAAATGTTCCCTTTTGTATCTCATCTTTGCTGAGTAATCTAGCCATGTTCACAAAAATTACTTCGCGAAGTTTGTCGGCTCCCACATCTGAGTCTAAACCATTTTTATCAAATTGAATAATACTTCCTGTAGGGTCATTTCCCGCAAGAACTTGAGCCATTTGATTATAAATTTGCAACTTCTGATCTATTTGTGTAGTTGTAGAAGCAGAGAGGTCCGAATATTGACCGATGCCAAAGCTAACATCAAAAATATGATTGGCTGAAGAGCTTAGATAAGGATAATCATAGATGGAAGTGAACATTCCATGCGAATAATTTTTAACATTAAGAGGATTACCATTACCTACATTTGGACCATAGGTTCCTGAAATAATAGACCCTGTAATTGGTATAGCTTCATGAAGATTGGACCGTATTGGTGTGATATCGCTTGCTAAAAGTGTTTTATATGAAGTTGCCATGGTCTATCCTTTTATACCTTTTTGATAATTCGTAAAGGGACATCAACACGATATCCAGTAGTGTACCCCGTTAATCTTAGTACCGTATCAATATAATAAAAATTAGTATTGCCACCAGAAGCAGGGATTATGGCAGTTCCACCCAGGGTGGTAAAAAGGTTAGTAGAGGTTTGCACGTCTAAACTAGCCCTCAATTTCATACCGAAACGGGTTCCAAAACGGCCTGTCCCTAGAGTACTATTACCAATAGGTGACTGCTGAGCAGCAGTAACATTACCATTATTTTCTAAGTTAAAGTCATTAACAGTAGCGTTTGGAGCAAAATAATGAGGATTAGTATTCATCATAAACAAATATGTAGCTACCTGATCGTCGTCAATATATGACGGGGTAGCTACAGTATTTTCGTTTGTAGAGGGCATTACCTCAAACAAGCGATTGTCCAACTCTAACATATATTGAGTTTCTCGTCGGGGGTCGCCAATGTCCATCATGGCTGCCGATAAATCTACACTATCTAGCCCTTGGTCAAAGACAATGGGGCTCTGAGCCTGAACACTATTGGTATCACCCATCAAGACGCCGCTGGCTTTGTCAAGATCGTTAAACGCCTGTGACGTCGTAATGTCCGCAGTAATTAAATACCCATTATTAGGAACTACGGATGAAAAAGTACTAAAGCGAGATCCCGGAGTGGTTGGCAATTTGAGATTATTAAGTTCTATAACTGGAAGATATAGAAAGTCGTTTCGTGTATAGTTGATCAACTTAGAGCGAACCGAGCCGACGTTATTAGTAAACGCCTCCAGTACGGGAGACTGGAGAATTGATAAATCGTAGTATGCTGATCCACTTGCATGTCTGCCATCTGGGTGGTTACTATTCTCATACAGAGAGTAATCTATTTCGTCATCGCCGAGGGCGAATTTTGCTATGCGGAAACTTCCATCACCCGCAGCTAAACGACGGCGACCTTCGTCCGTCAATACTGCGTCTAAAATAATATCGCCGCTGTTATCTATAAATGCCATATGCTTCCCCTAAAACAAGCTGTTTTGGTTCCTAATAAATAGTATCCAAAATATCTTTTTAAATATTTATGTTTCTTCTGTCGTTGTATTGGATTTAAATTTAATTCCAAACTGTATTTTTCGCCCCGTATCTCGGGAGGTAAGGCGCACAATAAATTTATTATTTTCCACCTTGTACTCCGAGCGTTCTATGAAACTTTTTTTACTCTGAACCACGTTGTTGTTACTATCAAAAGTGTTTTGTACATTGCTTTGAATAGCTGCTGCTCTAATTTCTAAGAAACGCGCCATCTTTTTTGTAGGAGCACCACTAGAAACATACTTAGGTTCGTACAGATCAATTTGAGGATAATAAGTTCCTCTTTCAAATACTAACTCTACTTGATAGATTGGAGTAGGATTAGAAATTTTACCATGCACATCTACAGAACGTGCCGTGTAATAATATTTTTTGTTTGGTTCTAGTGTGTCCATAAAGTCATAAGACACCGCCCTGTCTTCGGGTGGTACATTATCTGACCGAGAAGTATCCAAAATCTTAATTCTTTTACCATTAAAACTGCGACGATAAAGATCTCTCTCGTTTGTGGCGTCCTCTATCATATCGCATCGGAAAATCTCTATCCGCTTTACCTCGCTCGCACTTTCTCCAGAAAATTCCAAGTTAGGAGTAGAGAGTGCATAATTCTTAAATGTTTTTTGAAAGGTAATGCTAGGTGATATATTATGGACATAATCTTCTTGCTGAATGTCTATCCATGGGATTGCCCGTGGACCAAGAAAACTCTCATTACTTGGTTGAAGAGCTATCATTACCTGACGATAATTACCACGCAATGGGGCAACTAAAATTTCTGGTGCAGGTGGTGGTCTGTCATCTACATATACATCAGGAAGAGTCATCCCGAAAAGTCCAGCCTTTTTCCACCCGTCAAAATAAATGGGGTATTCTATAATTTTTGGACTTGGAGCCTTCATTACGCTCACTGCTACATATATTTGGTCGCGACGGAACTGATCGTCCGCTGAAGGGTCTAGAAACCAGTCTATTGGACGTAATGCAAATTTTGAACCATACACAACACTAACACCCATTAATTCGTAACGATAGGGCTTATTATATTTAACCTGAGTATCTACAAATCTAATCACATCCTCCATATTTGTATTGGGGAAATAAAAGTTTTGCAGAGTCTCATCCGTGATTGCATCCTTTTTAACCAACTTATATAAAATATTTTCAGATTTAGCCGTTTTGTTATCTAATGCATCTTGATAAGATAGCATATTTTGCACAGCATTATTTTCAATTTGATTCCCAATGGCCTGAAGATTTAGCCTATCTATAAGGCGGGGGCACTGTCCGTTATATCTCTCTCTGGGAGTGGGAGCATTTTGCTGACCTTCAATTTCAGAATCGGCATTTGTCAGCCACTCTAAAAGACTATAAACTGTACTGAGTGCTTCCGTCCCCTTGCGGCGGTACTGTATTCCTTCCCAACTTTGAAAGGACCTAGCGTTATATGAAGCCTGGACCCCAAAAGAATCAGCTTGTGTAAAGAACACTGCCCTGTCATCCCCGTAACCAAAACCATTACTATAAAAATACATTCTTTCTGGTGTTGAATTAGTCTTTATCAAAGAGTCCGTCAAAGCAACACTGCTCAGAGTATTTTGTATACTCCTACCTATCACACCTTGATGAGCAGTTGGAAAGTCTATCCCGATAGTCATGGGAAAAGTTTTACCACGAGGACTTATTTTGCTGTAAATATCCATCTGAGATGCAGGGGTTTGAATATTGTAAAAATTCCGAGCTAACTCAGACCTAAAATCTATCACTACTCCAGAGTCATCACCGCCCGAGGGGGTTGCTGCGGACGCATACTGATCTAGATAGCTGATGAAGTTTAGGCGGGATTCTTCATTAGTTCCTAGCCGTGGTATAGAAGTTGCCTCAAATTCCCCTAAGGTAATTAATCTATCAAAATTATTAGAAATTTCTGCGGCGGTGGTTTCATCGTCTTGCCACTCAGGATTTGCCCCAGGATTATTACCATTTTCTGAAATATAGTCATAGATATACAAATTTGGTAAAATTGCCTCGGGTACTGAATCACTAGCTATAGCTTTCTCATAAGCTTCATGATAATAATTATATTGAGGGTCTATAGTTGAAAAATCTAATGATCCAGCAAAATCAGAAGGAGCATCAAGCAAGTCTGTAATATAATTGTAGGACAAGTAATCTAAGACAAACTTAGTCTCAGGAGTGAAATCATAATATTCTCTAATATAAGCCTGAGGTAAACTAAATCTCCTGTCCTCTACTTGATATTCTAGAGCCTGATCAGTTGTTCGGACTCTTATTTGTCGCCTTAGTTGGTCATTGGACAGAACCAACTCGGTAAAAGCTGACCACACGTTTTGAATAGTAATGGTTCCGAACTTTCGTTCAAAAGCGGGTGAATAATCGTTATACCCCAGATATACTGTGGAACCCATTAACGCATACATTATTTCTAAAAAAGTCTGAAGGGGGGCTCGCAAGCCATTACGAGCGTTGCGATAAACTGGCAAACGAATAAATTGAACATCATTGCCGGGCTGTAACGTAGAAGGGAAAGGATCATTAAACAGCGTGCTTTTAAATTCATTAAAATCGTGCATAACCGGATTTATGGGCACCTCAACCCCAGCCCGCTCAATCATTCGGGGGGTTCGGGCATCTTCGGGAACAACACTTTCGTCCCACAGATTTTTGGATCGGTCGGGATCTGGTGGCAATAATATGGGATATGGAGCAAACACAAGACGTAAAAATTGATCAATTAATCGGTCGGCTTCTGGGTCGCCGACTTTTAACTCCGAGAATGTGCCATAAATACTGTCTTGAATTTCCTGTGGCTGATCATCTAGACCCAACGAGGTGTCTGCTGCAACTTGCCGAATAACTCCATGTTGCTCTACAAAATTGGATATTTGTCGGGCCATATTATATTGAATGGATTGACGGTCGTCAGAAGGAACTAGAAGTGGAGGATCCGCATAAGTAACCAGTAACTTTTCTTGCGTAGATAAGTTTTGTGCGTTAGCTGGTTTGATGACCCCGGTTCGGTTAGCCGCAGCCCAACCGTTTAGCTGCACCGGGGTACAGCGAGTAACAGTACGAGAATTAGGATTGATACCTTCTGCGCCATGACCTGCATAGGACCATATAAATCGTTCGTAGCTTACATTTTCCCAGCCGAGATCATTATCAGGAGTGGCAACATTTCTTAAGCTTTGAAGTTTTATATTTTCTTCTGAAAAATCAATTTGTTCAAGGTGATTATCAATATTTAAGTCACGCTGATAGGTATAATAACGATTAAATAGGTCTCGGCTATCTGGGTCTTTCCGGGTTATCAGAAGTGATGGAGAATAGGGAATGGGCATATATTAACCCCCCTGTTCCATCTGTTGCAGTTCCGTTTTGGTATCCAATTTAAGGCTAGGTCCTACACAAAAATATCTATGGTATATAGGTAAATTTAATAATTCAGGAACATTCAGGCATTTTGCCAATCTTTCCAACTGGACTCTTTGGCTCGGCAAACTTTCTGAATCTCCCAGCATTTCGTTATAATCAACTATTCCTATTCTACAGAGAATATGGTTTTGCTTGTTTGATGCAACATCAGGATCTAGTCGCATCACTGAATCAAAAACCTCCTTCGTCAGTATTCGCCAAACTGGCATAGAAGGCTTGTTACCATTTATCAATTCATCACTATCTTGGAATCGTACTGGTCCTACCGTACTTCCGAATCCATCCAAATATTCAACCTTAATCAGTTGTTTGAAATTCATCCACAGGCTTAAAAATTTAGAATATACTTGCATAGGATCATATACCATAGAAAATGGAGGATTTCCATTTATGTTATCTTCATTATGATAACTAATGGCATTAGAAAACCTATCTACGGCATCATGATCGTATAACACAGATCTTTTTATGTTAAAAGAATTATTTATTTTTATTTCTTGGTCCGAAAATGCTATAGCCAGCATAGCCTTTAATTGATTGGGTAGGTGAGCAAGTCTCCCAGGCGTTTCTTGTGGGGTAAAATTGATGTCTTCTTCTACAGTTTGAGATGTTACTCCGAGAATCTGCCCCAAGGAACGCATGTTGTTCAGAGGGTTATCCTGGAACGCATGGAAATCTATAGTATTATCAAATTCTAGTTCTCCCAAAATTCCAAAAGTTAATTTAAGAGGAGGATTCTGATCTTTAGGAACATGGTTAAAAATATCGTTTTCCTCTAGAGACTCCGTATTTTTTTCATCCTGGAGATATTGATCAGTTATTGTATCGTAATATGTGGTAGTTAGCGACGACTGGTCGCCACGTCCACCTAGAATAGTTTGTGGTACTGGAATTCTTTCTGGTAGAGTTAGTCCTCCCGCTCTAGCCAAGTCTTCTTGTTGGTCCGTAAGTCCTGTCAAAGGATTTACTTGATCACTAAAGTACTTAGGAGTAGGGACCTCAAACTGTTTTATTACTGTTGTGCTTATATTACAAGAATATTCTTCATCTAATATTCCCAACAATGAGTTATAAGTCTGCCTTGACGGGGTATCAAAACTCATCTCGTCTGTATTGTTGTAAAAAACAAAGTTTAGGTATTCCATTCCATAGTAAGATTTAAACAATTGAGAAAATAAATCGCTATATTTATTTAAATCCAGGTTCAATAATGACTCCTGTGCCTGGTTGGTATTAATCTGAGAAACTCCACCTTTTTCTTTCTTATATTCGGGACAAAAAATGTAAGCTGGAGTTAGGTACTGATACGAGGGCTCCTGGGCAGATCCTCCTTGCAGGAATGGTTGGCTTGGTGCAACATTATCGCCAGGGCTTGCATAGAAATATTTATTAAATTCGCTGCGGAGGCGTTGCTGGAATCTATCCCGGTGGATGCGCCCTAGTCCAACAGTGTTTGCGACTTCTTCTTCATCACTTACCACATAGCTGTATCCTAAGCCATTCTTATATCCAAAACTATGAAGCTGATCAAATTGATTTTTATGGTAGAGAATAGGAAAACCATTTTCATAAACGCCTTTTTGGTATAACAAGCTGCTTTTATCACTTCCTTCGCCCTGGGACCCATATTGTATTGTGTGATAAACATCAGCCGTAACCGCTAAATTTGTTTCTAAGACCTCAATAGTTCTGATAATTTCTTGAAGATCTTCTGGGACTCCTGAATCTAATAGTTTAAACAAGAGATTTCTTAAATGTACCACTGGAGATACTCCAGAATGAACGAAGGGTATAAGCCTGAACAACTGAACATATTCTAAGTAAGGATTGATAGAGTTTTGGGTTATCCAAACACGGGCATTAGATCCGTTGTAAGGAATTTCATTAATAGGCCTGTTTAGACGTCGTGTTACGGAATCAAAGTAGCCAAAAGTTGGATCCAACAAGAAGTGGAGCAAGCGGTTAAATTCACTTTTTGCTTCTTGAATATCTTTTAGCGCCTTAAGGAGGAATATTTTAGACATGTCTTTGACTTCCACCTCAGATGCATAACGATATATTCCTGGTCTTTCCGGCTTATCTGATATATTATGATAGGCTAACTTAGATTTTTGATTTAGAAAATCATCAGTTCCTTCATAAAATAAATTTCCGAATAACGGTGGGGAATCTAGAACAGGAAAAGATGGAAGGTAAAGAGAAGTCTCTGAAGGAGTACGAATATAAGTTTGTGGATATGTAAAGCTAGATTGTTCAAGTTTTAACCTGAGGTCTGTTCCAAGATTATTATTCTCAATATATGATAGTGGCTTGACGAACTGACGTGACATGCGAACACTGTTTACCTCAGAGCGATATGTCTCCCCGTTATATTCAAATCCATTCAATAATTTTTCTGCTATGTCCTTGTTGGCATACAACATTGGAAACTGAGATCTTTCTAATAGAAAATTAATTAAACTAAACGAAAACATATAGCGTGCATTTTCATTTATATCTTTTGTTATCCAAAGATCTGAAAAGCTATCATCTTTAAGTATTAACTTTCCAGTGTCCGATCTCTCCAAGGAAGATCCGTCGCGAGATTGAAACACATTGTCATGTAGGTTAAAAAGTTCTGCGGAGTAGTCGGGAAAACTCTGAAGCCGCATGTCTTGCAGAAGTCCAGCATCAGGAGACTGGTTAACTTGTTCTAATATACGCGAAGTAAAGGGTGTCTCTTCAGTTATAGGACGATATAAATATTGATTTCCTATAATAGTTGCATGTGTGGTTCTTCCTACTCCAGTTACCAGTGTAGTATGAAGTGTATTTTCGTCGGGCTCAAAATCATAGTTAGTAAGAAAATTATCATAATCTAAATATATGAACGCATAAACACTCATATTGTTTATTTCATTATTAAGATACCCTACATCAGTATCAGGCCCGATAACCATCTCTATGGGTGGTAAAAACACCTCTTCAAAAACGATGTCTCGGGTACCCTCTTCAAAGTTTGGTGACACTTCAGTTATTCTTCGTCGTTTAATCTCACCTTCCGCATCACGGGGCAGAATATCCGAAAGAGGTTGATCATATAATATAAGATCATCCATTAATTCCGCTTCACGTCCTGGGATTCCCCCATAAGACTTATAACTCCGAGGAATAAAAGCTAAGGCATCGCTGCTGTCATAAGGGCGATATATGTTAGATTGATTACTGTCCCCAATAAGATATTGACCATTCTCTAGAGAGTAGTTTTGTCCATTTATTATTGACGAATTATATATCAGCCCTTCTTTTATCTTCTTTACAAACAAAGTAGGATTTACTTCAATATTGTCAGGCGTAGAAAAAGAGCCGCTAAAGTGCAGATACTCGTTCATGCGCTGAGAAATATAATCTAAACTACTTGGATTACGAGGACTTAAACAAGTCACTACTCTTATGCGAAGGAGGCTTAAAATATCTTCTTGCTGGTACCATGGATGAGCAGCAGCCGAAATCTGTTCCCGAAGACTACAATTGATAGATATCTGGGTGCTGATTTCTTCGGGATTTTCTAGCGACGTGAGGTTTCCATAGCCTGAACCTGATATAAAACGTAACTCAGGATTTCCCACAGTTCTTAAAGTTATATTATCAAATTTAATCTCTGGGAATATGTCTCCTACTAAACATCTTGTAGCCATTAGTAATCACCTCCCAGTGTTTGTACATCTGAACAAATAATAGAAGGAGTATTTTCATCTGTGTTATAAAGAGCAGGTCGCAAGATTGGAGGAGCATCAATTATTTCATTATCTACCCTTACACTTAGATAATATTCTACATAACTTTCATCCAATAAGGGAAAATTTTCTCTTTGTGCTATTTCATCCCCAGATAACAGAGTCAAATATGAATATGGGCTCTCGCTTTGATCCGACAGGTCTTGGGCTGCATAAGAGTCAGAATTGATAAATTCAAGAGACTCAATCTCGTCTTCATTATCAGGATTAGGAACCCTAAATATTTCTATATCATAGTTTCCATTAAGTTTGAAAATGGTATTTAATTCTTGAATGTCTAAAACAAAACGATCAGATTCTTGTAAAGCATAAATTGGAACAGGAGGTTCGGAGTTTTGTAAAGGAAATTCTTCATAATTAATACTTAATGTACTGGCACTTAGAGTAGGTATTGTATGTCCTGCTTGGTAATGGTATGACCCCGTTAGCAAAACCGAATCATTAATTAGATTTATAGACCAGGCTGGCTTAAATTCTCGCCAGGGGCTGTTTTTGCCCATGGGGCGAAGAAAATTAACACTAGAACTCAAAGGTGTCTGAAAAGGGTCATGATACAGATTTACTGTACGAACTTGAGCATTGGAAGAAGTGAAATTTACTAAAGGCTTAAGATACGGGGTCCCGTTTTTAATACGGGTTACAATATTATTTTGAGGCTCTATAATTCCCCCATATTCTCCGTCGTATAAAATATCATTGTCATAAAAAGAATAGAAAGAAGGTCGGAAATGACCTTCAGAAAACAAATGCTTACCATAGGGAGTAAGCTCTATGTTTATAACTTCCTCTTTATTATTAAAAAATGTGGTCATAACTTAATTACTCTTCTCTTAGGAATTTCCATCATTTTGGTTGTTAATGAGACCTGCAATAGCATTAGGAGCCAGTCCAACACTGTCTTGGACTGGATTATTAGCTAAATCAAGCCTAGCTTCTTGAACTTCGTCTAATTCTGCATTCTCTTTAGCCAAGTCTGGTCTAAAGCCTAGTTTTGTTGTAATCTTGTCTAACTCTATTAATGAAAAATAATCATATGGCCAATTATAAGTCGGGTCATTGACTGCATTATTGTCAGCATAAGACATAATTGACATAACCGATCTTAATCCTAAGATTCTTTCCTCCGAGGCTCTAGATAAAGGTCCCTGCTCTAGTCTATCTATGGCTGCTTGATAGGGATCAAAATCATACCCATTCACCTCTTTAGTAATCAGCTTGTCATAGGACTTCAATCCTCTTCTCTTAACCTTAAATACAAACCACTTTATATCTACATTAAATCCATCTTTACTTGGCAGATTAGAAATATCTAATAGGTCAACCCTTGGGTGACCAGTCCTGGGGATGTTAAGCTCTATCTGTTTTTGGATTATTTCAGGAAATATTAGTGGATCTTCTTCTACTTTTTCCCCTGGCATATAATGATCTATAGCCGTTACATCCATTTTCAATGAGGTTCCAGCCTCTGGGGCAAGTCCCTGCCAAATATCTGCTAAGTCTTGACGACTCAAAGATACTCCATGCTCCATCATATAGACAACAGGCGTCTCAATAAGTTCTACATTTGCTAAAGTGCTGTCGTAATCATCTCCTCCGAAAGGATTTATAAAAGAAGATACCCTTGGATAAGTAGAGGGAAGAAGAGGAGCTAATCGCATTGCTAGAGAAGGAGGAAGAGAATAGTTGGTGAATGTACGTCGGAACTCTTTTATCTTGGGTCCCAACTCAGTTGGAGAGGCTTTTAGCGTCATAAATTTAGGCTTGTTCGCGGCGTCCATATAGAATGGCATCGCTATCACTGCTTCGCTAATTATCTTTTCATCAGACTCTCCTAATACACCGAGCCTTTTTGCCTTTTGAGACTCAAAAGTTCCTCGCATAATTTCACCAGGATCAAACCCAACCAAGTCGCCCAACGAACCAATTGTTCTTCCAGATTCTATTACCCACTTCGGAACTTTTCTCATCTCTATCTGTTGTCCGGTAGAATTAGTGGCTCCTAAGGTTGGATCACCTACTAAACGCAACTCAGTCTCTTTTAAGCTAACATCTTTAATATAGAGAAAGACTCCTTCATTTTCTTGAGGCATTATTCCATACTGGTGCCACATTCCATAAGTCCCTGCCTGAGAACTATCAAAGTCTCCTAATTCTACAGACGAGGAAAAGTTATATTTTCCGGCTGTAGTAGCTGAAGACCAGTTTGGAAAATCAAGAATCGGACATTCCCACTTAGGCATGATTACCCACTTATTTGGATCTACAGGGGTAGTAGCTCCATTTTCTAATGGGAAAATATTAGTTAAACTTACACTAGCGTCTATATCCATGCGATTCTGCCAGGCACGGTTCCACCCATAGGGAGGAGTAGCTGTGGTACTTTGTGTGTTCCCATTTAAATCTAAGTATGAGCCAATATCAAAGTCATAATAGCTTCCGCTTTCATTAAGAAATTCAATTGTAGTATCCTGGGCGGCATTTCCAATTATTTCATTGAGAGTATAGTTTCTACTATCTTTTGGAGCAAACGTAATACGAGCTACGCTAGTACCATAATAATAAGGAGGGGTGAATGGAGCAAATTCTCCATAGTGATCTGGCCAAGTTGAACCACTGGGGCGTTGAGCGCCTTTAGCCCCTAAATTACCGGAGGTATACAAAGCCCATCCAGAAGATCCAGTTGCAGTAGGAACACCAAACGCATATGGATTATTGTAAAGATTAAACTTATCAGTCTTTGATAAGCAGATTTCCATCATGTATGCAGTTTGACCATCGGCATATACCTGTGCTGCACTTGGTACCGATGAATTATCAGCAGACGAGTCCGACGAATTAGAAGATTTGCCAAACCGAGAGACAAACTTAGTCAAAAAACCGTCTGAGCCATTCAAGTTTGTCTTATGGGATAAGAAGAACTCAGGCACAGACGCTAAAAAGTTGGACATACCCTTACGATAAAGCGGGGACCCCTCCTTCAAGGACCCGCTCACATCATTGAAAATTACTTCATTTATATCTGACAGAACAGTGGCGTCACGAGAATTTCCTAAATAATTATCTGGAGATAAAAGAGCCTCAAATGGAAGACGATCAGCCCACATAAACTTATTAACATTATTGACACTAAAGTCAAAAGAGTTCTGTCCCACCGTAGCTGGGTTGTTCCCTGAGAATCTGCGATTGTTACCCGGTATTTGTCCAGCCGTAGGACTGATTAAGGTCCCACTCAAAGCCCCATCTAATATAAGACTAGCAGTCATTGGTAAGAACTGGTCTTCATTTTTTCCGATTCTTCTAACAGGATAATCTACTGCAATTCCTGATTTAATAGAGTTGTATATGATCCCAGGAGCAAAGTATGGACGCAACATGCTTCTCATTGCTTGTGTTGAGGATCCAGAAACTCCGGTAAAACTAAAGGAATATGAGGAAGAAAAAAGTGTTGCAAGTTGCAAGGTGCGGTTTACAGGATAGAACCCTTCATATGGCAGTAGTTTTAAGACTGCATCTGACTTTATTTCAAAGTGACGAGGATAATTATTAAAAGAAAAGTCTAAAGTATCTTTAGCCATAAATGGATTTAAATATTCTATATTATCACTATTGACGTATCGTTCAAAGAAAGTTGGACTAGACGAGTCATAAGTAGTATTATTCGCCCCAGTTAGTGATAACGTTGATGAAACCAGTGAAAAGGCGTCTCCATTGTTTTCATAAGTTTGTAAGTGCTCACTCATCCGATACTCAGGTACGATGGTATATTCTTGTCCTTTGGTTCGGACATCCTGACTATATTCTTCATAAGAGTTGTAGAATGGCGCTCGGCTTTCTAATAAATCGCCGCGATTTGGTCCCTCAATAACACGGCGGGCAGTATTGGCTACCCACGCTGGGCGACTATAAGCTCCCCCTGGCGAAGCAGGGTAGACAAAATATGGGCAAGTTGTAACAGCGGGTGCGCCCCCCGCCATAGCACTCATAGTGCCATAAGGTCCTGATATAAATGTGCCGGCTATTGTTTTACCATTCATGCTGGTTCCCGCAGTATCCGCCACAAGATTTACCTGGTTTGAGGCTAAAGATGCAACCGAAATATTAATTGCCCCAGCCGCTTGGGATAAACCAATAGTCTGTCCAATTGCCTGTGCAACCTTGGTTGTAGTGTTTGCATCTGAGCACCCTATATTAGTAGCGGTAGAACTAGCCACTGCAATAGCTTGATCAAATATATAACTAACTGCTCCGTGCGCAACATCATTAAGAATTAGGGTCAAACTGTTAAGACTGTAGTCTGTGCCACCAGACCAAGTGGTTACTGCTACGCCCGTGACACCAGTATCACTAGAGGCTATAGGTTCGGAATTCCAGGGCGTACCAGCCGTACCGGCAGTCAGTGTTATAGTATCTGTCCCAGATTTAGCTGGGGCAGCGATGTTTAGTGGTGATGCATCAGAGCGAGATGCATCTATAGCATTGTAGAGTTGATTTCTAGATTCTTCTTTTGTGAACCAACTACTATCAGCGTTTTGTACTCCTACTTCGTATTTATTAGCGCCTGAGTCAAATACATTAGCACTAGATCCTGCCTTAAATTCAAAAGTTTTTGTCTGCGTAAGGTCATCAATCTCTATTGTGACTGAGGCTCCAGCTAAAGTGTTTCCAGCAGCACTAGCACCAAGCTCTAATTCACCAACAGCCGTGGCGTTACCTTGACCTTGGAAAACAGAGGCTACGATAGCTGCGGTAGCAGCGGTAGCAGAAGTCGTGGAACAAACTTGAGTCATCGCTGGGGCGCTATAAATATATTGGGCTGATATGGCATCTCCTCTGAGATATTCTGAAGAATTTGCTGTTGAGTTTTGCCTCATTCTTCCATGGCTTGTCATCATGAGTTCGCCCGAAGCTAACGTAGATGCTCCAGCTAAAAGAAATCTGCGACCAGCGCCATCCACCGCACCCTTGAGACTTGAAGTAGACTCACTGTAAAGATAAGAATCCATCGGCCATAGGGACCCTGAGCCATTTCCAGTAAACGTGGCGAGGGGTGTGGTTGCTGAATCGTATGAAAGTTGGTTGTATTGTGATGTCAAGTATCCTTGAGAAGTTACGAAAGAGGAAGATATTCGGGGATATTGTCGGTTATAGGCTTCAATATTAGTATCATTGTCCAATAAAGCCAGGCTCGTTATTGGTGTAGCCGCAATATTCACAGTGGCTACTGTTTTATCATTCTTCCAAAAATTAGTGGAAAAAGATAAGCGACCTCTAGATGCAGAGAGATAAGTATATATTTCTTTGGGATATATTGTTTCTGCATATGATGTAAGACGAATAATGTCAGTGCCATCTACTGTGGAACGTAAATTTGTGATATGATTATCACGGAAACTTTCATACGGTCTCTTAATCTTATTGGTTGCCCACTTAAGTGATTTACCCCACCTATTGTTGAGCGACCGATTAGCAAACCCCATCAAATAATTACCGTAAGCATATTCCACAGTCACATTCATAGGCTTATGATAATCAGTTGCTTCAGCAGTCCCTGGGTGTGTTTTTATGTGATGAAGAAGTGGCTTATAGCGTGATGTTATGGGTGCTTCCCGAAAACGGGCAATATACCGATAGGGAACTTGATTACCAGCGCGATCTTGTTGGAGACGTGTTGCGTAAGATCCAAGAGACCTGTTTTCATTAGTTGCAATTTGCCTCTCTTGTGAGGTTAATTGAGCAGTAGCAGGAGCAATTTCATATAAATTATCTCTCCTGTAGTAAGACCCAAGCGTTGACTCTCCTTGGCGAAGCTGGGTCCATGGAACAAAATCTACGTTTTCTGTAGACCACAAATAAGAAGTTTGCCCAGAACTATTAGAAAACAGACACTTATCTCCGAACTTATTTATGTCCGCCGTCAAAAGACTACTTGTAGTAATAGTAATATTGCGAGGATAATGAGATGAAGAAAGAACAAATTGGTCCATCAACTCTTTTCCTGGGCTGTTTGTGCCAGACAAGGACATAAACCAGGCGGTTCTGTCACCGGCAGGTATAGGACGAGAAAAGAACCCATTGTCTCTTACTGACCCAGTGTTCAGAGTATATCCTGCGCCTGGAGTTAGTTCGCCCGCATAAATTTGAATTCTTTCCGTTGTGTTTCTTTGGGTTTTATGTACTGCTGCGTAGTTTCCGTACACCCCATTATTAAGATTGGTTAACACATTGGGGACAGTTGGCGACAACTCATTTAAAACATTTATTCCAGAACTTGTTATAAATCCACCCCAGCCAGTATAGTTTTTCATCTGGGTGTTGTAAGCTTCTCTTACGGGTATATTCCGGAAGGGGAGAGCGTTATTCGGAGCAAGTTGATCGGAAGTTATATCTCGGAATTGCTGCCTAGACACTAGTTTTCCGCCGGGAGAAGAGAACCTACTCACAAATATATTTTGATTAGTGCGGCGATCGGCCCGTTGTCTTGGGTTAGCATAATCAACAGATCCCGTCCTTCCAATTACCAACTCCCCATGAAAAGGAACTGACTGGCTACGCATTGTGGGAGGTGTAAGGAATGCTGTTGGAATAGATCCTGTGTAATATGACCCAGTATTAAATATGAAGTCCATATTGGCTGAGTCACGATCCGAGGACTGAAACACTTCATACCCTAATTTATAATTTCCAATTATGTTTACTCCGTCACTCGGTGTTAGCGATCCGGTAAAAGTTTTAATGTTTTGGATATTTAAGGGAGATTTAGAACCATGGTCGCGAAGATATTGACCCTTCGGAGTAATTCCTGTTGTAATTCTCGCTATTTCAATTTGACCTCCAGCTATTGCAAGAGTGTGAGATTCACGACGGTAACGACTTACTGAAGTAGCAGCGCCGATATCTTTATAACTCATAGGAGCGACATGACGAGCTTGAAATCCGCCTACGTGCTGCTGAGTGAAGGGCGACTGCATTGGTAGGCTATTTTGGAAAGGATGAATAACATCTTCGTGGAGATTTGTTATGTTTACTCCGGATAATCCGCCCTCCAACAGTACACTTTGATATCCTCCACGGTCGTTACTAGAACTCATTAGAGAGAAAGGTGCCAACAAATCTCCTTTGTATCCCCTCCCATCCTTAGTAGCCTTAAACGGAATTTTATTTTTTGTTCCCGGAATTAATTCGTCAACACATACCTTGAGCGATTCAAAATCAGAAAATACAACATCTTTAATATTTCTTCTCTTATTGAGGCTCTGGTTTATGCCGCCGATCGTAGGAAAGTTTAGTTTAGTGGTAAGACACACTATATTGCTGCTACTGTGATCTTGCTTGAGTGCATTAAAAATAGCATTAGCAGAACTTTGGTTTCCTGCGGGGATATTTAATTGACCGTTATTTCTTTGCGCTTTTAAGTTCCACCAATTGCAGTTCGTATCTTGTTTGTTATTAAGCGGTGCGTGAGTAAATTTCCACCCAGGCTCATCAGGACAGATTTTTCCTGAGTTTGAAACAGTCCCATAGGGTGCGGGCATCCTTACTTTATAAGATCCAGGATATTTATAACTTATTTTAGGTCGTTCAAGCGAATGGTTCTCTATAATTGTTCTAACGTTATCAGCCTTGGCAGCACTAGCTGGGAGAAGTTGTTGAATCATCTCCCCCATAGAAACATCTAACCATTTATAAAACTTAACATACTTTTCAAAATCCGGTGCCCCTTGGACATTTCTAAAGAATATTTCTCGTAGTTTTTCTAAATTTTTGTAATTTGGGCGGTACTTATTGACCGGTTCACCGATTAAATTATTGTACTCTTCTATGGATGCAAATAATTGCAACATGCGCTCGGAAATACTTCTATATAAACTCTTTTCAACAGCAAAAAATAAATTTGTTGGTCGGTAGTTTATTGTAAACATCTCATCATCAGAATCTAAAATTCTGATCATGTCATCTGATATAGAATAATCCACAGGTTGCAGAATTCCAGTGTTTACATACTGCTTCTTGATTGTAACAGTACTGGCAGGGAATAAATCTCCCCGTCCCGTGTGCTGTCTAAGATTAATATCACTAAATGTGGAGTTTGCTCCATTTTGATAGTCTGATATATAACCAGCGTTTACTGATCCAGAGGAGTAGTCACTGACACTAAATTGTCCTATTGTATTACTACCTGTTAAATTAGCAAAGTCCCAGTTCATAGCTAGGGTCTGGATTTCAGGAATATATACATTTGGTTTTTCGGTCTGGAATGAATATGCATTCCTATAAGGATTCTTTCGTCCAAAACTAAATGACTCGCGAGCGTGAAAATCTACCGTATCATTGGGTATATAATCACTCCAGTAACGGCAACTAGATGCACGAGTGTCGGCATATTCTAAAAGAGTACTATTATAGTTTGTGCGGTGAGCACCAAGATAAAGTCGTTTTGCCGAGTTAATCATTGCCGACCCTGTGGTATACTGTAGGTCTAGCTTTTCAGAAAAACTATTTCTCTTAATATTACCATCATAGTTTACACCGTATAATTCCAATTCATATTCTAGGGCGGTACCACCAACAAAACTTGTCCCTAGAACTCCTTCGGCGTATGGCCATTTTTTAGGCTTGACACTAAGTGCTATATTCCACTTTTGATTATCATAAACCTCACTGAAGACACTACTGGTTAATAGGGTAGTTCCTGCCCGATTTTCAACGGCAAAATATACATCGCGAACTCTTTCGGTTGGAGAAGATATAGTCGCGTAGTCGCCGGGTGATTTTACCGCATAAACTTGTAAACCCCAATCAAAATTAGATCCTATCCAGGTTAAATCGGTAGAAGTTTGAGAAGGGTACTGGGGAGTGTGATAGCCAAACAGAGAAGATGTTACAGGGAAAGAAGGAACGAAAGGTAAATTATCCACGTTTGATCGGTCTGGAAAGACAAATTCAGACTCTATTGTGAAGGCAAACTCTTCTAAATTAGTAGCCGAGCCAGAACCGTTAATCAGTCCATAGGAACTGGGGTTGGAACTGTCATAATATTGATAAACTGTGGACTGATTACTTTGAGCACTGACTAGCCCTGAAAAGTCAACATATTTCTTAGGCGAGGAAATATTTCTATAACTGCTCGTAAGATAATACTTAGAATTATTGGCATAAGCATTAAGAGAAATTATATCTTCACCCACCCCCAAGCAACGAATAAAATTTCGGACTGATTTAGCTGTCCCTTTAGACTTATAGATAAAGCTTAAGTTATTGTAGATATTTCGGTATATGATGTTCTTAGTGTTGTTAAGAGCTTGATCAAATTTTATCTTCTCATCTCGCTGTGTAAATTGAGCCAAGGCACTAATATTTTCAAAGAATTCCGGAGTCTCAAGTCCAGCATTATCTACAAGTCGGTTAACATGAGGAAACTCTTTTATACTACCAGATAAGCTCCCACTCATATATTCTACATTTTTAAGCTTAGATAAGTAATCTATCTGGATATAAGCAGTGTCAAAATAGTTACTCATCACCTGAACAAGGGAAGTTAATTCTCCTCCGTCATTTTCGTCTTCTTCTATTATCCATGCAGGAACTTGATTTATCAGCCGTGAGGAATTATTATAATCGTAGACAGATCCAGTTAAACTAAGTCCGCTTCGCTTATTTAAAAACAGCGGGTTAGTTTTTCTAATAATGGGATCTTTTGCTTCTGTTACGCTAGTAAGATTTAGAGTATCTACTGCGGATCCTGTATTTCTACTATATGCCGGGTTATATTGAATATAAGAACCGTTAGAGACACGACCAGAATAATCAAGAATTATTTTATCAACAGTAGTATCTCCAGTGATACCCGCATTAAATTTGTAGTATACCCCTAGATCCTTATTTGCATCAAATTTATCACTTCCGCCATCAACATGAGTAAACCAATATCTTCCTATATCTTGTGCATTCCTGTTGCTCTTCCAGAAACGAAACTCGTCTAATGAGGCAGATAATTTACCATATCCTTGAAATTGTAATTCAGTATAAGCCGTGCCCTCTAGAGAGCCGGAGGTAGCTGCACGCAAAGCTCCGATATTACTAACCAGAGATCCAGTGACAAGACCGATCGTACCTGCTTGGTGACCAGATGCAGTAATATTGGTTTCATAACATGTACCATCAATATAAAAATCTACTGTAGGAATAGTATTTTTAGTGTTGAACACAAACGAATAATGATTCCACGATCCACTACATATAGCAATCGTTCCTGTAGTAGGAATTGATTGGGTGAAATATCCCGTAGTTCCAGACAACATTGTGACATGAAAACGGTCTTCTGATCCGGAAAAAACTTCTACCCGAAGTCGTCCATAGCCTGCCGAGGATGAAGCATGTCCATTCCAGAGATCATATATAACTTGTTTTTCACCTTGGGCTGAAGAATTGGGCATTCCTTCGTTCTTTTTATAAAAGAATTCTACAGTAGAACCGCTAAGTCCACCAAACTCAAGATTTGATGTTCTATTCTCTGGAACTGAATAAATCGTTCCGGTATGAGGACCACCCTTGGTCTGGACATATTCTGAAGGGCTCGCGGAAGCGTAGCCATAACCAACTAACTGATCAGTTTTTGTTCCCCAAGAGGGGCTAAGTACCACAAACCCAGTACTTCCAGGATATTCTTCATCAAAAATGTACTTTTCTAAAGGATTTAAATCATTATAAAACTTGATCTTTTCTGCTGCTGGACCATCGTAGGGATAGTATCCAGCAACATAGTTCATAGAATCATTGTAATACTTTTGGGCTGAGCCAAACTTAACAAAGTTGACCGGATTAGAATAATCTACAGGAGGTACTAATTGATCCTGTCTTTCAATACTTTCAGACAATTGTCCTGGGGATTTTATTCCGTCCACAGTTTCCGTAGACGTATCCTTAAGATACTTTGAAACAACTGTAGTCTGTCTGTTGTTTTGAAATAATTTACCTAATCCGTTACTCATGGTAGTTCATCATCAATCCTGAATTTAAATATTTCTTTCTGGTTTTGATAGTTTCCATTTAAATTATATGAAAATTGAATACCATATGTATATCCAGTCTCTAGCAAAGATGTATCTAATTCAAAATAGTTCCCGCTAACATCATAAGATAGTTTAGTATAATTGTTTACAGAGCTTCCTGTTCCGAATGGAATGACATCAAAATTATCGGCTGTTCGGAACACACGGTAAAAGGCATCATCTATTATTTCAGGCTCAACATCTTTAGTGGCCACTGTATATATGTTTGGAGACCAGTCTTTTTGACGTGCAAATACCCTTAGTCTCGGGGTCTGACCCTGAACGTAAGAACTTTGAAGATTTGTGATACTCGTATTGTATTGTATGTTATAGAGAAGATTTTTAGCAGCCAAGGTGGATGGGTCAAAGCTTCCAATATGATAGGTAATAGCGTTGGCTCCGGAACCAGTAGACCACAAGTCAAAATAAGAGGAGGTAGTTAATGTCTCACCAGTAGTTGCTCCAGTAAGGTTAGACGCGAAAGAACAAGTATATATGCCTGTTTGTGTTACCCCGTTTTCTATTAAGAGACCACCTGTCAAGAAGAAGCCGCTTTTTCCGGTTAAATTATTTATTAGTTCAAGAGAATCTCCCTCAGGTGCCGTAGTACCTGAGAAAACTTCTACCTTCAGCGTATCGTTAACCAGTCCAGGAATATTTTGTAGTTGTCCTCGTACTTGGTTATAAAGATATAGGGTATTGATATTGTCCTGTTCGCCTACTAGGCTACTGCTTACTGCAAAATTTCCTCTATTATCTTCTCTTGCGCTATCCCATCGTGCTTCTATGCAAGGTCGCGATAAGAAAAATTGAGAAGTTCTCGCAAAGAACTTTTTAGTATAATAAGTCCCGGCAGTTCCCGAAATTACAGGATCTGTATTTTTTATAATAAATCCATAGTTAGGATAAGTTGTGTTATTGGTTCGCCATTTACTCATCGCGAAATTAATATCAAGATTTAAATCCTCTATACCTCCGGTGAAAAAATAACTAGAACTATGCTGAGATATTGCATTAGCGCCAACACCGTAATAATCTCCTCCCGCCAAATCCCAAGCTGTGGATGTATTCGCGAAGACCCAGTTGGACTCCCCAAGATCGCTATAGCTTTCCATGTCCAATCCGGAACCTTCTTGCCATGCATTATCCTTAATCATAGAAACATCTAAACTATAACTCAAAGGAGTGGTCTGAGCATGAGGTGCATTAAACATACGCAAAACATAGTCAACACTAGCAGAAGGGATGACACCATTTGTGATATCATTAAGGATGCTATTGACATCAAATTCAATTAATATTCGGGATTGTTCAGCATTAGTAGCGTCAATAGAGGCTGAGGTTTGTCCATGAATCACGAAGGCCTCTAGAATATCTGAGGCTCCCATATTGGATCCAGTACCACGAGTTTGCAGATTATTCTCAAACGCATTCGTTATAGTATTATCACGAATGGCATAGTATCTCTTTATAGCCATTATTTGATCACTCCGAAAATATCGCTGTTTGGAATAAGAACTTCTCCGATGGCAAATTCTGGTATGATTAAAAACCTTCCATCATCAGAAAGATTTTTTTGAATGTCATAAATATAGTTACTATAAACACCACCAACCTTATTAGTAAATTCTACGTTTAAGGTATCCGTGACGCCGGGAACATCATTAAGTATCTTATAAATTTCCGAAATATATAAGGCATCGCCGATATTTGGTTTAACGTTTAAGTATTTGTCAATGATAGCCTGTATACAACTATCAACCAGAGCAAAACGATTAACATCCAGATCCGCTAGAACTTCAAAATTAATTCCCAAGTTAATTACTTTTCCGTCTAAAATATCTATTCGGTCGCTCAACATTCGGCGGGGCTCTAACCATTGTTGCAAATTAGTTTTTAATTCACTGTTAGGAGCAACCAAGTTGCCACCATTTAGTTCTCCGAGAACATAAAGATTAAGGTTTCTTTGTAGTGAATCGCGATCTTGTACAACATTAACTCTTTTTATTTTTCCAAATTTAGAAGGCATTCTATAACATAGATTAATATAATCCGCTCGGCTTACAGCGCGAGCCTGGGTAGCAAAAGTGGAGTAGGCTCTTCGGCGGATCTCTTCAGGTCCTGGCATAGTGACATCACCAAGAATCGGGGTTTCATTATTCACTTCTACTGATGTTTCTACCGAAGTTACCAAACTTGCATCTAAACGACTAATATTTTTAAATCCAAAATTACTTGTAGATATATCGGTAAGAGTTCCTATTGGAGCATTAACATCAGATCTGGCATTAGCAGCATATACAATTGTCAAGGTTGTATTCGTAGGAACCACACCAAATTTATCACTCTGTACCAAGTTGGACGGATCAAATGTTGTATCAGTAATATAATTTCTTCCCGTGACATTTAGTACCACATCCGAAGGGTCAGCGATGACATCACTAGTTAAATTTTCACTAGAGCCGTATCCAAATTGGATAAAGCCACGACCAAACTGGTCATACTCAGAGACAAAGCGACGAGGAGCGGGAATAGCTCGGAGTTTATAAGGAACTGCAATTTTAGTAGCTGAGTCATGATTAGGTACTTCTTGATACACAATATCTTGACTTAGATAGTCTACCTCATAATATTCATTACCCTCTGCATCAGAAACAGAAATTACTTCAATAACATTAGACCTTTCTAATTCAACTTTTAAAAATCTTTCGTAATTTCCAACAGTAGTAACATCTATGAACCGTTCCCCGGACATTACCTTCCCCTGTCCTTTAATCGCGAATGAGGTGGGAACACCAGTTCCACTAGCAACCTTAGCCACGGTTATTTCATTTGAGGAATCTGCGAAATCTACACTTTCTATGAGAGTAAAGACAGCGCCGCCTTCAGAAGTTAATGCGGAACCTGCCTGAAGAATAGGAATATAATCTAGATCCGGACCAAGTGTTGCGCTATCAACGGGAACTTCTATAAAAAATGTAGCTGTACCAGTTGAGCGTGCAGAGCCAGGGTACTTATAGCCCATCTGCTTAGAAATACTAATTATGTTTCTCTCTTCTAGTGCTGTGTCTAAGAAGTTTTCATTAGTTTGGTAGTCCATATAGAATGATAGCTGGTCTCCCACATATGCCACCATATCTAACATCAGGGAGCCGAAGGAAGCCTCGTTAAAATCTTGGAACGTGGTGGGGTAATATCTCTTGGCATAGTTTACCAAGTCATTTCTTATAGAACTGTATTCTCTGCTTGTGTAATTAATAGGTCGTTTGGCCATACTTATATCCTATGATTAATCAATTATAAATAGGTTTGTTCAGCAGTTATTTGTAGAGTATCTTCACTATCTACTCCTGGTAGTGTATATGAGATAGAAATAGACACTTCATTATAAGCTAAAGTTTCATTTTGATCGCTGGTTTGAAACAAGATTTCATTGACAATAATAAAAGGCATATATCTCTGCTGTTGGTCCCTTATATTAGAAGATATGGTCTCAAAAGTAAGAGGATTTATTTGCTCAAAAAAATACTGTCGGATACCTACTCCAAACTCGGGTATCATAACTCTTTCACCCGGCGATGTTAAAATTAAATTTTTAAAATTTTGCTTTATTGCTTGACCTATTGTTTTATTTAGGGCATAAGGCCCGTCAGAATTGCTGACCTTTAAAGGTAATTTAGGAGAAATTCCATAAAGATTACTCATTTCGTTCTCCTAAAAAGTTTGAGGTATTGTACTAAGTAGAGGCACAGCCATAAACGATGGGTTTTTAAGTCTAATTAATTCATTATTGGCGTCGTAGGCTAATCCACTTAAACCTGTGTTATATTGAGAATAGGTCTTAGATTGGTTTACTGTAGTGTCATATGATATAAGATATAAAGAAAGTAGCAATGGTCCTGGTAAGTAATAAGACCCGAGAGCATAGAAATCCTCCAATTCGTTAGTTCTTATGCGCCCCCAACGATTAGGTTCAGATCCTGGACCTTCTAATCCGCCCTCATAATGGTTAATCATTCTCCCCAGAAAAGCTGCTTGGGGGGGTGTTGCGTCTGCGACAAGAAGCTTAAACAACCTAAGAATGGTACGACTATAGGCTGAAAAGACATTTTGACTATTATTAGGAGGATTTATATCTCTCCCGTCAGCATTATAATAATTAGCATCAAAACTCCATGCACTGTCGGTGACGGATATTACCCTAGGGGAATTAGAAAAACGACTAAAAACTGATACCAGATATTTATAAACTACGTATTTTAACTTTCGGTCGTAAGAAGTATCATTTAGTATTGGCTGGTATCTTCCGGGAACTATTTCATTACTATTTACATTCTCTCCCCACAACCAGTTCCATCGGCTTTCATCACCACCCCGGAAAATAACACGTCCGTCCGACAAATCTTCACTATAAAGAGAGAACAAAACGTCTATATTGTCATGATAAATTTTATTGACATTAGATTCAACAGCACCCTTGGTTATTTTTCGGGATATGTAATCGGCTAAAAGATATAAAGAACTGGGGTTGTTGAGACCTGTATATACGCGGGTTAGCGGTATTACATTTAATAAAAACGGGGTTATATAAGATTGACAAGCAGCCAATAAAACACGACCAGTCTCAACGTCTGTGCATTTTTCAGATGACTCGTTGAAGGCGGGAGCAAAAATTATCTTAGTTAATTCTTGTAGCTTTATTTGTGAATCTGATAGAAAATAACTAGAACATAATTGCTCATATGTATTCTGTGATAAATTACTAACACTTACAAGATCACGGGTCACAGCAAGGTCACCCGGATTTCCATCGTTATCCCTCCAGGAAACTTCTAGATACCTCTCAATTATCTGTCTAACCCGTGGCTCTGTTAGGCTAGGAACCCAATAGGATGCAGATTCTCCATCAGGAATAGGAAATTCTACCTGAGATACTTGTCCACGATTCCGATATATACGCTCGTCTTGTTTGACAGCCAGGTTTAACAGTTTAATATTTGGTGTTGTATCTGGATTTCTTAAATCCCTCAACGACACTGGAGAGTATTGTTCAGATATTATCTGATCGTCCTCAGGAAACACCCGGCTTTTAAATTTTTCACTTGGGGCTAAAACTATATTTGCTAATGAATCACCTTCGTTCAACTCTTTGTATTTGGGCGCACTAGCATCACTCTGTAAAGACAGAGCATGATGAAGATATATATCTTTTAAAATACTGCATATAGATCTATTTTCTGGTAGTCTACCAATAATATTCTGCCTATTTTCATGTGCAACAGGACCAGTTCTCATTTCCAGACCTGGTGTTGTAAACCACTCATGCCAAAGAACTGGCTCAAGGTGACCTAAGCCATTAGTAATTGTTAATCCGCCATTAAATAGATCTGATGGTATAGGTTGAGCATTTCCTTCGCCGCCATTAATTCCAACCAAGAACCTCTCACATGGTTCATAGGGAGTATTTGGCATCCTACGGAAAACACCCGTTTGTAAAAAGTCTTTTAATTTACTGAGGTTGTTACCTAATTGAACTGGGTTTTGATCATAATTAGTATTTGCATAAATATTTAAAACTTCTCTCCAGTTCTGTAACGCCACAGGTATAGGGTCATTTCCAAAACCGTCGCGAGCTTCAAAATATCTTACTATTTTGTAAGCCTCTTTTATATCATCCAAAGGAGGCAGGGCTGGTATTTCTGTATATGATTGCCCTAATAATTCTACTGACCTATCCACAGTATAAACAAAGATATTTGCGGTATCGCCCGTATAATCTAGGGCTACAGTTGCCGGTTCGTATGATCTAGGAGATTTAAAAACCGTCTTTGCGGAGCCAGCGCAGAAAGGTTCCTCACAAACCAAAGAAGCCGCAGTCTCCATATTTCCTAAAGCTAGATCAGAATCTCTCATATCGTTCCATAGCAGACTATTGGCAAACTCATCACACTCATTGCGATTAAGCCGAGAAGGACTTCTCTGGGACATAAAATCTGCCGATCCAAACCATTCAGCCGCTGCATCTTGAGCAGCGCGACTTTGTTCCGCCAACCACTTGAAAAAGTCTTTTAGGGACTGGGGGAAGCCAATACTTTGCCAGTACTCATTTAATTCGTTGATCCAACTTAAATCAAATGGGTCCACTCGGCACATATCGTCTAATCTATTTTTAGTATTTTGTATTTCAGAGGAAATTTGTGATTTTATTTGCATATCTGACAAATCACCGAACGGGGTTCCATCATCTGGATTAGGACAATAAGCTTCTTCGGGTGTTGGCTCCTCGGGCAATGCTATATTGTTGGTTTGTAAAGCAATCCCTATTTGTTGGAAATAATTTTTAATAGATTCAGGTGTAATACCCAAAACAGCATAACGTGTGTCGCGAGGTGCCAAGGATTCTTGGAAAAGATTTAAGATTATAGTCTCTTCTGTTGGTCCTATTCCGATTACATTGAAAATATCAACTAAATTTGTACCATAAAGGCGATTAGGTCGTTGCTGACCATAAGTTGCTAACTGAATTTGGGGATATGATTGTTCAAGTCCTACCGTATCTAAATCTCCATTGTTTACCATCTCCGAAATAACATCTAACAGTTCTCGCGAGGCTTCACCATTCAACAAAAAGCGAAATTCGGATGGAGTTAATATTTGTGAAACATCACTGTGAAATGATTCTAATTGTTCTATAGTGGGTGGGGATTCTTGAATATTTACTTGTGCCGGCAAGTTTAGAACCGTTGTATTAATAGTGACCGATTTATTAGATAAACCAATATCATTTGCTATTTGTACAACATCTACTCCCTGAATGTAATTATTAATATCTATCATGCCATACAAGCGAGTTCTCTGAGCAAGCTCATCTGCTGAACGTTTCGTTTCTTCCTCACTACATCCAAGCAATGCTTCAAAAAATTGAGCCAAAACACCTAGAAGCAATTGTTTAACAAGACGTGTGGCTAATTTTTCCAGTACTTTAAAAAACGCTGACCAATTGTTTTTTCTAAAGGGCGTTTTACTAAATTCTATTCTTATAGGGGGGCTACCAGCCGTATTAGCTAATTTAGCTAGGTCAGGAGGAATATCACCTGGATTTAAATTAGCTGATAGTTCTGCCTGGAGAGAATCTAAACCAATTAGGCAACTTATTTCGTCATTAGCCCAATTTTCTAAAGCCTTAACCACAATAGAGGGGTTGCGTGCATAGCGATCTAATGAATTAGGGTCCCCTGGTAGCCCCAGTGTTTCAACTAAAAATTCTTGATCCCGAGGCCACAATTCAAACCCATTTTTTATGAGTTCGCCCTTTATATCATTAATGATTTTTCTCTGTAGAGTTCTCCAGCTAGATTTACCATTAACAATTTCATAGATAACAACCAACTCTTTTACTGCGTTTCCTAAGCTAGTATCACAATTGCCGGCAGCCTTCTTTAAAGTGTTAAAAGCATCTTGCTTTAATATTTTCTTAGAAAGATCAGGATTTGTAGCTGGTGATGATGCGACTAGTTCATTCAAGGTTTCAAACAACTTGGGAGGCTCAGTACCCCCGATTGTCAACTCTTTAGCTAAATTATCTACAAGTGAGGGATTTATGCGAGGTGCAGGTACTGTATATTGTGATAAAAACTCTGCCCAACTTGGCCAATCTACAGATTTATTTTGAGATGTACTTTCTAAAATATCTCTTAGATAAAATAAATATCCCAACGAACGGCTAGATTGTGTAGAAAAAGCATTTGTAGACATTAAAAGATTTACTGCCTCACTCTGTTGCTCGGAGTCTGGATTGATTCTAGTGAATATTGTTTTACCTAAAAACTTTGTATATATTGACCCATTGTAGACAATATAATTTATTTTCATATTATCATCTAGCCCCAAATCAAAACTGTCGTTTAGGGGATTATCTGTAGAAATTTTATTGAAATAAATAAATTCGTCCAAACTAGCCTCAAAGCTATTAATCCGGTCTATTTCGTTTTCAATTTTTAAGCCATCCAGACGGCCGTCATTAAGTTTTTGCATAGATAACAAATCTTCATAATGACGCAACGTATTAATTAAAGTAGGAATATTGCTCTGTAAATACTCTCGGGAATACACAGCATGTTTTGTTATATTGTTTTGAACACCGTTTATTATTATTAGTGACTTTTGGTACGGTGAAATTTGCTCATTCTGTAAATCTATAGTAGAATCATCGCCCTGCAAAGAATCAATAAAAGAACGGGAAATTTTTATAAGATAAAGCCAGCGGCTATCTGGTCTGTGATCTATGTAAGATAAAAATTCAATTTCATCATTAATATTGTTGACCCCAAGTTGTAAATTTTCAGGAGTATATTTTCCAGAAAACTGCAATATTCCCATTATTCCACGAGAAGTTGCAGTAGCAACATTAACAACAGATTCTTCTCTACCAATATCGTAAGCCGCAGGGTCTACTACATTAGTGCGAGCGGCGTAGTAGTAATGACTATCAGCATAATTGTAATATATTTTAGGAGCGAATGTGCCTGGGGGGACATTTAGTATCCAATCGGACATATCTAAATCCCCATCATTTAAACTGGAAGGGTCATTTTCCATTTCAATGTGGGCTGATTGTATGGGATCCTCTATTGGTACCCCTAACCCAAATGATAAACGAATGGAATTTAAACGATCCTGGGACATGTCATAGGGAATTGATATAAGTTGTGCAACTTGTTGCTTAACTTGTTCTTCCTCCGTTCCCTCTCCTGTTAGGTCTCCTTGGTTCTGGGGTATTTGAGCCTCTGGTGAGGTGGGACTAATATATAAACTTATTAAATTATTTGCTCGGAGCGATGATGCAACCTCTTCTAATTTCCTGTGGGATTCATTTAAGGATATAAATTCTACTCTCTGCTCTTCAAAATTAAATTTTCCATTTTGAGGATATAAAGATAAATAAGCTATAAGATCATCAGAAGTTATAGTGTTATTATTTTGAATCGGTCCACCGACTCGTAACTCTTTCCCAACATTAGGAAAAATTCCATAATTAATATAAGAGTCGTGTATTCCAGCGGTGACCCACTGGTTTCTTGCAGAATTAAAATCATAGTCTAATCCACCCCCAGGATTTTGTTCTTGAGGATAAGGGTTAACTATATTTTGTTGGTGTAACGATAAGCTCATATTTTATTTAGTTCGTATTATTAAAGCTGCTATTAAAATAACCTCTACCATAAGGATGAAGATGATTTAATTCCCAAGCCTTGACGTTTTTATCATATATGAAACTGTCCGCCATATCTAAAGCATATGCGGCAGCATTAACAGAATACTTTATAAGACTAGCTCCCCCGTTAGGAGGAGTTGTTGGACCAGTAATACCTATGTGTATGTGGCTGGCATATTCTAAGTGATTTGCAATAATATTTATCAGCAAGCTTCTGCATGTAGAATTAAGATCACGTATCAATTCAGCCAATTCTTTAAGTCCTGCAACTAAATCGTGTCCTTTAACCATAGGATTTAGGGGGTTAAATTTGGTTTCATTTCCTGCTATTAAATCAATACCGGCGAATTGACCAGAAACATTTACTCCTTGCGAATTATAAGTATCTGTACTTGTTACCAGCTTAATACCCTCTCGCCCAATTAATCGTACACTGTCACCTTTAACAGCCACTGCCGAGCGGGCGTTGGGAGAACCAACTGTGCCGTCAGCAAGACCAAAGTTTTTATCTACATCAGTTTTTTGAGAAACATAAACACGAGCAGCATCCAAATACATATTTTTATTAAATAAGACCTTTTCTCCAGTTTCGTTCACTTGACGAGCAAGAATACCCCCCAGTCCCGCAACTATATCAATAGCTCCGGCATGACTATTGCCCTGCCCACCATAACCAGATTTAAGATCATATGGGCGATCGCGACCGATGATAATATTTCCCATCCCCTTTGAAATAAGTAATTCAGACTTACTTTGATTATACTCCGGACTGGGTTCAATAATATTTTCCTGATAAAAGCCACTATTAAAAAATTCTGCCTGAAGCTCTCTTTGTCCAAGTATTTTACTAGTATCTTGTTGTGCTTTTCTTGATCTCCTGGCGTTATCGCTACCAGGTTTTATACTAATATCTCCCGCTGTTTGAGCGGCGGCATAAGTTTCCGAAGCGTGGGTCGCGAGGTCATGTGCCTCATAGCTATTAGACAATACGTTCCAAGCCGTTCCATTTGTAATCCACCTAGGAATACTAACCATTTATGTGTCCCCTTTTTTCCACTTAGTTGCTAAAAAAGCTCTTGGATCCATTATATGTGCCATAGACTTTGCTCTTCTTCGTTTTCTTATTTCTAAATGAAGGTGAGGTCCAGTAGTGCCGCCAGCACCCAGAGAATCTTTAGCTCCACCTGATAATCCGATACAGGTTCCACGATCAACCATATCTCCCTCTCTTACGAGAACCTGACTCATGTGGAAATAACAAGAATGGATAGACCGTGATCCCTTACCTCCATAGCCACTATGCTCAATAATAATATAAGATAAGTTCTTATTAGTGGGTATTCCCCCATTAGGAACGGCTGCCACAACCTTTCCAGGCAACACTGATAGAGTTGGAGTTCCTTGAGGACATGATATATCTTGCCCCATGTGAGGGCGGCTTAATTTTTGAAGCTTTCCGTTTTTTCTTACCGTGATCGTACGGTACGGATTAATTGGGGATGTTAAATTGGCTGGTGATATAGCAGAACGTGTATTCACATTATAAGCTCCATATACTAATGGCCACGCTGGATATTCAGCATTAGGGTCCTGTGACCCTGAAGGGACTGCCGACGCAAATGCGGCTACATATTCTTCAAGGCTAGATACTTTTTTACAGTCCGGAAGATTAGTTGTTGAAGAAATAGAATCTTGATCTTCCTCTGTTATTTGTTGAGGATTATTTGTACCCGGTGATGCCCCATCATTTTGTGTTGTTCTTTCCACTGTAGATGTTCTATTTTGGAAAGAAGAATTTATTGTTTGAGGACTATTCTGACCCACTGTGTTATCTTGATTAGGTAGGTCCGGCTTTTCATCTTGAGGTGCAGTTCCGGCTAACTCTAAAAATTTACATGCTGCTTGTCCTAGCAGCATTCGCCCTGACGCAGTATTAATGGCATTATTTTGAGCCCTGGCAGCATTTGCCTGTGGAGATCCATCTATTGGATTCTGTATAAAAGATATTATTTTTCCATTACCATATTCTTGAAATTTATTATTTTCATCTATAAAAGCTACACCAACAGTAGACCCAATTAAAGGTATCTCATCTAGTGGTCCCGCAAACGTGGGATACATCCTGATGATAGAGGGGTGAAAATTAAACTTAAAAGGATCAGGATACATACTGTGTAGTTCTGGAATAGCTGCACGAACAACAAACATATTAGACTTATTAGAACCAAGGTTCCCAAAACTTAATATATTGGGGACGTTCCCCCTCTCTACATCTATAACTACAGCGTTATAAACATGATTATTATGCGCCTTTGTTTTGTACTGGTTTATAGTGGCCCGTTGTTGGCTATCTAAAAAAGTTGTCTTACCAGGAACATATTGAGGCTGTATCTTGCGACTTCCAGGATTGGTACCTCTATTTTTATCAATTATAGATTGGATAGAATTCTTGTTTTTTGCCACCAATCAATCCTCTTTTATCAAATCAAACAACTCTTTCTTATCTTCATCGCTTAACGATTGAGCCTGAGAACTTGTTTCCTGTTTAAAAACTAGAGTGGCCAACTTAACCAATTGCTCGTTGCTTCTTTGTAGGGTTTCTACAAATTTTGCAGCAGTAGAACCAGAATCAGCGTACCGCTCTCGGGAAACATTCATATATTCCTTTAGTTGAGAAAGAAGATCCTCAGTTTCCTGACGGTCGTTGTTGATATTTTCCAATGCTTGTTCAATAAGCGAGCCGAGATCTTTTTTCATTAGTTTGTGTCCTCAGTTGTAAATAGGCAGTTAATTAAATTCCCCGCTGTCCCACTTAGATTTAAACAATTTATATCTTGACCTCATTTTGTTTAAACAACTTACTATCTGTTTGGTATTTAATCCAGTGATTTCCCTTAAATATAAGTAAATCGCCTTCTTATTAAAGATTTCTATTTGTTCAATATTGGTCATCAAGGTTATAACAGCATTTAAAACTTTTTGCTCGTTTGGCTTCATTGGAATTTCTTGCCATCTTTCAATCTCAGATAATAGTGATTTCCAAAATTGAGCTTCCTCTACAGAGTCTAGTAAATTGGGTTGACTGGAACTTTGTATGGCATCAATTTCTTTAACCATAGAATCATAAGTTACTTCTCTTCTGTTTTTGTTTGTTTGTTTTTTTGCTTTATGAGTAAACCAGTTCTTAGTTACAACTGAAAAATATGAAAAAGCTTTCGTTCCCTGAGTTGGGTCAAACTTACTAAGGATTGTGGTCAGCCAAATTTTGCAATCTTCTTTTAAATAATCTATATTTTCTAAACTAGTAAACTTGTATGTATAAACAATTTTATCTACTAGTTCATTAAAAGCTGGCTGTATATCATTCACATATAAGCCTGTTCTAATAGAATTATCCTCAGTACTGCAATATTTTATTATTGCATTCTCTGTATCTTTAGTAAAATAGTGCCTCTTAGATTTAGATTTCTTCATCTTCGTCGTTTCCAAGCATCTGGCTCACTAAAATATCTAACTCGTCATAAGTTTCAATCATTTGTTTTGTTTCTTTCAGTAAAGACTGGATAATTGGTTCGCCATAATACACTTCCATGTCATATACCTCTTTTATTAAAATTTTATATTGCAGTACACTTTGTTTGAAAAATCCTAATGTTTCCCACCATGTTTGTACTCGTTTCATATATTCTCGGATATACCAAATTAAGAGAATATTGATTAGGGCACTAATGATAAAAAAATATAAGTACATTTTATTTTCTTTGTTTTTTCAAATCTTGTTTATGTTTATCTAAATCACTCGCAGCCTCTTTAATTGCTTTTATGACTTCTTGTCCGGTAGTTTTTTTTTCAAGCGATTTAGAATCCCTGCTTGTATAATTTACTGATGTTATTATTTTGGACAGGAATCCTTCGGCACCACACAATTGACACTCATTAAGTACAGATCTGTAGGGATGACGATGTTCAAAATGTTTCACACATTTATCGCATGAATAACTATAAAGAGGCACTTTAAATTTTATTCTTCAATTTTAAAAGTTGGAGGATTAGAAACAAATACCTCATCATCTTTAACTTCTAAGTCCCAATTACGTAAAAGTTCAGTAATGTCTTGTTCTTCCGTAAGACACTTTTGTAAAGTCATCAGAAGGGTCCCTACGGCTTGGTTTGATAGTTTCATTATTTTATCTCCTTATTTTGGATATATTTGAAGTCAGCTTCAAACATTATCTTTGCTAGTTCTTTAAATCTGGTTTTTGGTTCCCACTTTAATTGTTCTCGTGCTTTTGATGGGTCTCCCAAAAGCAACGGAACCTCGTGAGGGCGAAAAAGTCTCTCATCTATATGAACATATTTTTCAACGTCCAGGTCTGCATGATTAAACACTTCTTCTAAAAATTCTCTAACTGTGTGAGTTTCGCCTGTCGCTATAACAAAGTCATCAGGTTTTTCTTCCTGCAACATTAGCCACATAGCCTCTACGTAATCCTTGGCATATCCCCAATCTCTCTTGGCATCTAGGTTACCTAAGAATAATTTTTCTTGAAGACCTAGTTTAATCCGTGCCGCTGCTAAAGTTATTTTACGAGTAACAAAAGTCTCGCCTCTGCGAGGCGATTCATGATTAAAAAGAATACCGCTACATAATTTAAGATCATATGATTCACGATAATTGCGGATCAAATGATGGGCAAAAACTTTTGCGCACGCATAGGGTGATGCAGGTTGGAGAATAGTATCCTCGGATTGGGGAACCTCTGGGTTGTCTCCGAACATTTCAGAAGAAGATGCTTGGTAAAATTTAGTATGTGGGGATACACTTTTAATAGCATTTAATAATCTCATTGTTCCAATGGCCACGCCATCTACAGTATTTTCAGGTATATCAAAGGATACACGAACATGAGACTGAGCAGCAAGATTATACAATTCATCCGGCTGATACTTTATCAATAATGAATACATACACGATGAATCATTTAGATCAAAATATTCTAGGGTAAAATTATCATGATCATAAATATGGTTTATTCTATCTGTATTAATGAGTGATGTTCGGCGTTTAAGTCCTACTACTTTATAATTCTTTTCTAATAACAACTCAGCAAGATATGATCCATCTTGTCCTGTAATGCCAGTAATTAAAGCTATTTTTTGTTTGGTCATAATTCATTTTACACTTAAAATTTATTTTTTATAGCCTCTAATGTTCGGATAACTATTTTTAAACCACTCACAGGTCTCTAAAAGACCTTTTTCTATATTTGTATATGAAGACAGAGGAAACCCTAATGATTCTAAATTTGCATTTGAAGAGGGTTTCTTATGTTGTCCAGAAAGTTCCGAAATATTCCAATTAATGTCTGTTTTTAAATCCATTATCTTATGAATCAAGTTTGCCAAATCTTTAATACTAAGACTAGAAGTGTTTCCTATGTTTATAGGGTGCTCTCCATCATAGTTTTCCAATAAAAATAAAACAACCCTAGCAATATCACCTACATAAGTAAATTCCCGTATCGGTGATCCATCGCCCCACAATTCTACATTTGTATTATTAATTTTTGCTTCGTGCATTTTCCTTATCATAGCCGGAATAACATGAGAATCCTCTAAATCAAAGTTGTCATATTTCCCATACATATTATTAGGAACTACCGTAATGAAATTAGACCCATATTGTTGACGATATGCTCGGGACTGCACATCCAACATTCTCTTTGCATATGCATAGGCAAAGTTAGTCCAATGAGGTTCGCCAAGGTGTATATTTTTTTCTTCTAAAGGGTAGGTAGTAGATGCCGGATAAACACAAGTACTCAACATAGACAAAAGCTTCTTCACATTGTATTTAGCAGCACACTTAAGGACGTTAGTGTTGATTAAAATATTGTCGTTATAGAAGTCAGCCAAATACGAATGATTTGCTTTTACTCCACCTACTCGTGCGGCTAAGTGAATTACAGACTCTGGCTTATATTTTTCAAACATACTGGCGCACTGGGAATATTCCCTGAGGTCGTATTGCTTAGAGGAAACAAAGTTGGCATTAGGTACAATCTCCTGAAGGGATTTACCCACCATCCCAGAGCCGCCTGTTACTAGTAGTTTGTCTTCTTTCACCTACTTTACTGAAGAATTAATAATATCAGAAATAATATCAATCTCCACCTCTCCCATTTCATGATTGTTTGGGATATACATGCCAAACTTATCTACTTTTTCTGCATTAGGTAAAGATACTTCACCATAATGCTGCTTCCATACTGGTTGATTCCCCAGGTTTCCGCAGACCAGAGGCCTTACTTCTATATCAGCATTTTGAAGATTTTCAACAATCTTTTCACGATGAGGAGAAATTACTGGATATGCAAAATTAGAAACATACTCATCCTTACGAATCTCAGGAGACCAAAAATCGTTTTTAATTTTATCAGCGTAGAGTTGATAATTATGTTCACGAACTTTGCACATATTAGCTGCCTTCTTAAGTTGGTTAATTCCAATAAAGGCGCTTAGATCCGTGGACCTTAAATTAAAGCCAAAATGATAAAATTTATATAGGTTTTCAAAATCTGAAACTTGATGGGCTTCTCTCAAAGAATTTCTATGATCTTCGTCCATGTCTCTATCCCAACCATGACTGCGGATACTCTTCAAGACATTATAAATCTCGCGATCATCAGTGTTAATAACACCACCCTCTATTGTAGATAAGTGATGTCCAAAATAAGTTGAAAAAGTACCCATAAGACCAAAGGATCCTAAATTTTTTCCTTTATGCCGAGAACCAAACGACTCACATGCATCTTCAAGAGGTATAACATTATATTTTCTACAAAGATCTAAAATTTTATCCATCCGAGGGACGAGACCCAAAATAGAAACAATAATTACTGCTGCTGGGTTGTTCTTTTTATATATGTCTTCTAAATGATGCAGATCAACAGATAGATCTTCTAGGTTACAATCACATAAGATGGGGTTAAGTCCTAGTTGAACAACTGGTGCTAAATCAGTAGCCCATGAAACGGCGGGTACAACCACCGTGTCTCCTTTTTTTATTTTGCCCGTTTCTAGCAACGTATATAGCATTAGTAAATTAGCAGATGATCCTGAATTGACAAAGACGCTATATTTAGTTCCTATAAATTTAGACCACTCTTCTTCAAAAGTAACTGTAAGCTCTCCTTTTGTTAGCCGTGGATACGTTTGGAGCCACTCTATTAGCTTATCAATATCTTGGTTATCAATTGTATTTTTAACTAAGGGTATTTTCATTGGTGTATCTCCACAAAAAATTCACATTCAAAGCGCCCAACATACTCAGACCTGTGATCTTCTAAAAAATTTTCTGATTTAGGGGACGCCAATACCGTGTTTATTTCCTGAATAACCAGATTTAAATATTCAGTAAATCCATCTCTCCAGTGGGGTCTATATTCTTTTCTTGTCATCTCTAGAGATCCATGAAGGTCGGGTCCAACTGGTTTTATCCCATAACTTAGACTTTTAGTCCTAGGGTGGGAAAATAAAATTCCCCACAAGGCAGGAGGAAACAGATTAGTAACACCTTTTTTACCAGCCCATTCTGCCGTCACTCTTAAAAAATTTAGGGATTTCTCATTATCCTCATTGGTCAGGTTATCTTGGTATCCATATCCTGTTATTTCCTGGTTCAAATAATAGGCAGGGTGGGTGGGAAGAGCCATTTGTGTTCTAAGAAGAAGTAATGAATTGCAAGAATCATATATCATTTTGATAATATCGTATGGCTGAGGGAGGTAACATAAAGTACTATCCATAATACAAATATCATATTTCATAGAGGGTTTAAACTCTGCTATATTCTTTTCTATAAACTTTACATTTTTATTTACTTTAAAATATTCTCGTCCTGTTTTTATGCAGGTAGAATTTATGTCTACCACTGTATAAGAAAAGGGAATGTTTTTGAAAATTTCTTTTTTTAAGAAATGGTACTTGCGGCCGTTGCCGCCGCCTATGTCAATAACTGATATTTTTTCTTTTTGTTTTGAAATTTCTAAAATATATTTCTTGAATTCTTGATCAATTTTTGTACTGCTTATTAAAGTCTGAAGTGGGTAATCTACCGTATCGTACCCCAACTCTTCGGCGGTGTTGGGGTCGGACCATATTTTATTATTTAATGCATCATATACATTATCATTCATTTAAAAAATTCCTTAACAACACTAATAACTTTGCGTTGGTTTTCCTCTGTTAGGCTGTAAGATGAAGGAAGCGAAATTCCAGTGTCGTACGACAAAGTACTTTTTTTAAAGTTGTTTGAGTCTAGAGCTAAATTCTCATAACAAGGTTGCTTGTGAAGGGGGTAGAAAAAATCTCTAGTTTGAATGTTTTTATCAGCAAGAAATTTTTGTAGATCATTCTTGTGCTCTGTAAAATAAGAAGCAAACCAATGTACCGGCGTGATATGAGGCTTAAAACTTAGAGGATTAAGTTCGGAGATATGCTGTAACTCTCTCAAATATTTGGTACGAATTTGGTCTTTTTTATTTATAATTCTTTCCAGTTTGTTAAGTTGGGCTAGTCCAATCGCTGCTTGCATCTCTGTAAACGCAAAATTATAGCCTATGTGAGAATGAATAAAGACTCCCTTCTTGTCTCTCCCGTGGTTTTTTAAACGATAACAGGAGGCGGCCAACTCATCATCGTTTGTAAGTACGATGCCGCCTTCTCCGCATGTGATTGTTTTATTCCCATAGAAAGATAAAATGCCTAAGTCACCAAACGTTCCAACGTGCTGGTTATCATATTTAACTCCAACTCCCTGTGCTGCATCTTCTATCATGTATAAGCCATATTCTTTACAAATTTTTTGTAGCCTATAAAGATTAGCTGCTCCGCCATAAAGATGTACTGGCATTATTACTTTGGTCGCCGATGTTATGCTTTCTATGACTTTATCACAATTTAATCCTAAATCTTCTAAATTTATGTCAACCATTACTGGGGTGGCACCAGTCATAATTACCGCATTAGCTGTAGCGATAAAAGTCATATCAGGAACAATAACCTCGTCGCCGGGACCTACCCCTAGAGATTTTAAGCAGCAAAACAAGGCTGCTGTTCCATTTGTCATAGAGACAGCGTGTTTGGACCCTGTTAGATCTCTAATCTTTTGTTCAAATTCTTTTGTAAGATCGTGCTCAGTAACATAAGTGGATTCAATCACTCGTAATAACTGAACTCTCTCTTCTTCGCCAATCCACGGCTCAATCTGATTAATAAAGTCCGTCATAAGACTTCTGCTCTTGGATATTAGATTTGGCGTGAATATTAATCTTATTCTTTATAAGGAATCTCTTATCATTCAATTGGGCATCCAAGCGAGCATGTTTTACAAATTCATCCCCAAAATCATGGTTCTTTTCGCAATCACGAATAATATCCTCGGTTTCCCACAGGGTTAGATTAATTTCTTTCAACTCCTGTAGCATCTCTTGAGGAACAGAAACGTTATTCTCGTTGAGTCGGTGTTCCAATACACCTAATTCATGACGAACGTGTTTTAGTTTGTCTTCATCTTCAATTTTTTCTAACTTAATTTGCAAGATGGTGATTTTATCTAAAACTTCACCGATTGATACTTCTATTTTCATTTAGTCACCTCTTAATAAATTTAGATGGTAGTCTATTTTTAAAAACTTATCTACGTTTTCCATATTATACGGTGTATTAGAAATTTGGTTAAATTTTTCTTCAGTAAGTTCATCCCATGTGTTTAGAAAAATTCCGGGTATATGATGATAAGAAAATAAATTGTATATGGTATTATGTAAGTTAATGGGAATAGTTCCTACTGCCAAACATTCGTAATTACGATGTACATCAGGACCAGACCCTTCCAGACAAATAACAAATTGATATTCATTCAATAGACTCATATATTCAGACCAGCCTAATTTATCTCTCTGGGTGTCTACAAAAGGCAATTTACTTAACATTTCAAAACACTTTTGTCGCTCCGGATTAGTGTTAAATGTATGATACGGTAAAAGAATCTTTTTCTTTTTATTTTGATGAGCAGTTGACTGCTCATTATGAGAAATAATAAGACTTTGATCGCCACCGGCTCTTTCTTTTTCTTCAAATCCAATTGGAAGAGGAATAATTTTATCATGCAAGATATCTGGAGGATTTGTACACGACCATTTTATAAGATTAGGATTTTGTAGTATCTGCTGATAAGATAAATCACCATTAGAGCCAATATGATAGGAAGATATGCCACTAATCAATTTAAAAGGATTTTTAATCTTAGGCAAGATTTCATTTTGAAAATAAGGATGAAAAATATAGTCAGTCTTTACATAAATTATATCACCCGCTTGTACGTCTGTTGGATCAAAATGATCCTTATTGTGTAGCCTGCTCACGCCAGCTTCTTTATAAAAATCATCCGAACGGTCTATTGCATGATCTGCAATTGCTGGCATCCAGTTATAGAAGATATATGAGTTTTCATTAATCATATTTGATAATGCTCCATTTTTTAGTTGTATAATTACCCAAAGGCTGATTTCTAAAATCATGATAAAAGATGTGATCTGTTTGTGCGTATAAATCTATGAGTGATTTAAAAGAACTCTCCATGCAATGAATTTCTTCCGCTTTTTCTAAAATCAAAAAGAAATGAAGAGCATTTTCAGTAATATCATTTTCAATAACAAGAAGATCAGGATTTAAAATATGTTTTCTATCAACCTTAAAGCCTCTACTCTCGTCATCATGAACGAAAATAAACTTTTCGTTATTAGGGTTTAACTTACTTAAAACTCTCTCTTCTTCCTTTATATCTCTTTCTACATAAAACATATCTGTGCGTACTTCATAAGGTATTTTTACCTGGTCATAGAAAAATTCCCAACAATTCTTATCGTACTTTTCTTCTTCCTCAAATGGATAAAACTCATGGCCAACTCTCAAAAAATGAGAACACTTACCCGAGTTGGCATATTCCGCTACCTGCTCATACTCGTCCTTATTACCATCAATTTTAACAACAATTATTTTGTCATTATCACGGTACATATACTCAATCATTTCCCAATACTGGTGTTTAGAGAATATATGAACCTCATCAAATTCAGATTCCTTAAGAATATATCTAACCATCCCATTACAGTCAAAATGATCGCCTAGTCCCAGATGGTGATGAATGCATAAACTTTTCATAAGTATTCTTTCCCAAATGTCACTAATTCTTCTACATAATTATCTAAAATATATTGACGATAATTTTTCTGCTGCTCAAGATCATCATATACAGAACAATCAAACTCTATATCACCAATAATTTGTTTAGGGGTTTCCAAGGGCATGAAGTCTAAGTTATTAACAACCGGGTCATAACGATGATTTATAAATTCCGTTGTGTGTTTATAATTGTGAAATTCATAATGTTTGTACCACAGTTGTTTCAGGGCATAAAATCTACGATTAACTGCCTGAAGGTGTATAATTCCTATATCCTTGGTGGCAGACTTAGGTAATGAAACTGGGGGTGTTCTTGGGGTATGATACTTCCAGTCATCCATGTTAAAATTACCAGTCTTATCCAAGGGTAAAATAAAGCTTCTAAAGTTATTCACATATTGAGGATCTTGTCTTGTTTGGGTCAATGTATTGTTAACAACATTATACCAATACAAATGCCAATCCACTGTTTCGTACAAAGAAATAATTTGAGAGAAATTATCCACTAAATTAGCCGACAAAAGTTCGTCACAATCAAAACATATTACATGACTTGCTTTATTTTCTCGGCTATATTCTAGCATCTTTGACCGGTTGTATGATTCGTGAAACTTATCTAACTTATCATTTAGGATGATGGCTCGCGAGCCTAAATGCTTCTTAATAATGTTTACCGTATCATCCGTAGAATTATCGTTATAAAAAACAAATTTTTCTAATGGATATTTTTCCCATATCGGCAGAAGAGCACTCAATAAAACCTCTTCGTTTTTTACCATTATGTTTCCATGAACATTCATTTCTTTTCATCCCGGCTATTATTATAAACATCATCAAAAAATTCGTCTGCATCCAGAATCTTATCATTGCCGGCATATGCCTGTCCTATAAAATGATTAGCGTCACGGGGATGAGAATAAGGAAAAGTTGGCTCGCCATAATGGTTTCCAAAAAATTCATCATGAACAAAAACATTACCTCGTACAAGTGGGTAGATTTTTTCTCTTAAAAAGTTTTGATCAACTTGCCAAAAATCACCTTTAGAGTACTCGTCAATATAATTCTTCATATGTTTTAGGAAAGGATTTCTAACTCCCCACATGCCGCCTAAGATTTCCGTTGCATGATAAGGGTGATCACGCATTATATGAAAATCTTTATCACTTTCCAGCCACTGCTGAACCGCTAAAACCTCTCTAGTTGTTGGTCGGCTATCTACATCTCTACAGATCATAACATCAACATCTGGATCAGATGCGTCTTCAAATCGCCAAAACATTCCTTTCCAATTACACTCTTCGGTTCTTAAAATTAGTTCAGTATTATTAAAGGAATTTAAAGTTTCTATAATCTTTATTGGAGTTGAATCTCCAATATGAAATCTACATACCCAATCTTTATACAATCTTTGAGCAAGCTCTACATTTCTGATAGCGCCGTCAGTATAGCGTGTATCATCGCCCCATAGTGAGTATGAAATAATTTTTTTCATTGTTCAAATATATCCCGGAATCTGTTTAAAATTTCTTGTTCTTCTAGAGTCTTTTTTTGATGATTTTCCGGTGAAGTACTCAAGCCCTTGGGGTTGAAATAATATAGGCCTAAAACTTGAGACACTCGTTTAAATACACTACCAGACTTTACACACCTCAGCCAAAATTCTAGATCACCAGCAGAGCTATATTTTTCATCAAAATATCCATATCTTTCATGAAGATCTTTTTTCCACAAAGGCATACACCCAGGCAAACATTTAAACATTAGTTTAGGATCATATTCATGGGTTTCAAAAAGTTGACGACTTTTGGTAGTATAAAAAGTTTCATCCGCTTGCCCAGTTATGAGAAAAGCAGGATAGACTAAATCAATTTCAGAGGAAGAAGTAATTTCTTTTAAGCACAATTCTAAATTATCATATGATCGGCAGTCATCTAAATTAGCGTTTGTGATATATTTTGCTGAACTATTCTTTATTGCTATATTCCAAGCTCCATATACGCCTGGATCTACTTCTTGATAGTAATAAATAATATTAGGATATTTTTCCATATATTTATCAATAACTGTCTTTTCATAACTGGTTTCTGTTTTATTGCAGTCTACTAAGATTAATTCGCATTTAGAAAATATGGTTTGTTGAGTAATTTCGTTTAAAAATTTATCTATAAATTCCGAACCATTATATACCGAAGTTATAATTGATATTTCTGGATTCTGAGAGACAAAAGAATTAGAATGGGCGTCTGAAGAATTGGAATTTACTAGTTCACAGATTTCCGCTAATTTCTCTCTTTTGTGAGTGATAACTTCTTGTAATAATATTTCTTGATCAGAATAAGTATACTTTTCATTTATAGCCCCTACCATATCATTTGTTATAACTTTACACCCCGCTAATTTTGCCTCCATAAAAATCCGAGAAAAAGTTTCTGGACTAGATGGTAAAAATGCAAAATATTCGTACTGTAGCAGTTTTTCAAAGAGACTATAAGGGTCTGGTTCGGAAACCAAGTCATATTCTAAATTATTTTCCTTACAATAGTTTTCAGCAGCGAGTTGACCCTTTATAGGATTATCGCTCTTCATAATAGCTACTTTAGGATGGCGTAAGATATTTTCCGAAATCTTACTCTTTACATTATCTAAAAAATGGTCGCTCCAAAATGACCCACCCATGTTATACAGGTTGTTAAAGAGAGGTAAATTTTTAGTTACAATATCTACGTGGTATTGTGATTGACAGCATACCCTTGTTGCATTTTTGTACAAACTTTTATATACTATTTGATTTTCGGGTACTTTAAAATTAACATACTTTGCAGGGTTTCTATTTGAACAATATTTGTGATCATGTTCATAAATCAAGTAGTTTAAGGATTCTAGTTTTTCTATAGCATCAGCGGGAACCGACAAAAAACTTCCTAAGATAAAAAAACAATTTTTTCTTGTCTGCAAATATGCTGGCGTAATCTTAAAACCATGTACTTCTTCTACATTAAGTCCATTATTGCGCAGATAGTTTACTATTTCTTTATTTGCAAGTTCTGCGCCGCCTTGTGGGATTTCTTCCACAAAACCATCAGCTACAAAAACAACATCCACCATACTAAACTACCTTTATTTCGGTGTTAGTATTATCCCAATCTTTCTTGTTATTATAAACATCAGCACAAATACTACCAATTTTATCATATTGTTCTTTTTCAGAAAATTTCTCTTTGAGATACGTCTGTAAAGTTGCGGCTATATTTCTTTTTGCTATGTGAGCATTTACCATATTTCTCATAGCCTTTTTAGAACTATTCATATCACAGTGGGCCCACTTCATATCGGGAAACAAAATATTGTCCATTACTGCACCTTCACCTATTTCCTTAATATCACATCGTATTCTTTCATACATGTCCTTAGATTTTTTACCTTGACCAATCTTAAGAAAATCTAAATGTCCCGACCATCCCGAAACACACACAGGCATTCCACTATATGCAGCCTCAAAAATGGGTAAACCAAAGCCCTCGCCATGTGTAGTACTCACATAAGCATTAATCTGAGGATGGGTATATAAGCCATGGATTTCTTCTTCAGTCATAGATCCATGAATCCAGTGAATTTTACATTTTGCATCTTTAAAATTTTGACGGAGGGGAGAGAACAATTGTTTGTCTAACATCTGCCGATCAAATATAGAATTATTCGCATGATGTATTTTTGCTACTAATCCAATATTTTCATTATGAAACTCTTCCATAAACCAATGTAAAAGTTGTTCCACCCCTTTACGAGGAGAAATCTGAGATATCGTTAGGAAATTAAACTCGGTATCTAAAGATATTTTATCTTCCAAAGACATAGGTGTAATAGATTTAACCGGATATCCCACTACATCAGAACTGGTTGAGATACCGGTTCTCTGAATGACAGAATTTGAATTTTCTGCCTGAAGATTGAAAATGGTGTCAGTAAACCCTTTTTGAGAATGTTTACTGGTAAATATAATATGATCCATAGAATTAGATGGGTTAACCCATGAAACAGGAATTCTGTCCGTCTCAATTCCAGCAGTTATACCTATATTGCAGTTTGATGGAAATTGTTGTGAATATGAATCCCATTCATTTGGTACCGTAACCTGAATTACTAGGTCATAATCTCCTTTAAATAATTCTTTCTTTATCACCAGAGATTCATAGAGCTTAATATTCCTATCGTTATCAGAAATCCAACTAGAATTACCCCAATGAATAGGATGAGCATGTAAATCAAAAACTTCAGGCTGACTATTCAGGGCATTAATAATAAACCGGCCGTGTTCTCCATATCCGCTACGTGTAAATAATGGTGAAATAACTAGAGTTCTTATCATAGTGTTTTTACCTCCCAGGAATTATAGTTTTTACGAGTTTCCCACGAGCCATTTTTATTATAAATATCAGTCATTAAGTCAACCCAATTTTTTCCAAAATCTTCAAAGTTATAATTCTTTTGAACATGTAAGCTTCCCTGCTTGCCTAACTCTGCTCTTTCTTTAGGAGACATATAAAACATCTTTTCTAAGGCAGCTACAAATTCATCCTCGTTTATACGATCTTCATAAATCCACGGAACATTCAAAGATCCGATAACCGCTTTGGAACTAGGCTCAATGCCGATGCCGAAATAATTCTCCCCATCGGTTACTTGCTCTTGTAGTCCACCCGTCATAGTTACAACAATAGGAGTCTGACATGATAAAGATTCCAGTGTTCCTAATCCAAATCCTTCAGCATCCGAAATATTAACAGTAACGTCTGAAGCATTATACATCAATGATAAGTGTTCTGGTGAAACTTTTTGTGTTGAAAAAACAATCTGTCCCTTATTGAGACCTAAATGTTCTGCCACCACATGAAGTGGCTGACCGTGAGGATCATTAATATCAGTATGCATCATCAAACACGCTTTGTCATGTCCAACTTTGTCTAAGAATTTTTTAAACCAAAAAATAAGAGATCCACTTTGCTTGCGGCGGGCATTTCTATTATTCCAGTAAAATATTACCTTATCTTCGGCTCCAATTTGTTTTCTCATCTCTGCCATATGCTGAAGAGATACAGGATCATCTAATTTTTTAAATATTTTAGAGTTAACTGCATGAGGAATATAGTGTTCCTCAACATCAGGCGAAACCGTCTGAACAATATCACTGGTTACTTTTGAAATAGTAGCTACAACATCCGTAGAATCGTACCAAACTTTATTATAGGTAGGATAAGGGTAGTTGTCCCAAACATGGTAATAAACCATAGTAACAGACTCTCTTATTTCGTCTTCCATCTGCCATAACCAATCATAAAATCTAGGATCAGTCATGAAGTATAAAATATCAGGACGATGTTGTCGTAAAACTGACCTAATAAGATTTTGATCACCATAGGCATCTACCGGAAATATTTTCCAATTATCTTCCCACCCATCTACGATAACTGGAGTATAATCATTATGAGATATAGCCCCTCCTAGAGAAATTACCTCAAATCTTCCAGTTTTCAATAGAGACTCTATAACATAGCGAGTCTGAGTACCAACACCCGAAGGAGATAAAGGATGATCACTAATTGTTAAGATTTTTATCTTTTTTGTCAAGACAGGCTCCTCCTATAAGCAGTGTTTTGTCTGGTAAAATTCACAAGTGCCAAAGCGGTCTTTGCAATTAGTACAAGCAATACGATTCTTGATATAATTTTCTTTGTTAATATTATGCAGTGCTTTTGTCAAGGCGTTAAGGGCATCAGTTGTTCTTTTTTTCGCTGCCGTTACTCTGACAAACTCTGCCTTGTTACCAGCCTTAGCTGTTCGCTTTAAAAGGACAAAATGACAATCAATATCTTTTGGATCTACCTCATATTTACGAGCATAAAAATGTTTGTAGTAAACTAATTGGTAAGCCAGAATTTTATCACTTTTTTTCTGAGGCTGCCAGCCCCACGAACAAGTCTTCCAGTCAATCAGGTGAATCTTCTCATCCTTCTTGGAGTAGACAACAAGGTCAATAAAGCCTTTAAACTTTTTTTCTGCTTCCGTGAATTCAGTAATAGGCACATAGAGTTGCTCTTCTGCTTTGAGCACTTCCCAGTCCTCGCCTAACTTGCCGAACTTCTCAGTCAAGCAGCGGTAGAGGTCGGGAACGATTTCCAAACCACTTACAAGCCACTCTTTGAGCTTAAAATCACGCTTGGCTCTTTGTTGTTCATCCTCGGGCAAAGCCTTGAGTTCTTTCAGAAACTGCTCTTTAACTAGCGCCTCAATTGCGCCGGGCTTCCGATACTTTTCAGGGGAAGTTAAAGTATACTCGCAAACCGTATGGAGAGCTTTACCAAAGGCAGTAAATATATTACCCTCAAACTGAGTAACCTTATCAATATATGTTAATTTGTGATAATGGGGACAAATGTGCCAATTCCGCCACTCGGAATAGGAGATATGCTTACCAGCCAAAAGTTCCTTCTTTCTTAATAAACTTGATAATGATGTAGTTCATCAATTTTATCATATAACATTGGGCTAATTTTTTCTAGGGCATCTCGCTTACCTAAATAATATGCCTCAAACCCAGTAGCAAAATATTCTCGTATGGAAACGGCGGCGTAAGGTCGGATAAATAAACCAGTAGTCACCATTCGTAACATATTTGTTCCTACCCTCTTATAGAGGAAGATATCAAATGACTGATCAAACTTTAATCTATCAAAATCATATTCATTAACCCAGTAACCCTCAGACTGAAGTTCAAATTTAAGCTCACTTCTTTTCTTTAAAAATTCATTAATAAGAGATTCATCACTATAAATGGCCTCGGGAAATAAAGTTTCCATGTGATGCGCAAACTCATGCACAATATCGTCCATTAGGTCTTTGTTATTTTTTTGACGGTTTGTCATTTGTAAAACCTGGTCCCTATAAACCGCATTAACTCCTCTGCGATCAAACTCATCGTCATGTTGTATTTTAATTGCTCGGAGACCATGAAAATAATGAGTAGGAAAATTAGTTTCCAAAGTCTTTAAAATAGCCCCTAGATTAATATTATCAGGAAGAGCATCCAACTCAAGAACCTCAATTTTCCCAGAGCTAAAATTTTTAGTAGTGTTTTCTACTTTTTCTTTAATATAATTTCTCATAAAATTTCGGCTGCCAGCGTGGCAAGTTTTGACCTTTCACCTTTATAAAGTGTTACATGACCAGAGATTTTGTATTCTTTAAATTTTTCAACAGCATGAGTAAGCCCATTAGAAACAGCATCTACATAAGAATTATCAATTTGTTGAATATCACCTGTAAGCACTAATTTTGTTCCATGTCCGACTCTAGTTATTATAGTCTTTAATTCGTGTGCTGTTAAGTTCTGGGCTTCATCTACAATCATAAAAGCATTGGAAATTGAACGACCTCTAATATATGTCATTGCTTCTATCTCTATTGTACCCTGCTCCATTTGCATGTCAAGTGCCATTTTGTCTCCAAATAAATATTCTAGATTATCTCGGAGAGGTGCAATCCATGGCATCATCTTTTCTTCTAGTGTTCCTGGCAGGAATCCTATATCTCGTCCCATTGGTTGAACAGGTCTGGTTATTATCAGTTTGTCGTAACCACCTTGAGATTTAGTATTATGTAAAACTTGTTCCAACCCACATGCTGCGGCTATTAATGTTTTTCCTGTTCCTGCTTGGCCAGTTAAAGAAATTATTTGTATATCTTTATCAAACAAGAGATCCATTGCATATTTTTGTTCTTTATTGTTTGCGGTCAATCCCCATATATCTTTATACGTGTAGACTTTTCTCAAAGGAGTGTCATAATCAACAAAGCGACATAAGGCTGATTTCTTATCATCATTATCAGACTTTAATACCAAGTAATGGTTGGGATAAAGTTCAATCTTTTGCTCGGGTAGAAATATATCCTCATCTTCATAAAACCGCTCTATGATACTATCTTCTACTAAAAGTTCTGAACTTCCATCATAAAGTTTTTCTATGGATTTAACGGCTTGCTGAGGTTGGTAATCATAACATTCAATTCCAAAAGAATCACACTTGACTCTCATATTGAGGTCGCGAGATATAACCGCTACATCATGGCCCTCCAATTGGAGGCGGATCGCGATCGCAATAATTTTATTATCCGAATCGGTCTGCTCCATTCCCGATGGCAAGTACCGAGGATCATATTGTGCTGCGAAGACCTTACCCTTCCCAGTTCCCAAAGGAACACCAGAAAAAAGACTCCCCTTTGATCTCATTTTGTCCAGCAGACGGTTCATAGTGCGAGCGTTCAGACCAGCAGTATCTTGGCGATGTTTGTGTTTATCTATTTCATCTAAAACAATTGTTGGTATGCCAATATTACTTCGCCCAAAGGAGAATAACGACTGAGGCTCTGTTAAATATACGTTTGTATCTAGGATTAAAGTTTTATTCAAAGTTTTTCCGTTCTATAGTGGTGTATTATAAATAGCTAACGTAAAAGAAAAAAGCCGCCCGAAGGCGGCTGGTGGAGGTAGGGAGAATTGAACTCCCGTCTTGTCTAGTTCCATAAAGCGGTCATTCACAAGGTTGTGTCTGTATTTATCGTCGGACAGACAACTTGACTAGATCGTTTTATTGCGGCTAAAACAATCAAAAGCACTTGGGACTGCCTAATACGGCTTTCTGTTTATTGGCTGCCGTCGCCTCAAGAGTGGTCAGGTTATTAAGCCGCCATCTCCATGTTTAAATCGTTATTTGCGATTAAAAATTTAAGCGTTTTTAGTGAGCCACGCTTCCCTCACCCTTGCACCGTTTTTACTTCCCCATCAATCTATCCCGATTACCCCCTTGTATAATAGTTATACACTATAACGAAACACTTGTCAAGTTATTTACTCTTTTATATATGCTAGCAAATTAATAGTAGTAAATGTAAGAAGTAGTAAGAAGTAGTAAGAAGTAGTAAAAAAAGATAAGTTGTTTAAAGCTTGCAATTCATTATAACGAAGTAAAAAAAAGTGTTAAGAGTGATTAGGCAAATAAATCTAATTCTTCTGAATCACTGCCTGATGATGGGTCAGGAACCTCTGAATTTTCTTCCTCCTCTTCTTCTTTTTCTTTTTCATATTCGGGAGTGGTAGCATCGGGCAAATTAGATTGTAACTCATCTTCAAACTTATCAAAATATAATAACATATTTGTTAATAAATAATCATAGAAAAGATTCTTATCTTCTTCATCTGCTAACATATCATATGCATCCACAATTTGTTTTTCTACTTGCTTGAAAGTAGTGGCAGCAAAATTTCTTCCAGTTTCATTTTGGTCTTTAATTTTTACAAATTCACTATCTTCATCTTCTCCATCAATACTGATAAACTCGCCCTCAATTGACTCTTCCTCATCACCATCGGCTTGAGGATCTAAATTAATTGATACCTTTTCTGATAATAAATCTTTGTCAATATTAAACTCATAATTTTCAGGAAGTTTTTCAGCATCAGTATTTGCTTCAATAGGCCTAAGCGAGTTCTTTATCGCATGTATAATATGATTTCTGAAAGACTCTCTTTGTTCATCTGACGTCGTTAACATCTTATAATCATCTTCTATAACTGGAATGATTTTCTCCAATAAGTTAGCTAAGACATTTATACCAGTAAACTCACTAGGCTCCTCTGTACCAGTTTCAGCCTCTAGGATTATTTTTCGCACAACATAACGAATCTTCTGCTCAGCTAGATTTTTATGACGAACATTTTCACTGATTCTAGTTCTAATATGGGTACGAATTAACTCTTCAGCAATCATTTGGTCTCTTAAAATTGTAGTCATGGTAATATAATTATCTCCGCCTTTGTCGTTTGGCACGTTTGACTTTTGGTTTGTTACTTTTTCTTTTTTGAGATTTAGGGAATGATGGTTTCATACCCAAAGGCAGGCTATAACCCTGTACACTGCCGCCTGCCATGGATGACATTTCATCTATAGTTAAATCTACTAGATTATTAAAGGATTCATTGGAAGTTCCAGTTAAGGAATTCCATACAGATTGTTTTTCTGGTTCTGATAGATGTATAGGCAGTTTAGAAATAAATTCATCTTTATTTTCAGATGCAATTAGGTTCCGAAGAGTTGTTCCCCCCATTCCTTCTCCACCAATGACAGGGAAGACCATCTCTTCCACATTTACTCCAGGATTATGCATTTCTGCCCATGATTGCGCCCTTGCATATCTTTTATCTCCTATATCTTTGTCACTTTTTCCGAGTACTACTGTATCCCCCTCAGAAAAAGAATTTTCATCTGCAATAAGATCATATACATCAGCTACAGGAGTTTTTCCTTCTTGTATTCTGATTTTAATATTATCATCACTCTGAGTATAAAGATCCCAAAGTCTTTTGGAGTCTTCGGCAGTTATGATAACCCTTGGGTCGTCTTTTGAAGCACGAGGTTTTTTTCCAATAATGACAATCACTTCATCAATATCAGATTCCGAAGATAGTTTTTTTGCAAGTCCATAATGTCCTGCGTGAGGAGGCTTGAATCCTCCAGGAAGTAAAGCCACTTTTTTACCTATTTTTTCTGTAATTATCTGGGAATTGAAACCAATATTTTCAGTGGTTAATTTTTTTCCTTTTTTTGGATAACGAAATATTCCTAAGATTTGATTAATCGGTGCAAAATTCCCAGCAAATTTATAAGTATGTCCGTCATAATCAAAAACAACAGCCTCTACAGGAGTTGTGATATAAGAAAAATCTTTTATTTTATTGAGATGTCTCTGCATAACTGCCATAGCCTGAGGATCTTCTGCTCCAGAATCTGTGATTGCCTTTACAGCCACAGCCAATTCCTCTTTCTGTCTCTGTACCTCTTTTTTGCCATCGGCGATAAAAATGCTTTGAACACTTTCCAATATAGCAACTGTAAAATCATGTACGGCCGTCTCTATAGGTAAAATAGCTTCCTGCAACAATGTTCTCTTATTGTTGACCAGAGATACTAATTCAGTTAGATTTTGTTGGTTAAGTCCTTTTTTTAGTGCTTTGAGTCCAATATTCCCAGGTATTTTTAAAAGATACTTTGCAAGCTCTTTTTTGAGATTGGGTGACAAATCATTATCAATGCCATTTACCAATCTTTGAAAAATAAATTCTTGAATCGTATTTTTATCCGATAAGCCTTCGGCAGCAAGTGCGCCGGATATTCTAGACTTAGCCTTATTTAGGGCAGTATCATTCTCAAGTCCCTTCAGATTTATAATAGCTTCACGAGCAAGGGAAAAATCATGGTCTTTTAAAGATTTTTGCATTCTATTTAGGGCGTTATCCAATATCCTTAATATACCTTGAGGAATAGGTTTTTTATCGCCAGACTTTCGGTCAAAGACAAAGTGACCTACATTATGAATCTTAAGAGTTTTATTATCGTAGTTTATAACATTTCTAGATCCTGGATCCATGATCTCAGCATTGTACCAAATATTTGTATCTGGTCCGAAGATTCTTTCTTTTTCTTCGTCGGATAAAGCCTCTACAGCTTTTTCAAAGGCAGAGAAGCCCCCGCTAAATGCCTTTTCTAGACCTCCACGTCCTGCAAATTTTTGAGCAAGTTCGGTAGAATCTAAGCCACCTTTTTTTAGATTGCCTTTATTCCTTGCGCCCTTGGCTTTTCCTTCTGGTATTGAATAAGACAAGAACAGGTTTTGACCATCTACTTTTTCTTCTGTCTTTAATTGACCATTAGATGCCGCATCCATTATTTCTTTCATTTTGGCAAAAGTTAAAGTAGGATTATCATAGAGATGATCCATATGACCAGCAACACCACCCATTTATTTTTCCTCTTTAAGGAGATTTAGTTCAGATTCTAAGGACTCAATACGTTCGTTTAGTCCTCTAAGCTGTCTCTTTATACCACGAAGATGTTCTTTTGCCAAGTTAATTCTGTTTGTATCTCTTTTATTTGTGACACGAACACTACTAATTATGTCGTTAAGAGCCTGCACTGATGCGGCTGCATCTAATCTAAATTGTTCGTTTAATAAAAAAGACTTTGTGATTTTTTTCCACATCTTAAGTTGATCCTTCTGGTATATCGTTAATTACTCTTAAAATACTTCCTTCAACCTGTATTTTAAACCGAACAGTCTGACCGTCGGCGTTACTTCCGTGTAAGTATAAATAGTTGTTAGAACCAGAAACGTATATATCGCCACTTGCACTAAGAGCAGTCTGAGAACTATTCCACTTCAACTGAGGGATACCCTCTACAGTATTAGCTTGACCTGTGGCTTTAAGAATATAACCATCAACATTATTGTTGATTGTTACACCACTACCGCCACCACCGCCAGTAGAAGCTGGATCGCCGCCCATTTCAGATCTTACAGGACCCAAGAGTCGTCTATCTAGGACACCCATAGCTTATTCTCCGGCACTAGAATTAAAATATCCATAGGTTTCTGTTTCTTTACCAGGGAAGGGATAACTTCTTACAACAAACCCACTTATATTTAGAGAATTTTGAGCCGCTGATCGCATGAATAATGATCTAGTCCCATCTGCATCTCCGGTGTGAGTTATCCCTGGGTATACTAAAACTAACCCTACTTGAGAAGTTATAGAAACAACTATGTTACTGGCAGCAGTAAAACTAGGGGACGAAGAAGGCGACTCTACAGACATTGTTAAATTAACATTGCCTCCGGTAGGATTAGAACACCACAAATAAACCTCCTCAATGACTCCATAAGAAAATGTTTGAACTCGGGTAAAAGTAGTGCTATCCGCTGAGGAACTGATTATTAGTGGCCCACCAGTAGATAAGCCACCATCTGATGAAGATAAGGGCAATTTAGCAGAACCAACACCACTCAGTTTTTGATTCCCTGCACCGACCGTCAAAGGTTGTTCGGGATATTGTTGGAAAGTTAAGGAAGGAAAGTTACTCATATTAAAATTATTTCTCTATTGTCCAAAAACTTCATTGATTTTGGATTTCATTTCTTGAATCCACATTCTGTCAACTTGAGAATCTACTTTGGGTTTATTATTTTTTTCCCATAACATCATCTCTCCTTTGGCGATTGACTTCTTCAAGAATACTTTTATAGCCACGAGGGGAGACGATAATCCTACATTTTCTATCATTCTGTATCCTGCAAAAATAACTCCCACTAGTTTATTTTTAGAATTTATAATAGGTGAACCGCTGGACCCTGGCTTAGTAGGAATGGTATATACTGAATACCCTCTGTCATGATATCCTGAAAATATTCCCTGAAATATTAAAACTGTCCCTGACCAAAAAAGTCCATGAGGAGCAGCTAAATTAGTAACAACTTCGCCACGACGTGGTTCGTTTTGCGCCACTCTTAAAGTAAGTGGTTTAGTGTGAACATCTGATACACTCATTAAACATAAATCAAACCTTGTATTAATATTAACTACGTGAGCATCATGTTGGGTTCCATCTAAATCTACTACTTTAAAGCGAGATCCCTTATTAAAAACTTTAAATCCGGCAATTGTCTGGGTTTTAGGTAATTTGTTTTGACAAGAATGTCCAGCAGTTAAAATGTATGACTTATCATCTTCTACTTCACTGTGAAAAACATAAGCTCCCGATGAAACATATTTCATTTCGGCAGATTGGCACCTTTCTTTTTGTGTTTTGGGATCTAATCCACACCCTTCCAATTTAATAAACTGTCTAACTTGTACAAAAGAGTTTCTAGGATAAATATCCTGGGGGGTTTCGCTAGTTAAAGAGATTGTAGTACACCCACTAACACAACTTGAAAGGCAAAGTAACGAAATTATAAGAAACTTTATATAAAAAGGGGCTTTTTTGTTCATAGTAAAGTAAGTAGATTGAAGGGACACTATTTATCCACAGTAATTCTGTGTGAGAAATCCTTGAAAGGACGGATAAAATAATGATAAGCAGTATAATGTTGTCGGGTATTTTACTTTTTGGTAGTCAAAGTATTGACTTTCCTGCTATTTGGAAGAAAGTAGAGGGAAAATGGTCTTATGTCGGACAAGTCAAAGAAAAAAAGCAAATCCTTGTTTGGATAGAAAAGACTCCAAAAACACAAGGAAGTGAGATATTTATTAGAGAGATAAAGAAAATGCCATTTATTACTTTATCACCAACCGGAGAGGTATTAGATTTACAACCCCTCCACTGAGGAGGATCTGAATGTTTGGTTTTTTAACCCTTAGAAATACATTATTAATTGTTTTAGCCCTCGTTTCTGGCGCTTCTTTCTACATTTATACGAAAGCTAACAGTGTACATCAAACTGTTATTACCGGAAAGTCTACCTTTTATACTCCGGGACAACATGAAAACTGTAAATGGCTTGTTCATTTTAGTAATACCATAACTACCGAAGAAGGTGACACTTCTCCTGCTCAAATTGGTATACCAGAGATAATAAAAGATGGCTATATATCAGGAATTATTCAAAATGGACCCGGAAAGTCATTACTTTTAGCATTTAAAATCCCAACACAATCCGACAAGACACCTCCGATAGTATTAACATCCACATATACCTTAGAAGAATTGCCTCTTAAAACAATTTCTTTTCGTGTCTTCAATAGCACAGCTATGAGAATGGTTCTATATTCCAGTCAAGAGAAATGTGTAGAGGCTACAATGAAATGAAACGATTTGTTTTATTTTGTTTCCCTTTGATAGTAAGCGCCTGTATAGATCATGATGAATTAGTAAGACTTGAATGCCGACCTGGGGAAAAGCAAGTTTGCACCCCAGGTGGTGAAGCAATACCTTCACTGGATCCATCAAATCCTCCTACACTATCCGGACAATGTAGATATGGATTAAGAACTTGTAACACCGAGGGGTGGGGTCTTTGTTCTGGAGGAGTTGGCAAAAGCGAAGAAGTCTGTGATGGTATAGATAATGATTGCGATGTCTTAATAGACGAAACATATCCAGAAGAACATCAGTTGTGCGGTTTTGTAGAAGGCGCTGATTATGGTGTTGGAATATGTACTCCCGGCGTAATGAAATGTGATAATGGCAATGTGTACTGTGACGGCCATGTTGGACCTGCTGAAGAAATCTGTGATGGAATAGACAATAATTGTAATGGATCAACTGACGAAGGAATAGCAAATTCTACAGCTATTGTCTGTTATGAGGGACCAGAAGGAACAATGGCTATTGGTGCGTGTCGTGCTGGCGTTCGCTATTGTACTGATGGCGGTTTTAATGTGCCTTGCGATGGGCAGATTTTACCTACTATGGAGTTGTGTGATAATCTAGATAATGATTGTGACGGTGAAGTGGATGAGGGTTTTGATAATCGTGGGGTAGATTTGGTTTTTGTTCTTGATATATCTGGTTCGTTTGATGAAGAGATAGAATCAATGATACAAGGAATCGCTCCGCTTTTAGACGACCCGATAACGAGCACATTTCGCTTTGGACTAGTTGCCGTAGGTACAGCAGGCAATGGTGAAATAAGACCTCCATATCAGCACGCTAGAATGGTCTCTAACTTTGTACCCGCAGATGAGTTCCTAGATATTCTAGAAGCTGCTAGAATGATCCAGAGTGCTGGACAAGAACCAACCATTGATACGATGTTCTGGACAATGCGTCTTTATCCATTTTCTTGGCGCTTTAATTCGCAGAAAGTAATAATAACAATGACTGATGAAGTTGCTCAAAGTGTTACGGGAAGGGACTGTACAGAAATATCTATGATTGCCCAAGATGAATTTTATGAGCTTTTTGTTTTTGCTTTACAGCCACACCATAATACATTTTTATCATGTGTCCATGGGGAACAGAGAAGATTATTTACTCCCGCTGCAAATAGCGAGACTGTTTTTTTACAAATTAAAAGTATCTTTGAGGATCTCTGTATCGGAGATTAATCTAATGGTTCCCAACTTCCATCAGGAAGTTGCTGGATGCCTTTTGATCCGACTTTTCCTAAGATTAACGAACCCTCTTCATCCTTGGGATTTAACTTTTTTTTTGATCTTCTTTATCTTCCTCGGTGTCGGTATCTTTTTCTACTGATTCTATTTGCATCATCAATGCAGAACAATATTCTAATTCTGTCAAGGCATTTGTGAAAAGATCACTCATTTGAGATAAATTTTCTAAAATATCTCCAGCATCTTCATCCAAGAGAGATTTATTTATTGCTTGTGCTTCGGTGGTAAAACGATCATTAAATCTTTGTATCAACAAAGATAGTTGATTTCCAGCTAATCGGCGGACATCTTCATTATTAGTAACAAATGTAATTTTTTTATGCGTTTTAGATTTCATATTGTGTACCCCTCATTAAGTAGCATTTTTTTAAGTAACTCGGTTTTATCTTCATCTGTTTCACAGGAATACCACAACCACCCAATAGTTTCCTTATTACTATTTATCTCCCTCTCTAATTGATTTACTTTATTTTCTACAATCTTAATAATTTTATTAGACAGAGGCGGGATTTCTATCCCTAATTTTTCTGCAATAAACAAGAGGCCTCCAATGTCTCCTGTTCTGTAACAGGTAGCCGCGACATTGAAAAAAGTTGCCTCTTCTTCAGATACTGCTTTGTCAGGGTGAGTTTTTTGTGCTATTAATCTATAAAGTTTTTTTATTTCAGGATCTTTTCTATCTTTTATTTTTTGCTTTTCTGTTTCCTTCTGTTCTTCCTCTTTCACATTCTCTTCTTCAATTACTGATTCCGGCTGATCCTTATTTTTGTCTTCGGTACAAGAAGATTGTTTTTGTAAAATTTCTTCTTCTTTTTTCTTATTCATTTCTTCATATTCATCTTCAAAATACTTTAGCATGTATTCTTTTATTTCTTTCTCCGATTGAGAACAGGCAAACTCTATCTCTTCTTTTTCTACGAGAAGATAAGTTCTTTTAACAATCAATTTTCTTGTTTTGATAATAGACATATAAGGTAAATAGAAAACAGGCGACCGAAGCCGCCTGTTTCCTATAACCAAACTTTTACTAAACGAAATTAGGTATTAGCTAAGATCGCTAGTTGTGAGTCTCAAGAGTCCACCTTCAACATTGATGCGATAGCTTTGTGAAGCGCCATCTTGATCAGTGCCTGTGACAAGCATCTTATTCTTAGCAAAAGTGACTGCACCCGATTGTGAGCGAACTTTGCCTGCGAGATAAGTGTTTAGACGACTGACTGCGCTTTTACGTACAACATCGTCAGCACCATTATCAACAACGATCAAATCGGCATCAACGAGGGCCTCGCCGATGTCGGTACCACCATTAATATCAAGGTTAGCAATAGCGAACGCATTATCACTACAATCAAGCGCCGTAAACGTAC
>Ga0209337_1000114_pt1 | contig 64614 bp, 72 predicted proteins | sample LinPmetageLP53_FD_184044 | JGI IMG/M metagenome (GOLD analysis project Ga0209337, IMG submission 184044) | Marine viral communities from the Pacific Ocean - LP-53 (SPAdes) (version 2) | ecosystem: Environmental > Aquatic > Marine > Oceanic | place: Pacific Ocean | collected 2010-02-08
TAGTACATATGTCGGATCAGTTACAGATGTTCGAAAAGAACAATTACCAAAAATCAATATTATTACCTTTGGAAGCCCTTGCCAAGACTTTAGTGTTGCTGGAAATCGTAAAGGGATGGGAGGACAACGTTCAAGCCTTATCCTTGAAGCCATTAGACTCATTGATGAGTGCAGACCAAGAGTTTTTATCTGGGAAAATGTTAAAGGAACATTCAGCTCTAACTCTGGCGAAGATTTTGCGTCAATCCTCCAAGCCTTTACCAACATTGGGGGCTATAGACTTGAATGGCAACTGTGTAATACAGCGTGGGTACTACCCCAAAATAGAGAGAGGGTGTACCTTGTCGGATATTCTACAAAAACAAAACGAGATTGGAAAGGAGTTTTTCCTATCCGAATCAGCTCACCAACGGCTTCAAAAATATCAGAAGGAGACGCACAAATAAGTAATTTTTCTCCACGTGAGTTTGGTTTTAAAGATACATCTCCTGCTTTATTATCCAGAGATTATAAAGATCCAAAGATAGTTAAGGCTGCAGACTTTAGGAATGATGAAGGATTACGTATAAGAGAAAATGGTGATACACCTTGTTTATCAGCTCGTAGACATAGCGAAAAAGATATTAGTACGATGCCACCATTAATTGTTTCAGGAGCATTACGTAGCTACCCTCGACAATCTAAATACGAAGAGAATAGAATTAAACGTTTAGAAACAAGGAAGGATGAAATTTCTAATGCAGTTACTACACATCCATTAGATAGTGTGGTAGTAGCAGAAAACGTTAGAAGATTAACGCCTATTGAATGTGAAAGACTCCAGGGCTTTCCAGACAATTGGACTTCTATGGGTGATTATGATGGAGAAATAAAACCGATTAGTAATACGCAACGATACAAAATGTGTGGTAATGCTGTTACAGTAAATATTGTTAGTGAAGTAGTTAAAAATTGTAAAGCTATTTTATGATTTTAAGAGACTATCAAAAGGATATTGTAAATAAAGGTTTACCTATACTCAATAAGAATAAATTTTTATATCTTGCCATGGAGGTTCGAACTGGCAAGACAGCTACGAGTTTGAGTATGGTGAGTTCTCTGCCAGTCACGGACTGTCTTTTTCTTACAAAGAAGAAAGCTATTTCCAGTATTCAGGATGATTATGATAAATTAAATCTTTCATATAATTTAACTGTAATAAATTATGAAAGTATTCATAAGTTGCCAAAAAATAAATGGCAATGTATTATCCTGGACGAAGCACACGGATTAGGGGCATTCCCAAAAGCCAGTAAAAGAGCTAAACAAGTTAAAACTTTAATTGTAAGTAATAAATCTTACGTAATACTTCTGTCTGGCACACCAACTCCAGAGTCTTACAGCCAAATGTATCATCAAGTTTATGGTATACCCTCTAATCCTTACTGTCAATATAAAAACTTCTATAGGTTTTCAGATCATTACGTAAATGTTAGAATTCGTCCGATAGGGGGTATTCAAATACGTGATTATAGTAGAGGATCTGAAGATATAATTTATAAAATGAAACCTTATACTATTTCTTACACACAGAAAGAAGCAGGGTTTAAAGTTGAAACTAATGAAGAAACTTTATACGTAGATACACCATCCAAAATTAAATCTATTATAAAAAAACTAACTACAGATTTAGTAGTTCAGGGTAAAGAAGAAGTGATATTAGCAGATACCGCAGTAAAACTTATGTCTAAAACTCATCAACTTTATTCTGGAACAGTAAAATTTGAAAGTGGCAAGTCTATGGTAATTGATACCTTTAAGGCAGAGTATATAAAAAACAAATTTAAAGGAAAAAAAATAGCAATTTTTTATAAGTTTACCGCTGAGTGGGAGGCATTAAAATTAATATTTAAAGATACTATGTGTAACACTTTAGAGGAATTTAATAACACAGATAAAAACATAGCCCTTCAAATTGTTAGTGGACGTGAAGGTATTAGTTTACGTAAAGCTGAGGCTTTAGTATATTATAACATTGATTTTAGTGCCACAAGTTACTGGCAATCAAGAGATAGAATGACAACAAAAGATAGATTATATAATAAAGTCTATTGGATATTTTCTAAGAATGGAATTGAGGATAGTATATATAAATCTGTAGTAAAAAAGAAAGATTATACATTAAGACACTTCAAAAGAGATTTATCAAATTTGTAATATGAAGTTTATAAAATTTTTATTAATTTGGATTAGCCAGAATTTAGCCATACCTTTTTGGGTAGTTGGTCATATTCATCTGTCATTTCACAACTTTCATGATGTGGTTGAAATATTGTCATCAATAGGAATGAATTTAATAGTGGCAATAGGATTTATATTAGATTACAGAAATGACAGAACAACAGATTCAAGCGAAAAGAATAAAACAACTGGAAAGTGAAGGTTATTACGTTATTAAATTAGTTAAGACTAATAAAAATGGCATACCTGATTTAATAGCTATTCCACCAAACTGTAAAGTTTTATTTTCAGAAATTAAAAAACCTAATGGTATAGTTTCTGAACTTCAAAAATATAGAATAAAAGAATTAAAAAGTTATGGGTTCAAGACAGAAATATATAAAGGATAGTGGATATGAAATGGAAGATGATTTTACTGATGCACTTCATAAAATGCCTCCTTTATTAGCTTTTAAAATTGGAAAATATATAGAAAACAATTTAATCAATCCACCTATTAATAGTTTAGTTGCTTATGTAATAGCTGGAGTAGTTAAATATGAAGGTGAACCGTATTATTTTGTTGTAGAAATAATAAAAGATGGTAATTTTCTACCTGTACTATCTAATTTACTTACTATTAGTTCTGACGAATATTTAGATTTTATTAACCTAAATCAATACATTAAACCAAATGGAAGAGATACAAAAATTAAGAGAAATAACCGCGAAGCACTTCTCAATACCAGACATACAAAATCCAACACGTAAGATAAAGTATGTAGAAGCCAGAGCTTTAATGTATACCTTAATACGAAAATATTTAGGTTATACTTATTGGAAAATAGCTGATATGTTTAATCTGACACACGCAAGTATTCGACATGGTGTAGAAGAATTCCCTCATATGGTTGCTTATAATAAAGAATTAAAGGTAAAATATGATGATATACTCCATGAGTGGGTGGGTGGTGAACCTCAAGATTCTAATAATGAGCTAAATTTATTACAAAAAAAGCTCAAAGATTTGGAAAATGAAAACAAATTGCTTAATTTGAGCTTTAAGGACTTAAAAAAAAGTGTAGAAAATATGGTTTCGGTTAAAGATGATTTAAATTATAACATTGACGATGTCACTAAAATATTTAATCATTCCTCCTGGACTGATAAAAAAAAGATTGACACCTTGTTGCAAATTGATTGTAATCAATATTGTAATTTAGGTAGTACTTCAACTGACGATGAAAGAAATGAAGTAAAAAGAAATTCTAAAATTATATATAGAACAATCCGACAGATAAATAGTTCAATTGGGAAGTTGTTACTAACATCAATGGATTAATTAATGGCTCAAATTTCGAAAGATGATTACCAAGCTATTGGTCATATTAACTATGTAACCAATCATCTTCACGACTCAGTAGATGAGCTTTACGAAGACTTAATGGATCGTGACAACGATAGTGCTAAAGAAAAAGCACAACTAATATGTAAACTTTGTGCAGAGATTATACAATCTCTGACGCATGAAATATAAATGAAATGAATAAATCAATTGCCGTAGAATTACAAGAATTTACAGAAACTATTGCTGAAAGATATTCTAAAACAAATAGGGTTGGAAATGTAAATAACGAAACGTTTTCAGTAGAAGAAATTATTCCCACTTCTGATCACACTGCTTGTGTTAATTTTGTAAAGACAGGAGGAAAAGTTGCCGTAGCTTTTTTTTATTACATAAATAAAGGAAGATCACAAGGATGGAAATATTTTTTTCCTACAGACTCTCATTTAAATGGCTTTCATGCTTTTTTATATTATAAATTAGAAGCTGAAAGAAGAAATTATACTAAAAACTTTTAATAAAGTTGTATCATAAACTCTTTACTTATTTTTAATTCAGAACATTTTTCATAATCTTCGTGTTCTGCAAAAAAATCCATTAATATATCATAAGCATCATCTTCTAAGGGCACAACAGCTTTTGTTGGATTAAATATAAAGCCTGCACCCTCTTCTCTGTTTAGTATTGATTCATATGTTTCACGACCTGTTAATATCAAGTAGCTATTATACATACAAGTATATTCATCAAAGTCATCCATACTAAACCCTTCTAACCTCATCAATTAAATCTATCTTGTAACATTTGTTCTCTACGCTCTTTTTGTTGACGTTTTAACTCTTCTAATCTTTGATAAGATGGATTAGATTCTCTACGTTCTTTAAGTTTACGCTCTCTTTCCATTTGCTTTTTATAGATTTCTGGTCTGTATTTTTTTAACTCAGATCTGGTCAAAGGTTTAACTTTAGGTGGTCCTTTACGCTCTGTTTCACGGTCTTCATTACTTTTTATTGCAAAATCAGAAAACTGTAGTATACGTAAAATCATTTCTTCTGGACTTGCGCCTCCAGCACCTAACTCTATTAGATTATTTACAAGTCTATCAACTTGAATTGCAGGTAAACCACCTAATCCAAGCATTGTATACAAAGCTTTTTTGTATTGTGCTTGAGCACCTGCTATTGATTTATCAATACTTGCTTGACTACGTAGTTTACCATTTTTATCAACTGGAGTTACGTTATATTGTCTTGCTTTAGCAAGTTGATCCAGTGCTTTTGCACTTTGCTCTAATATTGGAAGCGATGAAACTGCTCCAGCCCAAGGTTTTCCAGTAATTAAATCTGCTGTTCCATCTAATAATGAGCCTATTATAAATATAGCATTTAAGTTACCTAACACCCCAGCTCTTAGTAAATCATCTTTATCATCGTCATCCATTGTAGATAATAAACCAGGTAGCCCCGAAGCCACATATTGGAATATTACTGGAAGCATAGTATGATATACTGCAAGTGTTCTTAGGTTTTGATATACGGTTCCTTTACCTTCAGTTCCACCAGACAGAACCTTACGTTTTAAGTTTACCAATGCCACAAATTCCTTTCGCATATACTGTTTAATAGATGTTTGAAACATATTTAATGCTCTTTGAAAAGTACCACCTGTTTGAAATCTATCTTTATCTTGTAAATCACTTGACTGTTGTGCTCTTTTAGTATCTCTTTCAAATCTTTTTATAGCATAGTCAATAGCTTGTTTTTCAGTAGCTTTAGGGTTCGCTTTTTTAAAGTTATTTTTATAAATAATATAATTTGGGACACCACCAATAATAATAGCACCTTTATCACCTTGTTTAACTAAATACATCATAACACTAACAAGAGTGTTTAATTTTGACGATGGGACAAGACTTTCTACTTTGCTCGGAGCGTAAGTTTCTATCGTGTTTAAAATTCTTTCTCCATATCTATCTTGTATATATACAGAATTAGATTGAATTTCTTTCCATGTGCTAATTAATTTTGGTGCATTCATAGTTGCTGTTGCAGTCCATTTTCTAAATCCTATTTCTGGTGAAGCTGCATACGCGGGAAATGAAGTTAACTGCTTAATAAATATAGTTGGATTAATTGCTAACTTACCAATAACAAAAGCACTTGTCATACCATTTATCCAGTCTAATCCAGTTTCACTTTTGACACCACGGTTTGCAATTTTATCAATCATATCATTTACGTTAGTCATACCACCCTCACCATATGCGTCCGTTATTGCTCGTCTTACTGAAACATTGTTAAACATTTTGCTTAAATCATTAATAGGTTCAGACATCGCTGCAAACCAGTTCATGTCATTAACATAAGTTAATAGTGCATTCATCTGATCAACATCTGCTATAGATTTTGCGTTTTCCATTCTAATTTTTGTTGATGCAGGTGCAGCCATAGTTTTGTAGGAATTTTTATCTGCTAACAAATCTATAGCATCAGATTGTTCTAAACCATCTCGATAAATTCTACCTGCATAATATTGATTCCAAGGCATTGATGTTCTGTACACTTTTTTGTAAGCTTCATTATAGGTTTCGTACATAGCTGGAAAAAACTCTTCTACTTGCCAACGACCTAATTCTCGTACCTCATCGTTAAGTTTAGATTCCATCTCTTTCATAATTCTTTTGTACTGTTTCTCACCATACTTTGTTTTAAAAGAATTTTCATTAGCTGGATCTTTAAACTGATTTACTAAGTAAGACATTTGATTTTGGCTTAATACTAAAGGAGTTGTACCATCCATACCTTCAAAAACAATACCTGTATCATACGCCTTACTATCTTTTTGCGCTTTACTTTGCCATTTTTTACCGTAAACTTCTTGTAATTTTAAATTAATCATTATAGTAGTTTCCATCTTACGTCTCTTGTAATCTAAAGTACCCTCATCAATTTTAAATGTTGATATTTCTTGTAGTTTACCACCAAACAATTCCCCTGGTATTCTGGATAATGTGGATACTAAAGATGCTAAATCTAAGTTACCCATAAGAAAATCCTTTACACTTCTGTTAGCATTAGTAAATATTTTAGGTACTCGTTTTTTTAACCCTGCTCGTTTTGCGGCAGAAACAACTGCTTTCTCAGCAAGTATATCTTTTGCTTTTGGGTTTCTAATTTTACGTGGATTAGATTTTGACTCAGGAAGCAATTCATCAAACTCTGGGTTCTCTATATAAAGATTTAGTTTTTTACCAGTAATTTCAAAATACGCAGTTTCAGCATCTTCTACATATTGCATATGTTTAATATATCGTTGCTGTTCTAATGCAGATTTACCAGTTTCAACTAATGCATTTAAATCTTCTATCACTGAAGCTAACTCAATTGTTTTATCTACTTCATAATCCATCATTAACTGTGCATTTATGAAGTTTAATACTATCTGTAAATTTGCTGCATCGACTCTTTGCTCGTCTGTTTGAAATGACTCTTTTTCTATTTCAGATATTTCATTACCTAACTTTTGTTGAAGTGTAGTGATTATAGATCCGTCTGTTTTAGAGTTTATACCACCTATAAGATTTTTTATGTTTTCTAATCTTTTTGCTATTTCATCAGAAACTTTATATGCAATTTTTCTACCACCAGATATGTCAACATACTTACCGTTTAAAATTGTGTTTATTTTCTTTGTAAGATTTTCGTTTGTTTTTTTATTTACAAACTCTAAAACCTCCTCTTTTATATTCTCAATGTTTTTACTATCAGCATCAGTAACTTTTTTAATAAGATTATTAACGTCTGTTATACTAAATACATCTGGTTCTAAAGCCATACGAATATAGTTTCGTAAATCTTTTTTTAATTTTTGTAATCCTTTTATACCTCTTTCACGTTCTCTAAGTATTTGTCTGGCTAATCTAATTCGACCAGCCGCATCACCACGCATAGGTCTACCATTAAAAGCATTCATCATTTGTGAAAGCATTTGAGCTTGTTGATTAGTAAACTTGCCTTTATCAGATTCGTTTTTATATTCTTGAGTAGATTCTAAAAAATCTAAAGTCTTGTTATCTATTTCAGATTGTGTCAGTTTATATAAACCCTTACCTTTTGCTTTAGCTTCATCTTGTAGTTTTTTTAATTTAGCTTTTGCTTTAGCTATTTGTTTATTAGTTTCATTAAATTTTAATTCTCCTTCAAGTTGGTCTATTTCATTTTGTGCTTTAATAATTTTTTTACCTATAGGAGTTATATTATTGTCCAATAGTTTTTTTCTAAAGTTATATACTTTATTAAATAAAGTTATGCCTTTAGCCATACCACCTTCTATATTTCCAAAAGCAGATGGCACATTTTGTAAAACAAAATTCTGTACCTCAAGTATTGGTTTTATTTCAGAAACTTTTTTCCCTGCTTTACGCAAGTAAGTTATTATGGTGTTGTCTGTAAAATTATTTTCACGAGCAATACGTACTACATCTACAATATTTTGGTTTTCGTCACCAATCTGTTGCATTGACTTTTTAGGACCTCTTACACGTGGGTTATATAACCTTGGCTTACCATTTCTTCCTATACCATCAGAAAGAAAATACCCAGTTAATTCACCTCTTCTAAAGCCTTCTCTAATTCTACCTTCAACAACTGTTAAACCTAAATTTCTGGCTGCAGTTCTAAGAGGCCCAATATTAATATTTACATCAAAAAATCCTTTAGAAGACATATTATATAAATCTCCTAATTTGTTAGCAGATTCACGAGTTTTCTTAGCAATCTTAGGAGCTCCTTCTGTTTCTACATTTCCTGGAACTGGTGCCGTATATTGCCCACCCATTGCTGAACGTGCAGCTTGTGGTTTAGCTCTTTGTCCTATTGGTGTTTGATTGGCTGTTTTAGATTTTGGTTTTGATTTTGGGAAAACTTTTCTAATATCTGGTGCTTCATTAAATACCATTATAGGTTTACCTTCTAATACAAATGGATATGATGGATGAAAGTTTGGTTCACCCTCTCTCACTTCTCTTATTTTTGCACCTTTTTCAAATTGTATTGCAGATACTATATCTCCATAACCAACTTCAGTAAGTGATGGATCGTTTACATAATCCAACACACCTACATCGCTCTTAGCTGTTTTATTAAGTGGTGGAATACCAAATTTTTGTAAGGACTCTGCACTAAAAAACTGTTTTACAAAACTACCTCTTTCAACATAACTAAAACTATTATTACCCTCAAACGGCATTAATGTATTTAGTTCTTCTAAACTTGTTATTTGTGTTGGTAGCCCAAGCTTTTTTAATTTTGATGCCTGTTCACCTACTTTTAGTTTAGAGTTAACATACGTTAATAATTCTTGCGGACTTGCTCCTTTATTTATTGCGTGTGCAATTTCAGCATTTAAATATTCAAACATTCTATAACTGCCAGCAATACCATCATTTTCTTGAGACATCACTAATCCAATTCCATCACTGTTATCTATTCGTTGTTTTAATTGATTCGCACTTTTCTCATTTGTTGCTGCCCAACCAATTCCTGTTCCATAAGGATATAAATAACCCCCAAAGAAGTCAAACTTTAATCCTGTAGGACTTTCTATTTCACCATAAGTTGCTTTATCTCCAGCAAATACAAATGCATTGGCTCCAGACAAGTCGTTTATTGAACCACGTTTTATTTTATCTATATCTATACCACCTCTATTGATTTGATACTTAGATTTTTTAGTTTTTAAATTTATTTTAGGTGCACCCTCTAAATCAATATTGTTTGGTATAACTCCTCCGTCATCTATTACAGTACCTTGTTCTAAATTTGTTAACCCTTCAATATCTTTGTCGGTAATAGTTTCACCAGTGGCTATTTTACCTGCTAATCTGTTCAATAAGTCTATTACATCTTGTGATGATTGTCCTATTTCTATACCAAACTTTGTAGCTATACGTTCAAGAAACCTTCTAATAACTCCTTTATCTTTAGCGTTTAAGTTTTTATACTCGCCTGCTATTCTACCAAATATCTCAGCTAATTTTTCTTCATTCTTTTGATTTGATTCGTAAGATGATGCAAAGTTTTCTAAATCAGTTTTTAACTTTTTACTTAATGAACCAGAACGTGATAGTGCTTGAATCATTTTTTTAGTTAAACCATTAATTGCTTTATCTCCAGCTTTTATAGAATTATACAGTATACCATGAAATATTTCATGCGCTACAAGTCTTTTAGTTGAGTCTTGTAAATTTATATGAATAGTATTATCATTAGCATTAAAAGTTCCTCTATCTATTGTACCTTCTGGTACTTGATAACCTAAATACTGTTCGTAAGATGCACGTGTGTTGTGCACTATAATATTTAATTTTGGAAATCGTTTAGCTATAGATTTAGCAGCTCTTTTTGCTTGACGTAATACCAATTTTTGTAAAATAGTTTTAGGTGCACCGTCATCTGTAGTCACAAATAAATTAGACTCAATTTGTGTTCCTTCTAAATCAGTATTTTCATTAGTAGTATTTTCAACTAATACTTTTTTCTTTCCTTTTTTACCCTTAGTAATAGCCTCATTTATTTCAGTGTCTTCAGCCGCTTCTGGATCGAGCAAGGTTTCTAAATCGCTTACCTCTTGATCTATTTCCTCTTGGGTCTGTACCCTGTTTTCATTACTGTTTTCGCTTGTGGAGTCACCCTCTCTGGAAGGTTCTGGTTGGGATACATTGTCTCCCACTTCTTCGCTAACTGTGGTAGATTCTTCCTCAACCACCGTTTCTGTGCTTGGCTTCTTATTCGCATCGTTTTTATTATTTATATCGTCATCTTGTTCGGCATTAGCAACTGGATTTTTAGCAGCTTCAAAAGCGTTTCTACTTAAAGCTTCTAATTGAGTATCTATATCTGATATTTGTTGTAGTCTACCTTTAATAGTTGCAGGATCTTTTCCTGCAATTTCTGTTTCTAATCTTTGTTTACTAAGCAATAATCCTAATGCTATTTTTTTTTGTGCAGTATTATAATCAGATGGTATTCTACCATATACACCTTGTAGTTCATTTAACTGATCATCTATATATTTTGCTTGTTTTTTTGTAAGTGCACCAAGATTAATTTTATTTTTTAAATCTATAATTGAAAAGTTAAAGGGATCACTATCTTTTGTTATTGCTTCAAATACCTCAAACATTCCATCGTCTAACTTTGTAAAGTCAGCAGATGATGCGGCATTAGACATAGCTCCAGGTGCACTTAACATAAAGCCACCTACCATTTCTAATGCACCTGCATTTAACAGTTGTAAGGTAAGAGCTGACATAGTTTCTGGAGTGTGAAACATTTTACTAACCTCATCACTTTTAGATCCGTAGTTATTATACAATGTTTTAGCAATAATATCGGCAGCTTCTTGAGCTACACCTGTTTCAAATTCTGCCGCGCCTGCAGCAGCTAAGGTTGCTCCACCTTTTGCTAAAGCTCCTTTAAATCCTGGTTGAACCGTTTGTCTTACAAGTTCTGGAAAAGTATACTTAGATAAATTTCGTTGAGTAGATTTACCTATTGCACCCACAAACACTTTATTCACAAAACCAGTTCCAAGTCTCATATTTCTAAAACCTATACGTTCTAATGTACCTACTGTTATAGCTAATGGTAAAGCCACTGCCATTTTTTCATTCTCAGATATAGTATTAAAATTAGGGTTATTACGCATCTGTTCGTTTGTGTGGTCATAAGATGATGCTACTAATTGAGCAGTTCGTTGCCCTGCCGCAATTATTCTGCCAGATTTACCTGGGCCTGCCCATGCTATTAAGTCTGGAATAGTTTCCATAGCTCCTAAGTAGGCTGTTGCCCACCAACTGTCTTTTTTTAATTGTTTAGAAAACTCTGGGGTTGTTTCTGCATCACCCCATAACTCTTCTGTTCCTTCTCGACCAAAATCTACCATACCCTTATTATTAGGATCAGACTTCCACGCTTGATAAACTGCATCTGAATAATTATATCCAGCACCAGGAGATTTCATAACTGCTCTTCCTTGTTTATCAAAATCAAACATATTAAACTTTGCGTCTTTTTTTAAGATGTCTTTTGTAGCAGATGTCAACTCATTACGTTGTTCTTTTGTAAGTCGTGCTGTATAATCATCCCAATTTTTAAAACGTGATTTTTTAATTTGAATACCTTCTTTATCAGTGGAATTCTGTGGCTTTTCATACAAGGAAGGTAATCCATACTTTTGTTGTGCTAATCCAGCATAAATATCCCTAAATGCTTTTTCACCTGCAAGTCCAGTATCTGAAAACTCAACTGCCGCATCTATACCTAATCCTACTTCAGACGCAGTACGTCTTCCTATAGTTCTTAACATACCATCTACTGTAGCACCAAACAAAGTTCCTTGTTCAGCTTTCATAGCAAAATAATCACCAGTCAATGCATCTATCGATGCACCTTTTTGTTTTAATTGTAAATCTCGTGAGATGATATTTTGTTTTTGTTTTCCAACTGAAATAGACTTCTGTTGAAGTTCTTGAAATAACAATGCGTTTTCAGGTAAATTCATTTCTTCTGAAGACATTCCACTAAAGTATTCTCTTAATCTTTGTACTTCGTTTTTTTCTGCAAGGTATTGTTGTATAGTAGTATTAAAAGCATTAGCTTCTATGTTTAATAACTTAGCAGACAAATCTATTTGATCTTGCCCTTGAATTTTTCTTTCTAAGGCTGAGTAGCCTTTTTCTTCTAACATTAAACGTCTACTCGCTGCTTTATTCTTAGCTAAAAAAACTTTTAACGCTTCTGCTTCTGATTTTTTATTAATACCAAAAATAGGATCAAGTTCAACCGATAGTTTTTCACCATTAGCCGCAGTAACATTCATAGCATCATCAATACCTGTTTGTTCAAATGTAAAACCGTATTGGTTAAAGTTATAATTCATTAAAGGAACAACAGCCTCTTCTTGACGCTCAATCATTTCACCATCTATAAGTTTTATAGATTGCGCAAACGGATCTTTAGTTTCTTTGTTAAGTTGTGATTGAGTATCTGAATAATCAATAAATGTTTCTTGATTTACCTCACTCCCATCAATAACAAAACTCTGTTGTACTTCTTCTACGTTTGGTTCTGGAGCAGGGGTTTCTACTCCTACTGGAGGTGCAACGATGGGTTCATCTGGAGAGTCCAAAGAACCATCTTCCGAATCTGATTCCATAACGTCCTGAAGACCACTCTGCAAAGATTCGGCAGGACTGGGTTTTTTTTTTACTCCAATTAAGGATTTATAAGCATCAAAATCTCCGCTATAACCGCCACTGGTAAATAATTCAAATGAATCATTTAAAGCGTCTGGATTAGAGTTTATTAAAGTTTGAAACTCATCTATTGATCCGCTATAACCATTTGATGCAAACATGTTATAAGCATCTTGTAAAGCCTTTTCGTTCATAATTTTTTATTTTTAATCGCCATCATCTTCTGTTTCTGTGGTATTATATATTGATGTGTCAACAGATCCAGCCGATCCAACACCACCGAAGTTTTTATCTTTATTAGCTTGGTTGTAATTACTAATTACACTGTTAGCATATTCTTCAACCTTAGAAATTAAATTAGCTACATCACCATCATATCTAATCTCTCGATTAATTGTTTCATTAAGAACTGGATCAAATATTTTTACATTAATAGTTCCATCTTGTCCAAAAGTATCTTCATCTACAGTTATTTCAGCAGTTGCTTGATTGTTGTTTATAGATATATTTCTAAAGGCATTTTTAAACATATCACCAACTATAACTCCAGCTTCCTCAGAATCTTCATTTTTTGCAGTAAGTTGAAGTTTTTGTGCCGCAGACATTTCGTCTAAACCAATAATGTCATTAGAAGCATTATAATTCTCTAATACTTCAAACTTTTCTACTGTACTTGTTAATTCATTACCCTTAAAATTAGGATTTTTAATTTGTTTAGCATTAGTACCACCGAATGGAGTTTCAGCTACTGGTTTTTTATTAGCATCTTGTGTTATAAAGTCTGGGTTATCTATTAAGTGAGGTGTAAACATATTTGGATCTTCCTCAATTGCTTGATCGTACCACGCATCAAACGATGTGTTCTGAGTAATACTGTTTGGTATTAAATCTCTAAATATTTCTTTAGCAATTTCTTTAGCGGGTCTTGGTTTAGTTAAGTCTGCTTGTCCATCTTTTTTAAAGTAATAAGAAATAAACGTATCGTCTTCCTTATTATTTTTAGTTCTTTCTATAGATATACCATTTGCTTGTCTGTCAATTTGATTAATCACAATACCCCTTGCTTCATTGAAAGTGTCAAGGTTAAGTTCTTTAATTGTATCCTCCATATCAGAGGTAGCCGTAAGAGCATCAGCAGACATAATATTGTTAATACGTCTTGCATATCCTATTTCTTTTTCCTTCTGACGAGTTCTATCACCTGCACCTGTGTCTTCATTAGGCTCATACGATTGACTTGTTATTTTTCTTGAACCACCTAATTGCATAGCTACATTTTCATCTATGTTAGCTTTAACTTGACTTTCAACAAATTCTTTATTACCAAATGTGGTTGATAAACCATTTGGATTTTCAGGATCAATAATAATCATATACTTTTTATCAACACCTGCATGTTTTTCTTCAAACTCTGCTGCACTTAAAACCACTTTAAAATCTGAATTCATTGTAGCCGCAGTTTGTCCTAATCCATTATCCCCTTGAGCAGTTACTTTTTGATAAATAGTATCTTTAAGCCCATCTATGTCAGCTTTAAATCTTGGATCATTAGCCATTATAGTATAGTCTTCGGTAGTCATTACATATCTCCCCTGTCTATCTCCTTGTTTACCAAATTTAACTTGATAAGAATTTGTAATTGTTCCTAATAAATCTTTTTCTTGCTTTACACTGTTTTGAATATCAAACTGATCTCTATCTTGTTCGTAACTCATGTTTGCTTTAAAACTATCTATTGAAGTAAATAACTCTGGGTTTTTCTTGAAGTTAGGAACGTTACCATTTTTATCTCGTTTATAAGAAAATGCTTGTCCAGATACACCATCTAAATACATACTATTTTGAGTTGACTTTCCAAAACCGTGAACACTTTCTCCGATAGTTACCTCATACGGAGATGCTAACATATTACCTGTAGCTTCACTTGTTGTATTAATTCTTTTTTTAGACTTATCAACATAAGCACCAAAAGTTTTAGTAACTCCATTCCATGTACTCATTTGAGTTTTAACACGTTGAAGATATTTTTTGTATTGAGATGCAGTTGTTTTACCTGATTCTAATGCTTTATTATATGTCATTAAATTGTCTCTCGCTTGAGAAGCCATATCAATAACACCATCACTGAAAACACTATCTGAGTTGGTTTCAATGTTGCCTAATTGTTCTACTAAACTATCAGTATTATCATTGATGTCTTTTTTAATTCCATCCCTACGTTTCTGCTCAGTGTCTAATAATACACCAACATTATCAGCAATTTTACTATAATCAATTTGATTATTACTTTTAAAAAATGCTCGGTATTGTTTCGGATCAACTATTTGTTGGTTTATATTACCAAAGTCTACTCCACTTTTATCTGCCATATTATATTACTTTAAACTTACTAAAACATTTGAAATATTCCATTTCCCATATTAGATGATGACTCTTCTTCTTGAGCAGTGCCCATTCCTAATATTCCTAAATATTTTTCAAAAGCCTCATCATCCATTTTTTCACCACCAAACAGTGGTGCCGCCATACCAAGAGCTCCTACAAGAGCTTTACTACCAGCGTTAAATCCTTGTGCTTTAGCTTGAGCTGCTTGTTCTTTTAGCATAGCAGATTCTTCTAAAGCGTCTTGCCCTCCAGCTACATCCATTGAAATAGTCTGTTGTTTTATTTTTTCTTGAGAATCTGCTTTTAATTTATCTAATTTAGTCATCGCAGTGCCCTCTGCAATTCTTGTACTTTCAGCCGCTTCATTACTCATACCCGCAACTTTACCAATACCTGCCACTAAACCTCTTTGCCCACTACCTTGTAGTGAATCAACTAATTGTGTAGTAGTTTGTCGATTTTGACGATATTGCTCATTAAATGCGTCTAATGGTAATTTTAGTTTAGCATATATATCTTTTTCTGCACGTTCTCGTGCTTCTCTCATAAGTTTTTCGCCACGTATTTGTGCGTCATTAGCTTTTCGTTTTGCTCCAGCCGCTTGTCCAAAAGACATTAAACTTGAACCTGCTTGAGAAGCTATGCCAACTCCCGCAGCTATTGCTGTAAATCCTGCCATTTTATATTCTTTTAATTAATTCTGTATTGTATGCATCTCCTTGAATGTAACCCATCTCTACATATGTATTAATAAGACTTTGGTTTTTAACAAGTGCATACATAATGTTTTTATTTAATTCTTTTGCTTTTATTTCAAGAGACGATATTAAAGTTTCTATTGCAATCTTTCGATTTTTTTTGTTTTTATATTCTAAATTAGAAACAACCCAATCAACCCAGGCTACATTAGAATTTGTAATGTATAAAAAACCTGCGACTACTGGAATATCGCCATCATAAATTATATAACCACCGAGACCATTCTCTGGTAAAAAATCTTTCGGAGGTGGTGTCCATCTCCAATCTTTCCACCATTTACAAAGAACATCTTCATAATCTGTGGTTTTAAGTGGTTGTAAATTTAATTGCATTTACAACAAAGATAATAAAATTCTATGGATAACTTTTCATCACACTACTACCGACTGAAAATAGTTCAACTGGAGTTATATCATTATTAGATAAAGTAAATTCTAAGTAATATCCTCGTGCACCATGAGATTCGGCAACACTGTTTTTAATGTTAGTCATAAACTGTCCAGTTACTGGCACAGTAGATGTGGCAGCAGTAGTGTTAATTGTAATTGTAAAAGTAGGATCAATGTTAGATATTGATACAATTGTTCCTGCTTGAACTGGCGCATCAGATGTTGAGCCTGTTAAATTAGAAGCAAATAAAGTATCACCTATACTAATTGTTTGACTGAATGCAGAAGAAAAAGTTACAATTACTGCGGCTGGAGCTGCAGCATTTACGTTTGTATTTACACCTATTCCTGTTGTTGAACGATCTCTATAATTTATAGTACCATCATTATTTCTAATATATGTAAACCACTCTCCCTCTTTTTGAACAAAATAAGTTTCTAACATAGAACCTGGGCTACCGTCAGTTAAATCTGTATTTAGAGCTGTACACTCCCATGCTTGATTACTTTCGTATGTTAAAGTTTTAAATAATTTAACGTCAACGACTGGTCTTGGGGATAGTACACTTGTAATAGTAGACGGAGCTTGATCTCCTGGAACTCCATAATATTCATTTCTATTAGGACTTGTGTTATGGCGATATAGATTGCCATTTTTAAATGTATAAAAATAACTATTCATTCCTATCATATAGTCTGGAAAGAAAGAATAAAAAGAAGGCCATCCTTCTGCTTTGTCACTATATGATAATGTATAATTTGTTGGCATAATTTAAATTTTATGTTGGAACGCAATTACCTTGACTTGCAACAACTCCATTTCCTCCATTAACTTGTATGAATGTTCTTTGAAAACCTGTAGTATAAAGATAATAAAAACCATCATTAAGAGTTACAGTACCTGCACTGTTTGAATATACAACATCTCCTGCAATTGGATAGGTTCCTGTTCCATTATGAAAATATAATTGATCTGCTGCTGGTGTGCCAAATTGGTTACATATTACTGCTACTAAATTTGGATATAATACACTTGTTGAATAACTAATTAATCCACCACCACCACCACCAGTACATGCTGCACTGCTTATTACTACTCCATTTCTAATACCTAATGCAGTACTATTGTTTACTATAATATATTGTAATGTATTAGTATCGTTTAGATAAGTGCCACCATTTACATCGGTAAACACAAAATTTCCTATTTCAGGAATGATGTTAGTATCAACAGTATAAGGAATAGAAGTTCCAACTGCATTTCTTACAAAGTAATAAGTTGCCGTGTTTGAAGCGCAAGTAATATTTGACTGTAATGTAGAACCTGAAAAAGAAGGTAATGCTGCTGGACAAGCTATTTGCCAATTAAACACTGTGCCACTCATAGGGGCAAAAAACTGAATATTAACAGTTGTAACAGCCGCTAAAGTTTTTGGAACTACCATTGTGAAAACAGGAGAACTTGTTGGTGTAGACGAATCAGTAGCAAAACCAACTTGATTGTTTACAACACTAAAGTCTCGTGATGTTCCTTGACTAACATAAGTATTAGAAGCAGCAGAAAAAAGATATTCTGGAACAGTTGTATAGCTACCAATTAACCCTGCATTTTGATTTCCTACATAAGTAGGAAGTCCAGTGTTTTGATTGTTTATACCTGCATAATCCACTTGTGTTCCTGCGGCATCAACTAAAGTAACACTGCTATGATTATATTTTGATGTAAGTCTATTATAGTTAACGCTGTTATAATTAACAATTATACCATCAGGTACGGAAGATGTTAAATAACAATATATTACAGTAGCACCAGTGCTATTAGCTAAATTTACAGTAGCATCAAACCACCCATTAGCACTCACATTTGCAGAAACACCTGAACCACAATCTACAGCACAAGAACCACAAGGTTGAGCATTTAGTAAAACGCCATTAAGTTGTTGACGAACTGTTGATTCATTTGAATAAAATCCATCTGCGGCAAGTGTAGTTAGTGCAACATCTGTGTAAACAGCAGTTGCAAAGCTAAAACTTGTTCCGTCAAAATAATATATTCCTAATGTAGCCATATTTTTAATTTAACAATTTGAAACATTTAATACTAATCCGTTAGTCCCTATTTGTATATATTGATTTGGAGATGTGGATATTTTATAAAACCCAACAGAAGCATAACCTACTGTCCCTAACAAATCATCAGCACAATTTGAACTTGTATATACTAAATCACCCGGTGCGGGTAATGCGCTTGAACCATTGTGGTAATTTGTATTTGTAATTGCTCTGGTACATGCTTCTATAGATGTATCAGCAAATGAACTTATACTAAATGCAGTACAAGTAAATGTACAATCACAACACGCTTCAGCAACGGCAGTTGCGTCATAACATAATTGTTGAGAAGTAATAGACCTTAAATCATATATAAGATAAAGATATTGATTCCCTATAGGTAAAGATAAACTATTTACTGTAGCTTGTCTTAAATTAGGTGAAGGGGTTGTTACCTCTGAGTTTGCTATTGTTGTTGACGCAGCTAAAAGAGCTGCAACATCAGTAGCATTATTTTGATACAAAGTATTAGATGATAAATATTTAAAGTTATTAGAAGGATATATCCAATTATAAGTGTCAAAATTTATTTTGTTTAGTCTAATACTAAAGTTTACACCATCATAAGGGAAAACACCTTGCGATCTAACGCCTGTTTGAGAAAAATACTCACTAAATACTGAAGAGTTAGTCCCTAATACAGCTAAGTCACTATCTACTGGACTTACCGTTACACTATCTGCCCATTTATATTCTGGATGAATAGTTTGTGAATTATCATTACCACTGTTTATAACACATTTAATAATAGTGATTGGTACTTTTGGTATACAGTCTGGAGTTATAGTAGCACTTACTGTTCCAGTAGGTGTTATTGTTATTATAGCCGTTTGTGGACTATTTGCAGTTTTGTTCCAAGTAAAAGAACCTGAACCAGTAACAACACCAGAAGTAGTGGTTACTCCATTCCAAAGAATAGATATAGTTGCATTTCCAGTTACGTTATAATTAATTGTCCCTTGTCCTACAATAGAACCAAAATTAAAAGTAAAGTTTTTTGCAGTAGTTATTGATGTTAAATTTAATTCTATTCCACAACCTAAAACTTGTTCTGGTATTGGTACATTAAAATTGTTAGTGCTTAATACGTATTCATCCATATAAGGATCAAAACCACCTAATTTTTGTGTGTTTAGTTGTTCTATAAAAGTGTCTCTAAACCAAGATCTCATTCCAGTGTCTGATATAACTGTTAAGTTACTTGATACTGCGTTACCAGCAGACGATAGGCGTAATACAGCTAAACGTTTAGTATCTGTAAAATATAAATATTGTCCCCACTGAATAAAACTTTCTGGATTAAAACTAATACCATACTCTTCTATTCGTGCAATCTGTTTACCTAATACTAAAGGTGTAGAAACAATTGCTCCACCACCAACCGCATCACTTAATAAATCTTTTCCAGATTGTACAATACTTATTTTATCTTCTTGTAAACAAAGAACATCTGTTTCTCTTGCATTAAGAATCATTATAGGTCCAAAAGAAGTTTCAATATCTTTAAAATTAACTAATCCTAAATTAAATTCATTTAAATTGTTTACACCACTATTAAAACTATATAAACCACTATATGTAATAGAAGCAAATCTATTTACTTCTTTAAAGTCTTGATTTGAAACTGCTAATGCTCTTTGTCCCATTACTACTGAACGAGCTGCAATACGATCTAATATTTTAAAACTTTCTACTCCGTTTCCAAAAACATAGCTATCCATAAAGTCTAATGTAACAATAGCGTCTTGTGATGTGGTTTGGTTTTGTTCTCCAGTGTCAACATCACCACCTGATTGGTGTAGGTAATTTCCTGTAGCAGCATCTCTGACAATATCAAAAGATTCTGAAGCGTCAAAATATATATCTTCATTTGCATCTCGTGGTTGAGTTTCAAAAATTATTGTAGAATCGGCACGTTGTACAACTATATCCACAAAAGCAGTCATTTTTCTTCCACCACCACCAAAAAATATCTCATCACTACAACCTTTACCACCACACCTAAATCCAAAATATAAAGGACTATCAGCTTGACCAGGAATAGCTTGAACAAAATTAATATCAAACTTGAAGTTTTCACCTTGACATTCTATGTTATTCCCACGAGCTGCAACAAGATCATTATTTGGATCTGTTACTGAACCAACTGGTTGTACAACAGTACTGTTATATCGTCCTTGTGGAGTTCCGTTAAATGGATTTACTCCCGCAAATTCATCTATATCAGCAACGTCAATATTTGTATCATTCCACCAATCACGGAAGTCAGTATAGTCTTGTCCTGCTACAAAGTTTTTATCAAAAAGAACTCTACGTTCTGGACAGTTTAAAAAATTATTAGCACGTCTTCTAAACCCAAATTTTATATCTATTATTGAACCACCAGGAATAGTATAATTCTGTGTTGCCTCAAGTATTGGTGGACTTACAGTAGTATTTGCTGCGGTATAATTATATAAAGGATATGTAACTGTATACAAAAAACTACACGTTGGGGCGTTTTCTGAACCTCTTGTAAATTCTCCGTAATCAATAATAGAATCTTCTTTTATAGAAGCATTAAAATTAGAAACTTTTAATTGCATATATAAACCAGCTAATTGTTCTGAATCTTCACCTAATTCATTTGCGTTATTTAAAAAATTACTGGATTGTGCTTCAATATCTAAAACAGTTGTTTCAACTAAAGAACTTAATGCTCCGTCCGCATCTTTTTTTACAATTAATCTATCTCCTATTTTTACCTTAGATTGATTGTCACCATCTAATTTAAAATGTGTTACATTGTCAAACGGATTATTATAAAAGAAATTTGTATAAATAGTTTCATAAGCTGTTTTACTTGGTTTTACTACAAATTTATATTTTTTTGCCCAAGAAGGTGCATAATTTTGAATTGTACTTTGTATTCTATTTTTAAATACACTATTTTCTGGTGGAATAAATACAGTATTATATTCTGAAACTAAAACTGTTGAAGCTCGTGCGTATTCATCTAAATATACTATACCAGTTTCAAAATCTCTATTACTGTGCAATGTAGATTTGTCACTAATTTCGGTAAAAATAGCAGTAGCTCTAAGTAATTGATAGTACTCATACATGTCTGTTGTTTGAGCATTATCAGTACTACGAAATTGCATTGCTAATAATTGTATAGAAAATGAATCTGAACCAGGTGTAGCAGAAATTTTTAAACCTTGTTGATTAGTACTATCAGTCACACTACTTAAAACTGATGTAAATGTACATTGGTTTTGAGGAGGATTAATTGCAGAGTTAAAAGCATCAGTTAATGAAAATCCACTTGCTGCTGTAGCTATAGGTTGAAAGTTTGTACCCTCAATAGTTCCTATTTGATTTTCAAAATCTGCACTGGTTACTAAATCATATATACTTGAATAATCACTTGTTAAAGTAATTGTTGTATCTATACTTATATCTGGAGATTGAAAAGATGAATTTTCAGTATAACAAGTTGTTGTTGTTGTCCCGTTTATTAATGAGTGTTCAAATCGTAATTGAATAGTTAACTGTGCACCACGTACTAATTTATCAGCTACATTAGTTAAATTAAAAGTTGCCGTAGAATTAGGTACGGTAGTAGTTACTGAAGGATTAATCGTGTAAGATACTCCATTAGAAAAAGTACCGGGAGGTAAATTTATTAAATTAATTAGTTCTGAAATTAAAGATGTATTGTAATCAACAGCTATATCTTGCCCATTTTCATTTGTAATATTAAAACCATCTGTATAGTTTCCATACATTAGTCGGTTACCCATAATAGTTTGTGCTTGGGCAATTAAAGGTACATTGTCATATAAACGTAATAATTCATCAGAACCTAAAACAGTATATATTTTGCTGTTTGTAAAAACATATTCTTGTTGCTGATTGTTACCCCACCCATAATCAGATTTTTTAAATCTTTCAATTACATAAATACTATTTGTGTTTGAATCTTTATATAATAAATCTACTTCTTGCACTCGGCTACTACCTGTGCTAAAATTAATTCGTGCTCCATTAAAATTGTTTTCCATACCCGCATTATCATAATTACGAGTGTCAAACCTAAAGTTACCTGGCTGAAATGCAGGATTAGAAAATAATGAAGTTGCACTATATTCACCATTACCATATCTATATCTATAAGCAAAACTTATAAATCTGTCTTTTAAGTAGTTCTCACCACCTGCAGCAGTTATTAAAGTAAATGTAGGCGCTGTTAAAGGGGTATCTCCTCCTGTTACAAGGTCCTCAAATCCTGGTGGTTTTAAAACAACCGAAAGATCTTCTTCTTGAATACCATCAACACCACCACTTGGAAATGAATAAAAATCATTCACGTTAATTCTTCTTGGTGGGTTTTTGTCATCTGTAAAGAATAATAAATTTTCTATTTTATTAACACCAGTTATTAAAAATTTTGGATCGAAATTTAAAACCGATTGAGTAATAACGTGATATCTTAAAACAGAATTGTTAGTATTAAAAGAGACAATCAAATCAAGTTTTATATTACTAACTCCATATTCTGGATCATGTACAAACCAATATAAAGTTTCTTCTGAACCATCTTCTAAAGCCCCTATACATGTAGCTGTTGTAGATAAATTTACACCATTAAAAGATAAAGTAGTTAATTGAGAATTACCTCGTGAATTTTCTACCGCACCAATTTCAGTGGTTTCAGTAGAACCTAAGCGCACGTTCATAGCATCAATGTATTCACCCTCTGGGAGTAAACGCTCATCAATAGACTTGTTCATTCTTCCTTTTACAAAGGAAACGTAATCTAATTTAGTTTGTGCCATATTATTTTATCCATTTATCCTGTCCTCGCATATTCATTAAGAGTCTGCCAGGATGAATATTACTTAATCTTAGTTTGGCATTTCGCAACAAAGATGATTTATCTTTTCGTGCTCTATTTATTATATATTCTTGGACTCCATATCGACCATTTAAAATAGAATAACGTATGTATGCGTAAATAAATTCTTCAAATAGTTTGTTTACGCTAACTTGAGAATCATTCCCGTTTTCCATACCATCCGAAACATATTCTAATACCATAGAATCAGCACCAGTAACAGTATCAAAATGAATAATTCCATTTTGTTTATCAATTTTAAAAGTAGGGTTTGCATTTGCAGTTTCAGGATTTAACCCAAAACGAGCACCGACTGCAAAATCAAAATACCAACAACCATCAACACAAGTTCCTTCTTGTCCATTAAACAAACTATTACGATTTAAATATATAGATCTTTGACCTCTACTTAAATCTACTTGAGATTCTTGTGGACTTAAAACATTACCATCTTGATCAAATAATAAATTAGAATTATTATCTTGTAAGTATGCAGAAGAAAAATTAGTTTGAATGTTTTCTGTTAATGGAAATAATATACCATTTTTATATTGAGATATTCTAACCCAATTAACATAATCAGATGGTAACACCATAGAGTTGGTGTGATTTAAGGTCAACTGTAATATTTTAATTTCTTTCATCGCATCATAATTCAATTCTTGAATTCCTCTTTTAGCGTGAAACAATACTTGATACCTATCTAAATTATTTACTAACTCATGGTTTCCTTGCATCATTAACATAAAATTATTTACTATGTCTTTTAAAGAAACGTATTGATACGAACCTTGATTTGCATCTGTTGGATTTGTATCGTTATTTTGGTAGTACGTATATTGACTTATATATGCCATAATTATCCTTGTATTGCGTTATCATTTTTTTCTTGTGCTGCACCAAATTGGTAAACATCACCCTCTCTTATTTCAACTCCAATGTACTGACATATTTTAGCTATTAACGCTGGTTCATCTGACAATGGTAATTCAAAGTCTTGATAATCAGCAGCAGAATCATTAAACAATGGTTCTCCTCCAACTAAATTTACAAAAGTCCATCTCGGTGTTAAAGGATATCTTATGTATTGTACTTTTACTGCACCTTTTTGTCTTATTGTACTTGGATATACTGTAATAGTATTACCAAGACTTCCTGCTCCAGGATTAGTATTTGAACTTGCCCCACCTAAAACATATGCTGGGAATTGTGTTGTTGGTGCAGTTAAGTTTGAACTAATTAACTCAAATATTTTATTTTGATTTACTCTTTCTACTTCAGTTATATTAACACCACTGTACACTATATAATTTTGTCCATTCGCCATTATGTCTGCGGATGTACTTATTGTAGTAGCACTATCTACGGCTGTAACATAAGCTTGTGAAATTGGTGCAGAAGACGTATTAACTATTATACTGCCTATAGGTGGGTTCTGTAAAAATGTTGGATTAGCTGGGGAAGCTACAAAACCACCTGTACTATCTATTAACTTATAACCTTGTTGCGCAGTAGTAGTACCAGCAAAAGTTGCTGTGGGATAATAAAATATTTTATTAACTAAATAATAATCATTAGGTAAACTATATAAATTTGCGTTATTTAAATTTGCAACTGATTGATCTAAAAATACTTCAGCTGAAAAACTATCTATAACTTCCTCTAATCCTTTTACAATATTTGCATAACCAATACCAGACTGTCTTGCGTTTTCTTTTAAAATCCAACTGTTATACTGATAAAAATAATTTTCAAATATATCTAATTGTGCTTGTTCACAATAAAGATTAAAATCTTGTGGTGAGATATAGCCATAGTTATTTTTGTTAGCAATTGCTAATACTGTATCTCTAACTTCATTGATTGGCATAATAATATCTTTTTACAAAGATAATAAAAAAAAAAGAGGCTACTTTATTTGTAACCTCTTCTTAGTTAGTTAGTAATTTTAATTACTATGATAATGCTCCTGCAGCTTTTACTCCTAATTCAATAGCAGTAATAGTCACCGCTACATAAGCAGAAGCAGCCGAAACTGGTAATCCTTGAGGCGTGTAAACAGGTTGTTGCCAAGATAATTGTAAAGATTTCTCAACAGCATCATTTAACCAATTCTTCATTGAAGAAGAATTAGCTACAACAGCATCGTGAGTAATTTTGTACGCTTGTACAACATTAGTTTGTGCTGTAACTGAAGCTGAACCATCACTTGCAATAGCATAACCTGCTTGTGCAGTTGAATTTCCAGCGTAAAAGATATTGACAACAGTGTCACTTTCTTGTTTGATTTCAACAATTCCAGCAACTGGAATTAAAATGTCACCTTTGTTTTGTCCAGTACCAGACTTAAATAATTTAATAAACTTTTCCATAAGTAAAAATATTAATGGGTTAATGAGAAAATTCTCTCTGCAAAGATATAAATTATTCTTTTTCTTTTTTAAGCTTATTTTTTAACAACTTATAAATTTCTATACCTTCATCACTTTGAAAATGAGACGCTACAATAAAAAATGCATCTTCTCCAAATGGAACAGTTAAAAGTTTCTTTTTGTTTTTAGGCAAATTAAAATACACTTCTTTGTTACCATTTCTAAATGTTAAAAATCCATTATCAAAAAATCGATACACATCATCTTGTAAAGCCAACATAGGATCATTTAATGTGTCTATAAATTCTAAAGGATATTGTCTTGCATAAAGAAGTATGTCTCTTCTTAATTCAGTAGTTGTCATTTTATCAACATTTTTACCAAGCAATACTCTTGCTACAGAAATAATTTGATCTATACTTAATTCTTTAGCAGCAATTAATGCATCTAATTCCATTTCCACTACTTCTAATTCTTCAGCAGCATCTTTGGCAGAATTTATTTCTTCAAAGACTTTGTCTCTTTGTGGGTGATAATATAAAAATTGTTGTAATATTTGGTTTTGTTTTGATACATATAAAACACCATCGTCAAAAGTAACGGGTTCTAAAATAGCATTTCCGTCTTGTTCATCCTCAAAAGGAGAGCGTTGGTTTTTAGCGTATCGTAAAGGTCTATTAACACCTTTTTCATCATCGAACCACAATAAAGGGTATCGATTTGAGTGACGTGTAGGCAACATATAACATAATGGTGCAGTGTCTCTCTTTAATCTGTAGAACTTGTCTTCGTATTTTTCTTTTTTCATTATAATATAATTTAATTTGATTTAAAAAAAATAATAACTACCCTCGTCAATACAACGAGGGTAACTATTACTACTATTTACTATTAATCTTGAAATATAAAGAAGTTGTTTGCACCTAAAGTACATACAGCTCTTTCACTCAAGAAGTTAACTTCCATTGCATCAAGATCAGAAGTTCTTGCACCACCAGCAGAACCAGTAATCCAAGTTTTGTAACGTCTGTCTTCAGTTTCAGAAGCTCTATATCTTACGTGTAAGAATGGTCTTTTAGCGTTCTTACCTAAGATTTGGTCATATACAGTTGTTGAACCAGCTGGGACTAAAAGTCCATTTACTTTTCCACCAACAATACCACCTCTCATAGTAGGATCGTTTAAGTATTTCCAATCAGACTTGTAAAAGTCATAACCTCTTCTGAATCCTGTAAATCCAAGATTTAAAGCCATTTCTTCATCATTGTCAAATAAACCATATGATGTACCACCAGCTCCATAAGAGTTTTGAGCAGCTAACATATCGTCAATATCAAATGAGAAGTTTCTATTTAAGAAAATTACATTCTCTTCAATAGCACCTTGCTTGTCTAATCTTTGAATTACATTATCAAAATCAGCTAATACTTGTGGATTTCCTCCACCGTATACATTACCTCTTTGTCCAACAACAAAAAAGATTCCATCAGAACCATTTAAGTTTGCCGCAGATAATCCAGCTCCAGTTCCTTGTAAAAAGTCACCAGCTCCAGAACCTGCTACTGCAGGAACAGCTTCAATCATTGCAGTCTCAAGATAGTCTTCAAAACGAAGTCTTGTTTCGTGCTCAGATTTTAAATACCATAAGTATCCAGAAGCTCCATTTTCAGTTGTAACTTCAATCCATCCAATTTGAGCCATGTCAGAACCAGAAACAGAATACTTGTCTTTGATTATAATTGGCTTGTTACTGAAAATAAAGTCATCAGCTTCTAAAGAACCTTGCATTCCAAGAGTTCCTTTGTTAAATTCAGAACCATATATAAAAATATCACACTCTGCATTTGGAGCAATTTGTTGCGTCAATTCATAGTATGCTATTTTTACAACATTAACTCCAAGACCTCCAGCGGAAGGTGCTTCTTTAACAATACCTTTAACGCTCAAAGTAGAACCAGGAGTGTTATCAGATATCATTACAGTTTGTCCAACTCTAAGAGCTGCTAAACTACCACCACCCAATGCAGGGTTAAAGTTAGTAATGTTGTTTGGAATTGTCCAATCAGCTTCAATAGCAGTGCTTGCTGATGCTGTTGTACACTTAGTGTATTTAGTGTGTAATCTTCCTTGCTCTGCCCATTTGATAAGGTCGGAGTTAGAAGGCATTTCAGCTCCTACCATTCTAAGGAAGGAAGCTACAGATCGATTGCCATATCTTTCAAATTCTTTTTCATATGTATCAGGTAAATACTGATTCAAGAAATCAAAATTTGTAATATAATTGGTAGACAACGGTACTTGTTGACTACTTGGTTGCAAATCAAAACCAGGGGCTACATTTACTGCCATAATTTTTAATTTTTAAATTTTGTTAATTATTTATTTTTAATACTTCTAATTTTGAGTCCTCGTCCACTACTGTCGTTTTGTACTGCTCTAATTTGCAAACCATCTTTTGCATTCATTCTTGGAGCTTGTCTCACATCCATATTAATGTTTTTAGATTTTCTACTAACATCATCTACGGTTTGAGATACTCCTAAATCATAAAAATGTTTTGCAAACTTATCAGGATTTAATGCAACTGAAATAGCTTTATGATAGGATTTAGCATCCTTTATTAAGCCATCATCACCTACAAATTTACCGACAAAATTACCAAAATCCTTTTGGACATTGTATAATTCATTTGCTTCTCCTGGTTTATAGGTAATATTATTATCCCCAACACTAAAATCAAAACCTTTGAAATCATTGTTAAAAACCTCTTGGCTTTTTTGGGAAAAATAATCTCGCCTTTTCTGGGAGATTTCTTTGGAAGATTTAGATTCCTCTATGTAACTCTTATAAGCATTAAGTTCTTTTTCTTGATTTTCAGATAACCCACCCCCACTTGACTCAAGAGGAATTTTATATTTATCTTTTTCTTCGTTAAAAAACTTTTTTGCTTTTGCAAGTTCTCGTTTTTTAGCTAACTTTTTCTTCTTAATATCTTTAGGTTCGTCTAAGTCTTCATCAAACCCAAACTTATCTTCTATGATATCTTGAATGTCTATTGCATCTAAACCTTCTTCTTGGTTTGCAATATAGTCAGCCAGTACAGCATCTTCGTCCATAGTATCATAATCTCTTTGTAAATTATAGAAATCACTAATACCACGTCCAGTTTCTTGCTTGTACTTTAAATACATAGACACATCTTCAGGTAATGGTTCGTTTGCCTCTTTTTCCGCAAACAGTTCTTCAACTGAATTTATATCTTTGTTATATCTATCTTTAATATAAGAAAGAACGTGTTCGTCATTTAACTCTGACGATGGAGTATTTTCTTCAGAGGTGTTATCCTCTTCTTTGTTAACTATAGTAGAATCAACTACATTAGTTTGGTTGTCTGCCTCTTGCAACTGAGCCTCGTGTTCTTTTAAAAGTTGTTCTTCTATTTGAACTTTAGACTTTGTTTCGTTGCCTTCTACGGCTCTTACTTTTATTTCCATTAGATTAAATTTTAATTTAGTACAAAGTTATACATTTATTTAGTTAATATTTAAGCGTTATTTAAATAGTGTTTATATAAATCATTACCTAATTTAATACCTACATCAATATCAGATTGGTAATGAACATGAGCAACAAGTCTACTGTTACCAATATGTTTAGCTTCCTGCATAAACTCAGAAGTATATCTGGGGTATTTATCTGATAAAACTTGTGCTATTAATTGCGATTGAGCTGCGTGTCCTGAAGGAAATGAAGGTGTTTTAGCACTCTCCATGTTATTGTATTTTATACTAATTCCTAAGTTTAAAGCTGCTTGATGTGGTCTTAGACGATTATGATAATCTTTAATTTTTTTTATTATTGATGCAGATTCTTTAATTAAAGAATAAACTAATTCACCTGGAAACTCAACATTTCTTTTTTCTAAAATTCTTTCAAAGACACCATATATATTATCATATCGATTAGCATAATTATTATCTAACGGAACAGTATTAACTTTCATTACCTCTTTAAGCTCTTTTATTGAACCAGGTGCTGAATATTTATAAGACTTGTATTTGTTTATAGAAAACTTATCAAACATTATCTTGGATCAAATTCTGCCAAGTCAAAACCATCTAATGTGTCTTCGTTAGATTCAAAATTTATAGGAGGTAAATCTCTTTTTTTCTGTTGAATCATTTTAGATGTTTGCGTAGACTGTTGGCTAATTCTTTGAGACTTGCCATCTTCTTTTTCTTTTTCACGTGCATCTATTTGCGTTTGTTCCACACCTTTTAATTGCATATTAAAGTTAAATTCTTCTTGCATAAGAGCAAGTTTTAATTCTTTTTCTGCTGTAAGTTTAGCTACTTCATATTGATTTTTAGCTTGTTCAAGTTGCATTTTAGATTCTGTTTGCATTTGAATTTTAGACATTTCTATTTGAGCTGTAGCTTGTTGTTGAGCCATAGCTTGTTGAGCTTGAGCTGCTTGTTGTTCTGCAATCTGTTGTTGCTCTAACTCTTGTTTTTGTCTACGCTTAACTTTCAACAATTGGTTAGCCATTTTAAGATTATGTATTTCTCTTATATCTATAGCATCTTCTAAATTAATATCTTTTTGAGCTAAAGCCATTTGAATGTTTTGTTCAAGCATAGCTTTTTGTTCTTCATCTGGAGCTAATTCAAGAAAAATACCAAAATCATAAATATATAAATCTTTAATTTCATCTAAAATTCCAGTATTGTATTTTCCTATTTGCATAGCAAACTCATCTTTAAACTCTGCATACTTTAAAACATCAGCAGTTCTGATTGTTAATGCTTCTGCTAACGTCCTTGTTATATATAAACTGGAATCTAAAATATGTCGTGTTGCTACGTTGGAATTTAAAGCTGCTAACTTTTGAACACCAACTAATGATCTTGAATCTGGAGTTGAACCATCTCTGGCTTCATTTAAACCAGTTACAGTTCTAATCATATCTAAGTAATGATTATAGTTAGCTATAAGCATTTGTAGTTTAGAAGAACCACTATTTGAGGTTAATTGAGTAATAGGTACTTTAGCATTATTAAATTCACCATCACCTGTATAACTTCTACCTACAACACTACCCGTTTGAAAATATAAACGTAATGCATCTTCAGGATTATAAGCGTTACCAGTTCCTAAATCAACTTCATTCAATCCATCTGCATCTATAAACACACCATCTGGAACTACACGAGAAACAACTTGTTGAATTTTTAAATGAGTTATTTGAATTAAATCTGCAAAAGGAATCATTCTTTTACATAAAGACTCCATCATACCCTTATAACTTCTTGGTGCACATGCTACATAGTTTGGCATTGCAAATTGATTTGCTGACTTTGGTCTGACCATATTCTCCATCATCTTCCATTGCAAAACAATATTAGTCCCCATAACCATTACACCTTCATACCATACATCAATAGTTTTTTCTACTTTTTCAAATTTGCCTTCTTCCTGCATTTTTTGAGGAGGATTAAACTCATCATCTTTTTGTACTGTTTTAAAAGTACCATCAGCCATTTGTTTCTTTTTGTATACAAAAGAATTTGTTGATTTGTAATTAAAGTATAATAATGTAGCAGTATCTTTATAAAACATACTGTTTTCATAGTACTGAGCATTATTATAATAATTATACCACGACTGACTATATTTAGATATTTCTTCTAAATCTTCATTTGTTAAATCAGGATCAATTTTAATTAACTCCGTCATTGGAACAGTTTTAACTTCACCCCAATAAAAACAATCTTTAAAATATGGATCTTCTGTATAACTATACACAACATTTACTGGATCAACATAATCTAATTTAACACCTTGTCCAAGTAGAAATTCATGTTTAGCAATACCAATACCTATAGTAGTAATATCATAGTCTACTCTTTTTCTTATATCGTTATAATGATTTTCGTCAAACAAAGTATTTATAGCTACTTCACATGCTATTTCAACCGCTGGTTTATATTTTAAATTCATATATAACTCCAGTTCTTCACTACTTCCAGGTAATTCTTCTTCAGGAGTATTAAATAAATCAATACCAAAATCTTGTGTCATTTGACTTAAAACTGGCTTGGCAACCATATCAGCTTCAATCATATCTTGAAACTCATTTCTTTTTTCTGCTGACAAAACGTCTTGAGCATAGGCATTAACTTTAAACATCCTATCGGACATACCGTTAACCACAATATCAATAAACTTTGGAATTATAGGAACAGGAGTCCAATCTAAATTTAAATAACTTAAATCACCATCAATTGCTAATTCGTTTTTATATTTAGCTATTGATTGTTCTCCACGTGCATATAGCCGTAGTTTATGGAACTCTGCCCATTGGCTATAGAACCGACAAGAATTGCCGTCTCTTCTAAACCATTCATACTGTATTGCTTGTCCTACTTGTAAACCATATTCATTTGTTTTCTTTTGAGAATCAGAAACAAATTGATCTGGAAATGCAGCAGCCTTTATATCTATTTTTACTTTTTTCATTTATTAAGTAATTGACTTACTGAACTGTTGTTATTGTACCTTGCAAAGTTAATGCTAATTTTCGACTTTTCTTTTGTCGGTGTATAGAGGTGTTTTTGATTAGCCATAATTGCTAAACCAGAACTAATAGAGGCATCATATTTAGTTCTGTTGTTAATATCAAATTTTGCCCAATCCTCTAAAGTTCTTTGAAAGTGCATTGAACCAACATCATCTCTTTCTCTAAAAATCCCTTCCATATCAAACCCAACATGTTTTTCTATATATGATTCTATAGCTGATGCATGTGCTTGTTTAACATCTTGAGATGTATTAGGAATACCACCTAATTCTTTTTCAGTTTTAGATAGTTTATTAAATACTTTATCTGGTCTATTTAAAGAAAACCCACGATACCCTCTATTTTTTAAATGATACAATAATCTTGGTTTATTATTTTCAACTAATATTGGCATTCCATAAAAAACACATGCCATTAATACTTCTTCAAAAAATATCTCAGCGGTTTGAGGTCTGGCAATATATTCTAAAATAAATTGGTTACTTGGCCATTCATCCATATTAAATTTTGTCATTCCGTGTAAAGAACCATTTGAACCTTTCCCTACAACAACACCAGATATATCATAAGAATCACATCCAAAACAACCAACATGTTCATTGCCAGGGTATTTCCTTCCGTTTCTGGTTATTACATTATTTTGATAATTCTTTGTTGGTAAGAAAGATACGAAAAATCTTCCTCTTTTATCTGGAGTCCATATTACCTTACTATCTTTTATTCCATTAGCCCAACTAAAACGACCTTGAACTACATGTCGTTTCATTAACAATGATTCGTTGTAGTCTATTTGTTGATATATTTTAGTTAAATTAAATAATGATTGTTTGCTTTCATCACGAAATGCGTGAGATTCACTTCTTGGAAATTGACGATAAAATTCATTTAAAGCATCTGGATCTTGAGTTAAAGATTCAACTTCATTTTCCCAATAATTTATTGCTCCTTGAAATATTTTTTCGCCATCTATACCTTTAGTATATGTTAATGGATTATAAAATACAGGCATACCATATCTATCGATAAATCCTTCCATATTCCATTCCATAGGAATAAATAAATTATATAGTCCACTTTTTGTTTGACCATTTTGATTTCGTTCTTGAGGATTTGAATCGTTATATAACTTTTTAAAATTAGAACCACCTTTATCTAATGCATTTGATGTAGAACCCATCATGCATTTGCCTATAATCTTGCTACCTAAACGAAGACATGTTTTTGTAACTCGCCAGTTATTTAATATATTATCTGGTTTTTCCCACTTACCACTTTCATCGTGCAATAGTAATTGTAGTTTTTCACCATCATAAGAGTTATCTCCAGTATTTTTCCAGTCAATTGTAGTATCTAAACCTTCAAGTTCTGTGTCCTCTATTAAATACATATTTTTTTTAGTAATCTTAGATGCTGGAACTCTATATGCTAATTCAGTTTTAGGTTTATCCATACCATCTTGTATGGGTTTAAAAAAGAAAGGATAGTTGTTAGAGATAGGAACTACTTTATCAGTAAACATTTTTTTTGCATCAGAACCAGATTTAGATAAAATTCCAACACGAGAATCTTTAGATATTGTAGCGGTATTAACACCTTCACAAGAACCCATAAATGAAAACCCAGAACGTCTTATTTTTAGATAACACATTCCAAAACTTCTTTTATCTACTTTAGATGCTTCCCAATAAATATAAAAAATTCTATTTGCTTCTCTAAAATCTGGATGACCAACATCTATTTTAGTCCATTGCAAATACATATAATGAGTCCCTGTAATGTAAGTAGGTTGTCCGTTATTTAAAAACCAATATCCTTGTTCTCTTTTATCAAATTCAGTTTCAATATATTCTACCCATTTTGATTTAAAATTAGGAGTAGTATTATGCCATTGAAATATGCTTTGAATTTTACTTAACTCTTTTGGAATATCAGATGCTGACCAAAATTGATCATCTTTTTTTTTAGTAGATTTTAATATAGGAGTTTTAGGTAAGGCTATTTTAAGACCATTTATTTCATAAATATCTCCAATGGTTCCATTTTGTGAAATAACAACTATGTCGTATTTTTCATTATATCCAGGTTTCCAAGTGTAAGCTTTATTTTTAGTAGCAATTACATTTTGTGGAATAAAGTTTTTTAATACTACATATAGTTTATCTTGATCTTGATTCTGCAAACCCTTTTGGAGTTTTTGATTTTGTATCTGTGCCATCTAATTCGGATTTTTCGTCTTCTATTCGTTTTAGTATTTCAAAAGCATCAAAAATTGCTAATTTTTTTGTTGCAGCAGCATTTTTTAATCTATCAGCAGCTAACTCATCTTCTGGATCAGGCTTTATTATTTCTTCTTTAGCAACTTTAATAAGTTGACGTACGGCATTTTCTCCAGCTTTAATAATTTCTAATTTAATTTCTTTAATATCCATTTTATAAAACCATTGTTATGTTGTTAGTATACATTCTATAAACTATCTCATCTTCTATATTAAATTCATATTCTGAATCTGGTTGAAATGAAACTTCATCACCTACAGATAATCCTAACTTTTCAAGTTCTTTGTTTATGTATTTTATTTCACCCATCAAAGGCTCAACACTTCCAGATTTTTTTAAAAATGAATCTTTTTTACATATTGGTTTTACAAAACAATATTTACTATATCCTCTCCAATCGCCATCTCTTTTATAAAGATAAAATTGATCTGGATCAACTAAAAATAAATTTCCCATAAGAAAACTTTTACCACTTTTTCTTCTACCTTTCATATCGTTATAAAATTTAAAAACGTTATGATGAACAAGAAGTGTGTCTCCTTTTTTTACTTCACCTTTATAACCCAAAGGAGTTTCTACAACAGTTGCAAAACGATTAGATGCTTTATGGTTTTCTTCAGAAGTGCTAATAATAAAGTCTATGCCACCAATTTCTTTAGTATTTACATACCTTTTATTATCAATTGGAGTGACTAAAAATGAGTGTGGGGATTTCATTAAAAATTTATATTATATTCAAGTGATATTGGCATTGTGGTTTTAAATTCTTTCCACAATAAAACCTCTTCGCTTTTTATAATCCAAATTTTATATGATGTGTTTTCTTGTTGTATTAAATGAATCTTATAAGTGCCGCCTAAAACATCTTGCCCTACAATGTAATGCATTGCTCCAGACTTATAGTCTGCACCTATAGAAATTTTTCTTATGTCCATTTAATTAAAATGATGTTCCTACTGTAAGAACTCTGTAAAATACATTAAAATATAATACACCTGTTCCTTGCGTAGGATTAGAAACAGCAGTTAAAGTTAACGCAGTATTTTGAGCTATAACTTCATTCGACTGAGGTACTTCAGGTTTAAAAACTATATCTGTAGCTGAGTTAACACTTGAGTTTGATACTGAAGCAATAGATTCAGTACCTATTGTTACTGGTAGTGCAGGAGTAAAATTATAAACTACTGAACCAGTATCTAAATAAACCATTATACTTATTACATCAATAACTTTCCCTACACCTGGTGCTGGAATTAAAATTGCTGGAGTACTTCCTAAAGCAAGTAAAGAGGCGCTATTAAGAGTAACATGTGCTACCAACGTATCTATTCCAAATAAATTTTGAACATCTCCTAAAGTGCATGTTTTTGTTATTAAATTATCTGACTTGTCAGTTAATATTAAATAATCTGATGATACAGGAGTTCCTATATTTGGATACGCAGATGTGTTACTTATTCTCGCCATCTTTTTCTTCTTTTTCTGGGTGTGTTACCTTGCCTGTAGCTAAATCTATAACAGCATTATCACCGTACTCTTCAATTAGTTTTTTCTCTAAATCTGCAAACTCAACTTGTATAACTTCTAAATCTTTTAAAGATTTATTTTTGTTAATTTCTGCATCAGCTATTTGAACTTTAGTAGCTAAAAATTTTCCATTTAACTCCTTAACTTGTTTTAACTGATCTTCTGTTAATTTTTTTTCGCTAATAATTTTTGCGTCTTCCATTTTATTATATTTAATTTATTAATATTTAAACAAATATACAAAAAAGATTTTATAATCTTTAATGTTATTCCTCTATTGGAGGAGCTGGATTTTGCCAAGTGAAATATAAATCCTCATTTACTGGTGTAATTTGAGATTGTATGTTTGCAGCTATAGACGATTGCATTGCTGGAACATCTAAAGAACCTTCTAACCACCCAATAACTACAGCTTCAAAAGCTTCAGTATCTTCGTAAGGTACAAAAGGATCACCAGCTACATACGTGTAACTTTGCGTTCCAATATTAGTGTTAGAGTAAATAATTCCCCCAGATTCTTCAGAACCTGTGTATCTGTAATGTACTGTGTAGATTACATTGTCTTGCCCATCTGCTTGAATGTGAGCGTTCATTTGTGGGATGTCCCATTTGTAAATAACTGCCATTTGTTTTTTTTTGTAAAGTTAGTATTTATTTATTTAATTATTTTTAACATATGAACACTTGACCAACTACTCCATTAGCGTCAACCCTGTAACGTGTAGATCCAGCTCTGTAGTGACCAATACTTAAAAATGTTGTACCTGCTGAATCTGAATAAACAACATCATTTGCAACTGGGAATGTACCAGATCCATCATGATAATATGTTTGATTTATAGTTGCAGTACATGCATTTTCTGGTCTTGCTGATAAAGAACTTGCATATGAAGTTAAACAAGCAGAGCATCCAGTGCTTATAGAATCAACGACTCCATTAACAACATATATAGCTGTATTAGAAGTAATTCTATAATATCCGTTTGTTAAAACACTCGCACCATTTGAGTCTGAAAAAACAAAATTACCAACTTGCGGTAAAGTATTTGTGTCAACCACAAAACTACCTCCTGCATTTCTGGCGAAATAATATGTTCTATCTTGCGCTGCACAACAAGATCCTTGGAAAGTACTATTAACACCATTTGTTGTAAAAGAAGGTAATGTTGCAGGACATAATACTTTAACATTCCAAGCCGTACCAGAACAAGGTCCTACTACTTTTAAAGTTCCAGTTGTAGGTGTTAAACTTGGTTTAGGAATTACTAACGTATAATATATGTTTCCATTTGTTCCATTTAAGTTTGTATTAGTGGTTACCACACTTGTCGATCCACCATTCAAACCAAAAGAACTACCATTCCATACCGAAGTAGGTAATGTTTTTGGACTTTGAGATGCTAAAGTAGATGCTGTACAACCTGTTCTATCATCATCACCTACAATATTTAAGTTATTACCTGTTCCAGCTGCATATCCATACGTATTTGAAGTTAAATCATTATATGTTGTACCATTAAACTCATAAGCAACCCCATCTGGCACACCTTGTGGGTAAAAATATACTACAATAGCACCTGTTGGGTTTCCACTTGTTATGGTTGCCTCAAAGTATCCAGTACCACTACCTGCAGATAATGTGCCGCCACAAGGTATGTCTGGAGACGTAAATGATTTGCCATAAAATTCAGAGTAAGCGTGGGGAGCGTTTTGATCCACTGGCGTAGGAGTAGCATCGTCATATCTTTTTACTAAAGAATCATCTTGAGGTGTACTACTACTTCCTGATAACGGAGCGTTGGTAGTACTTACTGTTGCAGACTCTGTATTTATCATACTTGCTGATATGGTTCCTGAACTTGGTAATCCCATTATTTTATCTTCTTTTTAAGATCTTCTATTTCCGCTTTTAATTCTTTTATGGCTTCTATTAGTAATCCAGATATGTTACCGTAAGCAACAGACTTCATACCCTCATCGTCTTCTTTTACAACTTCTGGAATAACTTTTTCTATTTCTTGAGCTATAACTCCAATAGACTTTTCATTATCACCTATTTTATTAAACTCTACACCTCTTAATTTACTTACTTTTTCAAGTGAATTATCAATAGTTTTAATATTTTCTTTTACTCTAATATCTGAATAAGCTATAATATCTCCTGTAGCTCTAATAGTTCCACCGACATCAAGCTTATAACTTGGTCCAGTAACATTAATTCCTACATTACCACTATTAAGAATAACCATTGTTTGACTTCCAACTGTATTTGTTCCATTAAAGAACTTAATACTATCACCTGCAAGTCTTAAAGTTTCTAAATTATTATTGTTGTTTTTTGCACTTAAACTTACTGCACTTTCTTCATAACTTGAGGTTAAAAATCTACTGCTTGTGTGAGTTACTACAAAAGGACCTGTAACACTGCTACTTGCCGTTTCAGTAGGTCCAATATTTACATTTCCACTTGAAAGTATTTGCATTACTTTTGTAGAACTTGAACCTGTGTAAAATGCAATTGAAGTGGTTGTTATAAGACTTATTTGATTTGGTGTACCAAGTCGCGTACTACCATTTACAGTAATATAAGCGGTTGAATCACTATTTAATAAATTTAAACTACCTGCAGTTGTTCCACCTTTTATATTTGAGGTTGCAGTTGGTAAAACTAAATTACCTGTAGAATCTATACGCATTCTTTCTGTATCTACACCATTGTTTGTTCTTGTGTGAAATGTTAATTTTCCACCAAAATCTCCATCTGTAGTATTGTCTTTTCCACCCCTAACAGAAGCCATATCAGTTACACTACCGCCAGAAGTATATTTTCCATTAAAAACAATACCATTATTTATACCTGAGTCGTAAGCAGCGGTATTGCTAAGCTTTATAGAATAAATTGTTGCATCACTAATGTCTAATTTAGCTCCAGGTCCAGTCGTTCCGATCCCAACGTTGCCAGGAATTGTTACATCACCATTATGGCCAACAACCATTCTTGAAGCAGAGTTAAGACGATCATAAATTTGGTAATCTGTACCAGCACCTATATTGCAACCAGTTTCCCATTGATTATTTCCATCTGCTTTATACCATGTGCTACAATTTTGCCCACTTGTTGTAGATTCAATTGTTAATACGGAATTTGCGCCACTAACATGGAATACTGAGGTAGGAGAAGTTGTCCCGACCCCGACGTCGCCGCCGTGTAGAATAGTAACAGCTACTCCACCTGCTGTACTTGTTCCATTATCATTAAGGGGTTTTATTGTATATTTAGTATCGTCTACACTTGTAGCAAAAACCCTTTGATTAGCAGTTGCTCCATTGTCAGATAATACAATTCCTGCAAAAGAATCTCCTTCAATTATCATTTGTCCTCTATCAGTGCCACCGTCTATGTGTAGCCTTGTAAAACCATAAGATGCACTATGTAAAGTTCCAGGACTTGTCGTCCCAATACCAACATTTCCAGTTTGCTTTATTACCATTTGCATTCTTGACGTGATAGCTCCACCTGCTATTCCGCTTGCAGTAGAACATAAAAAAGAATGCTCACCTACCTGTTGTTGATATAGATTAGCATAACCTGGATCTGAAGTAGTACCATTTATAAACTGGGCACCTGATGTTGAAAATTTCCAATTAGTAGTAACACACGTAAAAGAATCTTGACCAACTCCGTCTGTATGGCCTTGAATTGCGCTTTGTTCACCTATTCTTAATTGAGCAACATAAGTAACCATTCCAGTCTCTGGCGTAATACCAAGACCAATATTTTGATTAGCTACATCTTGTTTTAAAACACTATTACCTAAGGTATCACCATCTGGCGTCCACATAGGAATAGTTCTTAATGTACCTGATCCACCTGGTACACCTGGTATATCACCACCTAAAACTTTAACTACATTACCAGAAGCGTCGGTACCTAACATGTAAGTTGGAGTACCTGTGTTGTTTGTGGAATTGTAAGCATTGAATTTAATTGCGCCAGTACTACCAATATTTAAAACTTCTATACCTGCAATTGCATCATCTAACATTCTAATAGCAAAAGTAGGCTCTCCATCTCCTGTACCCTCTCTTTTACCACCAAGAGCAACTCCATAATTATTAGTTGTTGAAGTACCAAAAAACATATTTGTAAAACCGCCATCGTCTGTAGTTGCGGATGGGTGTAATCTTAAAAAACAATCTCTATCAAATTGAGTTGTAACTTGTGATCTTTGAACTTCTAACTTTCCTGTAGGCCCAGTTGTCCCAATCCCGACGTTACTTCCTGGTAACAATAATAAATCAGAAGTTGCATTTATTTTTAAATCAATACCAGTTGTTTGTATACTTCCCATAGTAGACTCGCTGCCAGCAGAACCATACTTAAAGTTCATAAATCCAACACCTGAAGTATTTACTGTAATATCACCACCTGTTACATCAAGTTTAGAATCAGGATCATCCGTCCCGATACCTACGTTGCCAGAACTCTCTATAACCATTCTTTTTACTCCTGCTGTTGTTCCATTAGGAGCAGTCATAAAGTAAATTTCTCCACCATCAGCACCTGTGGCGACTTGCTCTAAATGTATAGAAGCTAAATAACCCCTATTACTTTTTCCTGTTAATCTACCACCTGCTGTTGCTACATCTAATTTTTGATGTGAGAAAATTTGACCTGCTTCATCAACCTCGATTGTTCCTGCTGTTGTACCAATAGTAATTGCATCATTTGTACCACCTATTGATTCACATTTAAAAGCCCAAGCTTCATTTCCTGTATGATTTATATTAAAAAATGTACTATTGTCAGTAACATTAAAACTTTGTACAAATGATGTAGCAGTTGATGTAATATTTCCTGTTGTAGTTATAGCACCTGAGTCTATTGTTCCTGCAAAAGTTGCGTTAGCGCCTGTTAAAGTTAAAGTATCACTTGTTCCTAAAGATGCACTATTAGATATTCTAAATGAATTATCAGTACCATCTTTTCCAATAGTCCATTGTGTTGTGTTTGTACCGCTGCCATTGTCTGTTCCAAATTCTAACTCAGCATCACTACTTGCTGATATTAACATACTCGTAGCACCGTTTGACCTTAGTAATTTAAAGCCTAATGCGTCGCCAGTTACCTGAGTTACTTGACCATTAAACACATGGTCATCTGTAGTTGCGTTACCTAAAGTAGCATTTCCATTAACGTTAAGATTTCCTGAAAAAGTTGCGGTACCTGCATCGGTTAAATGCATTCCAGTAACAGCTGGAGATGCTGTATTTTGAAAATACCAACCATTTGATTGAAATACTGTTGCTCCTTCCCCGGTTTCTCTCAAATATGTATTTTCTCCAGCAGCATGCCAAATTTTAAAATCTCCGCCACCACCAAACTCTAATTTTTTATCATCAAGTAGTACCACAGCACCTGCAAAAGTTGTGTTATTACCACTAACTGTTATTGGTGCATTACCTAAAGTTTCTGAATCTGTAACAGAACTTGGTCCTTCCCATAAAGCTACAGTTTGCCCTGTACCTGCGCCTGATAGTACAGATGAGTTATCTACTTTTTGCCATTCACCAGAACCAACATCATCATTCCATATTACCCAATCACCAACACTCCAAGTGTTAGGCTCTGTGCCTGCTCCATTAGGTGTTGCGCTACCTGCTTCACTACAGATATAGTAGTATCCAGATGTTTGTGTTACACCACTTAAATCAGGGGCTCCATATATTGGGGAAAATATGTATGCGCTTGCTGTTGCACTTATTGCTGTGTCTAATTCGTAAACTGTAGAAGAAGTAACGGATGCTACTTTTACAGTACCTGTTATTCCAGCTCCTGTAACTACAGCTCCAACCAAAGTAGGTGTATTACCAGCAGCATCAAGTATAGCTGCAGAAACTGTTAATGTCGTACTGGAAGAAGTTGTCCCTGTTGATGTAGCGGATATACCTGCCTGCCAGGTTCCTCTATATATTGTAGCTCCAGTAATTAAACCGTCTACATAACCTTTTGTTGTTAGAGTAGATGATGCGTTTCCAGTAGATGTAGCTGTTGTTGCAAATGCCTGTGTTCCAAAAGTTGCGTTTTGAAGATTATCAAAACCTAATACATCTGTAAAAGTTCCACTAATTCTTTTTTGAAGTTTAAATGAACCCGCACCAGTGTTAACTACTTGTCTATATGTATTGTCTGTTTGACTATCATCAGCTCCAATATATAATTGTCCTGCGTCAACAAACATATTATCTCTTGAGGTAACCGTGAGAGCACTTGTGTTTCCCGCAAAATTTGCGTCGTTATTTGCTCCTATTGTTATTGCAGTGCCATCATTAGTTATTATTTTAAAAGTATCATTGGATATTGTTCCTAAGTAAACATCTGAATTATTAGATTGATATGCACCAAAAACCGATGTACCTCTTGTGCTTCTAATTATATTACCACCTGTTGGAGCAATATCTACCATATAACCATTAGCAGGTGTTATTCCACCAATACCAATAGCACCTGCAAAAGTTGCATTTGAAGAAGTGTCTAAAGTTAAAACCTCTGTGTTGTTAGTACCAAATCTTAAAGCTTGACCATCTTGTGTACCAATACCAAAAGCTGCTCCTGTGCTTTGTATTATACTTGAGCCTGCCCCTAATCCAAACCTTGCATTAGCAGAAGATCCTACATAAATATTTTGTGTACCATCAGTAACCCTGTAGTTTTGTGCTGAAGTTCCTACTATTGAGACATTGCCTGCAAAAGTTGTATCTCCTGAATTTAATATTTCAAAAACATCTAATCCATTTCTACCAATTCTAAATTTACCTGATGCACCTATGTTTTCTATAAACCAAGTGCTATTACTATAAGTAGTATCAGAAGTTCCAAAATATATAGCTGGTCTACCTGCGCCAAAACTTCCTATTTTAACTTCATCAACTGAACTACTTGCAGCAGATGTGGCAGCTAAATTACTAAACGTAACCCCTAAGTCTGTTGTTTCAAACTTTTTAGAATTGTCGTAATATAATTCAACTGCTGCGTTTTGAGCAGCTCTAATAATGCTTTCTGTACCACTGGCAGATCTAACTATAAAATTAGGCGCATCAATTCTTAAATCTGAACCTGAACTAACAATATGACTTGCGGTTCCATCGTGAAATAATTGCATATCTCCACCACTTCCAAACTTTAATCTATCATCTGTAGATCCGCTTGAATCTAAAAAAGTAACAACAGCTCCTGCAGTCATTGTACCACCAGCAAGTGGTAAGAAAGGTCCGTTCCAAGTTCCTCCCTCTGCTGTAATATTTCCAGATGCATCTGATACCAAAGTACCTGCCCCGTAAGTGTTGAATTTAATAGCACCGTCTGAAGCAATACGCATTTTTTCTGCTGCGTTAGTCCAAAATCTCATAGAATTATCACTATGTTGGTACCTTAAACGACCAACATCAGCATCACTTCCATCTCCAAAAACTACTTGACCATTATCATCTGTTCCAGATATTATTGACATACCTGAATTATTAGTGTTGGAAATTGTAAAAGGGTGTGAACCACTTAGAGTAGGTATTGTGGTTGAACCACCTGACACGTGTAGTACACTACCAGGAGTAATCGTACCAATCCCAACTTTGCCTGAGCTATCAATGACCATTCTTGCTGTACCACCTGCGCTAACGTCGTTAAATGTTAAATAACCACCATCAGTCTCAATTTTATAATATCTTTCACTATTTTGAATACCTAAATTAATAGGTTCACTGCCAGTAGTAGAAAGATGTAGTTTAGCAGTAGGATTAGTCTCCCCGATACCGACGTTGCCTGAACTATCAATACGCATTCTTTCAGAACCTTGAGTAAACCACCTGTGATAGTTAGCACCTAATGCGTCTTTAACAATTTGATAATCTGTTGAAACAAAAGCGCCATCTGAACTTCTTCTTGTATCAAAAGTTAAATTATTACCACCTGAGATTGTTGTAATATTGTATGTATTAGTAGCATCGGTATCTTCTATATAAATTGAAGGTGACGTGCTTGATAAGTGAAGCAAACCCGAGGGCGTAGTCGTCCCAATACCTACCTTACCATCTACTGAAAATCCACTTAACCATGTAAAAGCCATAAAATTTTATTTAAATTATACAGCTTTAGAGACCATTACTCTCACTCCATTGGTTGCTATAGCTGTAGTTGTTGTTATTGTTATGTTATTAGCATCTGTTCTTATAACTTCTGCATAAACTGTATCATAAGTTGTATTATCATACATTTGAATAATAACATCCCTTGTATTTAGAGCGTGATTTACAACATAAGTAGTTGCTGAGTTATCCCCAATATTATCTGCATATGTTAAGTTAGCATCTACACATGTAGAAACTGCCGCACAGAAATCAGTTACCTGAGATGCTGTAATAGCAATTGCTTGTTCTGATGCCGCTGTTGCAACACCAAACTTGTCAAATGTTATAGTAGGTGTTTCACTTGCCGATCCATAAGTACCAGTAGTACTATTATCTATTAATTGTATATAACCATTTACCGTTGCAGTAAAACTTGCAGAGTCAAAACCAGCTACACCTTTTTGTGCGCCTGCATCTGTTGCTCCAACACCAGCTATATTTTGATCAGCAATTACTGTTGTATAATCTGATTCAGGTGGAGTAGAATTTGCTAAAATTGCTGTGTTAGCAAAAATTAAATCTCCTACTTCAAGCACCGTAGTGTAAAAAGCACTACCTGCTACAGTAACTACAAAGAAATCTCCTTGATCTAAAGCAATGTTACTTGCTCCATCTAAAGAACCGTTACCAGCCCCTAAGTCTGTTGTTAAACCCGTGGTTGCATTATATCCTCCTTTAAATAGTCCAACACCACTAACTGCACTTTGAAGCTGACCGAAGTTAACCGCATCATTAGCACCTGATCCATTTGCAAGATTAATAATTTTATTACTACCCATTGAAGATTCTGCGCCCGCAGTAAATCCTCCAGTTAATGTAGAAGCTCCTGAGACACCTAATGTAGTTCCAACACTTACAGATCCTGCAAGGCTTATACTATCATCAAGATTTACTGTAAGAGTATCTGTTGCACTTGCAACAGTATTTATATTAGTTCCACCAGCAAATTCTGCTGTATTAGTATCTGTTATAGATTGATCAGGACCACTATCTCCAGACAATGTCCAACTACTCATAGTACCAGTTCCACCAGTATATGCTATTGTAACAGTTCCATTTCCGTTATTAGTAGTGGTCATATTTGCACCAGCCGCTAAAGTTAATGTTCCTGAGTTTACAATTGTAGAGTCAGTGCCAGTTGTAGATGCTACTGTTATACTATCAAAAGGTTTTACGTTTGTAATAGTTAAAGTGTCTGTTGCAGATGCTACAGTTGTAATACCATTACCTTGTAAAAAGCTAACAGTGTTAGAATCAGTTATTGTTTGCGATGTACCACTTGAGCCAGCTAATGTCCAAGAAGTCATTGTACCACCACCACTATTTGAAGCAGCCGTAATTCTACCTTGAGCATCTACTGTAATATCAGCTGATGTATAACTTCCAGCAACAACTGATGTATCGTCAAGATTTATAGTTATTGTAGATTTGTTACCTGCAGTAGCAATTACCGAAGAAAGAGCTGTACCACCAGCAATATCAACTTCTTGACCGTTTGCAATTACATCATCAGTTCCTGTATCGGCTCCTAATGTCCATGAAGTCATAGTTCCAGCGCCAATATCAGATCTTATCTGTGTTTTGGTTCTGGTTTTAAGTAATCCACTTTCAGAAACAACTATACCTGTGTACGTTGAGTCTGCATCGGCTGCTAATGTACCCGAAATGGATCCATCTACCGTAATTGCTTTTAAAAATCTTATTGCCATGTTTTTTTATTTTAATTAAATATTGCTACACCCGTGAAATTATTTGTAAAATCTAATTTTACTTGGTTTAAGTTTATATACGTTGTTTGACACTCTACAATTTCTAATGGTATAGTTGGAGTTCCCAAACTTACAGTTACAGACGCAAATTTATTAAGGTTGTGAGTTACTATATAGCTATCAGAACCAGTCAATTGTGCGCTAACTGCATTCTTGTCTCCTGCGTTTCCCGCGTACTGAAGCAAAGATATAAAATAATCTTTATCATCACTCAAGCCACCATTACCATTCGCATAAGTTAACCCAATATTATAAAAAGTATTTTCCCCAGCTTTTTGTGAAGAGGAATTCCATTTATAAATAGCCCACTGAGTTATATCATCACACTGAGTAATTAAAACGTCTGAAGATAAAAGAGGACTTGTGTACCATGTAGATACATTTATTGAAAGTCCACCTTGATTTAATGCGTATTGACTTAAGACAAATTGACTTATACCACTAAATGGAACAGTAAGTGCACCACCGTTTGTAAAAGTTATAGATTCATCTGGTCTAATTATTGCACCACCAGGACTTACATTACTATATTTATATCTAAATAATTGGGATTCTGATGCTGTAGTATTAATAAATTTAGCAACATCACCTGCAGTAAAGTTTTTTGTTTGAAAGTTGTTTTGAGAATCTGAACCAATCCATTTATCATCAGCGACAATATTTTGATCTGTTACGTATGTTGAAATTCTTGCCATTAAACTTTATTTTTTTATTGATTTACCTTTTTCGTAACTACGACCTCCAAAGTATGCCGCTGTAATTGTAATAAGAAGCATTTTTAAGAGTTCTTTCCATTCATCATCAACTGCAAAGTTAATAAATCCTGAGTCAATAAAGATAAGCAACACTGTAGAAACAAATAAAAATATAAGAGTTAGTGGTCGAACTGATTTTGACAATTTATTATCACTTGCCATATCTGACTTCCATCTTTCAGTTACATTTTTTTGTTGCTCTGCTTCTGCCTGAATAAAAATCTCAGTCATTTCTTTTTCAAACTGAGCTTTTTCATCTTTTGTTCTAACAAACTTATCTACTATATTACTAAGCTTTCCAGCAACACCTTCAGCTGCACCACCAAATATTTTTGTTAAAATCTCTTTCATTTTCCTTTTTTTACTATAATAGGCTTAGATATTGGTGTTGGTAATATTATAGGTTTAATCGGTGTTGGTCTAACCACAGGTGGCGTTGGTATTATTACAGGTCTTGTTGGTCGAATAATAAATTGAGGACTTAAAGGTATATAATTATAATATGGTACAGAATTTCTGTACTGATAAGTATTATATACTCTTGGTCTAAGTGAATTAATATCTATAAGTACTGTATCACCAGCATGTGTAACTCCTAATACTTTAACAAAGTGAAATGGCTCGTGAGTTGTTGCACAACTTGTAATAATAATAATAGATAGTATTGCAAATAACAAGAGTATATATTTCATAATTTATTTTTTAGATTTTTTTCCAACACATTTCCATCTCTTACGAGATAAATTATTTGGAGTGTTAGGATCATTTTGTTTTTTCTTAGATAGTCTTTTTTTTATTCCAAAACTTCTTGCACAATATGAATCTCCTTTAGACGTTCCAGGCTTTACCCTTGGGCCACCACCTTTTGCTTTACCAGCTTGTCCGTAACTAACTCTTTTTCCTGAAGATGTTACTTTTACTTTAGCTTTCCCTTTTCTTGGTTTTGCCATTATTTAATTTATATTGTCTTATGTTAGTCGTGTTGTTCCCAAGGTAAACTTCTGTCGTAAGTATTTATTTCACTTGAGGGTATTACGTTGATAGGTGATTTAGCGTCTTTTCTATAATAATAATTATTATGATCAAAACGTAAAATACCTTTTTGTATTTGTTCTAAATGATGTGTTTCGTGCGTAACTGCTTTTCTTTTTTGTGAAGGAGTTGCACTGTTATTAATTTCAATTACTCCGTTAGGATTTATTTGTCCTAAAACTTTTTTCGGTAATTTAACTTCATTTACAATTCTATCTCCATTAGAAAATTCTGCATTATGACCAAACACTTCATATATGTTGTTTAGTTTAAAAGACATTTATTTTTTTTTCTTCATTGACAACATAGGTTTCTTCATTGCCATTTTAGGTTTTTTGTTTTTCATTATTTTAGCCTGTACTTTTGAAGGTAAAGAATCAAATCCCTCATTTAATTTAGGTTTTTTAACACCAGCCATTTTAGGTTTTGAATAATACAATTTTGGCTTTTCAATTGCGCTTAACATTTTTGGTTTTTTTGACATCATTTTTTTTTCTTTTTAGGGACACAGTTAGGAACTTTTTTTCCGTTTTTTGTTTTTAAACCGTATGCTATAAATCCTCTCCAGCAAGGGTTTTTCATTTTCTTCTTTTTCTTTGCCATAATACAAATTTACAAAAATTAATTATTGAACTTTTAAGCTAAATAATCTTATATTTAGTTTTACCTTTTTCTTTATAAGCTTTTAAGCATTTATTTCTATTATCTTCCTTAGAAACATATGATACATGTATCCAATTAGGATTCATGTCCGTACCAAATTCCCAAATTAAATTATCAAAAGATAAATTTTCTTTAATCCAATGATACATATCGGCATTAGATTTGTTTCCGTAAACATCATCTAAGTCCATAGCTTGTCCTTTTAAATGTTGACTTGTAGAGCTACTACCACCTAATGCTTCATTAAGAGAAACAGATCGAAACATACTTGTAATTTTAATAGGACCTCCAACAAATTCTCTTAATGGTTCGAAAATTTCTTGTGCTATTAATTTCATATTTTCTACTTGAGTAGGATTTGGAGTATTATCAATTCCTTTTCTTTTTGCCGTATTTGAATGAATAGCTTCGGCATAAGTTATGTGTTTGCTTATTTTCATAATATTTTATATAAAAAAAGCAGTCGATTGACTGCTTATAATAAATTTATTTATTTAAAATTATTTGTCATTTTTTTTTTCATTATAGTTTATCCATATTCTTTGAGCTGTATAAACTATAGAAGCTGTCAATAAAATTAACTTTAATATCATTTCTATTTCCGTAAAAGAAATTAATAGGCTTACCGTGTTAATGGCGTAAATCTTTAAGTCTTGCACAGTCATCATTTTTTTATAAGTGTATATGTAACATCTAAATCTATTAAAAAACTATTTGTTTGTGTCCATTCCATATTACCAAATTGCTATTAGTCTGTCAGCGGTTGTTCCTGAAGCCATTACCTGTACAACTTGTATAGGTAAATAAGTTCCAACTTGACAATTGAAAAAAGTTATTATGTCTCCTGAAATTGTTCTAACAGTTACATTATAGAACTGTGTAGCTACAGTAGTTGCCGCAGTTGAATCACCTATATAGATTAAACAACCTTGATTATTTGAAGTAGTTGCTACTCCACCATTTAATCCTCCATATGCAGGATAATTAGAACCACCTTCAGCTTGTGAATAAATTCTAAAGTTGTCATTATATGTTGTATTGCTTCCAAATATATTTGCACTTAGTGTTAATTCATCTGAATTTACAACAGCAGTTACAGTTGCAATACTTAAATTATCAGTATTTAACACTACATCTCCACTTTTTACTCCTTTTGTAAGAAAATTAATTTCATCATCTACAAGTGCATTTTGTCTAACTATTAAATAGTTTTCTGGAGTTGCTTGAAATATATTACTGCCAAATGCTAATTGTGTTGCAGAGTCTACTGCTGTTACTGGAGCATTAGCTGGAGTTGTGGTATTATAAACCACATCACCAACAACCACTGGTAGTGGTGGAGTTGTTCCAGTCCATGAAGACAAAGAGTCAATAAGTTTATTAGTAGCTATTGCTGAATTAACTCCAGAGTCAACCTTGTTTCCTACTCCAGTCGCTGCTAAAAATCCAGGATTTGGAATTGGAATTGTGTCACTTGGCACTACTATAAGTGCTTGACCTGTGTTTACTGTAATTTTTGGGTATGCCATTTATTTTTTTTTGAGGGTTAAAAATCTCTTTTATTTATTATAAGGAAAAACACGGTTTAGGGTGTCTTTTCTGTCGTTACATCCACATCCTGTTCCTACTTTTTCTGCTATTTTAGTTACTACTGTTTTAATACCTGTAGCCTTGGTAAATTTTTCTATACTATCGCCCAATCCTCTTGATTTCATTTAATTATTTTTTACAAGAACATAGTTGATTAGGGCAACTTTCAACTTTAAAAATTAATTTTGCCATTATTGAATTATGAAAACAACAGTATTTACACCATTGTTTTGAAATCCACAATCCTATTTTTACAAACAACTTGCCCATTTTATTTATTTATTTATTGGTGGTGGTACTCTATCTATTTTTCTTGGTTTATGAGGTACGTATTGAATTGTATTTCCTACTGTAACCTCTACCGTAGTTTTAGAATTGTTAACCACTGTTTCTTTTGTTGTTGCCTTTTTTTTAGGCGCAACTTTTTTTTTAGTTTTTGCCATTTGATTTTATTTGATTACTATCTTTTACAACCGAAGTTGTTGGCATAGTTAGCCATTGATACTACCTTTTTAGTGTGCTTGTTTTTGTTTTTCATAACTGAAGAAGCAGCACTACAAGCATCTTTAAATCCATTATCCTTAGCCCATTTTGTAAATGCACCTTGACGGGATTTTTTTATTTTAGGAAACGCTGCCATTAAAATTTATGCGTTTTCCAACTTGACTTATGTCTGTACGACATGCTTGAGTCAGCTCCGTAAGAGTGACCATACATTTTTTTAGACATAGCTTTTGATTCATCTCTTCTATCTTTTAAAGATTGAGACTTCTTTCCGTTTCTTGAACCCAATGACTCATCGAGTCTTGAATTATATCCTTGTGATTTCATTGGTTTTTTCATAATACTACAAATATAAATAAATTAATTAATTATTTTTAGAGCTATTGACAATATTACTATAACCAACAGCGTTTCTGTTACCAGTATTAAAGCTTCCAGCTTGTTTTGCTAATTTTTTTTGAGCTCGGCTTTTTTTTCTTGAAGCCTTATTTGCTTTTCGTTTAGCTTTTATTTCTTTTAATTTAATTTTAATGCTTTCCATTTTGGAGCTTTTATTTTTTTTAAATACCTTGTGGTATTAGTACAAAGATAATTAATTTAATTCAATGAAATTTAAAGGTCTAAATATTCAAAAAGCAAGGAACCGTGTTATGCCAGATAACGATTACCTTAAGTACTGGAGGGTTATAAGATATTGGGTTAAAGCAACTTATGATGTTGGTACTCCAGATTTAGAAATGCTTTTATTTTTATATAGCGAACAAATATTCAACAAATCTAAATTTGCAGAATTTAATGAACTTATGTCTTGGGATGAAAAAAGATTCAGAATGCTTTTACGAGACGGTTGGATTCATGTTTGGAGAAAACGTAATGGTAAAGAAGCTACCTTGTACGAATTAACTTACAAAGCTAAACGTATGATTAATAACGTTTATAAAAAATTAAATGGTGAAGAGATACCTGAAGTTACTAATCCTTTGTTTAGACACGATGCGTCTTATATGGATAAAGTTTTTAAGAATTATATAAAGAAATTAAATAAGACTATAAAACAACAACAACATCCCTCTCGGTAATTACTGTATAAGTTTCATTTTTAATAAACATAGTGTGCCCAGCTGATTTATCAAAAAATATAATGTCATTTGTTTTAATACATTCAACTTGTGTTCCTGCTTCAACAACTTTAGCTTTATGATAACGGTAAGAATCTACGTCATCGGCAGATAAAATTAATCCTGAATCAGTTTTCTTTTCTTCGTTTATTTTTCTAATAATAATGTATTTACCTATTGGCTTCATATTATTTATTGTTTACGAATTTTATTGTATCTAATATTTGGGAAAGGTTTTGTATTATCATCTATATTAAATTTAGTAATTACTTGACCTTCTAAATCAATAAGAGTATAACCTTGTCTTGCTAATAGAGTTATAGCCTTATGTATTTTCTGTGCTTCTACTCTATAGTTTTCAAAAATTTCATTTTCAAAAGCGTGTGGTATATGTCCCATAATTTAACTTGTTTTAATTCTTGCGTGTGTAACAATAGCGTTTGTGCTTAAAATTGTAGTAGCAACAGATACTGCATTAGTCAATGCATTTTTAGTAACCTTACAAGGATCGATAATTCCTAACTCATACATATCACCATACTTCTCATTTTTAACATCATATCCGAAGTGTGCGCTCTTGTCTTCTAATTCATCACAAATATTTCCAGCTTCAATCCCAGCGTTTTCTAATATCTGATAGAATGGTTCTTGTATAGCTTGAGCTAATATAATAGTAGCAACATCATCCTCATTATAAAAATCTGAAGGAATCTGTGATAATTTATCTATCATATAGTCTCCAATATTATACAAAGCTAATCCTCCTCCTGGAATTGTACCACTTTCAAGTGCAGACTTGACTGCACATACCGAGTCATCGACTCGGTCAAATTTTTCATTCTGCTCTACATCTGAATCACCACCTACATAAATACATCCAATTGCACCACTAAGATTAGCAACACGTTCGTCTATAAATTTACGTTCACTTAAGTTACTGGTGTTTTGTTGTTGTTCTTTAAGTTCAGATATTCGTTGTTGTATTTCTTCAGTTAGTTGGTTATGCTTTATAATTACAGATGATTGTTTACCTACTATAATTTTATCAACGTGTCCAAGATCAGAAGTTTTTATTAAACTTAAATCATCACCAGTCTTTTCAGAATAGTAAGTTGCTCCAATAGACACGGCAATGTCTTGCATTAACTCGTGTTGTTTAAATCCAAAGTTTGGTGGAACTATATTACAAAACTTTAATCCATTACGAACAACGTTAGCTGCAAGTGTGTTGACAACATTTGTGGATAAATTACCTATGATTAAAAATTTCTGATTGTTTTGTATAATTGGTTTTAGAATATTTTCTATTTGCAATATATTACTTACATCAGTATCACACACTAAAACTTTTACGTCTTCCAGGATACACTCATCTTTTCTTTGGTTATTAATAAATAACGTTGAGGTATACCCACGATCAATTCTAATTCCATTTGTAACTTCCGCATATGTTTCTGAAGTCATTGATTTTTCTACAGTAACAATTCCGTTAGGACCTACCTTGTTGTAAGCCTGTGCAATTATAGAACCAATTTCTGAATCATTGTTTGCAGATATTGTTGCTACATCTAATAATCTTTTCTTACTTACTTTTTTAGAAAGTATATCTAATTTTTTATTTACTTCTTTTGATTTAGATAGTATGTGTTTTACAACCTCAATGGTATTGCTTTTATGTTTCTCTATTAACTCAGTGCCTCTGTTTATTAAACACTCAGTTAAAACAATTGCAGTAGTTGTTCCATCACCAGCTGTGTTTGCAGTTCTATTAGCTGCGTCCTTCATCATTTGTATAGAAAGGTTCTCAATTGGATTATCTAAAAATACGCTCTTAGCTACAGTAACTCCATCTTTTGTAATAGTCATTCCTCCTACATGTTCTGGGGATTCTATTAAAACGGTTTTACCGCGTGGGCCTAACGTACTCTTAACTGCTTTTGAAATTTTTGTGATTCCTGAAATAAGTTTATTTCGTGCTTCAGAATCAAATGATAAGTCTTTAGGTATGTAACCTTGTGTGCTCATAAGAATTAAATTTAATTAAATTTGTTAGAACAAATATAGTATAATTTTATTAAAGTAAGTTATGTTGATTATGTTAAAGTTTTTACTTCTACTTACTACTATAGTAATCTATTCTTTTTTTTATTTTTTTATTTCTACAATTTGATTCTTTTTTTAACATAACTAACATAATAAATATAAATAACTAATAATCAATAAGTTAAACTATGTTGATTTAATGTTATACTATGTCAATGTACTTTATATATGTTGGTTTAACAAAAAAGAGACTTTGTTTTACGAAAGCCTCCCTTTATCAAAACAGAACAATTGGGAAATTTTAATATTCAAAAATATTTTTACTGCCATCCATACGCATCTTAGCTCTTTCAATACCATCTGCTATAGAGTCAATCTTATATTGTTTTTTCATTTGCTTTTTATATAAAGCTGCTTCAGCTATACCCGAAAGTCCATCAGGACGATTGTTTATTAGCCTACCATTTTTTACTGTTAATCCAGAATAATCCATATCTATTTTATTTATTACAAATATAGTAAAAATTTTTTAGAACGTCAGACATACGGAACCTTAGTGTTATTATATGATATGCGCAACGTACCCCCCATTGGGAAAGTCAAATGTTTTTCTCTCGAAGGGACATTTCCTTTTTTTTTTCTGCAACTTTTTCAGAATTCTATGTGCCACTACCCTTGCCTCCACCTATACTTATGTGTACACTACATAGCCTACCATCATGACTATGATTAGATACAGATAACGGACGTATTGTAGCCTTCCCTTGTTCCACCTTCCCCTAAACAGAGAGAAGAGAGACAGAGAGCCTTCCCTTAGCACCCCAACGGACACTTAAACTAATAAACATTTGCACCCCAAAAGCTGCGAGTTGCGTTTAGTCTAAGTAACTGTATCCCAGGAACTTACAAATAGAATTAGAACAATAAAAGAAATCAAATAGAAAGGACGTTTGTGTATGTAAAGAATTAGTATTATATTAGAGTATTATTAATATTTAAATAGAATTATTATGAACACTAAAAACAGTACAATTATGAACAATTCAACAACAGAAGCAAAGCATGTTTCTACACCATCGGACTACTCACAATGTAAGTCAGATGCAATTATTAAGTTTACTTATTTCGCTAACAACTTCCACCACAATTTCATTGAAGAGGTATGGGGAACACACGCTTTAGGACAACACTTAAGAGATAAGTGGGATACGCTTGGACATCAATTGATGGCATTCAAAACGGCATCACAACACATCAAGGATGGCAACTACTACGGACATGCTTTGAGTGGAACTACGAACTTCTACAAGTTCTATATGATGCTTGATAGCTACAACAAAGAGTTGCTTAACAATTACATTTCAAACAATTATAATCACTAATATTAAAACACACACAATTATGAGTAAATTAATCGTAGTAAACGGTAGTGAAGATGGGATACAAGGAGTATTCACAAACAAGAAGTTAGCATTTGAATGTGCAAGGAGTTATGCAGAATCTGGAGCAGAGAATTGTCTAAAGGGTATGACATATGCAAAGTTTTGCAAAGAGATGACTGCAAATATGTATTGTCAAGTTGGTGAGGGCTATGGGGTTGCATATTGTACATCTTACTTTAAAAACGAGTGGTAAGTTAGTTAACTGATGAGTCCATAAGGACGAAATGCCGAGAGGCATCTTAACTTAAAAAAATACACAATTATGAACACAGTAAAACAAAAATCAACAGTAAAACACAAAACATTCTCTATTCTTGTAGATAAGATGAACAAAAGATGGAAATCAGATGGACGTCCTCAAGATAACCACACACACTATGAACACAAAACCTTCACACGTCAAGACATACACAAGGCAATATGGGTTGCTCAAGGCAATGACATAGAGACTTACGTGGTTCGTCAAGGTAACTACGGTACGTCAATCAAGTCTTGGATAGATGACGAAGGACTACTTGAGCGTATCGGTAGAGGAGTCTATCATCTAAGCGACAATGGTTATAAGTTTGGTAATCGTTCATATGAAGAAGGGGTTAAACTCATCCGTAGTATCAATGAAGATAAAATAGAGGAAAGACGTAAAGCAGTTGAAGAGCGAAACAATCTACCACACTTTAAACATGCAAAGGAATTCCAACACTTAGTTGGGTTGTCTATAGTTAAGGTTAGATACTGTACACCAGAAGAAAGAGATAGTTTAGGATGGTATAACCAACCAATTATATTACATATGTCGGATGGTTCTTTAATGTTTCCACAAACAGATGATGAAGGGAATGATGGTGGTGCATTAGCGTTATTTAACGACAGAGGTAATTCAGATTGTGCTTACACCATTAGTGAATTAGATTATAAATATGGTGATGTATAATACAACGGTATGCATGGTGCATTGGGGAGTTCGATTCTCCCCATACCACGACAATAATGTCAAACAATTAAATACGCAATTATGAAAAATTCAGTAGAGTCCTTTGATGACTTAAACTTCAACAAACACAAAGCGTGTAAAGGCGTTCAAGCGTTTCACGAGTTCCCTAACGGCAACACAATCTCAGTAGTAGGTGGTGAGGGCTTATATGGTGATGGTGTAGTCTCATTTGAGGTTATGACTAACATTGAATCAATGAACGGTGAATCTGGTGTCTTAGGATGGCAATCACGAGTACAAGTAAGTGAGATTATGAATTCACTTCGTTATAGAGGAGGGCTAACACCCAAAGCTGCGTTTGATCTTTTAGAACAAGCGATTGACAATCTACTAAGATTAGAACAATTAGGTGAGTCAAATGCACACTTCCAAAGTGCTAAATACACACACACACAAATCAAAAAAGCAATTAAAAACTTAAGATAATAATTATGGAAAACACATTTAAACACAGACAAACACAGTTGACAAAAGAGTCAACACTAATGGAAGCATTTCAATATAATCTTGACTGTTATGACGATGAAGTCATTGACAAAGAAGATTTTATCAATGCTATGGAACAGTGGATATCACATCTCACACTACCAAATCTTAAACGAGAAATTGACGTTGTAATAGATAAAGTAAAAGAAGAGATAATAGACGTGTTCAGTGACGATGATGTTCTGCCTAAAAACTGGGTAGAAATGCAAAAACACATTGATACAAATGAGTTCTTTGCAGACTACTTAACAGACTTGAGTTTTGACTGTGCAACAGTCATTACAAATAAAGTTGATGAGTGGTTGAGAGAACAACGAAATCAAATAAATAGTATTAACAATTGGAAACAAAAAGATAATTAATTATGGAAATTGAAAATTCAAGAGTATTAGAATGTGTATGTGATATTGCATCAATGATTACACACGAAAAATTTGGTGCAAGAGCCACCAAAGAAATACAGGATGGACTAAGTGAGTCCCAATGTATAGTATGGACAGATGATGCACAAGAGTGCTACAACGATATGTTTGATTATATCGAAACCATAATAATTAATAAATTAAAACTTAAAATAAAACCATAATTATGCCTAAAAAATCAAGACAAGAATTGGAAGATGAATTTATGAATGAATTCACTCCATCAAATTTAATTGAGAAAATCTCGTTAACATTTGGCGACAGACACGAACACATAAGTTCTGACTTTATGCCTATGAAAGAACACATGAAAAAATGTGAAGAAATAATAATCAAATCAATTAATAAAAAACAGTAACTATGAAAAAGTACAGAAAAGTAAACGGATGGAATTTCGAATTTGTAAGTCAAAATGATGGTGACGACGAATTCTACCAATGTAGAGGTGACGTTATGTATGATGACGAACACGACGAGATTCCAGAACCTTCCTTATGGGAGGCATCAAATATATTACAAAAACAATTAAACCAAGAAGGATACAACTGCGAAGCAAACCACTCAGAAAAGGGTTGGGTAGAAGTAACTATATATTCTAAAAAATAAAACTATGAAAGATTTAAAAAGAATTAAAGCAATAGCAAAGGATATTATATCCGATAGAGAGTGGGTAAACGATAGTCACTCTGAATCAGAACACAAAGGTGTTGTATACGGTTTAGAATCGTTATTATGGCGTCTTGAAACAACTGATGATACCATTGAAAAAGATTCAGTAGAAGAAATGGTAAAAGAAATTAGATTTTATCTACTATGTTTTTCAGACGGTTCGATGAGAGGTGATAATTTAGCTAATGCTATTACAGAAGTAATTAATCACTATAACTTAGAAGACTTAAACTTATGAATATATTAGAACTATTTAGTGGTAGTCGTAGTATCGGCAAAGTAGGAACGGATAGAGGACACAATGTGTTCTCTTCCGATTTCACTGATTTCCCTAACACAAACTATGTTGTGGACATATTAGAATTTGATGTAAGCAAGGTACCATTTGTTCCAGATATTATATGGGCAAGTCCACCATGTGAATCATTTAGTGTAGCGTCCATTGGGCGACATTGGGTGAAGGGTAAGGTGTTTACACCAAAGACTGAAAACGCTCAATTAGGCATCAAGATACTAATGAAAACAATGGAAATTATTGAACACTTTCAAAGTGTTAATAGTAAACTTATTTGGTATGTAGAGAACCCACGTGGAAAAATGAGAAAGTCACCTCATTGGGCAAACGTAAAACATAAATTAAATGGTGTTACGTATTGTCAGTATGGTGATGATAGGATGAAACCTACTGACATATGGAATAATAACCCTATGTGGGTACCACGTCCTATGTGTAAGAACGGTATGCCGTGTCATACATCTGCACCTCGAGGATCTTCGACTGGCACTCAAGGACGCTCATCGTATTACGATAGAAGTAAAGTCCCTTCTGAACTATGTGAGGAAGTAATCAAAGCAAGTGAAATTATGAATATAATATTATACAAAAACTATGAAAATAATTAAAGAAAGCAAAGCAAAGCTGCCACAATACAAGGTGCAGTATTGGTACTTAGTTTTTTGTGGTGATGACGATATGGGCTACGATTTTGATGTTGTCCAGGTTAGTGCTATCAGTCCAAAACAAGCCATACTCAAAGCAAAGCAAAGCGCACCACGAGGTGCAAAAAAGTTTGAAGTAATAAAATAGATTTGGAATTGTAATGGAAAAAAGTTATCTTGCCACTGTTTATTTTTGTTACGGTAAACCTGGGACAACCAAGGATTGAGAGTGAATCCGTCCCAGAGTTTATCTATTTAATTAACTCTAAAAAATTATACAATGATTGAAACAAAAAAATATAAGCGATACGAAAAAGTGAATAAAGAATTAAGTCAAAGACAGTTTAGAAGTAGACAAGGTCGTAGTGATAAAAAGTATTCAAGAGACATGCAAATGTCATTTATATGTTATATAGGCTTTATATTACTTTTTGCAATTCTTTTAATTTCTAAAATATAAAATACAACTAAAAATGAAAAAACCAATATTTGAGCAGTATGCAACACAAGTTGCAAAACATTTCCATTTAAGTATGGATAGTTTGTTTGAGAAAAGCAAACGAAGAAATCAAGTAGATGCTCGACAAGTTTTATATTTATTATGTATGGAACGACCTATACAACTTATACTTATAAAACAATATTTAGAAGACCACGGTTATGTGGTTCCTATGTCAACAATATCCCACGGTTATGAACGAGCAAAGAAATTAGTTGAAAGCGATGAGGATTATGCTCACGTAGTTAATGAGATAAAAAACAATGTATAACCCATCCGACATATGGTTTCAAGCCTTAGATGATGAACAGTCACATAAGCAAATTGCTAAAAAAGTTACAGTTATATTAGGCAAGTCTGTTAGGCTTCAAAAATTTGAAAACTCATATCATATAGAGTTTTATAACTTAAACAAGGGTGGTGATTACTATAAATTATTAGATGAGCAAGAGTTGCAATTGTTTTTAGACCACGGTTGGAAAGCTGGACAAATTCACCTTGTCATATTGAACTGTATATTTAAATTAAATCTAATAGAACAAAAAATTAAAACTGAGGTGAATACACGTAAAAATGATAAACACATTCAGAATCTTAAAACAAGACGAGAAGGTATGCTCGTGAAATATACCAAGAATCAACGTAAATTAAATAAACTTAAATTAAATTAAAATGAACAAAACAGAAAATTATTTTGAAGCATTAGCCAAGGTTAATGTCAAAGACAAAGTAGAAAAAAAAGGTAATTTCAATTACTTATCGTGGGCCAATGCTTGGGCATTGATTAAACTTAAACATCCTAATGCACAAAGAAAAGTGTATGAAGATCAAGCAAGTGGATTAAACTTTTTTACTGATGGGCGTACTGCTTATGTAAAGGTAGGTATAATAGTAAACGAGATAGAACATATTGATTATTTACCTATAATGGACTTCAGAAACAATTCTATCTTAATAGATAAAATTTCATCTATGGACGTTAATACTGCAATTCAAAGATCTACTGCTAAAGCAATAGCTATGCACGGTCTTGGATTATCACTATGGGTAGGTGAAGATATTATTAACCAAACTACTAAGACAACTCCTGTAGTTAAACAAGCTGTGACTTATACTTTAAACGTAGGTGACGATAATTGGGATAAAGTCTTAAAATATGTGGTTGCCAATAAAACTATTGGTTTAGAAAAAATAGTTAAAAACTTATCAGTCAAGTATAAAATCTCTGCTACAGTAAAAAAAGAGATATCTAAATTATTGACTGATGCCAAGTAGTTTAGATACAAGAATAGACATTATAGAGAAACTTCGTGATGACAAGGAGTATTACGGAAGCTATGGTAAACAGTTTTTGTCTAATTCAGATATAATTAAACTTCTTAAAGATCCTACTCAATTTAGAGTTAGACAGGCACCAACCAAACCAATGGTTGTAGGCTCGTATTTTCATACTGCAATGTTAGAGCGTGATAAGATAGACAACTTCAAAATAGTTGACGTTTCTTCCAGAACGACTAAAGCATATAAAGATGTATGTCCACCAGGAGAAATACTACTTCTTAAAAAGGAAGAGGAAGAGGTATTAGGATGGGTAAATAAAATGACAAGTAATCTTGAAATGCACGAGTATATTTATGCAGACAACAATCAATTTGAAGTTCCTGAAGTAGATTCTATTATGGGTAATATGTGGAAGGGTAAAGCTGACATAATACACGATGATTTTATCATTGATATTAAAACTTCAGGAGATATTGATAAGTTTATGTACAGTGCAAAAACTTACAATTACGACAGTCAAGCCTACATATACCAACGCATGTTTGGTAAGCCAATGGTGTTTTTTGTTATATGCAAAACCACTGGGCGTTTAGGTATATTTGATTGTTCTAATGAATTTATAATGTCTGGCCAACGAAAAGTTGAAGAGGCAACAGAAATTTATAACAAATATTTTAGCGATGAAGCAACTGAAGATATTAATGTATTTATTCATAGACAAACTTTATAAAAGTTTTAATACTACGGATAAAAGTAAAGCATGGGTGGAAGTTCCAACCACCTGTGATTGTAGACGTGATAAGGATGATATTATTATAGCTATAATAGAACATTTGGAATTAATAATTAAAATTAAAAAGTAATGAGTGAAAAAAAGAAGTACATTAAAGTGGGTAATGGGGTAGAAAAATTTGACGGGAATCTTATAGAGGTTTCGTTATGTCTTTCTGACATACCACAAGAACACCGTTTTCAGTATGAAAAAAAATGGTACACTAAATTAAAAGTAAACAAAAACATTGATGGTCCAAGTGAATATGGGAAAACACATTACGTGACTATTAATGAATGGAAACCAGAAACTAAAGCTGTTGAGCCTGGTACAGTTGTACAAGAGCCAACTGCTATAGAGCCAAGTGGAGATCTTCCATTTTAGTTAGTAGATTAGAAAATAAAGGGGGCATACGTCTCCTTTTTTTTTCTTTTTCGTATGTCAGTTATGACTAAGTAGAGACTGTAAACAGTCTATAGTAAAAAACATTCTTTCTTTTTATTTTTATATATATAATACTACTTTTTTATAACATAACTAACATAAATAGAATAAAGTATTAAAAATCAAATAGTTACATTAAATTAAATCAACACAGAATGAACATAACAATATTTAAGGATATAAAAGACACAAGTCAACCCTTTTATCGTCCTGCCGATTTTATATTACAAAGAATAAAAGATGGCTCAAGCAAAGAACTTGTTAAAAAAATAAGAGCTGCTAAGGATAAAGAGAATAAAAACAAATTAAAACAAGGTCTGCCTGCTATATGTTTCAGTGGTACGTTTACAAAGAGAAACGACAACTCTTTAAATCAACATAGTGGCTTAATATGTTTAGATTTTGATGGTTATCCATCTAATAAGGAAATGCTACAAGAAAAAGAGCGACTGACTAAAGCTAAATTTACTTATAGTGTTTTTATATCTCCAAGTGGTAAAGGATTAAAAGCATTAATTAAAATACCTGCTACTCCTGAACTACATAAATCTTACTTCCAAAGTTTACAAAAGTATTTCGACTCCGACTATTTTGACACTACAAGTAAAAACATATCCAGAGTGTGTTATGAATCTTATGATCCATTAATTTATATAAATGAAACTTCAAGTATATGGGACAAAATAGAAGATGAAGAGTATACTGAAGTAATCAAGCAGGTAGATTTACCTACAATTCCTGTTACTGATGAGAATAAAATTGTAAAAATTCTTGTAAAGTGGTGGGAGAAAAAATACCCAATGAATGAGGGTCAAAGAAATCACCATGCTTATATATTAGCCGCGGCTTTTAATGATTTTGGAGTTACACAAACCTTGGCAGAATATATATTAGGAAGTTATGAGTCCAGGAACTTTACAAAGCATGAAATTAAAAAAACTATACAGTCTGCATATATACAGAAACAAAACTTTGGCACAAAGTATTATGAAGATCAAGATAAAGTAAATCAAATAAGACATAAACTAAAACGTGGTGTTTCTAAAAAGGAAATAAGAACAGAACTTAAAAACTTTAATATCGATGAAGTTTCTATTGACAATGTTATTAATAGAATTGAAGAAGAACAATCTAACCATAAGTTTTGGACTAAAAACGACAAAGGGACTATTAAAATAGTTCATATACTTTTCAAACATTTTTTAGAAGAGAATGGGTTTTACAAATTTAATCCTGAAGGCAGTAAGAACTATGTGTTTGTAAGGGTTACTAATAATTTAATCGATCATACATCTGAAAAAGAAATTAAAGATTTTATCTTAAACTATCTTTTAGATGTTGATGATTTATCTATATATAATTATTTTGCAGAAAACACACGATATTTTAGAGAAGAGTTTCTTACACTTTTAAATTCTATAGATGTATACTTTATAGAAGACGATAAAGACACTGCTTATCTGTACTATAAAAACGGAGCTGTAAAGGTTACACACGAGGGTATATTACTTATTGATTACCTTGATATTGGTGGTTACGTTTGGAAAGATCACGTAATCGATAGAGTGTTTATAGAGTGTCAACAAAAAGGTTGTGACTATAGGTCTTTTATTACCAACATATGTGGTCAAAGTGAAAGCAGAGTTAAAAGTATGATGTCTACGATTGGATATTTGCTACATGCATATAAAAACTTAGCTTACTGCCCAGCTACAATATTAAATGATGAGGTTATTTCAGACAATCCAGAGGGTGGTACAGGAAAGGGTTTGTTTATTAATGGTATAGCTAAAATGAAAAAAGTAGTTGTTATAGATGGTAAGTCATTTAATTTCGACAAGTCTTTTGCTTATCAATTAGTAAGCGCAGACACGCAAATACTTTGTTTTGATGATGTAAGTAAGTCATTTAATTTCGAACGATTGTTTTCTGTAGTGACTGAAGGGTTAAGCCTGGAAAAAAAGAATAAAGATGCAATTAAGATACCATTTAGTAAATCTCCAAAAGTAGCTATTACAACTAACTATGCTATTAAAGGTAAAGGTTCATCATTTGAAAGAAGAAAATGGGAATTAGAATTAGCACAATATTATACAAAAGATTTTACACCATTAAAAGAGTTTAAGAAAATGATGTTTGCTGAGTGGGATGACGATGAGTGGTGTCAGTTTGATAACTACATGATTGAGTGTTTACAATTGTATTTAAAGTTTGGGTTAATCAAAAGTGACTTTGTTAATTTAAAAGTAAGAAAGCTTTCAGCTGAAACATGTCACGAATTTATAGAATGGTGTGGTGTTGTAGGTGGATCGATAAATCATAAATTAGTTTTAGATACAAAATTATATATGAATGATTTGTATTTAGATTTTGTAGAAGACAATCCAGATTTTGCGCCTAAATCAAAAATGACTGTATCACGTAGAAGATTTTATAAATGGTTAGAAGCCTATGGGGAGTTTAAATATGACTGTAATCCTGAAGAAGGTAGAGAAACAGTTGGTAAGTGGATAAGGTTCCGTAAAAAGAGTGTTTCCGAGAATCAGTCTTACATGGAATTTTAAGAGATACTTAGGTATCAAACACTAAGAGAAAGTCTCTTAGGACGCATTTATGAAAGAAAAATTTTTAATAAAATGAAGAAAATCAACGTTTTAGACTTATTTTCAGGAATCGGTGGATTTCACTTAGGCTTAGAAAAAGCAGGTTATAAAGTAAAATCTTACTTTTCTGAAATAGATAAACACGCAATTGCAGTATATAAAAACAACTTTAAAAATAGCACATATGTCGGATCAGTTACAAATGTTCGAAAAGAACAATTACCAAAAATCAATATTATTACCTTTGGAAGCCCTTGCCAAGACTTTAGTGTTGCTGGAAATCGTAAAGGGATGGGAGGACAACGTTCAAGCCTTATCCTTGAAGCCA